>Ga0049114_1000100_pt1 | contig 21257 bp, 17 predicted proteins | sample WorMettanBELIZE2_FD_55211 | JGI IMG/M metagenome (GOLD analysis project Ga0049114, IMG submission 55211) | Marine gutless worms symbiont microbial communities from Max Planck institute for Marine Microbiology, Germany - Olavius tantulus BELIZE.2 | ecosystem: Host-associated > Annelida >... | reverse complement strand
GGGGGGAATCCCATATCCGTCAGCGAGACGCGAAGATTATCAATGAGCCGCGCCGCGCCCAGATAGGCGGCCGTAAGCACCACAAGATCCTGGTCCTCGGTGGTTGCCGGTTGTAGATCCGAAGCCCGGCGAACACTGAAGTAATCCGGCCTTAGTCCGTCGCCTATCAGCGCTTCCGCCCCCATGTGTTCCACTTCGTCGGCGGCCAGTCCCTCGCGCAGACGCTCACTGGCTCGACAAAGGGCCCTGTAGAGTACCGGCGCGCGCGCGCGCTCTTGGGGGGACAAATAGCCGTTGCGCGAGCTCATTGCCAGACCGTCCGGTTCGCGCACGGTAGCCAGCCCCCGTACCTCGACCGGCAGACACAAATCCTCGACCATACGCCGAATCACCAGCAGCTGCTGATAGTCCTTCTCGCCGAAGATAGCGACATCCGGCTGCGCCATATTGAAGAGCTTGCACACGACTGTCGCCACTCCGACAAAGTGCCCCGGCCGATTTGCGCCGCACAGGATGTTCGAGAGTTCTGGTACCTCTACGCGGGTCTGCCCTTGGGACCCGCGGGGATAAAGGGCCTGCACCAGGGGGACGAAGAGGAGATCCGTACCCTCGTCCTCCAGTAGCTCGCGGTCTCGCCCTAAAGTCCTGGGGTAAGATTCGAAATCCTCGTTGGGACCGAATTGCAGGGGGTTGACGAAGATGCTGACCAAGGTACGGTCGGCTACCTTCCGCGCTTCCTGAACCAGGGCCAGGTGGCCAGCGTGGAGATTGCCCATCGTGGGCACCAGCGCGATGGACCGGCCACTGCGCCGCCATGAGGTCAGGCACCGGCGCAACGAGGAGATATCATCGATCAGCAGCATAGGCATCGTCAGGTACCTGCCAACTCATTTTCGACAATCGGTCTGCGGTGCCGACGCCGGCTCTTACCCTTTGTCGTGCCGGCGGTCATCTCGGCCTGGGTTTGGCCGTTCGCCGCCTGAAAACGGGTCCACCAGTCGGCGAGCGCTGCGTTCACTTCCCCCGCCTCGGCCCGCAGGAGCAGGAAATCATAGGCCGCACGAAACCTGGGATGGACCAACAGACGATAAGGACGTTTGCCCTCGCGCCGTTCGAGACGGGGCTGTAGGGACCAGATCTCCCGCATGGGCAAAGCAAAACGCTTCGGGATAGCTACCAGGGACCGCTGACGAGCGAAGGCATCACCCCCGGCCAGTAACATGGCATCATTGGTCGCCATGTCCTCGGCAAGCAGTTGGGCAAAGCGCCGGCGCACCGGCTCCCACAACAACACCGCAAACAGAAACGCGGGGGTAACCGGTTTTTCTTCCTGGATGCGTCTGTCGGTGTTCTCCAGGCCGCGACTGACGAAGGTGACGGGAAAGTTGTGATCTTCGTGGTTGAGCAACGCATCGGTGGAGGGAAACAGCTGGGCAAAGAGCCGGTAATGACGCAGCTTTTCAAAGGCACACAGACCCAGACCGCTCTGGAGCAGCTTCAGGATCTCCTCGAACAGGCGCGCCGGCGGTATATCCCGGAGCAGATGGCCAAGCTCGAGCAGGGGCTGCTCGCAGGACGGATCGATGGTGAAACCGAGCTTGCAGGCAAAACGCACGGCCCGGAGCATACGCACCGGGTCCTCATGATACCGCTGTTTCGGATCGTCGCCGATGAGCCGTAGGCGTCCGGTCCGTAGATCCTCGAGTCCCCCCGCGTAATCGATGACGGAAAAGTCCGCGATATTGTAGTAGAGGCCGTTAACGCTGAAGTCCCGGCGCAGCGCATCCTCCTCACGGGTGCCGTAGTGGTTGTCGCGCATGATCATCCCGTTATGGATATGACGCTCGCCATCGGCGTCCTCCTCCTGCCCGTTACCACGGAAGGTGGCTACCTCGACGATCTCGCGGCCGAAATGGACATGGGCAAGCCTGAACCGCCGTCCGATCAGGCGACAATTACGGAATACCTTGCGTACTTGCTCGGGTGTAGCGTCCGTGGCCACATCGAAATCCTTGGGCTCCCGGCCCAGCAGGAGATCCCGTACCCCGCCCCCGACGAGATAGGCCTGATAACCCCCATCCTTCAGGCGGTAGAGTACCTTGAGCGCGTTTTCGCTGATATCGGCGCGCGAGATCCGGTGCTTGCTGCGGGGTACAATGATGGGTGAATGGGGGGTCGTCTTGTGCAAGTCGTTTTCGCTTCCCTTTTTGAGTAACGCCTAACTTGACGGCATCGAGGTGCAATCTTGTGATCTATAAGCAATACGGAAATTTGAGACAAAATTTCTGCAGTTCCGTAGAGTAATTCTTGTGTCCTTTCAATTGGTTCATATCAGATGTTTCCACAAAAAATCAAGGCTCTTTATCGATTCCGGAGCCTTTTGGAGTGCGCCGGCTCGAACGGTGCCGCTGAATCAAACCCCTAGCGTCTAGCGAGGCTTTGCCTCAGACCGAGGATATGCCGCGTTCCTTGTCTACGTGCGGGATGCCGTGCTCCCCCAAGTGTTTTCTCACGCAGCTAACGTAACCTACAACCAATAGAGTTGTTCCTGATGCGAATCTTTAAAAATCAATCGGTTATATTGGAACATGAGGCCCACACAGTGATCGTTGACCAAAAAACAAAGGGGTAGACGCCAAATGGTCCTCGTAACATACTGATTTTAAAAATGTTACAAAGGGAACAACTCTAATGTTCAAAACGCGACCTAAAATGAGAGGCATCTTTGTTACGGGTACGGACACGAGCTGCGGCAAAACCGAAATCGCGCTTGCGCTGATGGAGGCCATGCGGCAGAGCGGCAAAGTGGTGCTCGGCATGAAGCCCGTAGCATCCGGGTGCGAACGTACCCCCGAGGGTTTGCGTAACCAGGATGCCCGGCGGCTCCAAGCCCAAGGCAATCACCAGCTACTCTACGAGCAGGTAAATCCCTATGCCTTCAAGCCCCCGATCGCACCCCATATTGCGGCCGACCAGGCAGGGGTGCGGATCGAGCCGGAGGTCATCGCAGCGACCGCAGGGCTTTTGGCGGCCGAGTCCGATTTCCTGGTCGTCGAGGGGGTGGGGGGGTGGCATGTGCCGCTCGCACCCTCCCTGTTCGCGAGTGACCTGCCGCTCGTCCTGGATCTGCCGGTGATCTTAGTGTCTGGGCTTAGGCTCGGCTGTATCAACCATAGCCTGCTGACGGTCGAAAGTATCCGGCTGTCCGGCGCCCGGCTCGCCGGCTGGATCGCAAATCAGATCGATCCGGATATGCTGGTCCGTGATGGGAACCTAGCTACCTTGGTAGCCCTCATTGATGCGCCTTGTCTGGGCTTGGTGCCTCGGATGCCATTCCCTGATCCGCGCCAGATTGCCGAACACTTAGATCTTACACCCTTGCTTACGGGTTAACCATTATGCAACACAGAATAGCTTCATCCCCGTTTCTCGGTGCCTTACTGACGCTTGGCCTGATCCTGACGACGGGCTCCGACTCGGTCAGCGCCGGCTCGGGAGACGCCCTATTCCGCGCCTTGAAGCTGCCCAAGGCGAGTTTGTTGGTCACCGAGCGCGGTCACCCGGTCATCAGCCGCCATCCGGACCGGGCCATGGTTCCGGCGTCGACAATGAAGATCCTGACCGCCCTCGCGGCCATCAAGCGGTGGAAATTGGATCACCGTTTTCATACGGATTTTTATCTCGGCAACGATAATCGGCTCTGGGTAAAGGGTTACGGTGATCCCTATCTGGTATCCGAGGAGCTGGACCTCATCGCCGATGCGCTGAAGGCGCGTAGGGTTCGGAAGGTCGCGGGCATCGGCACGGACGACAGCTACTTTGATCCGAACCTGGCGATCAGCGGACGTTCGTCGAGCGGCAATCCCTACGACGCGCCGGTGACCGGGTTGGCAGCTAACTTCAATACTGTCAATGTCATTAACCAGGGGGGAAAGGTCCGCAGCGCGGAGGTGCAAACGCCCTTGACCCCCATGGCGCAGCGGTTCGGACAGCGGTTAGGGACCGGTACGCACCGGGTCAACCTCGAGCAACGGGAGAAGGCGGTCCGCTATTTCGGCGAACTCCTGAGCGCCAAGCTGGAGCAGGCGGGGGTCCAGGTGGGCAACAACCTGCGTAACGGTCCGGTGCCAGTAGGAATAAAAAAGGTCTACCGCCACGAAAATAGCCATAATTTGCGGTTTGTGATCACTGCTATGCTCGAATACTCCAACAACTTCATCGCCAATGCCCTATTTCTAAAGCTGGCAGACCAGGGTGATGGACGCGTGCTGAACATGCCCAAGGCACAGCGGGCCTTTGCGCGTTGGGTGGACCGGACTTTCGGTTGGCGCGGTTGCCGAATCGAAGACGGTGCCGGGCTGTCCCGCGGCAACCGCCTGAGTGCCCGACAATTGCTGGAGGCAGTGAACGCCTTCGCCCCTTACCGGGCGCTTCTGCCGAAGCAGAACGCCCAGGTACGGGCGAAGACCGGTACCCTGCGGGGCGTGAGCTGTTATGCGGGATTCATAAAGCACAGCGGGCGATGGAAGCCCTTCAGTCTGCTGATCAACCAGCCCGTGCCCTATAATTTTCGCCGGCAGGTGGCGAACTCCTTGGCCAATACCCCGAACCTGACTCGGCTGTGCCCCGGGCGGAGTTGTTGATCCGTAAATAAAGAATTTCCGAGTGGCTGCGGGTACTGGTTTAGTCATTCCGGCGCTGCTCGGCTTATGGCTCGTTTTATCATTTGCCGAACGTTTTGGTTGGCCTTTATGTAGGTCAGTTCGATTCCCGGGTGGTGGTGTTTAAAAACTCGAAATACCTCATCGGCAAAGGCCTGTCCGATGGTTTCGACAGCGTCGAAATCGAGAATAACCGTCTTGAATTTATCGATCCTTGCAAGCAACCTTTTCGCTTGTGAACGCGAAACCAATTTGTCATCGCCGTATTGGGTGAGTCGGACAGGAATGACCGTTTTGTAAACCCGTAGTCGTCATCCATTGTAAAGGAATCGAATACTTGATTAGTCGTGTGGAAAGCATTATTAGCGATTTTCATAAATACATCGTACCCGATTAGAAGCCTTGTCGTTCTAATATCCAATCTTCTGCTGCTTCGAATTTATAGGAAAAGTATATATTGCCAGACAGAATGGCAAAACCATCGAGCATTCTCAAGCTGAAAAAGATGCCTTCACCAGTATGGTTTTTCGGGTCTGTCGTCAATTTTCATTTTGCCAATTCCGATACCGAATGACGCTCATTGTGGAGACCTAATTCACGTTGAATTTTTTGAAGATTCCTTCGCCATCGTCATGTACCACCATTTCAGTGTTGACAGCGGTTTTCGTTATTCGGACGTGAACGCGAGTACCGCAAAAGTGGTCAATAGCATTGTTCAGGATTTCAGTAAATCCATAATGCCAAATGTCAATGATATTGTTAGGCAAGGTGCTGACGAAGGGAGCGATATCGGAACGCCAGACCATATCCTCCACTAACCTTCCGTCGAGTAGATAACTATGTTCCCATTCTTCAAGGGGGTGAAGGAGGTAGCGCCTATTCCGCGTCGGGCCCTGAGCAAGGAGTGCCTTTTGATGTATCAGTCTCTGAATGTGTTTATTGATCACTTGGCGAGAGATTCCAAAAGTCTGTGCAGTAAGCTTGACTATATCCTTCGGGTGATGTTCGACCTTATTGAGGATAAACTGCCTGATTTGTTCACCGCGTTCACGTGTACCGACCATGGGATAATCCCTGACAATTGCTGATCAGCAACCTTATGGATTTTGATTGTTAACCTTATATTAGAGGTTGTCAACTTTACCGACTGTCAATCGGGTCGGTTGAGCAAAGGGTGTAGGATGCGGTGAGCGCGGGAGGTCCTTCAGGCTGGCACTGCCGGATGGCGTGAACCGCATCGATGAATGTCCCGTGCCCAAGGCGCTTGTCATCCCGAGCGCAGCGAGGGATCTGATTGGGTACGCCGTCTGCCTGCCAGGAGGTACTCATCATTGATGGGCATGCGGCGCTTGGTGCATCCCGACGAACAGCAGTGGTACGGAAACCGTCGCGGAATGACCGAAACCCTGAACGCAGTTTAATGGACGCTTGCTTTGCCCATCCTACGAGCTGCAGGTTCTCTCGTTCCCACGCGACGCGTGGGAACGCGGAAGCTCCGCGCCGCGGAGTGTCTCGGAGACACCATAAGCCGTAGCCGCTACCCTAATTGTCGAACCGCAAACACCGTATTTCATGACATCCTCTCGCTCCCACGCGGCGAGACCGTGAAAGTATTACTGCATACAGCGAACCGCATCGACCAGGTGGATCAGGGTATGTCATGCCCGAAATCGAAAGTGGATAGACTCGGAGCCTCACGCGATTGCCCGACCATTACCCAATTCGGTAGTGGTAAACTTAATAAGTTGAAAAGTGGAGAGATTCATCTTTTTGATTCCCTCACCCCAATCCCTCTCCCGCCGGAAGCGGGACCTTTGTGACATCCTCCTGGGGTGGTCGGCAGGTGCTCACCACATCCTGCGGGCTACGGACTTCGACCCTTACAGCCTACATACCGCTTGAGACGGGCGCGTTTGCGTTGCTGGCTGGGGGTGAGGCGGTTGCGACGCCCCGCATAGGGGTTGGTTCCGGTGTGGAATTCGAGCCGCAGGGGAGTACCGGTAAGGCCGAGTCGATGGCGAAAGCAGTTGATGAGGTAGCGCCGGTAGGCGTGGGGTACTGCCGCCGTCTGGTTGCCGTGGATGACGATGATAGGGGGGTTGCGCCCCCCTTGATGGGCGTAGCGCAGCTTGATGCGACGCCCGCGTACGAGCGGTGGTGGGTGTCTCTGTACCGCTTCTTCCAGGATACGGGTCAACTCTGGGGTACCCAGGTCGCGGGTGGCGTGTGCGATGGCCTGGTTCGCCGCCTCTGGCAAACGGCCGACGCCACTGCCGTGCCGGGCGGAGATGTAATGGACTGCGGCAAAATCCAGGAATCCCAGGGTCCGGTCGAGGGCATCGCGTACTCGAGTACGTTCCTCGTCGCCGAGTCCATCCCACTTGTTGACCGCTACTACCAGGGCGCGGCCGCTGTCCAGGATGTGGGTGGCGAGGGTGGCGTCCTGTTCGCCGATGCCCTGCCGGGCGTCGAGGACCAGGACGACCAGGTTGCATTGCTCGATGGCCTGGAGGGTCTTGACGACGCTGAATTTCTCCACCGTTTCTCTGACCTTGGCGCGCCGTCGCACCCCGGCGGTATCGATCAGGGTGTAAGATTTCCCCTGATACTCGAAGGGGATCTCAATGCTGTCGCGGGTGGTACCTGGAGCATCACAGGTCACCAACCGTTCCTTGCCCAGCAATCGGTTGATCAGCGTGGACTTGCCCACATTCGGCCGGCCCACGACTGCGATCCGGGTACAGCCGCCTCCAGGCACCGGGGTAATTGCCTCTGGCCGGGTCTTCGGAAGCTCCTCCCATACCCGCCCGATGAGCGTCTTCACGCCCCGGCCCTGGGTCGCGGAGATGGCGAACGGCTCGCCCAAGCCCATGGGGTGGAACTCCGCCACGGCCAGGGCCGGGTCTCCGTGGTCGGTCTTGTTAACTACTAGGGTAATGGCTTTACCCGTGCGGCGGAGACGTTCCGCGAGCTCCAGATCGGTGCCGGTGCAGCCGTCGCGGGCGTCTACTAAAAACAGCAGGTGGTCCGCTTCTGCCAGGGCGTAGACAATCTGTTGCTCCACCGGGCCGACTACATCTGTGGATTCCCCGCTTAAGCCCCCGGTATCCACCACGATATATGGAATGGGGCCAATGCAACCCATGCCGTAACGGCGGTCCCGGGTCAAACCGGGGTAATCGGCCACCAAGGCGTCCCGGCTCCTGGTCAGGCGGTTGAACAGGGTCGACTTGCCCACATTGGGCCGGCCCACTAGGGTGAGAATGGGGAGCATCGCATTGCCCATACGGACTGTATGACCGGACAGGTCAGAACCAGTGTTTCAGGCATTTACATGGTTTCTGATACGACCTTGGTGAAATTCCTCGATGGTTTTTGCGACATCGTCGAGGAGACGCTGACGTGCCTGTTGACTGGCCCAGGCAATATGGGGTGTGACAATCAAATTGGGAATACTTGGATCAAGGAGGGGATTCCCTCGGGTCGGAGGTTCGGCCGTCAGTACATCGACCCCGGCACCGCCGATGATGCCATGCTTTAGCGCATGTGCCAGTGCAGCTTCATCCACGATGCCACCACGGGCGCAATTGATCAAAAGCGAATCAGGCCTCATCAGTGCCAGCTCATCCTTTCCAATCAGATTTTTGGTGTTTTCAGCAAGCGGTACATGCAGGCTCAATACATCGATTCGAGGTAAAAGCTCATCTAATGGAAGTCTGTCTGTGCCTTTGTTATTGCCTACACCTTGGGCTATGAGAACCTTCATGCCGAATGCCTTAGCGGCACGTGCAACGCCTTTGCCAAGCTCGCCATAACCAACAATACTCATGATTTTTCCAGCGAGCTCCGTAATTGGGAAATCAAACAAACAGAACGCAGTCGCCTGTTGCCAAGCACCGACGCGGATGAGCCTGTCATAGTTCATCAGGTTCGTTGTCAAGGCAAAAAGCAGTGCAAACACATGCTGCACTACGGATGTTGTGCCGTAACCCGTAACATTGGTCACAGCAATGCCGCAATTTTTAGCGGCAACGAGATCGACGTTGTTGGTACCCGTCGCGATTACACAAATGAGCTTGAGTGATTCTGCATGCCGCATAATTTCATCTGAAATGACGACTTTATTGCAGACAACGATAGTTGCATCCGCAATATATTCCACTACCTGCTCCGGTTTTGTCCGGAGATGAAAATCCCACTCGGTATGTGCCTGCTGCAGGCTGGACGTGGAGACGTTTTCACCAAGGGTTGCCAGATCGAGAAAGACGGCTTTCATTTTTCAGTTACTACTATCCCAATGCCATTAAGTTAAGCGTTGGCAACAGCCCGTAGGATGGGCAAAGCCAATAAGATCCTTCGTTCTGATTGGGTACAGGGCCATTCATTGATGCGGTTCGCGCCATCGGCAGTACCAGCCTGAAGGATCTCCCGCGCTCACCACATCCTAAGTCCTTTGCCCAACCGACCGCGACAAGCAATTAGTAACTAACTTAATGGCATTGTCTTGATAACAGGTACCCTCTCGTATGAACCGCAGAAATGCTGAAGATGCAGAGAAGCAGTTAATCACTCCCGCACCTGACTTATCCTGATAGGGCAAATCTGCTACCATCGGGGTTCGAGGTCGGCTTAGGTTTAGGCGGCGGAGGCGGCGATCCCGCGGAGAGTACGGCCAGGGTGCCGTCGTTGCCGTAGACGTAGAGTTTACCGCCTGCCACCTGGGGGCGCTCCGTGATGGGGCCGTCCGCTACTTCGGTTTGGGCCACCAGGCGACCGTCGCGGCGATCCAGCCAATGGACATAGCCTTCCATGTCCCCCACCGCCACCAGGTTGCCGAGTACCGCCGGGGCGGTCAGGCGCCGATACTTGAGGGCTTCCTGTTTCCAGATATCGGTTCCATCGGCGGCGGTTGCGGCCCACACCAGGTCATTGGAGTCGGTGATATAGAGCGTGTCGGCGCTCACCGCCAGCCCCGCCTGGACCGAGAGTTGGCGGCGCCAGCCCACGGCGCCGGTGGTCAGGTCGACGGTGGCCAGATCCCCATTGTAGGTGGCGACATAAATGGTGTCCTCGACGAGGATGGGGTCGGCGTCGATGTCGGCGATACGTGCCAGCTCGGAGCGTCCGTGTGGTGGGGTCACGGTGGTTTCCCAGCGTGGCACGCCGCTTTGGAGCTCCAGATTGACCAACTTACCACCGGAGATGCCGACGATGACGCTGTCGTCGGTGATGGCCGGCATACTGCTACCGCGTAGGGTGAGGACCGGGGCCGGGTAGCTGTACTTCCAAATCCGATTGCCGGAGCCGCGCTCGAATGCGTAGACGCTGTCGTCCAGGGTGTGGACCAGGACGCTGGAGCCGGCGATGCGGGGTACGGATAGGATCTCGCTGTCCACGCGGGTATGCCAACACTCGGTGCCGTCACGCGCCGAGCATGCCATCAGGTCACCATCACTGGAGCCGAGGATGATGTGCTCGGCATTCACCTCCGGCCCGCCGCTGAAGGGGAGACCCGTCTCCCGCTCCCACAGGACCTGTCCGGTAGCGGCGTCCAGGGCGAGGATGCGGCCTTCGGCATCGGCGACATAGAGGCGCCCGCCATGGAGCGCCGGAATCAGATTGAGCCGCCGCCCGTCCGTTCCCACCCCAATCTTCCTGGACCAGTGGATGGTGACAGTGATCTCGGGTTTTAGGTCCTTGAGCTCCGTAGGGGGGCGTGGGTCCTCTTCGCCGCCGACCCAGGACATGATGCCGCAGCCGCTGAGCATCAGGGCGGAGAGGATGGTCAGAAAGCTTGTGCGCACGAGGATTGCTCGATTCAGCCGGCGGGGGATAGGTTATCGAGCTGCATGCGTATCTGATCCGCATTCGGGGCGCCGACGGCGAGCGCCTGCTCATAGGCGATGCGGGCGTCGGCGCTACGGCCTTGGGCCTCCGCGATCTCACCGCGCAGGGCAGCGAAGGCGCCTCTGAAGCTGCCACCATCGTCATGCCGTGCGACCAGGTCCGCTGCCCCCTCGAGGTTGCCCTCCATGATCAGGACCCGGGCCAGGCGCAAGGCGGCGATGCGCCTAATACCGGGAGCGGGTGAGTCGGCGATCGCTTGCTTGAGGGCGGTGCGGGCATCGGCCAGGTTGTCGGCCTCGACCTCGACGCGAGCCCGCACCAGCGACGCCAGGGCCGCATAGGTGGTGGCAGTGAACTCCTGGTGCAGCAGCTTGGATTGGGTGCGCGCGGACCGAGCATCGCCGGTGTCGGCGGCGGCCAGGAGCCGCTCGAAGGCCGCGGAGGCCTGCTGTCTCACGGTTTCCCGATAGTCCATCCAGACCCGCCAGCCGAAGATGGCCCCCAGGCCGATGCCCACGCCGAGCAAGATGGAAAGGCCGTTCTCCTTCCACCATTTCTTGATCGCTTCGGCCCTTTCGTCGTCCGTTTCGTAGCTGAGCACAAATCCCTCCCGCGGATTGTCAAAACCGTTCCACCAAGAATGACCCTATTCTAAAGGATATTCCACTCGCCTGCGCAGATGAGCAAGCTGCCGTGGAATTTCTTGAGGAACAGCGTTGGGGTTCTCAGCCCTGCTGCCCGCACTGCGGTAGCGTTGACGTGTACCAAATGAAGGACAGCAAAACCGGCGGGCGTCAGAAGAACAACCGCTGGCGTTGCCGTGAATGCAAGTCTCAGTACACTGTTCGAACTGGTACCGTGTTCGAGGATTCCCGCATTCCCCTGCGTCACTGGTGCTTTGCCTTCTGGCGTGCTTCCACCAGCAAGAAGGGGAGTGAGTGCCCTCGAAATCCATTGTTAGACTGGCGTGTCCTATTAAGTCCTCTTTGTTCATGCTGAACCGCATCCGGTACGCCATGAACGATTCCGCTCCGGCTCCTCTTGGCCCGAACGGTGGGGATGTGGAAATCGTGAACCCTACGTGGGTGGCAAGCCCCGCTACAAGGGCGACAACAAGCGCGGTCGCGGCACCAAGAAACAACCCGTGCTGAAGATGGTCGAGTGCGGTGGTTCCGTCAAGACAATGCCAGTCGCCAATGTGACCGGCAAGACGCTGAAACAGGCGATCCATGAGAACATCCATGCTGAAGCTCGCATCATCACGGATGAGAACTCCGCCTATACCGGCGATTAGCGAAGAGTTCAAAGGCAGCCATGAAACGACAACCCACAGTGCCCGTGAATACGTCCGGGGCGACGATCACAGCAACACGATCGAAGGCTTCTTCTCTATCGTGAAACGCGGGGGCAACGGCATCTATCATGCCGTCAGCAAGGAACACCTGCACCGCTACCTGGCTGAGTTTGAGTTCCGGTACAACCATCGGCGTCTGGACGATGGACCGCGAACTGTCTCAACCATCAAGGCGTCTGAGGGTAAGTGGCTAACATACAATCAAAGAGAGCATCTGTGTCTGAGAAACATCAAAACCAAGCACTGATTTCTTAAAAAGCAGGTCCCGATACGGCAGGTACCGCACCGAGGCCCTAACCACAACCCAACCTGTGACGGAGGTTAGGCTATGGCTACCGCCAATTCTACACGCACCTTTAATAATGAGACTGTCGCCCGCATTCGGGATGCCCTGCTGATCGGGCTGGCGTCCTATGGCGAGATCGAGTGTCTATCCGCGCCGCCCAGGAAATCCGGGCACTGCGGGGGAAGCGGATCTAAGGGCAAGCGACGGGTAATTCACCCGACCGGTGCGTCGGATACGGTGTCCCGGTTTGCCGATGCCCTGCAGATGTTGAGCTGACCATGGGCAAAGACGGCGGCGGGCTGTAGCTCACCGCCGCCAAGTTGCTCAAACTGAGTCACTAACAAATTAACAGCGATGCTATAATTTAGATGTGAAACTAGTATGATTGATAGGTAGCATAATGATTGATGCCAGGGCTGCACCGGTAAAGAGTGCGACACTTACTACTCATCTTGAGGGATTCGACAAGGAAATTACTAAATGCCTCCGATGAGATAGTTTCTGGAGAACGCCACCCAACATCCAATTATTGGGTTTCCGGGCTTATTCATGGAAGTCCGGCAGCAATCTCCCTAACCGTTGAGCCGCGCGATCAAGCAACAAGTTTTTCTGTTAAGACGATAGAGTATTTTGTTTCTGGTCTTAGCTCTATTAGGGATTATGGGGTAATCCCTGTTGATGCTACCGATGCTTTATTAGATAACGCGGTCAGGCTCATTAAGGGTTGTAGTAAGCCGTTTCAAACGACTGTGGTTCCAAACGGATAAAGGCCGAACGGCTGCTATAGATAAGAAACTAAGCGTAGATGACTTGATTGGTTCTACTCTTGTTAGTTGGGGCACTGTAAAAGGCGTTGTGGAACGCTTTAATAGTCATAGTGATCCCTGCACATTCAATATCTATCCAGCCTCTGGTCCACAAAACATCAGATGCGTGTTTAAGCACAGCATGATAGGTGAAGCTGTTGCGGAAGTTAATCACACTGTAACAGTTGCAGGAGAATTAAAGTATAGACCAAAGCAAGTTACACCTTACGAATGCTTTGTTGCGCGTATTGATATGCATCCCCCGGATGACGAATTGCCGAAGCTCGGAGAGCTATATAATATATTTCCAAATGCTACCGGCGAAGTAGAAACATTAGAATTTATACGAAAGATAAGGGATGAGTGGCAATAGAGACGTTATCTATTGGGATTCTTGTGTCTTCTATGCCCTAATCAAGGCGGAGGAGCACCGAGAGGGCGAGTTAGAGAGCGTTAGACGGGATCAAAGAGCATTTGATGCTGGCGAGATAGTGTTGGTCACGTCTTACACTCAGGCGCGCGAAGCGCCGTGGAGCGTGTGTTTGGTGTACTCAAGCAACACTAGGGGATGGCGTAAGCCCGTTACGTGGGAATGAGCCGAAATCGAACACGGATTGACTTGATGTGTGTGGTTTACACCATCAAGCGAGGGTTATCGGTTAAGCAGGCAAGTTGCACCTAAAATACGGAGAATAAGGAAAACAGCGCTGGAAATACCCGGAATCAGTCAAAAGGCAGATGAATTCAGGTTCGTTCGAACAAACAACGACCAGCTGGTTGATTGAAAAAACGGGGGCTCAATAAATTGGAAGTTTACGCATCGCGCAAAGGTCTCATTGAGATAAAAAATCGCATTCAAGATTTCGCGCAGGTCGGTTGTTCGGGGGCGCCCGATAGTATAAGGTTCGAGCGCGTTGATGAAGGGTTGGAGGATTTCTCATTCTTCATCAATGAGGTCGCTTGGATACCTGAGCAGAGATTGAGTCTCCTCAGAAACCGTATCGAAAACCGAAAGAGAAGCGCTCATAGTGCAGTATACTACCGGAAATCCGATTTTTGATTAAATAAAATCAATAAGTTAGTTTTTAGACAGCCTCTAAGGGCACCTTTATTAGAATTTCACTATTTTTCCTCGAGTCCTCAGCGTACCTGCTCCGCCATGAAAAACAAACGAGACATCCTGGTTACCAGCGCCCTGCCCTACGCCAACGGTCCCATTCACATCGGCCACCTGGTGGAATACATCCAGACAGATATCTGGGTCCGCTTCCAAAAGATGCGCGGCCATCGCTGCTATTACGTCTGTGCCGACGATGCCCACGGCACGCCTATCATGCTGCGCGCCCGCCAGGACTGTATCGAGCCCGAAGAGCTGATCGCGCAGGTGGCCGAGGAGCACAAGGCAGACTTCGCGGACTTCCGAATCGGCTTCGACAACTACCATTCGACCCATTCGCCGGAAAACCGTCACTATGCCTGTTTGGTCTATGAACGCAACCGGGACCGGGGCCACATCGCCGGCCGCACCATCACCCAGGCCTACGACCCGGTGGAAGGGATGTTTCTTCCGGACCGCTTCATCATAGGCGAGTGCCCCAAGTGCGGGACTCCCGATCAGTATGGGGACAACTGCGAGGCCTGTGGCGCCAGCTACTCCCCGTCCGAGCTCAAGAACTGCCGCTCTGCTGTCTCCGGCACCCAACCGGAGGAACGCGCGTCTGAACACTACTTCTTCCGGCTCGGGGATTTCGAGGTCCAGCTCAGGCAGTGGGCCCGCAGCGGCAGCCTACAGAAAGAGGTCGCCAACAAGCTCGACGAGTGGTTTGAAGCGGGTCTCAAGGAATGGGACATCTCTCGCGACGCCCCCTACTTCGGTTTCGAGATCCCAGACCAGCCGGGCAAATTCTTCTATGTGTGGCTGGACGCTCCCATCGGCTACATGGCCAGCTTTCAGAACCTGTGCGATCAGACCGATGGCCTCGTCTTCGACGATTTTTGGGGCCCCGCTTCGGACGCCGAGATCTACCACTTTATCGGTAAGGACATCATTTACTTCCACGCCCTGTTCTGGCCGGCCATGCTGTACGGTGCGAGATTCCGCACGCCGACGGCGATCTTCGCACACGGCTTCCTGACGGTGGATGGGCAGAAGATGTCTAAATCCCGTGGCACCTTCATCAAGGCCCGCACCTATCTGGACCACCTGAACCCGGAGTACCTGCGCTACTATTTTGCTGCCAAGCTGGGACCCGGTGTCGAGGACATCGATCTGAACCTGGAGGACTTCGCCCTGCGGGTCAACGCGGACCTGGTGGGCAAGGTGGTGAATATCGCCAGCCGCTGCACCGGGTTTATCAATAAGCGCTACGACGGTCGGCTATCGCCACATTCCGCCGAGCCGGGACTGTTTGCCGAGTTCGTGCGCGCCAGCGACTCCATCGCCGAGGCCTACGAACGCCGAGAGTTCAGCCGTGCCGCGCGGGAGATTATGATCCTGGCCAACCACGCCAATCGGTATATCGACGAGCAGGCCCCCTGGGTGGTGGCTAAGGATGCGGATCGTACCCAGGAACTACAGGACATCTGCTCCGTGGGGTTGAACCTGTTCCGGGTCCTGATCGGTTACCTGCGCCCCATTCTGCCCGGCACCGCACAGGCTGCGGAGGATTTCCTGTGCGTACCGCCGCTGACCTGGGATGTGCTCTCCGAGCCGCTGGTAGACCACGGGATCGGCAAGTTCAAGCCCCTCATGACCAGGGTCGAGCCCAAGCAGGTCCAGGCCATGGTGGAGGCATCCAAAACTGAGGAGACCCGCCCCCGCAAGCCGCGTACCGAAGGGTAGCGCGTATCGTCGCCGCGGACCGTGTGGCGGGGGCTGACAAGCTGTTGCGACTCGTCCTCGACCATGGGCGGCGAGACCTGAACCGTCCTCGTCAGTATCCGTGCTGCCTACGATCCCGCCGACCTGGTGGGCCGACACACGGTCATGGTTGCCAACCTAGCCCCGCGCAAGATGCGCTTCGGTGTATCCGAAGGTATGGTCCTGGCCGCGGGTCCCGACGGCAAAGATCTCTTTATCCTAAGCCCGGACCAGGGCGCCGAGCCGGGGATGAAGGTCAAAGCCGGCGCTTTCTCAATCTTCGACGTGCCCGAAACAGCGGATCAGTCCACATGATCCAATCCGAATCGATTCCGGATCCGGCAACGCAACTAGCCGCGGCCCGCGATCGGCGAGATAGCCTGTGCAATCGCTACTCGCGAAGGTTACGACAGCTTGCTCTGTGCCCTGCGTGGAGAACAAGCGGCCATAGAAGCGCTCGGTCAAAATTTGCCAGGTCCAATTTGACCTGGTGCAGACAATGTGGCCTGGAATCACTACCAAGGCCGACTTTCCCTTAAGGGACCGCCGGATTGGCGCATTAACTGCATCTCTTCGAGCATAAACTGGTTGCGCATCAACAGGGAGGGATCGCCTTCCACCTGCTGCAGGCGTTGCTCCATGATGGCCAGGCCGAGGCCGCGTATCGGTAATCCACCCAGCGCGGCTGCCGCGGCCTGTCGGGCATCTGGCTCCTGGTCGGACATGGGCTGCTCGCCGAGCTGATCAAAACGATCGACCGCGTCCGCCGCGCTCCCCTCCGGCAGTATATCCGGTAGTTTGTCCTTCGGTGACTGGTCGGGTCGTGCCCCGGGGTCGCCTGTCTGCTGCTGATCCGGGCGCTTCTCGGCCTTGCCGGGCGTCTCCTGCGCTGCATCTGGACGCTGGCCTTTTCCGTGCCATTCTTTTTCGCCCCCCTCGCCGGGGGACGCTTCTGGCCGCTGCTCTTTACCCTTCCCTTGCGCGGGAGCTTGCTTTTCCTCACCCCCCGCGGCTTCCTGCTCAGGCTTCTTTTGTTCTTGATCACCGGCGGTCCTTTCTTCGGGCTTCAATTCTTCTCCTCCTTTGCCTTCCTCTTCCCGGCGTTCTTCGTTCGATCCGGTCTGTTCGGGTTGATCCTCCGGTTGCTCGTCGCCGGCTTCCTCTTCGGCGGTTTTCCGCTCTTCCTTGCCGCTTTCCTGTTTTCGGGACTCGCGTTGTTCTTCGCCACCCGTCCAGGTTTCCGCTTGCTTTTGTTCCTGATCGGATTCATGGCCGGACTCAGCCTCTTGTTGTTCGTCCGGTTGCTTGCCTTTGCCTTCGGTTTCCTGCTCCTTCTTCTGCGGTCCCCCCTGGAACTCCGTGGTCTCGGATTCGGACTTGCCTTTCTGCTTCTGCTCGGACGCCTTGCCTTTCGCCCGCTGCTGGTCTTCCATCTGCTCCCCATCACTCGGTTCGCTATCTTCGCTCGGCTCGCCCTCCGAGGATTGCTGGCCGGATCCGCTTTGCTGTTGGGACTCCTGCTGCTGTTGCTGTTCTTGTTGCTGCTGCTTCTGCTCTTGGCCTTGTTGTTGCTGCTGTTTCTGCTTTTGCTGTGCTTGTTTTTTCTGCTCCTGTCGTTTTTGTTCCCGGTCTTGTTCTTCGTCCTCCCGGCGCTCTTCTGCCTTTTCCCTCTGCTGCGCTGCCTTCTCCTTCTCGTACAGCTCTTGCTCGATACGCGCGAGCATGGCCCGGGCCAGGGCCAGGTTGTGGTGAGCGTCCTCATGGTTCGGATTGGTGCTCAACACCGCTTCGTAGTCTGTCGCAGCCCCCGCGAAGTCGCCGAGCTGGAAGCGGGCGTTGCCCAGATTGTAGCGGGCGTTCTCTTTCACGGCCGGGCGTTGCACTTGGCTGAAGGCAGCAGCAGCCTCTTGGTAGCGTCCGGACCGATAGAGGGCCACGCCGCGCCGGTAGTCATCGCCAAAGTCCACGACGGCCTGGTCGTAATCGCCTGCCTGAAAGTGTGCGTAGGCCTCCTGCTCTTGGTTCAGGAACGGATCGGCCTGCACCCCGGCAGCAAACATCAGAGATAAGGTGGCAGCAATGATCGGCAAGATTTTTGTCATTTGTCGAATTCGGGTTGGATACGTCCGCAAATTAGAAACACTTTCGATGAACAATAGATGGTTCATATTGTTCATATTCTTCTTTGGTAATCCACATTTCCTGGAGGGTGGGAAGATTAGCTAAAATGGCCCCCTTTCCAAATCGAGTGCTTTCGATCGGGAGGGGAAATAATTTTGATTTTCATGGTTGGTGGTGCGAATGCTGAAATCTCCTTTTGCATACGGCAGCAAGTCCTGGAAATAACGTTGTATAGCCTCCAAGAACAATATTTGCGTATAAATCTTTACATACATCCACATCATATTTCATAATGTTATTATAAGTGGCTTCATGAATACCGGCATGATTCCATGCCTATAAAGTCGGGTTGAAAAAGTTTATTTTTCAGTATAATAACCTTAACCATCGGGTAGGGTGTAGTTTTTTCTCAATAAGCTACCTGAACTCGCTGTTTGCATTTCCTGTTCAAAATCCAATGCCACATAGCAAAGTTTTTCTTTGATATCTTGAACGATTGCACGATCTTTCGGGTCAGTAAAATCGTAGCCGCGCTTAGCTAATATTTTTAGCAGGTAATCGGTCACATCTCGACCCGCTAAGTCGAGACGAATAATGACGTGAGGCAATGCATAGCCTTACATAAATTAAGTACGGTATGTGAAACCCCACCACTACTTTAGAAGAACAATACCCGTGGTACGCCCCGAAGCATAAAGTGGCGCTACTGCTCCAATGCGATATACATAGCAGGTACTTTGAAGGTTTCAAACATTATTTGAGTCACTTATTTCCCGATTGACTTTGGGATTAAGCGATACCTCGGATAAAAGGACAGGATGTTTTTTCGAATTTATTCTCCTTTGCTCATAAAGAATAAAACGGTAAGCTTATTGAATTCCAGCACCATAACGTCACCCATAAGTCGAGCCTTACCGCGTCACGAAAATACTTCAGATTGCGTTGAACTCAGTGCGCAGTAAGCATCGGGGTATTAGTAAATTTTTAAGTGGTAGAGTGATTCGTTCCCCACAGCGGACTCTATCCATTCAACCCCATCACGCAGCCTGGATGCCGCGCAGGTATTTGGCCTGGCGCCAAACACAGAAATCCACAAGCGATGTCGGCGCGCTGACCGCTGTTCCGAACGCCTTGAGAAGACGTTCAGAATAGTCGATAAACTGCTTCCCATCAATGTCTAGTCGCGCGAGCGATTTTGGGTTCTCGCGCATCAACGTACCCACGTTTATCTGTGCGTAACGCCCGACCCGTCCAACCGACCAGCGTCCAGATAGTCCTCGAAGGCAAAGGGCACTGCCCAGGGAACCTGCGCGGCGGCATCAAAGGGCATTAGCAAAGCCTGGGGTAAGACCTGCGTCTCGGCTTCCGGCCGTAATTGCTCCCCATCGAGCATTACTTCAGGCGCTGTGACGGTTGCGGTCTCCTGTGAGCCAACTTCGGACCCGACTTCTTCCGGCAACCCGACGACACGCTCTTGAATTGAGGTGTAGTCCGAAGCCTCCGGCGTCTCGGCCAGCCTTGCCCGGACCGGATTCAGATCCACATAAACCATTGCCGCTAGCAGTGCCTTCTCATCAAGCAATGCCTGGCTCTTGAAGCGCCCCTCCCAAAAACGCCCCTTTACCCCATCCTCCGCATTGGCCCAGCGGGCGATGTGCTCGTTGAGGGTGCGCATGAACCAGGACAAATCATGCAATCGCCCCCGGTAGATCTCGGCAAGTGCCTCGACCTCGTCAATCTCCGCCCGGCTCATCTCCGCCCGTGACTCTGAGAGATACCGCGTTACCAACAAGGGTCCGGTAAAGAGCGCCGTCCAGCGCTTCAATACCTCTTCTGTCGACCACCCCAAGGCCCGTTCCCGGTCGATGCGCACCACGATGTGGTAATGGTTGCTCATCACCGCATAGGCGGCCACATCAATGGCGAATAGGGCAGTAAGCTGCTGTATGCGCTCGACGATCCAACCGCGGCGGTGATCGAAATTCAGGCCTGAGAACGGGTCCTCGCCACACAAGAAGGCACGACGTACACAGCGACATACGCAGTGATACCAAGGAGTATCCTCAAGGGAGACAAGAATGGAACGGGGAGTGGTCATAGTCGGATTCCGGCTAAATGTCGGGTTGAAGGGAATGCTAGCTTAAGGGGAGGCCCAAGGCAGACAAAATAGGTGTCCTTTTATTTGATTCGGTTTCTTCTCTGAAAAATGACAAATTAGATCTTAAAGTTACCATGTCGTATTTTTACGCTTAACGATCAAGCTTAGCGGCGCAAGGCACGAGCGTCCGCTGGAGCGCCTTGGGGGGCGGCACTTTGTGCGAAAATAGGTTTACGTGCAGGAAACGAAACTAGTTTTTTGCCTGGAGCATTTTACCTGTGCAGAATATCCTGAAAAATAGCATCCGCATCGTGATCAAACTGGTTGGTGTATTGCTCTCTCAGCGCACGTGTCTCAGCAACGATGAATCTTGCTACATGATTCAACTCTCCGTTAACTTGTCAGGGGTACAGATGATAGGGGGCTCGTACCCCAATGCCCTGCAAGTAGCCTCGATTTTAGGACGTGTATGAGCATTGACGATGTGTGTACAGTTCCAATGTAAACAAATACTCAACACCATTTACCGCTGCAATAGCCAGATGGTATGCATCCACTTGAGCCTTTGCTGGTAAGGCGCTGCAGCTGATAAATTCTTTGCCAAGTATTCTAAGCCTCTTCAGTTGCTTGAAGTTCCATAATGTCCTTCACGGCGGCAAGACGACGCTTTGCCGCTTTAGGGTGGCCAAAACTAGCCTCAGCAATAACGAACTCGGAAATAACGAGATCGTATTTGGAACTCTGGGTCTCCCACCATTCAACCGTAGCATTTTGGTTAGCCATTGCACGGAGGTCGTTACTTGGACGTGCCGTCAAATAACTGATGTTTCAATGAAAACATTGAACTTCAATGTGTCACCTGCTGTTTTGCCGCCCAACGGCTTGGCTCAGGCGCCCAATGCCGCGCGGCACTGAGCTTGAAAGTTGCTGAGGAGCCGAACTGCGGCATTGGGTCGCCTGCAGCCGAATGTTAGGCGAATAGGCTGTGAAAAACGACCCAGCAATTGAGCTTGGCCCCTTTTCCTCTTCAAACTGCCATAAAACTTTCTGGCAACAAGGTGTTATTCTGGAGCGCTACGTTAGCGCTTTTTGCAAACTCAACGTTAGGTTTGCCATACTTAAATTTAGGGACCTATATACCTAGCTAGCCGCTACAGAATCTGGCGTGCGAAAGACGCAGGTCCTACAGGTCAGTCCTTGGGCGGTTTGAGGAACAGGGTAAAC
>Ga0049114_1000098_pt1 | contig 21459 bp, 14 predicted proteins | sample WorMettanBELIZE2_FD_55211 | JGI IMG/M metagenome (GOLD analysis project Ga0049114, IMG submission 55211) | Marine gutless worms symbiont microbial communities from Max Planck institute for Marine Microbiology, Germany - Olavius tantulus BELIZE.2 | ecosystem: Host-associated > Annelida >... | reverse complement strand
TTCGGAAAACTGCAAACAATGGCTTTAGGGTCCTACATACTCAGACCATTGCGTGAGAATACCCTTAAAATGGTGCATAATCCCGTTGGTCTATATGTTTCCTAATTACCCGAAATACCATTGAGCTTCTTAGTACTCGACCGGTAAGCGATAGAATGCCCCAAAAGCCTTCGGGATTGACAGTCATGCACGGCAAGTGATAGTTGCGAAACAGAGGTACGTACACCGACTTTTCGGATCCTGGCTATACCGAGCTATCCACTAAAATCATAACCCAGGGGTCAAATGAGGCGAGCCATGAGAAAATGGTGCTTCCTATTGGGTGCTGTGTTATTGGCAGTTGTCCTTGTGTCAACCCTCCACGGTCCCACACAAACACATGCCGTATCCGGTTGTTGCAAGGAACGGTCTTCATACAAGGAGAACTGGCGCCCCTCCGGCAAATCGTTTGACGAATGCGAGCAAGCCAATAATCGAGAACGGGATAACATATTCAGTCCGCAGGGGCTTGTTTGGTGGGATGTGAACTGTTGACGGGGAGACGGGCAAAACCTTGAACCCGAAAATTGTATGAAATTTATTAATCTTTCCGGTGGTGCAATATTCGGGGTAACAACAACACCTAACCTCGTCGGCTCCGGCGTCTGCTCCCTCTGTCTGCAAAGGGAAACTGCTATTCGGTAGTCAGAATCTCAACGCGCTTGAAGCGCTTCTCCTGTCCTGTACTTTTTTCTTCAAATATCTGGGCCGCCTCCGGCAATTCCCTTTGCGTCAAACGCTTTCCCTCGTAGGTTTCCATGAATTTTTCAAATTGTTTGTAGTTGGTCTCGAATCGCTCTGAATCGGTAGCGGCCCCGTATGTCAACAAAAGAAAATGGGCCTTGTAGGCCACTTCCGGGCTGGCCGCATCCTCGACAAAACTGTCGAGTAACTGCTCGAAAGCCCGCGTCGATGAATCTTTTCTCGTTTGCCCATGATCAGCCGAGTTACTTTTGCCCAAGCGGTCCAGCATGTTCACCCATACCATTACCAAAAGGAGATTTTGTTTTTCCTGATAGGACTCTGTTCTGAGTCCAAGATTTTTTATAAAATCATAATCATAGAAGGCGGCCCCGAGGTCGTCTTCCTCAATTGCCTCTTTAAATTCCGGGATGACCACCCGGTCGGCAATGAACTCCCTCGAATGCTCTATGGAGGCGTCGAATTTCTCAGACTTGGCCGCCAGTTCCTCCTGAATCTTCGAAACCGCCTCCGCCGTGGTTTTTATCTTCTTATTCATATCCTCGATTTCTTTTGAAGATGCCTCTATTTGGGATAGTCTTTCCTTTATCGTAGAGGACAAGGCCCGGACATTCAAAAATTCTTTGAAACCGAATAATCCGAACAGGGTTATGATGAAACCGATGATCGCTGCCGCAAAGGTCAGCCGTGTACGGCTCCGCTTGGTGCTGCTGATCACTTCATCGGTTCGCATCTTGGTCTGTTCAAAAACCGTCTGTGAGGCTTTCAGGGACGCTTCGATGACCTTGATCTCTGCATTGAGCTTTGTGTTAAAATGCTGAAGTTTCTCATCGATGTTTTTGGTCTGAACGGCGAGAACTTTCTTGTCCGTATGCCGAAGCCTCTCGGACAGGCGCATAAGGAGCTTCACTTCGAACCCGGGATAATCCTTGAGGATTTCTAAAAACCGGTCTCCGTTCAACTTCAACACGGTACAGTCGCCGTTGGCGATGACCGTCGCCGACCGGGTTTTTTCGTCGAATATCGCCATTTCACCGAACGTGTCGCCTTTTCGGAACGTAAACAGCGTTACAACCTCTTCCCCATCTTCGCCGAGGAGCACCACCCGGACGGATCCAAATCCGCTGATATAGACGCTTTTGCCGATATCTCCTTGCCGGATGATAATCCTGTCTTTTGAAAAGTGCAGTTCAGAGGAAACATCATCATTCAGCAGTTTTTGGATCAGCCCCTGTCGGCTTTCGGTATCATAATCGCTCAGCAGCGCTTGTTGGTTGAGAAGATCTTCCCATGGGAACTTTTTTGGGTCGGCCATTTTGAACACCTTCCATTAAAATGCATAAAGTTCAGAATATCCGATGTGATCGGTATCCGGTCGCTATCTCCGGCGGATCTGTTGGACAGATGCGGGTAACTTCAGCCAGGCCTGCTTTTTCAGGTCAGTGGCCGAGAATCCGTGAATTGTGTGTTTCAGAGGGGTATCTCACTCGTTATCTGAAAATCGATTGAAATGTCAATAGGTTGGTGACCCGGCGATTGCATCAGACTTTGCCTGAATCCTAATAGAAGCCGGCGGGGCGGTATATAGGCGAAACTAACTTATTGTTTTCACTTCCAAAAAACGAGCAGAAAAAGAGTGGGAATAGACGTCCCCGAATTACCCCATAGAATGACGATATAGCTGCATAACTGAGTCCCCAATCCAATATTTCGGAGATGTTTTTATAGCTTTGTAATCATTGATAAAATATAGCTTGGTCCGACCGTGGTAACAAGTAAGTTTTTAAGCGATAATTGCTGGATGGTGGCTACGATTTTGAAATTGACTCTGAAATTGCATCTTGATAAAGATTTTCACACTTTTGGTTCTCCCCCACAAAATTTGTTTTCTTAAGATATTACTCATATCCGTGCGACATGAGAACGATTATCGGTGGTTTTGTGTCCTATCTGACAGGTCGCTCGATTCGAGGCATCTTTATAATGAGAATGATTGAAACATGAATGTATAAAGATGTGACTCATATTACTCAGCTCTTACAGACCTATCCAAAGGAGGTTAACTATGGCAACCAAAGCTAGTGAAGAACTTCTCGCAGCCCCTTTGCCTGATTTAATTTAAGGGTTAGGATTAGCTGTCGTCGAAGCAAACAAAGAATTAGCCAAAGGCGACATGGTCTATGCGATAACCGATGCTGTAATTGAACTGAATATAGCGATTTCGTTGGACAGCGAATCAGAATTTAAAGGAGGGGCGGCTTTTGGAATCCAGGCATTCAGCGTGAATGCCTCTTATTCAAAAACCTATGGATTCAAAGAAGAGGCATCAAGTCGAATAAAACTAATTCTACACGCGAAACCGAGAGATAAAGAGAAACCGGCAGGTGGTTAAAAGGCGGCTAAAAATAAAAAAACTTAATCTGATCGGCAATTAAGTAAATAGATTTCAGGGAAATTTAATATGAATACAGACGACAACGATACCCAGAATCTTCCTACGCTGGAACAGGTTCTGTTAGCCTTTCAGAAAAGCATGGCTCGAGTATCACAGGCAACAAACAATGCAAGCAAGTACGATCCTAATTTTCTGACTGGAAAGCGATCCCTGTTCGCAGTCGAGGCCTTGGATATTGAGATGAGTGCCGGACTGATCCTCGGATCCGTTACTACTGATCCGGGCGATGACAAGATCCATGTTGATTTTGAGGCATCAAAAGAAGCTCGATCATCAATCAAATTCAGGATCGAAGCCAAACCCTTGGAACAGATAAGCGGAAATCGTTTAATGCTCAGCCGATTGGATCCACTGAAAGAGAAATCGAATGTAAACCAATTTCTTGTCTGGTTTTGGAATGGAAAGGAAATGGTGGCTAAAAAGAAGTATATCTGTTCTTCACTCCCAGCGGGGCACCGGGCAGAGGGAAACGCGTGGAGACAAAAACCGATATGTCGGGGCGGCTGACCTTCTCAGTCGATCCCCAAAGTGGGAAGTTTCTTAGCCCCGTATCTTTCAAGCCGAAAGCCTTTTCCTTGGATCCGGCATTTGATTGGTTCGTCCAGGCTAAACTGAAGGATGATCCGGAACGAGTCTCGATCATACTCCCAATTCGAAAATCATGAGGTCTGACAATGGGTGAGGAAAATATTCCCGAGAGTGTATTTGACATTGAAGAGATTGTGGACCAGTTTACCAAGGCCCTGAGCGTGGCGTCTTTTAATTTACATGAAAAATTTCAAAGCGATGAATACGAAGACCTTCCTTTTACGTATCACATTCCCCAAATGAACATCGAACTCAATTTAACCCTGAGCTACAGCAAGGGGCAGGTGAAAGGTTTATTTACGAAAAAACGAACAACAGAAACCTCGCAACAAGAGAGCAAGGTGACTTTGAGTGTTGTTTCCATCCCAAGAACCAAAAAAAGCCGAAAAATCCCAAGCCATCGGAATCAGAAGTGGATGCTCCTTTTTAAATCTTGATAAAACCATCCTTCCCAATGGCCGTGCCAGCAAATATTTCATTCCGGGCTGTATCAGGGGCATTCCCCGAAGGCGTTATAAACACAACGCAAGTTGTCGAAAATTGAACCTTGACCCTTCAGACCGCCCTCCTATCCAGGTCCAAACCTCAACCATGCCCTTCCAAGCCGATCCATTCATGGCATGCCAGATAATTTCTATGTTATAATCGCGACATAGCTCCACTCGACCAACTGATCAGCATACCGGAGTGGCTACTATGGATGAAACAAACGATGCCAGGCTCCCGTGGCGAACATCGATTCTATGGGTGGTTGCCGCCATGGTCGCAGGCTTTATTGGGTTGCTGCTGGGGCCAAAAACGCTGGTGATGCATCGATGGTGGGTGGATGGACCAACCGATGCGCCCGACGACCTCATGATGGGTTTCATCGCGATTGCCGCCTCCTGCTTCCTTGCATCCACCTTGGTGCTTTCGCTGGGAAACATCGTCTTTCCCAAGTCCGGAACACGCCCTGTGCTGGTGTCTATCTTTGTTACGCTCGGGCTTTTCGCTCTGGTGCTGGCACTTCTCGCATTGGCTGTGGCAGACGTTATGAGGTGGATCTGATGGCGATACTCTTTTGTTTTGTCGCAGTTGCGTTTATCGGGGGGGCCATTCTTATCGTCCGGAATTCCCCGCCGAAGAAAAATTCTCGAAAAATCAATACGGTGATCTCGATTGCGGCCATCGTGTTGTTTACTTATATCAACGTGCCGTGGGCGCAGCTATCGTTTAATCGATTTTCAAGCAAGGAAAAGGATGCCCTGGCGCGGCAGCATTTTGACCCTGCCTACGGTTTGGCCCGGCGATCCATCGAGAACTGTCAGTATTTTAAAAGTTACGTCGGAGGTTTAGAATCGCTCGACATTTCACATCGAAGAAGCTTTGTCCGGCAGACCGGTGATAAGGCCCATGGGTTTTTTGACTTTAACTATGTCGGATCCGAAAATGCCGGGCATCTCACCGTGGGCTTTTCATTCATACAAGCCGCCTCAGACGGCTCTAAACCCAGCTATGAACTGGCATCGCCCTACGGGGATGAAATCCCACAAGTGGTCCGCGTGCTCGTGTATGCTAAAGGCGCGTCGCAGTATCATGAGATCAAATGTCCGTGGTATAAGCAGGATAACTAGGTGGTACAAAAGTATTTGAAGATAAAACTAATATTTGCTTCGGTCCTTGTGGCGTTTTCATTTCAGATTGCCGCCTCCCAAACGCTGAATATCCCGGAGAACCGGATAATTTTTTGCCTGCTGCCGCTGGAGCATGCCGATGCCGAGGAGCTGGCGGCCGTCCTGAAGCCCTTTTTATCGTCATCGGGTACGATTGCTCCGTTTACACACTCCAATACATTGATCATAAAAGACAAGGTGTCGATCGTGAAACAGTTGATCAAAGCCGTAAAAGGCAGTGAAGATTTACGTGTGTGCCAAAATTTTCAAGAAACGCCGGACGATTAAGCGGCAAATATTTTCCTGAACCAATCGGTATCCAGACAGGGAACACGCTCCGCACGGCGCGCCATCCAGCCCACAGATTCCCCATACAAATCCGCATAAGCTTGTGAGCGGCATCGCTCCGATGACCCGGACTAGTCGATTGTCCTGAGATATATCCTTTTACTAAAATCGTGTTTTTAAGTGTAGTTATGAGTAGATTTTTAACTAAATTCAGTGTAATATTAGAGGGATATTCAAGTTGCGAACACAAACGCGGAAAAGACTTGCTGGTCCACGGCAGTTAAGGAGCGGATATGTTCACGTTGAAGCGGAAGTCCTCTGAATCTGAAAAAAGTTCGAGCCGCCTGCTCATCATATTACTGATCGTCGTGGCGCTCGGTGGTGTGGTTTATGCTGTTCTTGCCCGGAAACACATCACGCATATCACAGCGAACGTGGCTTTAGATCAAAACCTGTTTCCTGTGGCTGAGACATTGCTTCGGGTCGGCGGTCATTCCGAGATAGAGAACCGTCTGCTGGCAGCAGCCGTTCTCGCGAATGATGGGCGTTATGTGGAACGATACCTTAAGAAAGGTGGTGATCCCAATTACATTGGGGACGGCGGCATGCCCCTGGTGTATGTGGCGGCCCATAAAGGCTTTGAGGGCAGTGTCACCCTGCTGTCTGTTTTCGGCGCGGACATGGACTATCACCCGGTGAAGAGGCGCAATCCGCTGTTCTTGATGGCCAATAAGAAAAAAAGCAAACAGGCGTTCGAACTATTGCTTGCCAACGGGAGCGATCCCAATGTGATCAGCGATTACGGATACCCCATCGCCTATATTTGCCTGAGACAAAAGCAGTTTGACTGGTTCAACCTGCTGGTCACCCATGGCGCCGACTTATCCTACGTCTCCCCGTCCGGACGTACCCTCTTGGACTATGCCATCCGTTACAAACACACGGGGACGATCGCGCTGCTCACGGAGCGGGGGGCGCGCATTTACAGGGCCGAGGGAACCGGGACCGGGTTGACCAAAGCGGTCCGAAGCAACGATGCCGGGGCGGTTTTAAAACGGCTTCAAGCCGGAGACAATCCGTACATCAAAGACAGGTATGATGCCAACGCCCTTCAGGCGGCTGTCTGGACCGATTCCGTCGACGCGGTCCGGGTGCTTCTGGAAGCCGGCGTCGATCCCAATATTCCCTTTGGAGCGCCGCTCCGGGCAGCGGCTAAAAAAGGTAATCTGACATTGGTGAACCTCCTGCTGGAGCACGGAGCCCTGCCGGACGCCCGGCGCAAGCGGCTCTATAAAACGGCCCTTCACCAAGCTGTTTGCGGGTCCATGCCGATTGTCCAGGCATTGGTGGAAAAGGGAGCCGACGTCAATGCCACCGAGTCCCTCAAAGAACGGACACCGCTTTGGCGGGCAACCAATTGTAAAAACACCGAAGTCATCGCTTATCTGGAGTCAAAAGGGGCCCGATATTCTGTTGACGATGCATGGTACCGCATGGCCACGCCATTTGAGAAAGCCGCTGCCGATGGGGATATCCAAACCATGAAGCAACTCATATCCGAGGGGCAGGATGTCAATGCCCGGGATGCGTTCGGCGATACGGCCCTCCATTCTGCCGCTGCCGGTGGCAAGGTCAAAGCCATGAAATGGCTGGTCCAACAGGGGGCTCTGCCCATGTTTCGTGGCGGTTTGATCCGGACACCCCTGTTCTGGGCGGCCTTTCATGGCCATCTCGATGCCTGCCAATATCTCATGAAGCAGGGGTGCCGGGTCAAGGATAAGGATCTCTACGGGGATATCCCGTTGCATCAGGCGGCCAGGGGCAACCAACCGGATGTCGTGGAATTGTTTTTAAAAAAAGGTGCCGATGCCAACGCCAATTCGAAAAAGACATCGCCCGTGATGGCGGCGGCCCGCAGCAATGCGGGAAATGCCATAGAGGCATTGATCGCCGGCGGCGCGGATGTCAACACACACGGCAGCAGTCAGCGGACCGCGCTTCATGATGCGGTGCTGTACAACAGCCCGGATGCCGCCCGGGTGCTACTGGCCCACGATGCGGATCTGCGCGCCGAAGATTTTCAGGGATATACGCCCCTGGAAGCTGCCGAGGGGAAGCGGGACACCATTGGCGGCGACCGGGTCTATCGGCAGATCATGGCCAAAGAGGGAACACCGATTCACACCAGCTATGACTGCGATCGCGCCGTGGACGCTGTGGAACGCCTGGTTTGCGCGGACCGGAAACTGGCCGCGTTAGATGTCGACCTGGACCGTTATTATCAGGTGTTGCTGGCCTCCTTTGACCGGAAAACCGCCGAGGGCTTAAGGAAGGAGCAGCGGCATTGGCTGGAGGATGAGCGCGGGGCATGTGTGTTTTCACGGCTCCATTACCCTGAGGACGATGCCTTCTATAGCGCCATGAAGTGTTTGAAACCCCGCTATCAGGCACGGGTCCAGGTACTGAAGCGTTCTGTGTCACGGCATGGATTTTCCATGAAGGCAGCCCGCGATACGGCCCCAAAGGAGCCGGGTGTGAACACCTGGGGCGTATCGATGAAGGTCCGGAAAGACGCCCCAAAGGGTCGATTCAAGGCGTTTTACTACAATACCAACGATCCGACAAAGGTGGTGGCCAGCGAGGAAGTGGACCAGGTCAGCGGCAATTATGTCTGGGACAAGTTTCACGGCATCAAGTCCGAAAATTTTGGGGCCTACTGGGTCGGCGCCTTTGAATTTAAACAGCGGCGGCAAATGATGTTTCAGATCGCCTTGTCCCGTTCACGGGTGAAGATTGTTGTCAACGGCAAGGCGATTCATTCCTCTGATATTTCGAGTGACAGGGAGATCCCATACACGTTTAGCGAGGGAAACCACATCATCGAGGTGGAATTCGCCAATAACTGGCATACAATGGATGTGCTGGTCCGGCTGGCCGAGCCGGAACCGGTCTACAACGCCGAAGACGGTCGGATGATTCTGGGAAGTTCCATGAGTCCGGAAACGCGGCTCTGGTATACCGGGGTCTACGAAAGCGAGGCACCGGATCATTCCATTCGGCTGACCACCAAGGCGATCGATGCGCCGGTCGTCCTGCTCCTGAGCTCCTATAGTGCCGTCAACTGGATCATCCCCAATACTGAGCAAAACCGTATTGACGCGGTGTTCTATGCGTCCGGGGATCCAGGAACCAGTGTTTCCCTGCCATCCGACAAAAACACCAAGGTCTATCGTCTGGAACGGAAAGCTCTGAAAAACGTCTACAAATTGCCCGAAGGGTGGTGGGCCGGGGTTGAAAATCTTTCGGATAACCTGGAACCGTTGCTTGGCAGCCACCGGCTCGATGGATTCACCGGCATCTATGAGACCGGCGCGCTTATGATCCCATCTCTTACCCAACTGACCAACGGTCAGCCGGAATAATGCCCGCCGATGGATCATCCGTGGGAAAACCAGATCGCCGCTAGTGGAGCTATTTGACGGTAAACCTGACGGGCCGTGTTTGCACCCACCGGCTTGAATCGGAAAGTCGAACCTGGGCGGTCAGCACATGACGGCCGCGCTGCAGTGTCCAGTTGTGGGTCGGCCCGTCGGTGCTGGCCAACCGTCTGCCGTTTAGCACCCAGTGGACCTGTACCACACCTTCCCGGCGATTGAGTTGAAACTCGAAGGCCTCCTTTTCATCGGGAATGCGGGGATCCATCGCCATTTGCAGGCCCGGATGGGGGAGACGGATACGAAGCCTGCCGTCGGGAATGTCTTCGGCAGCCCGGTTTGGCAGCATACCCGCGACAAACCATTCGTCGCGAAGGGAGCAGTCGTTTTCTGCCAGGTGTCCGCTGTGGATACATACCGGATGCTTTTCCACCAGCGGTCTCATGGGCAGCGGTGCGTCCGGCTGGCCGTGGTTGAGTTCGGCAAATACGGCCCGCAGTACCAGGGCCGGACCGGTGGAACCGGTGATCTCTCTCATGGGCTGGCCGCGCAGGTTCCCCATCCACACGCCAACCGCATACCGGTGGTTGTAGCCGACCGCCCAGGCATCTTTGAAATCGTTGGATGTCCCGGTTTTTACCGCGGTCTGCACCGGCAGATTCAGCAGATCTCCGCTGCCGAACTCCAGCCGCCGGGCATCGGGATCGGACAATATATCCCCGATGATGGCGGCCACCGGCTCGTCGAACACCCGGCGGCGGCGTTCCCTGACCGGTTCTGCCCGGACCGCGCGGAGGGGGGCAAAAACACCGCCGCGGGCCAGGGTCGCATAGGCCTGGACCAGTTCATAGAGCGTCATTTCGCCATTTCCCAATGCCAGACCGTCACCGTAATAGTCGGGATGCCTGTCAAGGCTGCGTATCCCCAGCTCATGAAACGTATTCAGCAAATCCTGGGATCCGACACGCTGCATGGCTTTCACCGCCGGAATATTCAAGGAGTTTCCTAGCGTTTCCCGGAGGGAAATCCGGCCATAGTGGCGGCGGCTGTAATTACGGTAGGTGTGCAGCCCCAGACCCACCGACTCGCTCAAGGGGCTGTCGTCGATCAACGTGGCCGCCGTCCATCCCCGGCTCAGGGCCAGGGCGTAGACAAACGGTTTGAGGGTGGAACCGGGTTGACGGGGTGTGAGCACGGCATCATAAGCCACGGCGGATTGGTCCTCGCTTCCGGCTCGCCCGATGACCCAGGCCAGGATTTCATTGGTGTGATGATCGACCACCAGTAGCGCGGCGTTGTCGATGTGTCTGTCGTGCAGATAAGAGAGCCGTTGGTCGAGGATGCGCTGGGCCGTTTCCTGAACCACGGCATCGAGGGTCGTGTGGACCCGAACCGGGTCCCCGGAGATCCGGTCGTATACGTAGCGGGCAAAGTGCCGCGCCTCCACCGGACGGAACCCGAATCTTCCCCTGAGTTCCTGTTTGGTCAGGCGCTCATAGGCAGACGGATCGATGGCTCCGCTTTGAAGCATCCGGGCCGCCAGGCGACGTGCGCGTCGTGCCACAATTATCGGGTTTTTATAGACATCCAGATGTGCCGGGGATCGGACCATCACTGCCAGCGCCAGCATTTCCATTTCCGTCAATGTGGAGGGATCGCGATCAAAGTAATAGTTGGCGGCCTGCACGATTCCCCGGCGTCTTGCGCTATAGGGCACCTGGTTCAGGTAAAATTCCAATATATCGGCTTTGTTGTTTTTGGCCTCCAGCCGCTGTGCTTCAAATCCCTCCAGCCACTGTGACCAGAGAGTCCGCGAGCGCGGGTGCAGCATGCGCACCACCTGCTCGGAGATGGTGCTGGCCCCCCGCACCGATTCGAGGGCCTGCAGGTTCTGAACGGCGGCATGCAGTCTGGCCCACCAGTCCACGCCGCCATGCTCGAAGAAGCGCTTGTCTTCCGAGATGATGAACGCCTGTTGCAGGAAATGGGGCAGATGATGCAGCAGAATGGTGTCGTGCCGGTTCCATCGGTTCTGGTAGGTCAGGGTCAGCGGATGCCCGCTTCGGTCCAGGAGCTGGGCTTTGACCGGGCCGGTATCGATGGCGGACAGCTCCGGGACCGGTTCCAGGAAAACCCATGTCGCAGCGGCCAATACCAGGCCCGCTGAAACAGCGACCAACACACCGATGGCCGTCATTTTCCGCAACCGTCGGCAGCCGTGCGCGACGCCGCTGTCTCTGTCATCGCCGGGGATCATGGTTCAGCCACCTTCAGGATGCCCGGAAGCCCTTTGCCGAATACATCCGGGTCGTACATCTCTTCGGCGTGGGTCGGCATTACGGAAAACTCGCCCTCGGCAATGGCCTGGGCGGTGTAGGATAGGTGATAGTTGCCGGCCGGCAAGTAATCGGCATAAAAACGGGCCGCGTGGTGTCGCAGTTCCTTATGATAGAAACTGTAGCCATAGACACCGTAGTAGGACCAGTCGCTGTAGCTAAACCAGAACGCGCCGTCAGCGGCTTTGAATTTACCTTTGTCGGCGTCTTCAACCGAAGCGGTGGTGAGGTCCTGATTCACCGGCTCCAGACCTCCGGGAACCGGGTCGTCCACCACCACAAAATGCCGGAGCGTGGGGAGCGACACGTAGATGTCGACCCGGATCAATTCGCCGCGCCGGATGTGCATGGGGCTGGTCAGCAACGTCCAGGAGCCGTTTCGTTCAACTGAATATTCGCGCCGAATCTCGATGCCCGAATTGATGCGCTGGGCACTGTCTGCGGTCGGTGCGTAGCTCACACGGGTCGCGTAGTACAATCGCCCCGGACCCTTTTTGGTCAGCGTGACATCGGTTTTCATTCCCGGAACCGCCTTGAGCTGTTTATCTTCAAAAACGACCGCTTCGTCACGCAGGTCGGTGTAGCGGGTCTCGCCGATGGGCCGATCTCCAAGAAAGGCCTTGACGGTCATGTCAGGTGTTTCGTTTTCGTAGACCCGGGCGTAGTCGGTGATGGCGTTCATGCAAAACACATTTTCCTGTGTGTTTTCCCAGTGATTTCGGTTCCCCCGGGACTGGGTGATGGCGCGAACCTGCTTAAACGGCACATCGCCTACCAAGGCGAGCATCTCCGTGTCGGTGGTCAACGCCATCAGGCCGCTCAAAATGGCGCAGTTGCTGCGAAGGGGGGTTGCCAGAATATAACTGTAGCTGTCGTCCCAGGGTTCGTTGAACTGGAATTTGCCTCCGGATTGGCTGGCGTGGCTCAAAATGAGCTTGGCAGTCTGTACGGCACTTGGGCGGGCGCCGGTGACCCTGCTTGCCGCCTGAAGAAAGTGCGCCTTGCCGAATAAGTCCATTTCGGGAAGGTGGGGTTCGTACCGCAGCAGGTCGGTCCGGTCGACTTTGCCGTTATTGGCCAGAGCCGCCAATGCCACGGCGCGCACCGAAGATGCCATGCCCTTGCTGAAAAAGGTGGGCATCACGTCCCGGCGGAGCATGTTCGTCAGACAATCATGGAGTTTCCCCTCGACCTCGTCGGGTACATGATAGCCGCTGTTTCGGAGCCAGTTAAAGGCCAGGGCGGTATAGGCGCTCAGGTATGGGCTGACATAGCGGTTGTCCGGCAGCCAGTACGTCATCCCGCCGTTTGCCGCCTGGAAGGACGCGGCCCGGTCGAGCATTTCCTGGGGCAGGGAGGTACTGTTTTCCCAGGTCAGATCGTCCGGCAGATAGGCCCGCAGGTTGTTGTAGTGGGATGCCATGACCGCCTTGGTCAGTATCTGCTCCCAGCAGGCATAGGGGTAATCCCGGATATAGGCGAACGCGCCGTCGACGTTGCCGATCACCGTGGGTGATGTAACGACACGGATACCGCCGACATCGGTATGGATGTCTTCGGGAAACGCCACGGCATCGCTGACCCGAGACCGGGTGGTCGTGCCGTAGTTGGCCGCTGTCACCAGGGATCTGCGCCGGTTTACGGGGATATGGTGCTCCACGGCATCCCCGTCGAAGGTATCTCCGGCGGTGGCAAGAAACCCGATCTCCCCCGGCCCTTTCGTTTTCACCGGCAGCCAGACGGTTTTCCGCTTGTAGGGCTCCAGGAGCACCTGGACTTCGGTACGGGTCTTGCTCGCCGGGGCCAGGGGTCCAACCGCCTTGATTTCCACGGTAACGGTGCGGGCCGATTCGGTCCGGTTCATGACGCTGAATCCGGCGACAAAGGTGTTCCCTTCGGTCACCTGGTTCGGCATAACCGGCCGCAGCTCGGTGGGCTGGTTGACCTTGATGCCGATATCCCCAAGGCCCATGCGGTCGTCGGGCGTTACCGCCAGGGCGAATATCCGCCATCCGGTCAGGTTGTCGGGAAGTTCGAATGCAATGTCGGCGTTGCCGTTCCTGTCGGGGAGTATCGACGGGTTCCAGTAGCTGACGAACTTGAACAGGTTCCGGAGGGTCGGCCCGCCCTGGGCTCCGCCCCCGCCGGGATTGGCGCCTTTTTTTCGAACTTCTGCCTTCCGACCAGACGGGTCAGGAGGCTGTAGTTGTTCAGATCCAGGGGATCGAGCCGGTTAAAACCTTTGTAAGGGTCGTAATAATCGCGGCCGCTGGCGTTGAGGTCAAACACCGCTTCGTCGATGACCACCACGGCGATTTCAACCGGCCGGTCCTCGGCATTGTGCCGCGGTACGGCCTGGATCCGTGCCTTGACGGTTTCCCGCGGCTTGTACACCTCTTTGTCCGCGTGGACCCGGATATCGATTTCTTTGTAGACATCCCTGACGGGCACCTGGACGTATCCCAGGCGGAAGGCCGGTTTTCCCAAGTCCACATTGCCCTCGCCCATGGGCTGATCCACCCGCGGCGAGTTCACCAGCACCGACAGATAAAAACCGGGCAGGAAATCGGCTTCGACTGGGACCTCTATCACCGGCGTACCGCTGTCCAGGGTGTGTATCCAGTGCCGCACTACCCCGTAGCGTTCCACGGTCACCAGCGCCCGGGCCCCGGGAAACGGATTTTTAATCAGGAACCGGGCCGTGTCGCCAACCTTATATTGGCTTTCTTCGGGAATGACCTGAAGGCTGTAGTCGTCGGGCTCCTGCCAGAACACCTCGCCCTTGCCGATCACCCAGGCCCCGATCTGCGTGCTGTGTTTGCGCTGCCGGGTATCTGAAATCAAGGCCGTAAAGCGGTAACGGCCCGGCTTTTCCGGGGTAAAGGTGCAGGTCGAGATCTGGCCGGTGGACACGCCTTGGCAGTTGCCGACAGTGACCCAGTTTTTAATGTAATTCGTCAAATACGCATTACCGGCGCCCTTAACCCGGGATGCACGAACTTCTTCGTGCTCGATTTTAATATCCACCGGAGTCCCGGCCACCGGTGCACCGTCACGGTCCACGACCAGGTATTCGATGCGGGCCTCCTGGTCTTCGTCGTAAGTCCAGCGGGTGTTGCGCAGGCCCGCGTACCGGTCTCTCCCATAGTATTGGGCGCTGCCCCGGGCCGCTACGAATTTTCCGCGATCGTCCCTCACCGCGCCTTCAACGGACACCAGGCCGAAATAGATCGATTGATCGCTCAACGTGAACCGGGTCCATACCTCCCCCTGATCGTTGCCGTTTTCCGTGCTCTGGTGCAACAGGGCTGTTTTGCGGTGACGGCGATAGGGCTCAAAGGTGAATCCTTTGGCCGCCTGGTGTTTGGACGTAAAGCGCTGTTCACGCAGGCGGGCGGTGGTCCGTGTTTCCGCATGGGTATAGGGGCCGCCGGCATGCAGTTTGGCATAGGTGGCCACCTCGATCTCATCGCCGGGCTCGAATTGCCGCCCGTTTAACTCGGTGGTGACCCGAAACGGCGACGGCGTAAAATCGCTGACCAGGACGCGCAGTGCTTCCAGCGTCTGATTTTGGACGCCGCCGGTTTCCAGCATAAAACGGTACCAGCCGACGGCGGCCTGGTCGCTCAACGTGAACTCACCGGAATACGCACCGAACTTGGAAAGCGTCAATGTGTCGATATTCTCGACGGTTTCTCCTTTGGGATCGATGACCTTGAGCGCATAGCCGTCCGTCGGCGGTGCCACCCAGTGCCGGTTGCTCTGGTTGCGCACATAAAATTTGTACTGGACGGTGTCGCCCACCTTATAGACGCCCTGTGCAGTGGTTCCCCAGGCGTGCAGGTGCCCGTCCTCTTTTCGGATGCGGGAGCCCACGCTGCCGGGGCGGGTGGCAAAGTTTCCATCCAGCGGCACCAGGGCAAAATCATCGCCCTTGTCAATGCGGATAAACAGCCGCTTCCGGTCGTCTTGCCAGGCATATCTCAGGAGCTCTAACTCCGGATCGAGGGTTTTGGTGCCGGGCAAGATGGCAATGCCGTCGTCGTTGCTGACAGCGGTGGCCCTTGTGCCCAGAGGTTCGGAAAATCCTGTGCCCCCGGCGCCGGACGTGACGGATGGCACCACATTCTGAAGTCTGTAGCTGTCGACATACACCGAAAGCCTGGCACCTTTTATGGGTTCCCCTGTGGCCAGATCCGTGATCCAGGCCAAGGAACTAAAATGTCCCAGTTTGACATGCACCTGAAAGGGGGTGATCTGGGCGAAGAACCGGTATCGGCGCCTGTTGTAATTGGGAACCCGGGGTTCGCTGTCGATGTGGCCGACCACCGCACCGGATCGGTTGCCCAGCATATCCCGCACACCGAGGCGCATGGCAAATGACACATCCTGGGCCGGTGCCACCGGTGTTTGGTAACCCGGGTTGTGGATTTGACCTTCTGGTGTGATTGCCCGGTGCGGCACCTTCAGCGTATTCAGGTTGGTGACCACCACCGGTGCATCGGTGTCGACGTTCTTCTCAAGCACGATCTTCTGATGGTTGAGCACCAGTCGCGGCTGCCGGTGCGCAGTCATAAATGCCATGTCGATGGGGACGGCCAACCCACGTCCGAACTCGTCTTTGACGCCGACCTCGTCGCTGGTGATTTCATAGCGGTGGAAGGCTTTCAGCTTCTCCGGCAGCCGGACGCGGTATGTCTGCCCTCTCCGGTGAGCATACTCCAGGCGGCTGTAGCTGTGAGCATTGGCCCATGGATCGTAATCGGTCCGGCCTCCGGCCAAATCCGGCAGGAAGCGAAGGTGCGCCTGGACCTCCTGATGGATGACGGGAGCCGAGAAAACCAACGCAACCGTCTGGAGTGGCGCGCACTGGACCCCCGATTCGGGCAACGGGTCGGTGCTCCGGTGATCCGGCGCCAGCCGCGTGGTCTTTCGGGTGACGGCATGGGTGCACTCGACCCCCAGAAAACGAAACTCCGGGTAGGTGCGGAACCGGAGCGCCACGCGGGACTCAATTCCGGTCTCCGGACCGAGCGCCGAAACCAGACCGGGTTTCACCTGAAGATAAATATCACTGTCCAGGGGCAGTTCCAGCTGCGGGGCCACGACCCACACCCGCCGGGTTTCTTCACCCCGATGTTCTGTTTTCCGGTCATCGACGGTGGTGGACCGGTATTCGGGCTCGATCAATCCATAAGGTTCGCCGGGAAAGGGCGCGTACAACACCGGTGAGCGGTCATGGACGGATGGTTCCACGGTCATCCCGTAGTCTTTCTTTATAAATCCGGCCGGATCGAAGCGGAAATGCGCATTTACCGAAGAGCGGGTTACCGCCTGGTTGAATATCAGTCGAATGCGCGGCCAGCCGGGCGCACGCCATTCATCAAACCCCACACGGTCGACTCTCGGCCGCTCGGTAATAAATCGGTGGGTCACCGGTTCGGTCATCGAACCACCGTCTTCCGTGACAATCCCGGGATGGACGTCCACCGAGTAAGCCGTGGCAGGCCTCAACGCGTTTTCCTCGATCAACTGACAGGCCAGTGCGCTGGTGTTGATCCAGCGCCATTCGCACTGGACGGTTGGCGAAATGTGAATCGGGATTTCGGCGGCATCCCGTTCCATGCGGCCCATCGGCACCACCGGACGATCGAATTGGAATACAATCTGTCGACCCGCCGGCACATCGGTGCCGTCCGGGGTAATGCGCAGAAGCTTTAGGGATGACCCGGCCGTCGGTGCCGCCGAATCAAATGCCAGGGGTTTGGGTGTATTGGCTGCCGGTGTCTTTTGTACCGTTGTCGGTGTGGCAGCCGTAAGGAGCTTTAGGCTTACGATCTGCTCTCGATATTTCTTCTGCAAACAGGCCTTGTCCGGGCATGTGTTGCGCTTTTTTATCCAATCGCGTTGCTGCTGTCGTAACTGCGAAGGATCGGACGCATCCTCCAGCGCCGTGGCGTAAATCTTTGCCAATGCCAAGTCCAGCATCGACAACTTCTTGTCGGCACAAATCATTTTCTCAACTTTGGTGCCTGCCTTGGTACAATCAAAACTGGGCCCCATGGCACCCGCAGGGCCGCTGAGAAGTAATATGAATATCGTGCTTAACCAAAACCGGCTGATCCGTTTCATCACCACTCCTCCCTCGAAGAAGAACAGGGCACAACAAACCTAAAGAGTCGTTTTGCTTTTTTCAAGATCGCGTAATCTTTGCCGATAGCGCTTCGAACTGGTGATGTCCCCGAGACGTTGGGTAATGATGACGAGTTGCTCGAGGATGAGGGGATTGTCGGCGGCCAAGCGACCCGCTTCCCGGAAGCTTTCCAGGGCCCCGGCCGGGTCTTTCTTGTTGAGGAGCGCTATTCCCATGTAATTATGGGCGAGGGGCTTGGTGGGCGAGAGCATGATGGCCTTTTCGTAACATTTGATTGCCTCGTCGAATTGACCGCGATTGCTATAGGCGATGCCTGCCTGTCTATAGCTGTCGGTATAGAAAGCGGATAGATCCGAAGTGGGAATGAAGGTGATGACCGTCACCACGGCTACAAGCGACGCCGCAAGGGCTGCCGGTTTGAGAGCCTTCTCCCGGACCCGCTTCACCATCTCCAGAAATGCCCAGGCGCTGAATATGGCGAGCACCGGGACCATTGGCATGCGATATCGCGACACCACAAAAAATGCGATGACGCTCAAAGCGTAAATCGCCGCGAACAGGATATGGAAAACGGAACCCGGGACCCGCCTCCCGCTCACCAACATGCCGAGCAGTCCGGGGCCGAGAAGCATGCCGAAACTGAGAAATCCAAGCCACAGGGCCGGCATAAAGCTTTTCCGCATGAAATCGTAATGATAATTATCCGGTATTTCATAGGCGTTGAACAAAAGACGGGCTTTGTAGAACTGGAGCCGAATGGCGGCCTTTGGATGGTGGACCAGAAATAACAGCCCTTCCCTGAACCAGAACCGGGAAGCCTCGGCAGGCTTGAGGGTTTTTCCGGTACGCCGTTCGGCTTCTGCCATCCAATCGGAAGCCTCATATTGTGGATCGTAACGGACAAACGACAGGGCCGGATAGGCGCCGGTGGCACTCGGATTGTTGCCGATGTAAAAATTGGCCCCTCCCTGGCTGGTGGTCAATACGAATTCACCACCGGCGGCATAGTTGTGAATGGTAACCGGAGCCAAGACCATGGCGACTCCCACAATCGACAGTGCCGCCCGGACCATCCGTTCCCTTCCGCCGGAAAATGGTTTTACTACCAGCGCCCAGGCAACCACAAACGGGATCAACATCAGAAAGTTGCCTCGCAGCAGCGTCAGGAGACCCATGGACATACCCAAAACGATCCAGCAAGACTTTCGCGGGTTATTCGGCGCTACTGCGGCCAGGTAGCATGCCAATGCCGTAAAAAAAACGATCAGAGTGACTTTGATCAGAATTGCACTGTAGAAGTATAGAGGGCCGTAAAGCGCCATCAGAAGGGCGGCAAGGACTCCGGTAAGATTTCCAAACAGGTGCCGGGCCGTGAGAAATACGAGGAACACCGAAACCGTACTGAGTATGGCCTGAATCAATCGGGCAAAAACCAACGAGCCGTTTGATACGCGAAAGCAGAGTCCCAGAAAGTAGGGATAGAGCGGGTCCTGGTAAAAGGCCTTTTCTCCCATCAGATCCCCGGAGGCTATGCGCATGCCCCAATCGACATAGCTTTTCTCGTCGATCATGGGGAAGTTGCCAAACGGGCTTCTGTGCATCTGGGCCACGGTGAGGAATCCGATAATCAGGCTTAATCCCAGAATGGCGATCAGCATGATTCTCTGTACCGGTGGCGTTAACCAGGATGATTCGCCGTCATGCACGGGCGTTTTTCCTTCGGGTAGTAAAAGCGAATATTAAACTACTTCTGTCCGCTTAGGATTTCACACATGAATGTGCGTCGTCAGGCCAAATCAACTGATACCTTTTCGCCCAGCGTTCTGTGATGAAACTGGGAGTATTTCGTTTACAGATTCCCTCCGGAAAAAAACGACAATACATTTTACCACAATTCTGTTGTTCTACAAAACCGATCGAAGCCCGTTATAATTCGAAAATCGATACCCTAACGGGGGGGTCTATACGCTAATCTGTTTGAATTCCTAACCCTTTTGACTTACAACCTATATGATCTCGTTGCGGTTTTGTAGAAAGAACAAACTGGATGGATTCGGGTGATTCACACCACAGAAGACTACAACGAGGATGAAGATAAAAAAATGAACTAATACGGATTTTTGGTAGATATGGCGGATTGTTTCTGAAGGAGATGTGAGAGTAAAGGATTCGAGGGTCCCGTTGAAGAAAATTTACCTTGGCCGTACCGTGGTGATCGCATTTTCCATGACCGGCATCAAGCCGCGGTCAAAATCTTTGGCCCCGACACCCCAGGTGTACAAAACTTTCTGTCCGTCCGTAAAGACGGCGGACAACTCATATGAGTAGTAGCCTCTCTTTGGCGGATCATAGACGTAGGCTTTCTTGAAACCTTTGAGTCCGGCGACTAGTATATCGGTGCTTGGAATTCGCAACTGACCCTGGGAACGTTTCAGAAGAAAACTATCCAACTGTTTTCCGCTCGAGTTGTCGAGGACGATGAGATCCATATACGCCGTTGGATTCTTCGACTTATTCTGGGCCCTTTCATAGGCTATCACCGGACAATCAAAAAGGGTCGACGGCTTGTTAACCTTTATCTGCATCCAATTGCATGGAACGTCGACCTTAAATTCATCTATGGCGCGAAAGCATTTAAGGTTCGGAATGGTTTGATCGGAAGTCGACGCATCCGCGTCCGATATAATGCCGTTTGAATATTCTATCTTCTTGATCGCCTTAAGCGCGGTGACCCGGTAAAACTCAGGTTTGTTTCTGTCCTGGTGGACACGGTGCAACGCCGGAAGCGCTTTTTTATCACCAAACTCTCCCAAGGCTTTATACGCTGCCTCGTCGACCCTGTTTTCATCCACAGCTTCGATAATCGGACGGACCGCACGATCATCTCCGATAGCCTCGAGTGCACTGGCCGCATAGTTGCGGATGAGCTTCTCCGGATGTGTTTTTAGAATTTCTATCAGCCCTTCAACCATGGCCGTATCCTTCAACTGTTTAATTCGAACCAGTGCTTTGTATCGTGTCAGCTGATCCTGGGATTTGGCCATTATCGATAGAAGTTTTTCCTGGGAACGCTCTTCTTCAATCGGATTGGCAAACATTTCGCCCGGAGGTGCATTCGTAAAGCACCAGTTACCATCCTCATCCTGGTATCGGTAAATCTTCGCGGCTAGGGGATGCACCGACAGCCCGATCACCCCCAACATCACGACCATTAATAGAAAATATGGCCATTTCAACAGTCTATCGCGTTCTCTGGAGAACTTATGCTTACCCGGATACCTGGTGGGATTTCGATGGTTTTTTTTGGCAGGGGGGCGCCAGTACATGATTGTTTCTTCTCCCGATCAGATTGGTGGATCATCGACGGATGATTCCGGGATACTAGAAAGGAAAAAGAATAGGCCGGGAAGAGAATAAAGAGAAAAACGGCTGTTCTGATGGTGTTTGGGTCGGAACTTGGATACACCATCACCAGCCGCTCTAAACTGCCCTATAGCCTGTTTTTGTATGGGTTTAAAATACTAAATATTCCGGGAACTGTCAATTTGACAGCTCCTAACACAATCCTTGCAATATGCTGCGCCGGAATGCATCCAAATTCATACTTTTTTCGTATTGTTGTTCAGTTAAAAAAGTGACAGGCAGGATAATGGGAGAAATGCTGTTGGAGGTGCTGGCGCCGATATTCCGGCAACATCCGGATTTAAAACTAAACGGGATTATGCACCATTTTAAGGGTATTCTCACGCAATGGTCTGAGTATGTAGGACCCTAAAGCCATTGTTTGCAGTTTTCCGAAGTTGGCGTCCTG
>Ga0049114_1000097_pt1 | contig 21468 bp, 26 predicted proteins | sample WorMettanBELIZE2_FD_55211 | JGI IMG/M metagenome (GOLD analysis project Ga0049114, IMG submission 55211) | Marine gutless worms symbiont microbial communities from Max Planck institute for Marine Microbiology, Germany - Olavius tantulus BELIZE.2 | ecosystem: Host-associated > Annelida >... | reverse complement strand
GGCAAACACTTTTGGGCGATCGGTTATGCGGCATTTAGTTCAGGGCATGTAACCGACGAAATGATCCAGGAATATTTAGCCCATCACGACAACCATCCGAATCATAACGATAATGAGTTTCGTGTTGAATGACTTCCAGTCATTTTCTTTCGTCGGCTTAAGCCGAAAACGCGGCTTTCAGCCGCAGCTCATACTATGGACTTTCAGCCCATAGTGGTTGATTCATTCATTCTACGATTCATGGCGGCATAGAGCCGAAGGCTTCGAGCCTCATGATGTCGTCATTGCATCCCAGGTTATGTAGCACATCAGCAATCCTCTCTATTTCCTCTCTTTTGTTGCTAGCCGCGCTAAGAAGGCATTGTTCTACTTTGGTGGCATGTCAGATAGTGATGAATGCTCGATTCAATATACAACGCCAAACCGCTTTTACATCGATACCTCTTTTTTGTTGGCTTTGACAATGATGTCACTCTCTCCAAGGGCCTCTTCTTCAAGGGTCTTGGGATGTTGGGGAAAGCCCTGTTGTGTATCCGCAAGAACCGCCCTTATTTCAGCCATCATTTGGAAGAAAAAGATCTACGCCAATTCTAGGCGTGAAAATGGGAGACTCATTCACCTTTACGAAAAAAACACAACCGCCGCCAACATCAGGGCCTCACTCAGTTCCACCAGGGCACCAGCGGTATCGCCGCTGAATCCGCCCAAGCGGATCATCATGGATCGCCGCAACCACAGGAACAGGACGCCCGCGGTCACCACCAGGCCGAGCCACTCCGTACCCAGGAACAACACCGATACGACCAGGGCAAGAATCAGCCAACTCCAGGCGGCGATACGTGGCAGGTAGATCCCGACCGCAGCCCCCATGCCGTCCGGGCGTGCGGAGGGCGTGGTCAGAAACAGGATCAGCAGTTGCGCCCGCGCCAGGACCGGTATCCAGATCAGGCCCGCTGTCGCACCTGCAGTTATCAGCGCGGAGAGTGCTGTCCACTTACACAGCAGCACCAACACCAAGGCCATGATGCCGAAAGACCCCGATCCGGGGTCCTGCATGATTTTCAAGGTGCGGTTCCGGTCTCCCAAGCCCCCGACCCAGGCGTCCGCGGTATCCGCCAGTCCGTCCAGGTGCATGCCGCCGGTGAGTCCTACCCAGGCGACAAGCACCAGCGCGGCGACCATGCCGTAGGGTGGGCTGTGCCCACCGAAGACCGCTCGCTCCGGTTCGATAACGCCGAATGCCGCCGGCAGCTCCGAGGCGCTCCAGATCATCAGTCCGAGCAGAAGCCCCACCAGCGGAAAAAAGACGGTGCAGCGGCCGAGATCCGAGTCGGAAACAGGTCCCGGGTCCGGCGTAAGCAGCCGGGTGAGAAACCGAACGGCGATCAGAAAGCTGCGCCACATGGTTCCGCCCCACCGTGGAACATCAGGCTCGGGTGGCCTTCCCCTACCGGCACCCGCAGCCGGGTTCGGCAAGCAGGCGGGACCTCGATCCGCATCATGGCAGCCGCCGAGAGGTCCAAGATCTGCCCCAAAATGACACGGATGACACCGCCATGGGTTACGACCAGCGGGAAATTCGTCCGGCGTTCGAATATCCGGTCCCAACCCCTCAGTACCCGTTCGCGCAGGGCCTCGAAGGGCTCGGCGCCGAGCGGCGTGAATCCCGCGGGATCATCCCAGAACTGCTTTAGCTTGGCGCTCGGCAGCTCGGTGGCGAGCCGATTCTCCCAGGTCCCGAACCGCCGCTCATCCAGCTCCGGCATCAGCGCCAGGGGCAACCCGTACCGTGCCGCCAGCTCCCGAGCCGGCTCGGCACACCGGCGGGCCGGTGAACTGAACAAAGCATCGTAGGGTGGACTACACCCACCAGCCTCTCTCTCTAGTTCTGCCACAACCGCGCGCATCTGAGTGAACCCTTGGACGCTGAGCCGAGCGCCAGCAGCACTCCGAAATCGCTCTCCGCCTATCACCGCGCCGTGGCGCAGCAGATCGACAAAACGGTCATTCCCCATCCGACTCGCGCTCGCGTGACTACGTGGGAGCAGATCTCCACATTCCGGCATCAAGAAGCGTCGAGGTAGGCTCGCAACTAGTACGGAGGCTCTCGATTACCGATAGCATCACTTTGATGGACACGCTGCACTTGGTGCAGCCTACCGGCCGTCGCGGCCCGGAAACCTTCGGGGAATGACCAGGATTAAAACCGTTCTGATGGACGCGTGCTTTGCCCATCCTATAGGCTAGTGCATGGTCTTCTCGAGAAATCTGCGCCAATCTGTATAATCTGCGGATCAAAAGCAAAGGTTGAAGGACACCGGCTTAAGCAGCGCGGTCTGATGAAACCCTTCATGAGGGCTTCTTACGCGGGTGCCCCGCTTTCTCCAACTCGGTCAGGTATTCTTTCCACCAGGCCTCCTGGTTGGTGCCGAGGTTATACAGGTAGTCCCAGGAGTAAATCCCGGTATTGTGCTCGTCGTCGAAATGCAGGCATACGGCGTAGTTGCCCACCGGCTTGATCTTCTCGATGGTGACTTCTTCTTTGTCGAGCTGGAGCACCCGCTGGCCTGGCCCGTGGCCTTGGACTTCTGCCGAGGGGGAGTAGACGCGCAGGTACTCGCAGGGCAGGTTGAAGTGGGCACCGTCGTCGAAGGTGATCTCCAACACCCGAGATTGGCGGTGCAGATTGAGCTCGGTGGGTACGGGCATGTTCGTCTCCGGTAGAGAATTTGAACCCCAAACAATTCACGACAACGGGTGTGTCACCCGGTGGGTACCAGGGCATGTTGACATTTAGCGAACCGCATCAGCTAGGTAGATTAGGATGCGTCATGCCCGAAATCGAGATCGGGATTACGATCCCGATTTCGACCTACCCGGCTCTCCATGGGCATAGGATACCAAGTTAAATGTCAACTGCGGTTCCGACTTCACGATTTCAGAGGATATACCGCGACAGGTCTTCGTCCGCCGCTAGCTCCGAGAGGTGTCGCTCCACATAGGCCGCGTCCACGGAGACCGTGGCTCGGTCGAGGTCGGCGGCACTGAAGGAGACGTCCTCCAACAGCCGTTCGAGGACCGTGTGCAGGCGCCGTGCCCCGATGTTCTCGGTGCGTTCATTGACCTTCCAGGCGGTCACGGCAATCCGCCGGATGCCGTCTTCGGTAAAATTCAGGTCGACGCCTTCGGTTGCCATCAGGGCCTTGTATTGATCGGTAAGGGAAGCATCCGGCTCGGTCAAGATGCGGACGAAGTCTTCCGTGGTCAATGCCTTGAGCTCGACGCGGATCGGGAGTCTGCCCTGGAGCTCGGGGATCAGGTCCGAGGGTTTGGCCAGGTGGAAGGCCCCAGAGGCGATGAACAGAATGTGATCCGTGCGCACGGAGCCATACTTGGAAGAGACGGTACAGCCTTCGACCAGCGGGAGCAGGTCCCGTTGCACGCCCTCGCGCGAGATATCTACGCCGCTGGTGTGCTCGGAACGCTTGGTGACTTTGTCGACCTCGTCCAGAAAGACGATGCCGTTCTGTTCCACGCTCTCCACCGCACGCAGCTTGAGGTCCTCGTCGTTGATGCGCTTGGCCGCCTCCTCGTCGGTAAGCAGCTTGAGGGCGTCGCGAACCTTCAGCTTGCGCCGTTTGGTACGGCCCTGGCCCAGATTCTGGAATAGTCCCTGGAGCTGGTTGGTCATCTCTTCCATGCCGGGCGGGGCCATGATCTCCACCCCGATAGGCGTGGCGCTGACCTGAATCTCGATCTCTTTTTCGTCCAGGTTACCGCGGCGCAGCTTGTCGCGGAATTTTTCCCGGGTCGCCGGGGAGGGGCCGCTGGAACGGCTGTCTTCCTCGAAGTTGGTGGGCGGGGGTAATAGAACGTCCAGGATCCGCTCTTCGGCGGCGGCCTCGGCCTGGGTCGCGACTTTATCCAGCTCCCGCTCCCGGGCCATCTTCACTGATGCGTCCACCAGCTCTCGGATGATGGATTCCACATCCCGGCCCACGTAGCCAACTTCTGTGAATTTGGTCGCCTCCACCTTGATGAAGGGAGCGTCGGCGAGCTTGGCCAGGCGGCGCGCGATTTCTGTCTTACCCACGCCCGTGGGACCGATCATGAGGATGTTCTTGGGTGTGATCTCGGTGCGCAGGGGCTCTTCTATCTGCGCCCGCCGCCAGCGGTTACGCAGGGCCACGGCAACCGCGCGTTTGGCTTCTTCCTGGCCGATGATGTGTTTGTCGAGCTCAGCTACGATGCGTTTGGGGGTGATGTCCGACATGAATACTCAAAAATGTTAGGGTGCGTTAGCGCCACGATGTGATGCGTAATTACGCAGCTTATCCCGCTGTCGCAGACAGCTCTTCCAGCACTAACCGATGGTTGGTGTAGACGCAGATGTCGGCGGCGATGCCGAGCGCCTGCTCGACGATCTCGCGGGCGCCGAGCTCGGTGCTCTCGAGCAGCGCCCTGGCCGCCGCTTGGGCGAAGGCTCCGCCAGAGCCGATAGCCATCAGCGCGTGTTCGGGCTCGATCACATCCCCGGTGCCGGAGATGATCAACGAAGTCGTGGTATCCGCTACGCACAACAGGGCCTCGAGGCGCCGCAGTATGCGATCGGTACGCCAATCCTTCGCCAGCTCTACCGCCGAGCGGGTGAGGTGACCCTGGTGCTTTTCCAGCTTGCCCTCGAAGCGCTCGAACAGGGTGAAGGCATCCGCCGTGGCTCCGGCAAATCCGGCCAGCACCCGCTCCTTGTAGAGTCGGCGTACCTTACGCGCATTGCCCTTGATCACCGTCTGTCCCATGGACACCTGGCCGTCGCCGCCGATAACCACCTGCACGCCGCGCCGGACGGAGAGGATGGTCGTGCCGTGAAATGTTTCCATCGTTGTCTGTTCCGTTCGTCTCAAGGGTAGCTTGAAAAATTCAAGGTCCTCTCAAAGGGGTACCTGAACCTCTGCAGCATGGGCCCGGTCGATCCATTTCCCGGATCTTGCGGCCGACCTTCCGACTCGCAATTTTTTACCTCAGAGCCATAGCTTGAGTACGGTCACGATAAGACTACCCACGGTCAGGGTAGTGGCGTACGACCACATCATGAAGCGGTCGATACGCCTCGTCAGCCCCTCGAAACGCTTATTCATCTCGCTCTGCAGGGTCTCGAAGCGCTTGTCGATAGCCTCAAAGTGCTTGTCAACGACCGCGAAGCGTCGGTTCATCTCCTCTTGTATGAGCTCAAAGCGTTTGTCAATGGCCGCAAAGTACTTGTCGACGGCAGTGAAGCGTCGGTTCATCTCCTCCTGCATGAGCTCGAAGCGCTTGTCCATCTCGTTGCGTAAAACATCGAGATGCTTGTTGACAGTCTCGAAGCGTTTGTCGAGGGTCTCGAAACGTTTATCGAGGGCAACGAAGCGTTTGTCCATCTGCTCCAGGATGGTCTTGAGCAGCTCGCGCTGGTGCTTGAGTTCTTCCTCCACGCGCAGCATTCGTTCGCGCAGCTCGATCTCGTAGACGACCGGCGATTTGCTCAAGGATTGCTCGGCGAACCATTCGCCCAGGTGGTCCTTAATGAACGTGATATCTTCTGCGGCAAGATTCATGGTAGCGGTGGATGCAGTGGAGATACGACCAAGTATACCCTTGGATTCACCGCGATGGGGAACTAGGTCTCTTCGCTATCGGGGGAGTGCCTGTAACTTGCATTGACGATTAAGGGGAATCTTTTTTTCTCGCCCGCGGGTGGGCCTGGTCATAGACCTGGGCCAGGTGTTGGAAATCCAGGTGGGTGTAGATCTGGGTGGTGCCGATATCCGAATGGCCAAGGAGCTCTTGTACCGCGCGCAGGTCTCCGGAAGACTCCAGGAGGTGGCTCGCGAACGAGTGGCGCAACAGGTGGGGGTGGAGGTTGCATGTAGCCCCCCGGATCAGGGCCCAGCGCTGCAATCGTTGCTGCACCGTGCGTGGATGGATGCGGTTGCCACGCTGGCTGACGAAAAGGGCCTTCTGGTCCGCTGCCGCGTACTTGCCTCGCACCTTCAACCACTGGCCGATGGCCTCGAGGGCTTGGCGGCCCACGGGCACCCGCCTGGTCTTTGCTCCCTTACCCGTGACCTCCAGGGTGGCATCGTCCCCGTCGATATCCCCCATATCGATAGCGACCAGCTCTGCCAGCCGCAGCCCGGAGGAATAGAAGAGCTCGATCATGGCCGTGTCCCGCAGCGTCAAGGGATCGGCGTCCGGTTGGCCGAGTAAGCTACAGAGCTGGTCCGCGTCCAGGGTAGCGGGTAGCTTACGAGCCGCCTTGGGGGCACGTACTCCCTGGGCCGGGTTTCGGTCCACGATCCCTTCCCGCAACAGATAGCGATAGAAGCTGCGGAGAGCGGCCAGTTCCCTTTGCAGTGTCTTTCCGGAAACACCGCCGCGGTGACGCCAGGCGACGTAGCTACGGACGGCCTGTTGGTCGAGCCGTTTCCAGGGGCCTGCTCGCCCGCCCTGGAACCAATCACGAAAGCGCGTGAGGTCGCGCCGGTAGCTGTTCAGGGTGTGGTCGGATAGGCGGCGCTCGTGGGCCAGGTGTTGCAGGAAAGCCGCGAACAGGTCTTCAAGCCCCAGGGCAGCCATCGGATCAGTCATCGACCATTCGGCAAGGTACGTAGTTTTTGGCTGACAATCGCTCCCAAACGGTCGAGGAGGTCGGTACCCATGTCCGCGTCAAAACGCCCGCGATCACGGCTGCCGATGACCAAGACGCCGGAGCGGTCGTCCGTGCGTATCGGGATGAGAGCGACCGAGCCGATGGCCTCGCTCTGTTTGCCGAAGAGAATACCGTTGTGCTTGACGTCCAGTGGACCGCATAGGGAGTGCTCCCGGTCGAGGAATCGAATGAAAGCGGCGACCTTCGGGTTCGAATCGGCGGTAGCACCGGATTCCAGGGGAAACAGCTTCAGGGTCACCGCCTCGGCGTCGAACTGCCGACACAGGGTTTCGCGCAGTACGGTTTCCACTTGCTCTAGGTTTTGAGCGGCGATCAGCCGCAGGGACAGATCGTGAAGGCGTGCGGACAGGACCTCGAAATCCCGGGCTCGCGCAATCAGCTGGGCAAGCCGCCGTCGCTCGGCTTGGATCTGACCGCGCAACACCCCCACCTGGTGTTCGATCAGGGATACGGCCTGCCCGGTTGCATGAGGTACCCGCAGCTCGGCCACCAGGTCCGGATGGCGTTCGAAGAACGCCGGATGTGCCGCAAGGTACTCGGCTACCGCATCCTCGGCAATGATTTCCGCCGGACCACGATTTCCTTCCGCCTGCCGGATGGTCATAGCTCGAGCTCCCCCTCGAAGACACTCACGGCCGGTCCCGTTATCCGGATGGTCCCGGATTCATCCGGCCATTCGATCACCAATTCTCCGCCCGGTAGGTTCACCCGCACGCGCTCGGCAAGCAGTCCCCAGCGGCGTCCCACCGCGACCGCGGCGCAGGCGCCCGTGCCACAGGCCAAGGTCTCGCCCACCCCCCGTTCGTAAACGCGCAGTCGGATATTGTCCGCATCCAGGATCTGCATAAACCCGGCATTCACCTGCCGCGGGAAACGTGTATGGCCTTCTATCAGGGCACCGAGCGTCGGGACCGGGGTGGTTGCGAGGTCCTCGACCAGCAGCACCGCATGAGGGTTGCCTATGGAGACCGCGCCGATGTTCAGCGTTCGACCCTCGACCTCCAGGGGATAACGTTCGGCGGCGGCGTCCGCGACCAAAGGGATCTGCTCGGGCTCGAACCTGGGTACGCCCATATCCACCCGTACCGTGTCATTTTCCTCTAAATAGAGCCTGATGTCGCCGGCCGCCGTGCCTACGGAGAGCGCGCGCTTGACGGTGAGGCTCTGGTCGGCGACGAAACGGGCGAAGCAGCGGGCGCCGTTGCCGCACTGCTCCACCTCCGAACCGTCGGCGTTGAAGATCCGGTAGTAGAAGTCCGTGGCCGGACTGCGGGGTCGCTCTACCAGCAGGATCTGATCGCAGCCGACGCCCAAGCGCCGGTCCGCCAGCCGGCGGCAGAGCTCAGGTGTCGGCATGATATTTTGGCTAAGGGCATCGAAGACAATGAAGTCATTGCCCAATCCATGCATTTTAGTAAAACGCAAACTCATTTGGGGGTGGGGGGGAGAACTCAGGATCCTCGGTATCGAACCAGGCCTGCCGGATCAACCTAGGTCACGTGCCCGCAGGTAGGCGAGCTCGGAGATGTCGCTCCATTTTTTCGCTTGCTGGAGAAACTTGCGGTAGGAGGTATACACCTTGCGCGAGAATGCATCCTTCTCCGCAAGCTCGGAAACCACCTCTTCCGCAAGCCAGCGCAGCTTGACAAGCACATCGTCCGGATAGGCGCGCAGCGCTACACCGTGCTTTTCCAGTAGGGCCTGCAACGCGACCGGATTGCGGGCGGTGTACTTGGCCAGTAGGTCTTGGTTCAATACCTTGCAGGCGTTGAGCACGATGGATTGTAGATCCGCGGGCAGGGTCTCGAAGACGGCCTGGTTGATAATGACCTCCAAGGTACCGCCAGGCTCATGGAAGCCGGGGTAATAATAGTATTTGGCTGCCTTGTAGAGGCCGAAGGCCAGGTCGTTGTAGGGTCCTATCCACTCGGTGGCGTCGATGGTGCCGGTCTGCAGGGCGGTGAAGAGCTCGCCTCCCGGCAGATTGACCGGCGTGCCGCCGGCGCGTTTGAGTACCTCGCCGCCGAGGCCCGGAATCCGCATTTTGAGCCCTGCAAGGTCCGCAACGCCCTTGATCTCCTTGTTGAACCAGCCCCCCATCTGGACCCCGGAGTTTCCGGCTGGTGCAGGGACCAGGCCGAAACTGGCGTAGAGCTCGGTCCAGAGTTCCAGACCATCCCCATGGTAGAGCCAAGCGTTCTGCTCCTGGACTGTCATGCCGAAAGGAACGGCGGTGAAGAACTGAGTCGCTTCGCTCTTGCCTTTCCAATAGTAGGCCGTGCTATGGCCGAGCTCGGCCGTGCCCTGGGCGACGGCGTCGAAGACCTCGAATGTGGGTACCAGCTCCCCGGCTCCGTACACCTTTACCTGGATGCGGCCTCCGCTCAGCTCGCCGATGAGCGCGGCGAGCCGGTTGGCGCCGGTGCCCAGGCCAGGGAAGTTCTTTGGCCAGGCGGTGACCATCTTCCAGTTGTAAGCGGGCTTGGTCTGGATGGCCTTGACTCCGGTGGTAGAGGCGCCTAGCGCCAGGGAGGCGCCTCCGGCCTGCTTGATGAAATCGCGACGTTGCATTTCCTAATTCTCGTTGCATGGGTTAGGGAAGTAGGGTGGGCTGTGCCCACTGGGTAGGCTCTCTCACTCTCGTTGTATGGCGTCAAGTATGAAGTTGGTATTGTGCGCCCAGATTATACCCGTCGCCTGCGGGTTTTGCGGAAAGCAAGCAATTTCAATCGCCAGTCTTGGCCGCACGGAGATACCGGTTGGGCTGCGCCGCACGGTCTTGCGTTCTGGCCCAAGAGGTGCATGCCGGGAGAAGAACAGCATATTGGACGTTAAACAAGGCTCTTTTATGGATTCCAGACTGCTCATAATCGTAGGTGTCAAGTCCCGTCAGATTATAGACACGTTCTGGGGTATCAGCGCCTTGAGGTTAGAAACGCCGTGGCGGCGCAGGCAGAGGTCCAGGCCGGAGCGGGAGACCTCGGCGTGGATGAACTCACGGGTGCCCACCAAATTCTTGCGTTGCACGGAGAATAAGTACGGGTTTTGCAATAACGCCTCCCTTTTTCGGAGATATCGAATCATGACAAAGCGCACCTTGACTAATTTATCCATCCTGGTGGGCCTAGTGTTCGCCCTTGTCGTCCAGGCCACGGACCCGGCACCCAGGCCCGGTGCCCTCAAACTTGGGACCGAGGCGTTTGGATTGACCCCGCGAGCGCTCGTCTAGGCCATCGACCGGGTCGAGGCCCTCATCGTCAAGTGCATGCGCGGCCAGGGATTCGAGTATGTGGCTGCCGATTACATGGCAGTGCGCAAGGGGATGTCCGCGGATAAGAGTCTGCCTGGAATGAGCGAAGAGGACTTTATCGACCGCTATGGTCTCGGCATCTCGACTTTCTATACGGGAAACCACCGCAGCTCTCCGAGGGTTACAGCCCCGCAAAAATCGGTCTCGGCGAGCGCAACGTGGAGTTCTTCAAGAACCTCTCCTCAGCCGATCAGGTCGCCTATAATTGTGCCCTGTTCGGCGAGAATCCCAGCGAAAGCTTCGCGGTCGCCATCGAGGGTGAAAACTTCTCGCGCACGGGCGGATGTACCCGCAAGGCAATCAGCCAAGTCTTTACCAAGGATCAGATGAAGGCGAGCTATTACAACCCGAAGGACGCCCTTATCAACCAGGACCTGCGCATGAAGGAAGCCCTCCGTAAGTATGTCGCGGAGATGTGTACTTAGGGACTAGACTACAATCACCTGGATGAGGTGGAGCCCGATATCCGCGAGCGTCTCGCTGCGCTCACCGACAGCCAACCCGTTCTCAGCAGTGGTGGTGAGGATTTCATAATCCTTGGACAAGCGCCGGTAATGACCAAGCCAGGCGAAGGTTCACTCGACGATCCAGCGCATGGGCAAGACCGCGAAGGTGTCTTTAATCTTCTTGGACGCACACTGCCGAGGCGGCGTTCGAGCCCACCATGGCCTGTGGTGCGCCGTGCCCAACATTCACCTTGTCATTCCCGGCTATGGATTGATGGGCACGCGGCGCTTGGTGCAGCCTGACCAGCGGCCGCGGTGTGGGAACCCGCGCGGAATGCCCAAAACCTCGCGCTCGTTTGGTGGACGCTTGCTTTGCCCATCCTACGGGCTGGATGAAGTCGAATGCCGATGAGAGTCTGGCACATGCCCACAAAGCCGGGGAAATGGTCACAAGGATGGATGGTCACCCCTCTTTGAAGATCGGGCCGCTGCTCGAGACCGAAAAACATGACATCGGCGATATTCTGCGTGAGAACTTGGATCACGAAACAGAGGCCAGGTCTTGTTACTACGAGCTGCTGAAGCTGGTCGAAGGCAAGGATATCGTACTCGAAGAGTACGCTAGGACGATAATCTTCGAAGAGGATCTGCATGCGGACGAGGTCAACAAGATGCTGCGTGAGCCTGGGAAAATGGAAGTCTACTCCTGATAAGTACGAACTCAACCCACTCGCTTTCAGACTCTGACATCGATACGCGCTCGCCTTGATCAGCGGTATCGGCGCAGATACTGCCACTCGAAGCCGCGCTTCAGCCAATGGAACATACGCATGGCGGGCAGCACCAGGTTGTATCTTTCGTTACGGGCCACCAGCATCCCCCGCTCGTGGGCATCGACGATGCATAGGAGCTCCACCCGATAGGTAGCGGTGGGTTGCCTTCCTGCCAGCTCGTCCGCTAGGTTTGCGGCTGCCGCCTTGGCCTGCAGGTCCGCCATGTGGGCCTGCTTCGGCATCCACTCAGGTCCCGGAAAGCTGCCGGAATCCCCGGCCACATAGACCCGTTCCATACCACCCACGCGGCAATGCCTGTCGGCCTCGATGAAACCGCCTTCCGAGCGCGGCAGGTCCGTATTGTCGAACCATTGATGCCCCGTCATACCGGGTATGAATAGAATCAGATCGGCGTCGAATTCCTCCCTCTCAGTCATCACCCGATTCTGAGCAAACCCCTTGAGCTTGTGGCCGAGGTGGGTGCGGATCCCGCGTTTGCCCATCTCCGCCTGCAACCCGGCGACGGCCTTGGGACCGAGACGATTTCCCGGTTTCTCCGCCGGCGTGAAGAAGATTAATTCGAAGCGCTCGCGGCGGTTTTGCCGGCGCAGGTAGTTGTCGATACCGAACAGGAACTCGAACAGCGGACCACCGCGCATAGCCGCGGGCTCCTTCGGATTGCCCGCGAAGCCCATGGCGATGGTGCCGCCTTCCATGGCTTGCAGCCGGTCTCGAATGCGCTGGGCGGCGGTGATGTCCTCGCAGGGGAGGATCATATGCTCGCTGCCCGGCAGCTGCTTCATATAGCGACCGCCGGAGCCGATGATGAGGCCGTCGTTCTCGATATCTCCTGCCGTGGTTTTCAGGACCCGACCGCTGTCATCGAGCCCCGTGACTTCCGCGGCCACGTGTTTTACGCCCATGCGCTGCAAAAAGGACTCGAGCGGGATACATAGATCACCACCGCTGCGCAGCCCCGTGGGGATCCAGATGAGGCCCGGATAATAGACGAACTCCGATCTGGGACTCACCAGGGTGAGCGCCGTCCCGGCAGCGGCTTTTCTCAGGGTTTGAATGGCGGTGAGCGACGCAAAGCCCGATCCGACGATGGTAACCTGTGGCATGGTAAACTCTGAAGATAGGGGGGGGTTAATCAAACCGAAATTGTATACCCATTATTTTGTACGCAAGTGTACTCGGTTATGGCATCATCCCACTGGCTCGTTCCCATGCTCCAGCGTGGGAATGCCGTTGTGGCCGCTCTAGCGGCCAGATCACTCGGGACAAGGTTTCATGACGCTGGAGCGTCAGATCTCTCCTCCGTCGGGACAAGGCTTGCTCCCACGCTTGGTCATCAATCGGACAGCAGGCGGCAAGCTCGTTCCCACCCTCCTCGCCGGTTGCCTGGTGCTGTGCCTGCTCGCCGGTGCGAGACACCGCCCTCGACCTGTTCAAGGCTTGGCCGGGATTGCTGGACCTGCCTGCTGAGATCCCGGCAGCCTGGTTACAGGTGAGGATGGGAGGAAACGGCTCGGAGCGATACGGGTAGCCAATCTTGACCCAAAGTTGGCGCATGCCCACACCCGCGCCCTAAGCAAGCAGCTAGGCGATAAGGACTCGGACGTTCGAGACGCCGCCTACGCGCTATTCCAGGCCCAACCTGGCCTGCTCGATTGCCCATGGCTTGCTATCACCTGAACGGACCGAAGGCGACGGACGCTGAATTTGGTCCATCCGCTGGACGCACCGACTCTGTCGAGATTGCTGCCGTTGTTGGAGGCCTGCAACCAGAACATCGGCCGTTGCGGAGAATTGCGCTTGGCCGCCCATCTGATAGGTAGAAACCGACCGGACTGGGAGGCCCGGTTGCGTTGGCTCGGCTGGCTCCCCAAGCTCGAGAAAGAGGTGGGGCTTCGCTTGAAAGAGGCCCGCGATAATGACGAAGCCTCATCACACCAAATTCTGGCGATGTTCGCCGCCACCTGGGAAGCTACGGAAAGTTTTCCCGAAACCCGAGAAGAACTGACCAATCGTATAGGGTCTCGTGGCCGACCAAGGTAAATGGAGTGCCGAAGACAAGCCGCTGCTAGAGAAACTAAAGCGTAACCTACAACAAGCCGGGGCCCCGACCGGGCTATCATCCGGATCGATCTCTCCGATCGGCTGACGATCTTCGGCAAGGTTATCGCCATCCATGCTTCGTTTTGGGTACTCCTGATCTTGCTCTACCCGCACGTGTCTATGGTGCGGACCCTGTTCTTCTGGAATTCTTGGGTGCGGCGTATCGCCGGGCTCGGCTATGTGGGTCTGTTGCTGGTCCGGATACCCTGGCAACGGCGGCGGTTGTTCGCGCCCTTCCGCGCGTCGCTGCTCGCCGACGCGGATAACTTCGACGGCGACCGCTACTACCCGGATTCCCTGGCCCGGCGCCAACAAGATGCGGCTGAATCGGCCCAATCTGTGGTGATCCCGGGCATTGATAATAGCCAGAGCATCCTGATCGGGGAATCCGGTCTCGGCAAGACCATGTTTCTGCGCCACCTGATACACCATACGCGGCGGGTAACCATTTATCTGCCAGCCCAGGATTGCGATAAGGGAGTGCTGCCGGCGGTCCAGGCCAAGCTGCACGGATCGGCGCGGGACCCCGACTATCTGCGCACCCTGATCCATGCCGGCGCGGTCGATTTCTGCATCGATGGTCTCGACGAGGTGGCACCGGGTACCCGTGAACGAATCCGCAATTTTGCCGAGAAATACCCCAAGACCAACATCATCATTGGTACTCAGGACATCGACTGGTGGCTACCAGCCAACCCTGGACCCTGGAACCCTTAAACGAGGCACAGATCGAGGAATTCCTACTCTCCCACGCCCTGTCAGACCCAAGTACCGCGGAGGGTGTCGACTATGCCACTCGCTACCCGCTGCCGTCGCTTCCTGGCCGCGGTCCTCGGTCACAAACAATCCGCCGCGGACCGCAAGATCAACCGGCGGGTGCTCTCCAACCCCATGGATGCCACTGTGGTCTCGGATATGCTAGCCTGCGACGAAGCGCCGGATCTGTTCCGGCTCCAGCAGCAGTGGTACCAGATCATGGTCACGGATTATGTGGCCAAGAATGGCACTGGGTTTCCGCTGGCAAGGTTTGCCGAGCGCATCTACCGGCTGCGGGTGAATGACGAATCGGCTCTGCCGGAGAGCGAGTTCCTGGCCGAGATCGAGGTCCTGACTGACCACAAGATGCCGCCGTGTGTCAATTCCTGGACGGCAAAGGCGAACCGGGCAAACACTGGTTCTTCCGCCACGAGAAGATAAGGGATTCCTTCATCGTCTAGGCCTTTCTCGGCCCCGACAATGAACGGCTAGAGAAATACCTGGGCGATGCCCGTTTCCGCGGCGTCTATTTCCTTCTCGCTCAGTTGATGCCCTTGGATGCTGCCGAACGCCTGCGCAAGCAGTTGATCCAATACGCCGCCGATACTTAAGGGTCACAACGTCAGTGACGACTTTATCCGCCGGTTGCGGGAACGACAGACACTGCCCGCGGGTGCTGCGGCGCCGGATTCTCTCAAATGAGGTTAGGGGGCGTTCTCAATTCGAGATAACACTATGATTTTGATAGATATGTCGAGTTTCCAGTTTCATCCGGCGGATGAAGAGACCAATTCTAATGCCTAGAAAAACATAGGGTTAACTCTATCCCATTTATTGGAATCAACGCACAACAGCGGTATGCTGCGGGCTTTGGCTTGCCAGCGCAACCAATCGATCACGTACAACTGCTGGTCGCGTTCATGCGGATCGACATGGTTCGCCGATTCATCCTTATCACCCGAGCCACAGACGCGAGTCCGCCACCGAATCTTCAGCGCCGCCAGCGCGGCGCAGCGCCGGCGAGTGCTAGGATTGGCTGTCGACACCCCGTTCCAGCTCCCCGTGCCGTCGCAGCTCGCGCTTGAGGATCTTGCCCGCCGCATTCCTGGGCAAGTCCTCGCGCAGATCGATGCGGCGGGGGATCTCGTGGCGACCCAGGTGCTCCTTACACCATTCCCGCAAGTATGCCGGGTCTACCTGCGCCCCCGGCTTGGGCACGACGAAGGCGATGGGGATTTCGCCGTGCAGCTGGTGAGGTTCGCCCACCACCGCTGCATCCGCGATGTCCGGGTGCTGGTAGAGTACTTCTTCGATCATGCGCGGGTAGACATTCATGCCGTTGCTGATGATGAGGTCCTTGATGCGATCAACCAGGAAGAAGTAACCGTCTGTGTCCCGGTAGCCCAGGTCGCCGGTGCGGAACCAGTCGCCGAAAAAGCTCTCCCGCGTTTGCGCCTCCAGCCCCCAGTAACCCTGCATGATGTTGGCGCCCCGGACACAGACCTCGCCGTGTTCGCCATCCGCAAGCCAGGTCCCATCCGGACCGGCGATGCGCATCTCGACATTGGGGATCGGGAGGCCCACGGAGCCCGGCTTGCGCGGCCCTGCGAGCGGATTCACACAGGTCACGGGAGCGCATTCGGTAGGCCCGTCGCCTTCCAGAATCGGGATACCGAAGCGTTCCTCGAAGGACGCCATCAGGGCCTGCGGCATGGCAGCGCCACCCGACACGCAAAAACGCACCGAGGCCCATTGGTTCCGGGCCTGGTCGTCTACCCGCAACAGCAGGTTGTACATGCTCGGCACGCCCAGGAAGATGGTCGCGCCATGCTCGGCGATGGCCGCACTGACCGACTTGGGGTCGAACTGGCCGACGATCACCAATCCGAGACCATGGAGGAGGGGGGTGAGCATGCCCACCGTGGCTGCGAATGCGTGGAACAGGGGCAACACCACCAGCAGGCGGTCGTGGCCGGGCTCCAGGTTCAATGCCTGCCTGATGCTGGCCGTGTTGACCAGCAGATTAGTATGGCTGAGCATGGCGCCCTTGGGCCGCCCGGTGGTACCGGATGTATAGAGGATGACCGCCAGGTGCTGGTCAGCGTCCGATGTCAGGGTAGGCGGATCTCCTGGTGTTGCCATGAGCGCGTCCAGGGAGGGGTCCGTGCCGTCGCTGTTGCCGATCCTAATCGAGAGTCCCAGCTCCGGGGCCAACCCACGCGCCTGCTCCGCCGCTTCCGCCAAGGCCTGGTGATAGCAGAACCCCTTGGCGCCGGCATCACTCAGAATAAAGGCGATCTCCTTGGGATTGAGCATCAGGTTGATGGGCACCACGGTGGCGCCAGCCTTAAGGATGCCCAGATAGGCGGCTACGAATTCGGGGGCGTTGGGGCAGTACAAACTGATCCGGTCGCCGGGCTCAACGCCCCGCCCTGCCAGACCCGCCGCGACCCCGTCCGAGGCCCGATCTAGCGCCGCGAAGGTCCACGTCGGTCCGATGCCCAACAGCACCGACTGATCGCCGCGGGCACGGGCGACGGCGCGGAAGCGATCGGGAATCGTATCCCGAGACCCTGTGCTTATACTCATTGGCTCAGCGCCCCTTGCTTAAATTCCTCACGCGCTCAGTGCAGAACTTCATCGAGACGGCTGGTGGTGAGGACCCGCTTGGACCACGTGAGCAGGATCTGCTCGTTGGCCTGCTTGATCCGGCGCTGCACTTCATCGGGCAAGGCACCGAATTTCGGGCGCAACTGGCGTTCCAATACCAAGGTTTCACCTTGGTGCTTGCCTTGCTGCATGCCCTGTTCGTGAAAGCGTCCGGCAAATCGGCTCATAGTCTTGGCCTTGTCAGGATAGTCGCGTTAGTATTGGGCCCGTTCATTATCATATAAGCGCCGCATAGATGTCGATGAAATCCAGATACTTGAGCTGCTTCTCGGGATCAGGTTCCAGAGCGGTCAGCCCCCGGACCGCTTGGACGTAGACTTCGACCTTGTGCCGTGAGGGATACTGCATGTTAGGCAGGTTTAACCGGACCACCAGATTGTCGCTGTGGCGGTAGTGCTCGTAGGCCAGCTCGCCCAGGGCACAACTCAGGTAGCGGAAGTCGAGATAGGTGTGGTGATCTCCGCTTAGGCGCAGCCGTTGGGCCACACCGGTCGCTCGGCGCAGGAAGATGACCACAGGGACCCCACGGTCGGTCTCCATCAACTCAGCCAGGTCCAGACAGAGACCGTGTCATTTTCGTGCGACTATTATCTTCGCAGGAGGTCTTAACAGCGTATCGTTTTCTCTAAAGGTGACTATGTTTTTCTTCTGTAAAAGGGAACATCCTCTAATGCAATGCAAAAGTTCCTCCTTTTTTATCGTTTTTCAAATAGTAATTGGCTGCTGTATTGATAGATATATTATAATTAAAACTGAATGCTGTTCGGAAAATGGGAAATGCCGCATCCTGCAACAGTCGATAATACTCATTTGTTGTCAGGAAATATCTGTTCTTCGTAAGATATGTGAGTCCAGCTAGGGAATCTTTTTTTCTGGTGACGTGCATGAATTCATCTCGTTCTGATCCTCTATCAAACATTATCCCTAAATCAACAAACAATCCATCAGATTTCAGTATCCTAGCTGCCTCTTTGAACGTTTTTAAGTGCACCCTTTTTGGAATTTCATGAGAGCCTGATTTCCTGATAATTCTATGAAAAAATTGGAAATATATGAGATATCGGTTGCGTCTCCTATTACTAAGCGCACGTTGTTGATCTTGATATTTCGTCTCCCAATATCTAGTTTTTTGAGCAAAATCAAAGTCGTGAATTTCCAAAGAATTGCTTAGCGCTGAAAACAGCAAAATCATTCTCTGGATTAAATTTGCATTACCACACATATGATACCAAAATCCTGAGACCGGGCGACAGTTGCATCACCTGAAACAAACGGAGAAATAATTTTTCAGTAAATCCATATTGTAAATACTAACATCATTGTATGTTCCTTTCAGTACCTGATTGTTCGGAGTTGCAATTACTTTTATACCTCCTCCCCTCCCCCCATTACTAACACCCCTTGTTTGCTTTTATCCTATTTAACAATTTTTTATTGTTTCAATTCGTGAGTAAAAACTATGAATTTTAGTGCAAGACGTTTAGTCTACTCTCGTTTATGAGGTCTTACAGAAGCTCATCGCATGCGGTGCATGATTTAAAAGATCATGTTCACCTCTATATAAGTTACCCTCCCAAGCTGTCCGTTATTGATATGGCTCGAATTTTCCAAGGACGTTTGTTAAGAAAGATACAGGATGAGTTTCCACAGTTAGGGAAGGTCTACTGGGGCAAACATTTTTTGGCGATCGGTTATGCGGCATTTAGTTCATGGCATGTAACCGACGAAATGATCCAGGAATATTTAGCCCATCACGACAACTATCCGAACCATAACGATGATGAGTTTCGTGTTGAATGACTTCCAGCATTTTCTTTCGTCGGCTTAAGCCGAAAGCGCGGCTTTCAGCCGCAACTCATACTATGGACTTTCAGTCCATAGTGGTTGATTGCTCAAAGCGGGCATCAGATGACCTTGGAGAAACCCACCGGCCCATCTTTCTTGGTGGCCAAATAGGCATCAAAGACCATGCAGATGTTCCGGATCAGCAATCGGCCCTTGGACAGGACGCGGATGTGCCGCTCGCCCAGCGTCAACAGTCCATCCTCTTGCATAGGCGACAACTTGGGCAGGTCATCACTGAAGTAGTCGGCGAACTCGATACCCCAGGTTCGTTCCAGGTTGGGAACATCCAGTGCGAAGTTGCAGATCAGCCGGGTGATGACATCGCGGCGGATCTCGTCGTCGCGGCTCAGCTCGATGCCCCGGAAGACCGGTAGGCGACCGGCGTCGATGTCCCGGCAGTACTCATCGAGGGTCCGCCGGTTCTGGGAGTAGCTGTTGTCCAGCTTACCGATCGCGGTCATGCCGATGCCGATGAGATCACAGTCCGCGTGAGTGGAGTAGCCCTGAAAGTTGCGGTAAAGACTGCCGCTGCGTTGCGCTGTTGCCAGCTCGTCATCCGGTCGCGCGAAGTGATCCATGCCGATATAGACATAGCCGGCATCCGTAAGCAGTTCGCCGGTGGTCTTGAGGATGTCGAGCTTGGTATGGGGAGACGGCAGGTCCGCCGCGTCGATGCGCCGCTGGGGCATGAAGCGCTGGGGTAGATGAGCATAGTTGAAGACGGATAGCCGGTCCGGGGCGAATGCGACGATCCGCTGTAAGGTGCGCACGAAGCTGTCCACCGTCTGGAACGGCAGTCCGTAGATGATGTCGATGCTGATGGAGCGAAAACCCTCTGCGCGCGCCGCCTCCAGCACCGCCAGGGTTTCCCCTTCCGTCTGGATCCGGTTGACTGCCTTTTGGACCATCGGCTCCAGGTCTTGCACCCCCAGGCTCATGCGGTTGAAGCCCAGGCGCCGCAACAGGACGACCGTTTGCGCATCCGCCTCCCGCGGGTCGATCTCGATGGCATATTCGCCGCCCTCGTCCGCCGCCAACCGGAAGTAGCGCTGGGTGTTATCCATGAGCTCGCGCATCTGGTCCTGGCTGATGAAGGTCGGTGTCCCCCCGCCCCAATGGATCTGCTCCACCGTCTGCTCAGCCCCGAACAGGGCGCTCTGCATCGCGAGCTCCCGATAGACCCGCTCCAGATAGGGTCGGGCACGACTGCGGTTCTTGGTCACTACTTTGTTGCAAGCGCAATAGAAGCAGACCGTATCGCAAAACGGAATATGGACGTAGAGTGAAAGGGGTCGTCCACTAGCGTTGCTGCGGGCGCAGGCTCGGCGATATTCCGGCTCACCGAAGCCGTCGTGAAACTCTACGGCGGTGGGATAGGAGGTATAGCGCGGGCCACTTTGGTCGTAGCGGCGAATGAGCGCCAGGTCGAAAGCGATGGTTTGATCCATGAGACTAAGGGTTGTTTCTGCCGCAAATGAACGCGAATCAGCGCAGATATGGGTTCCCGTTTCTGTCCGCTGCTGTTGCGGTGACATCGATCCAGGTAGATGGCTCAATGGGACGTTCGAGCCCGGATTGCAGGCTATCTATGTGCTCGAACAGATCTGCGTTGACCTGTTGCCAGAGGGGATCGAGGATGAATTTAATGCCCTCGCGTCGGGTGAGCTTGGCGGCGGGCACGAAGTCACTGCCGCCTGAAACAAGAAATGATGGTATCGACCTGTTTCTTCAACGTCAGGGTCGTGATATCCAGGCCGATACGGATGTCCACGCCTTTTTGCCGTAAGCCGTACTTAATGGATTTGCCGTCGAGGGAGCGCCAAAGATCTCTCAGTACGATCAGATCTCGCGCTTGAGCCGGTGTCAGCTGCAGGCTGACCGAGGCGTCCTGATCGCCCTCACCGGGAGCGATCAACTGATCCAAGGCCTTGACGTACCCCCGTGTGCGCAAGAGTTTCTTGGTCAAAGCGGGAACAATGGCCCAGTTGTGGTCCCGAGTCACCTTGCCGAGCCACAGTGCGAGCTTGCGCTCTTTACGCAGCTGCTCGAAGAGTGCATTGCGTTCACGGGCGACCTCGGACTTGCCGAAGTCAATCGGCCGATTGTCGATTAGGGTGATGGACCTTGCCGTCGAAAGGCTCGGCATCGTAGAAAAAGATCCGATAAAGGTATCGATACCAGCGTGGTTCCTGGCTGGCGGTCAATATCTCGACGTGCTTACGGCGCACTTACCGCAGACACGCGACGATCTTCTCCGGAGATTCGCGGCGGTTCGGGGCGATCAGCCTAGGTAGCCGTTTCAGAAAAAACCGCCGTCGATGAGGGTCGCGATGTGGCCCGAACTCATATACTCGGCGCCCATTGCAGGAGGTACAGAGTAAATTTCATGGGGCTGGAAAAGAAAAAGCCCCAAAAGATCAACTCCCCCTCAGGATGGTTGAGAGAGCTTACTACCATGGGTCAAATTTTACAAAACAGTATAGATATCAGGTTGATTATGTATAGTAGAAAAATTTTTGTGTAGAGAAAAATTTCTGATAGACGGAGCTGTTAACACCTAATAAGAGAATTTCTGGAAAGACTGACTTGTGATTCAGAAGTGTTCGTGGGTTGGATGTCAACACAACCTACTACCCCTGCGTACAACTTATTGCAACGCCTCACACGGGTGAGACACCTCACTTTCAGATAGACCGCCCGTGCTTCCAGGAAAACCCGCCTAGGATAATGGTACGGTCCCATCCCCCTTCACTCACGGCGTCGAAAGCGCCACGATGGCAAACCATCTACAGCCATCGAAAGAAGCGGGAGGGTCCGACATGAATGGTCGCAAGCGGG
>Ga0049114_1000096_pt1 | contig 21595 bp, 16 predicted proteins | sample WorMettanBELIZE2_FD_55211 | JGI IMG/M metagenome (GOLD analysis project Ga0049114, IMG submission 55211) | Marine gutless worms symbiont microbial communities from Max Planck institute for Marine Microbiology, Germany - Olavius tantulus BELIZE.2 | ecosystem: Host-associated > Annelida >... | reverse complement strand
CGAACACTGGCTTAACAACCGGCCAAGAAAATGCTTGAAATTCAAAACACCGCCGGAAGTCTTTAAGGCCGAGTGTTGCACTTAAACATTGAATGCAGGTATCCGTTTTACGGGGTTTGGATGTGGATTTGGCCGATATTTATAGACGCCCTGATTCATGGAAAGGGAGAGAATGCCACATTCAGCATGATAATCAAATTATTCATTTGGTCTATTCCGCACAACCGGTAATTGCCAGCCAAGACAATCAGGTCGGGGCCGTTCTGGTCTTTGAGAAATTTGGCAGTATACGAAAAATCGCCGATAGAATCTCCGCCGGTACCGCATATTTTACCTTCGATCACCTGATCGGTGATTCGCCCCCTTTTATTCAGGCCGTTGAAATTGCCCAGCGGGCATCTCGCTCGGATTCAACCGTCCTGCTGCTTGGAGAAACCGGAACCGGAAAAGAACTTTTCGCCCAGGCCATCCATAATGCCAGCCCGTTTAAGGCAAAACCGTTCATTCCCGTAAACTGTGGGGCCATCCCCGGCGAACTGATGGAGAGCGAGCTATTTGGCTATGTGGACGGTGCCTTTTCGGGTGCATTGAAGGGGGGCCGCCCCGGTAAGTTCGAACTGGCCAGCGGCGGAACCATCCTGCTCGATGAGGTCGGTGACATGCTCCACAATATGCAGATAAAATTGCTCCGGGTGCTGCAGACAGGAGAAATTCAAAAAATTGGTGGCAGCAAAGTCGTCAAGGTCGACACCAGAATTATCGCGTCCACCAATGCCAATTTACCGCTCGCCATTAAACAGAAAAGGTTCCGCCAGGATCTGTACTATCGATTGAATATCCTCCCAATTGCCATCCCTCCGCTCCGGGAAAGAGGCGCTCGAGATATCAGAGCGCTAGCGAACTACTTCGTCAAAAAATATAACCCCCGATGCCGCCTGACGGAGAAAGCCATGGAAGCATTATGCTCCTATGATTGGCCCGGAAATGTTCGAGAATTGGAAAATACCATTCAAAGAGCGCTGCACAACTGTGACGGAGAAGAATTAGAACCGAATACGTTGTGCCTTCCGTTAAACGATGTCCTCCCGGTTTCACCCAGGTCCGGCTCTTTGCGCGAAGTGGAGCAGCAGATGATATCTTCAACGCTCGAACGAACACATTTCAATATGGCAGAAACGGCTAAAATATTGGGCATTCTAAGAGCTACGCTGTACCGCAAGGTGAAAGCGTACAAGATTGGGAAAGCGTCTTTCTCAAACGATACGCCATAGATGAATAGTGCCGCTCTCTAATCTGTATTTGCACTTAGAACGTTTCTGAATTTGAGACGTCGTGCCCGGGATTCGAATTTTCTGCGGAAGATTTTGGGTCTTACGTCGACCACTGGTTTGAGGAAACGCCGTCTTTTCCGCGCAACGGTGCCTGACCGAACCCGGGCCAGATGCGCACCACGCCGAAAGCCGCTCGTACACCAATCCAGCCGGCGGTGGTCAGCCAGACCAATAGCAGCGCTTCGGTCCGGGTTTCATCGATCGCTGTCAGAACCGCTGCTCCCAGACCGGTCGCCACCAGCACAGCATTGCGAAGGTATCGGAAGTCACCGGTGCCCCAGTGAATCCCATCGGTGGCAAATGCGAGTGCACTGATGGGCTGCATGAATGCCGCTACGTTCCAGGAGCCGGAAAACACCCCCAGTGCTGCTGCGGGCACGAGCAGACCGGCAAACAGCCCCTTACCGACCAGCATCAACAGTGTTAGAAACAGTCCGGTAGCGATGCTCCATTGGCAGACCACGACAGCCACGTATCTGGCGTCTGCAAGGCGGCCGGAACCCATAAAGTATCCGATCAAACTTTGCCCACAGATGGCAAAGGTATCCAGAAAGAGAAACGTGAATACCCAGAACTGGCGAATGGCTTGGTGTGCGGCTCCGGCCGAGGGTCCGATACGTGTGGCCATCCGGGTGCAGAGCAATAAAAAAAGCGTCAGGAGACCGGTGCGGACAAACAGATCGCGGCCGATCTGGAGGATACGCCAAAGATCGGTCGTTCGCATGCGATGGGACCATCCCAGACGGCGATACACCACTGCCGCCACCCACAACGCGCCGATCCATTGGCTGATCGAGCTCGCCAGTGCCGCGCCAAAAATGCCCAAAGCAGGAAATGGACCTATCCCGAAAATCAGCAAGGCGTCCAACAGAATGTTGAGACCATTGACAATTGCTGTCACGGCCAGTGGTGTGCGCATGTCCAGCAGGCCACGCAGTACCCCAAAGCATGCCACCGTGACCAATACGGCGGGAGCACCGAAAAGGCGTCCCTGCATGTATATCACCGCCTGGTCGTGAACACTCCCGGCAGCTCCCATCAACCGGGCAGCAGACGACAACACCGGCCAACCCACCAGGATCAATAATACGCCGGCTCCCGAACCCATGATCAGCGCAAGGCTTGCGAATCGCGTCGCCCGATCCGTGTCCTGTTGTCCCGTGGCCTGGGCCACCTCGGTTTGGGTGCCGATTCCCAGAAAACTGAACGCCCAAAACACGCTCGAAAGGGCCATGGTCCCCACGTCCAAGGCGGAGAGAGACTCGGTTCCCAGTCGCGAAACAAACGCGGTGTCGATTAGGCCGGTTAGGGGCTCGGCGGTCAGGGAGAGTAGCACCGGCAAGGACATCCCCAAAAGGGTGCGATGGGGATGGTGAACAAATGGGTGATCTTCAGTGCGGGCTGCTGGCGGCAATACTCTTTCTTTCAGTCTTAAAAATATATGCTAAACCAAATGGAAGGGAAGTGGAGAGGGAATGGTATATGATGTTGTATGAAACTTCCAAAACGAGCAATGCACCCGGATCAGGCTTTCAACTCCATTTTTATAGCGATAGCAGGATGATATAGCAATGGCCAAAAATATGTTCCGTTTAAGTGAAACGTGTTTCTCTCAATAAACCATCGTGTCGAGAGAATGCGCACCCGCAGATGCTCGGCGTCGGGATCGCTATCGGTATCGGAATCGAAACAGGACGGTTACCTTTGAAGTCGATACCGATTCCGAACCCGATACCGATTCCGATGACTCCGGTACGTTGGCATTCGCATACCATCACTCAATCGGAACGGAATTCTGACATCGGCTATAGAGGGCGCACCTGTAAAACGTCCAGAACTGTGCTCAACGGAAATCATTGGATTCTTGGAACCGGGGCGCCCCCCATGGTGCAACGTTATCTTCCTCAACAACTCTGCCGCCACGGCTACCAAACGTGGCTCCGCCATCGGGTGTTCACTTGGAGATACCAGTTAGGGAAGTAACCGCATCAAACGCTTCACCAATTTCTTTCCTCATTTCAGGCCAAACGGCCTCCTTTACTTTCTCTCTGATCAACGCCCGCTCTTTCTCGCTGAAATTGATTATTTCAACACCTTGTTTTGCCAGTTTGTCGATACTGTCACGTTCTTCCCTCTCGGCAACGGCATACCGCCTAATTTCTATTTCTCTAGACAGGTTGCGAACTAAAGTCCGTGTCTTTTCAGGAAGGCTGTTCCACAAGTCCAAATTCATGTAGACAAACCAGTATTCGAAGTGGTCTTTAATGGGCAGATAGTATTTGATGATCCCTTTGAGACCTAAGTAGCCTTCCGCGCCGCCGCCAATAATACCTTCAACCATACCGGTTTTCAGGCCCATTTTTGCGTAGGTCCAGGTAATTGGATAGGGAGTATAACCCAGCACTCTGGCGGTGCGCTCGAAAGAACGTATGGGTGGCACCCGGATAATCATCTCCTTTTTAATGTCCGGATTACCCGGCTGGACAGGCTCTCTGGTTAACGCTATTCCGCCAAAGTATACCGGCCAGCCACCGATCAGTTTGATGTTCTGAGGTTCCAGAAACTCGGCCATCTGTTCGAACAGGACGCTGCCTTGAAAATACACTTTTCTTGCCTCATCCCATGTCGACACCAAAAACGGCGCAAACGCCAGGCCCACGCGCTTGTCGATGGCAGTTCCAAAAGGACCGACATACATCTCCACTTCACCGAAGGACACGCGTTCCTGCACCACGGAGTAGTCCCCCAGCTTGTTAGCGGGATAAATATCGATCTCGATTGCCCCTCCGGTACCGTTTTCGATTTGTTCGATCAGCAGCCGTATATCCTTGTCAACGGCAGAGCCAGAGGGTCGAACATGACCGATTTTCCACCGTTGAGATTCGGCCCACACCCCGCCGGCGAAGAAAACCGTAATGAAGCAACACCACAATATGGCGGCAACTGTTTTGTTCATCATGCTTGCCTTTCTGAGGCAGATGAATCCTCCCCGGACAGATCGTAACGCCGGGGAGCATCCATTTCGTTACTATTCGACGATGGAATCTAAAACGCTCTGTCCCCAATCCACGCCGACATCTTTCAATACAGCCGGCCATACCTTTTCCTGGATCTTCTTGGCTGTGGCGGCAATCTCTGCGTCGCTGATCGGTACGATCTTCGCTCCATAATCGGCCAAACGTTTCTCGTTGGCCGCCTGGTCGGCCTGGGCCGCTTTCCACCGACGTGATTCAAATTGACCGGCAACATCTTCCAGTTGCTTTTTCAACTCGGGTTTTAGCCTGTCAAAGGTGTCCTTGTTGATGATGAGATACCATACTTCAAAATGAGTATTGGAAGGAATGTAGTATTTGGTGACATCTCTGAAGGAAGAATAATATCCTTCCGCACCTGAGCCGATAACGCCATCAACGACACCCGTCTGTACGGCGGTAAATGCATCGGAGAAGGGGATCGGAGTTCCAAGATAGCCGGTGGTATCCGCCAGTAGCTGAAAGGTCTTCATGGGGGGGACACGCAATTTGATCCCTTTTGGAGCATTTGGGTCGCCGGGTGACACAGGCTCTCGATTCAGGGAAATGCCACCGAAATACACCGGCCATGCCGCCAACAGATGAATCCCCTGTTTCGCATAGAGTTCCCCGACGATCTTACGGACCGGAGCGCCACGTGAGTAGTTTTTCTTTGCCTGCTCCCAGTTTTTCACCATGTATGGAAAATACACCATTTGAAAACGCTTATCGACAGCCGAGGCTGGCGGCTGGCAGGCCATGTCGATGGCACCCAATCCGATGCGCTCCTGTACAACGGTGTAATCTCCCAGGGCACTTACTGCATAGATTTTTGTTTTAATTTTCCCATTGGTGGCCTTTTTGATGGTATCGGAAAACCATTTCAAGTCCTGATCGATGGCCGTGCCCTGGGGCCGCACATGAGAGATTTTCCAGGTTCTCGCCTCGACGCTGGTAGCGATGAACGCCACAGCGGCAAACATAATAACCAGACTGAGAATAATCGATTTTTTCATTTCTAAGCTCCTTTTCCTCATCATTAAGGGGTGATATATCAATAACCGAAGAGACCCGGAAAAAACAGCGACAGGCTTGGCCAGAAAGAGGTCAGAAAAACAACCGGAACATAGCCGAAGATGATCAGTATCATCGCCGGCTTGATCACCTCGGAAAATTCCACTTTCCCAATCCGCATGCCCAAGTAAAGAATACTCGCGTAGGGTGGGGTCACACCACCCATTGCCGTATTGACGCCCATAATGGCTGCAAATTGAACCGCGCTGATACCGATAGCTTCCATGAGAGGTAGCAAAAGAGGTCCGATGAGAATAATCGACGTGATATCGTTGACAATCATTCCGACGAAAAAGAGAAGGAAGTTAATCAGTATCAGAAGCAGCACCCTGTTCTGTGTGATCGTAAATACACCTTCCACCAATGCCTGGGGGACATCTTCCATCACGAAGATCTGGCTGAGCATGAGACTGAAGACGATCATGATCATGATGGCGCCCACGGCGGTGGCCGAATTTTTCGCCGCTGTTAAGAAGGTTTTAAAAGTCAAGCCTTTGTAGACCAGAATGCCCACCGGGATGGCATAGACCACGGCAACCGCAGCAGCCTCCGTGGGGGTCATCACGCCCCCGTAGATACCCCCGAGAATGATCAACGGCATGATGAGTGCCGGCAATGCCTTGCTGGTTAGGCTTGCGGCTTCCTTGACGGTTTCTTGGACCGGTTTCGGTGGATCTATTATCAGAGGGAACTTTCTGGATAGAATCAGATTCACCACACAGAAAAGGAACGTGATGAGCATACCCGGACCCAGGGTTGCCAGGAAACAGGCCAGAATGGAGGTGTCGGTGACCCAGCCATAGATAATCATGGTTACGCTGGGAGGGATGAGGAGTCCGAGGATGGAAGAGTTTGCCACAAGGGCAGTGGCGTATCCGCGGGGATACCCTTTCTCGGCCATCTCCGGTATCAGAATCGGCCCGGTTGCGGCGACACCGGTCAAGCCACTGCCGGAAATTGCACCAATAATGGCGCAACTGATGGCGGCGACGCAACCCAGCCCGCCGCGGATTCGCCCCACAAACACATTCACGAAACGCAGCAGGCTGGCGGCGATACCGCTTTCACTCATTAGGGTGCCGGCGAAGACAAATAGCGGGATACATAGCAGTACCGGATTGGCCAATTGCGTATATCCCCATACCATGGTGCCTTTCATCGTGGCGCTGCCCAGAAACACCATCGTCATCAGCGCACCGCCGAAGCAGTAGGGAAGGGGCACGCCAAAACTCAGCATCATCACAAGAATGCCAAGAGCGATAAGGGATACGGTAACGATTTCCAGTTCCATATTAGACTCCTTGCGCCACGTCTTGAGGCGATTTGGGCATCGCTGCCAATCGCTTCACGTTCTTGACCAGGTACATCGCAGCGTACATGGTCATAAAAACCAGGCCGATGAAAAAGGAGGACTCGGCATAGATGGTCGGAATATAGAGCGTGGGACTCTCCTTTTTGACACGGAGTGCGTAGCGAAGATAATCCCAGGCCCAATAGGTCAACCAGGATGCCACGATGACGGACATGATGTCGGCCACCACCCTCACGATCAATTTGGCACGGTCCGTTTTCAAGAATACGTCCAGCACATTGGCCTTGATCTGGGTATCCTCCCGTGATGCGTTGACACTGCCCAGAAAATAGAGCCACAACGTGGGATACACGAGAACCTCCTCAAGTCCCATGACTGGTATCTCAAAGACATACCGCATGAGAACCTGGTAGAATTCCATCAAGGCGACGATGCTGATCAGCGCTGTCAGGGTATACCGAAAGAATCGTTCCATCGAATGTTCCTTTGACGCTTATTGGGGTTTTATCCAGGCGGCACCAAACTTTTTAGGGTGACAACACCATGTAAAAACGTCTTCATCATGCCGCCCTACCCCTTGAGGGCGGCAATAATGGATACCTCGACCAAGAGATCGGAGCGGGCCAAGCGTGCCTCAACACATGCCCGTGCCGGCGTATGCCCTTTTACGACCCACTCATCCCAAACGGCATTCATGCCTCCAAAGTCTTTCATATCCCGAAGGTAGATGGTGGCAGACAGGATGTGGTCTCTCGCGCTGCCGGCCTGTTCAAGCAGGGCATCCACCTTGGCCAGCATGTTGGCTGTCTGGGGACCGATGTCTTCATCGGCGTTGTCGGCCACCTGACCGCACAGGTAGACGGTCTCGTTGTGAATGACAGTTTTACTCATCCGCTCCGCTATACCCAATCGGGTGATGGTGCCCATGTTCCTCTCCTTTGTTTCTCGGCGTTCCTTTCTTAATGTGTGTGTCCGCCTCCATCGCTGAGACGGATACCGGTTATGCCGGATGTCGGGTCGGAGGATCCTGTGGAACCTGTGTCAAACGCCTTTTCGGCCGGCGGTCTTTTTTTTATCCAGCAACCAGTTGGCCCCATCGGCAGGTCCTTCATGGAGCGTCATCCCGGCGATTTCTTCCAACGGAATCGGCTTCAACGGCGGGCGAATGTTCAGTCGGCCCGCCTGATCCGGCGAAAGGTCGAGTTCCGCTGCGATGACTTCCGCCAAGGCCGGCCCGCACATGCGGCCTTGGCACGGCCCCATGCCGGAGCGGGTAATGATTTTCACTTCGTTCAATTCTCGAACGCCTTCTGCGATGACCTTGCGCAGATCACCCACGGTGACATTCTCGCATCGACATATGGCGGTGTTGTCCTCAAAGGTAAAATGCTCAGGACGAGGGGCATAAATGGCATCGACAAACGGACGCGGCCAGCCGTCATGCCGGATGGCTTTTTTAATTGGGGCAGCCAATACATCCCGTTCGTATTCGGGGATAATACCCGAGCAATGCGCGGCTTCGAGCGCAGCCAGTTCGCCTTTGTACTGGGCTGCCAGAGCGCCGGCCACTTTCGCCCCGTCACCGGCGGCAAAGATGCGCTCACAATTGGTATGGCCCCACTCGTCGCATTGAGGATGCCAGTAGCGTTGGTCGCTCAGCCACACCATTTTGCACCCCACCTGACGAAAAATATGGGTGTTGGGGATGACACCGAAGTGGAGCAACAGCATATCCGTTTCAATACGAAGCGATTTGTTGCCGCACACCGCCTCGACGGCGTTGACACGCTCCTGGCCGATGGCGCGAATATGGGTAACCCCCTTGTGGTGGGGAACGCCCGCCCGCTTGATCTCACGCAGCATGGCGACGCCCTTCCACAGAAAATCGGCTCTCAGTAACGCCTTGGGCGCGCGGGAAATGGCAGGCGCGGGGGGAATCACCGGGGTGGTCTCCAACACAGCGGCGATGTGAACGCCTTTTTTAATCAGCAGGGATGCCTCCAGCAAAAGCAGCGGGCCGCTTCCGGCGATCACCACACGACCCGAGGGAATCAGTCCCGCCTCTTTGGTCAGATTGTTTGCGGCACCGGCACCCATCACTCCCGGAAGCGTCCAACCCGGGAGGGGCACGGGCCGTTCCATGGCACCGGTGGCCGCAATGACGTAATTCGCCTTTATCTGCCTCGACGCCCCGAGGCGTGAATAGCAGACGCGTCCATCCGGTTCCACCTGCCACACCACCGCTTTGTTTTCATAGGCGGCGCCGCTTTTGCGAAATCGGCCGGCGATTTCCAAGCCATAGGCGTAATCCTCACCCAGGATTTTGAGCCGGTCCTTTGGCATCGCTTCGATATTCCGATAAATCTGCCCTCCGATTCGGTTCTGCTCATCCAGTGTGAGTACATCAAGACCCATCTCGGCAAGACAGGCGCTGGCCGACAGCCCGGCAGGGCCGGCACCGATAACGATTACGTCGTGATGATTCGTCATGCGCCCTCTCCTTTCTCGCCATCCAGGTATCGATTGATGATCATGCCGTCCTGCACCTCTTTCATGCATGCCTGTTGTTGAAGGCCGTCGATCTCCATCATGCACTCAAAGCAAACCCCCATGAGGCAGTGGGGCGAACAGGGTTTGTGCGACGTGGGGGAAATTCGGGAAATGATTTCTCCGATTCCGAGAAGAGCGGCAGCCACACTGATCCCGGCGGGAAGCAGGACGGGCCGACCATCCAGGGTCACCGTAACTTTCTCCATCTCACTTGCGGCATCGTATTTAAACATTGAATCTCCCGTTCTTAAAGTGTGGCATGAGTTCGTGCTCACGGGTTCCCAGTATCCAAGGCGCAACGATATTCACTGCCAGTGGTGCGAGAGTCACCGCGCTATGCAGGGCGACGACGGTAATATTGTCGTACCCGGGAACTTTACTGTAGATGGGCGCGCCGTCCGGGGTCATCACGCGAATCGCTCCCCATGCACGAACCCAGTTCACCTTGGCCAGCATGGGAAACAGTTGGATGGCATTGGTGGCCTGACTTTGCATGGCCTCTGGGGTGACACGGGTGTCGAAGGCGGTATCCTCGGTGGAAAGGCCGATGACGAAAGTGCCGTCCGGGGTCTGACGAACACTGAGCATCGGTACCTTCAGCACCCGTTTGTGGCGCTGGGTCACCATCAACTGACCTCTCTGCGGGTAGATATGCAGCTTTTCACCCAGGGGGGCCAGCAGTCGGATGGAGCCGTGTCCGGCGGCAATCACCAGTTTTTGGCATTGGTAATCACCCATGGTTGTTTTTAGCGTGATGATCCCGTTAGATCCCGGAATGATGGAACTTACGGTCTGTGCACCAACGAAGGTGCCCCCCATGTTCTGGAATGCACAGCGCATCGCAGCAAGAAGTTTAAGTGGATTCACATGCCCCTGCTCCGGAGTATACATGGCTCCGGAGACCTCCTCCCCCAGCGTGATATCGGGAATCAAATCGGCAAACTCTTCACGATTCAGCATCCGCACCGGATAGTCCAGTCCCACCTGGGCACATATGGCTTTTAGATTTTCAATGCCCTCGGAATGGGTTTGAAATTCTCCATCACCGATGGCGTGGACCGCGCCGCCGGTCCAGTCCAGTTCGATGTTATAGCCGGTTTCCTCTTCCAACCCGGCGGCAAAATCGAGCCAATGCTGGCATGCCAACCGGGACCATTGGGCATACACCGGGTGGTCGGCACCTTTGCACATGAACCAGGTCAATCCAAAATTTCCCCGGGATAGCCGCTGGGTGGGGAGTTGTTCGTCGAAAAGCGTCACGTTTCCTGCGCCTTCACGCATGAGCCCCAGGGCGACGGCCGAGCCAGAAAGCCCGCCGCCGATGATAATGATATCCGCTGTCTTCACGAAACACCTCCAGAGTCAGGATCCGCTGAAGTGGTCTACGGGTGGATTTTAAATGGGAATTAATCTGTTGGCTCATCGAGGTCGTATCTTCGAGACCATCAAGGCAAAGCCTACGTTTTAACTTCACGCTGAACGATGTTCAGGAATAACATATGTTTCAGCGAAAAGTATGCCAAATTTTGCCGGAAATATGAGAGGGGCCGGCGATATACGAGCTTAGGTAGATCTGGGCGTTTATTTCGATTCACAGTGGGGTCTCATATTGAAACACTTTTTTGTGACCGAATTCACTATTTGCGATGCCGGCCTTACCTTGCAACCATCTGTCTCATTTTGTTACATGTTCATATTTGAGACTAACATAGATTGCCCATTCGGAACCGGACTCCCATGACCGGATGAGGTTGATATTGCAATCTTCACGCAGTTGTGGCTTTTTTAGAGTGATCTCCGGCAGTCCCCATTATCAGCTCCGGCGGGCTTCCAAAACGCAAATAATGATAGAGGAACACTGCTATGACCCACAGCATGAGGCTGATCGATCATGTTGAATCATCCAATATCGCCATTATCGGGGGCGGCCAGCGCTGCAAAGCGCTCTTGGAAAGCCTGTTGCGCGACGCCCCGGATGAAACACGGACCACAGTTCTTGGCGTGGCAGACATCAACGATCAGGCGGCAGGCATGATGTATGCCCGGGAGAACGGCATTTATACCACCAACGATTTCAAGGAACTGCTATCGCTCCCCGAGCTGAGTGTCGTCATCGAAATGACTGACGATGACGGCCTGCGTGCGGGTATCCAGGACAGTAAACCGCCCTGGGTCCTTATGGTGGATCACGACGAGGCACAGCCGTTGCTGGATTTTTTCAGGATCAGAGGGAAAAAAACAGAACTTGTCAAAAGGCTGCACGCCAACCACATCGCGGGGGAAAAATTTTCAGAACTCCTGGAGGAATTCTACGAATTTGTTCAGGACATCAACCAGCACAGAAACAGGACCTTCCACGACATCCAGGCACGTCTGGCAGACAATGACTGGATCATGTCCCAGATCATCCAGGGCTCGACCATACCGACTTTCGTTATCGACAAACACCACCGGATCACCCATTGGAACAAGGCCTGTGAAACACTCACCGGATATCCGGCTCTGGCGATGGTCGGCACCGATGATCAGTGGAAACCCTTCCGGGCGGAAAAGCGTCCTACCATGGCGGACCTGGTGGTGGACGGTGTTTCCGAGGAAGAGCTCTGGCAGCATTACGGCACCGCCTGGGAAAAATCCGAAATGATCGAGGACGCCTACGAAGCCGAGGAGTATTTCCCCAACATGGGCGACAACGGGAAATGGGTGTTTTTCACGGCAGCCCCCATCACGGCTCCGGACGGCTCTATCAGCGGTGCCATCGAAACGCTGTGGGACAAGACCAAAGAAAAGGAGGCCGAAGCAGAGCGCGAGCGCCAAAATGAGGCACTGGCGCTGAAAGTGAGAGAGTCCATCGCCAATGAGCAGGCCCTGGCGCACATCATTCAGGGCAGCACCATTCCCACCTTCGTGATCGACAAGGACCATAGGGTGACCCATTGGAACACGGCGCTTGAAAAAATGACCGGTGTCCCCGCCCGGGACATTGTCGGGACGCGTCACCAGTGGCAACCCTTTTATGAGAAAGAGCGCCCGTCCATGGCGGATGTCATTGTGGACCAAATCGACGAACTGGCAATTCGGAAATTATACGGTGCAAAATGGCGCAAATCGGTTCTTGTCGAAGGGGCCTATGAGGCTGAAGTATTTTTTCCGAGGCTGGGCAATGGCGGCAGATGGTGCTGGTTTACCGCAGCACCCATTAAAACCCCCGATGGCGAGGTGGTCGGCGCCATCGAAACGATTTGGGATAAAACAGAGGACAAAAAGGCCGAAAAAGAGCGAGAGCGGCACACCCAGGAACTGGCCACGTTCTGTTCCATTTATGCCACCCTGAGCGGCCCACTCAGCCTCGATGGCCGGATCAAAGATGCGATTGAGGAGGCGGCCACCATATTTCGGGCGGACGGCATCTGCATTTTTCTCGGAAACGGAGACGGCACGTATCACCTGCAATACAGCACCGGCTATTCTGAAAAACTCTGCTATGAAGACAGGATCGCTGACGCAAGATCCATGACCGTCCATGCGGCCCAGGGCGGTAAAATACAGACATTCAGCGATTTGCCGGATGCTGTGGACCATGAGATGCAGCTTCTTCAGCAGGAAGGCATGCGGTCCCTGGTGTACATCCCCCTGGTCGACAAGGAAAAGCGAGCCTTTGGGGTGATCCGCGTCGCCAGCAAAACCGCCGGTCACTTTAGCGCCGACCATGTCCGCGCCCTGGAACTGATTGGAAACCGTATTGGGGTGGCCATTGAAAATGCTCTGCTTCAGGAAGACATAAAGCAGAAAGCCGATTTTCAAGGGAAGTTGATCGGGAGCTCCAATGACGGCATCGTAGCTACGGACAGTGAATGGCAGATCATCACGCTTAATCCCGCTGCGGAGCGGATTTTCGGGCATGTCGCGGCGGAGGTCATCGGAAAGATGGACGCAAGAGATCTTTACCCACGCGAAATGAACGACAAATTTACCGAAATGCAGGGCGGTGTTGGAAACGACTGGAACTTGCCCTGGCTGGAGGCGTCGGTGGTATCCAAGACCGGTGAATCCATACCGGTTCGTTGTTCGGGCACCCTTTTACACGAAAAGAAGCACATGATGGGTGCCGTTGCGTTTTTTCACGATCTTCGGGAAATCAATCGTCTGGAAAAAGAGCTGCTCAGCGCCGAGCGTCTGGCTGCCATCGGGCAAACGGTGGCCGGCATGGCCCATTGCGTAAAAAACATTTTGCATGGCCTCAAGGGCGGCAGCTACATGGTCAATATCGGTATCGATAAAGACGATGCCGAGAAGCTGAAGAACGGCTGGCAAATGGTCCAGCGAAATATCGGCCGCACGTCCGATCTTGTCCTGGATTTACTTTCCTATTCCAAAGAACGGGAACCGGAATATCAACCCTGCTCGCCCAACGACATCGCCGATGAGGTCTGCGAACTCATGGAGGAACGGGCACGGGAGGCCGGAGTCGAACTGGTGAAACAGTTCTCTCCCCAAATCGAAGAGGTCTCCCTGGATGGACGAACCCTACACCGCTGCCTACTGAATCTGGTGTCCAATGCCATCGATGCCTGCGCCGAGGATGAATTTCCCGGCAAGCAGCATCGTGTGGCCGTGACAACGCTTCCCGAGGGCGACAATGCTATCCGCGTTGAAGTAGAGGACAACGGATCGGGCATGAGTGACGAGGTGCAGGACAAGCTGTTCAGCTCATTTTTCAGCACCAAGGGCCCCAAAGGTACCGGCCTGGGTCTACTAGTCACCCGCAAGCTTATAGAAGAGCACGGCGGCACCATCCATGTGACCTCCCAAGAAGGCCGGGGCACCTTGTTCACCGTCCGGTTGCCGTTCACAAACGACGACCCGGAATGACTCGCGCCACCGCCTGCCTCCGCGTAAGGGCTTCAAGACCCGCGCGCAAATAGAAGTTGGGCCACATCCGAAGTATACGTGAATGAATTCTGGACAAATTCTTTTTGACCCTGACAACTTAGAAGCTCCTCGTGAGTTCTTTCCATGTAACCAGAATCACTGCCCCGAGTGCCAAAATGAGTGAGCCTCCTACGTCTCCCTGCACCAAAGGCACGGGCTGAGTATTGGGCAAATGGAGTTTCAATTCCACAACATGCATTGCATCAACTCTTTTCCATATCGAGAATGACCCCATACCCATCGGGCCCGCCCAAACCAGTCTTTCCCCGAACTGAAAAGGATAAAATATTGCAATCTTCAAACGGTTAGGCTTTATAGAAAAAGTATAGGGGATCTTCATTCACGATCGTGACGTTCCTTAGTATCGCTGATTTACTCAGGCGGCCTTGCAATCTCTTCCATATGGGGAACCTCTCCATTTAGCACTTATTGATGGTCGATATTGATGCTAAGGACCCGGGCAATACACTTCCAGTGCTTTGGGTCTCTGATACCGCCAACCCAAAACACCATCATGACCGCATGAAAGGGGGTGATATCGCTCAAGCATTTACCAGGGATATCTGTGTCTCCGTCCTACTTTGCCAATGTCAATAACCGTATCTAACGCATTTTTGGAGATCAGCCATGAAACCAAATCCGCAAAGAAAAGCAAGATTTGTTTGTTACAGTGTTTTCATCACCTGTGTTTTTCTTCTTTCGGTTTTCGGTTCGGCCTGGGCCTCGACATCGACCAGCTACCAGGCAGGAGAAAAATTCGGGAAGCAGTACAGCACACTGATTATCCAAAACATTAACAATTTGAAGAAAATATCTGCTCATCGGGGGATCGAATATGGCAAGTTGGTCGCCTATGCGAAACAGACCGAATCACTTTATCGGTCGATTCTCCCGGAGAAAATAGACTGGATCAAGGGTGTTGCCGATGGGTGTGGTATTCCCTACATGGATGTGTTGATCTTTAATACGGCGGATCGCGGCATAAAAGGATTTCAGGGAGAGTGCACCACAGTGATGGCCCAGGGCAGAGCACTCAAGGCCGGCAGGGGCACTATAATTGTGAAAAACCGTGACCTGGGCACCAACACCTTGAGCGAAATCGGATTGCACCATGCGGCCGAATTACCGAAAAATGCCGTGTACCGGGCCGCCTATATCGACATCCCAAATGTCTCCCGTACATATAAATTCATCGGGTCCCGAACGGCAGGACGCTGGGGTTACGGGATGGGGATCAATGAGCACCATGTGATTGTGGCAGACAATGACGCCCCATCCCGGGACAAAATGGACTGGAAGGCCAGTCTGCACGACAATGATGTGGTCAGGTTGATTCTGGAACGGGCCAAAACAGCCCGCCAGGGCATGAAAATCGCCACCAAGCTCGTGGAAACCTACGGTCAGGCATGGAACGGAATTATGTTCGAAATCGGGGATCCCAATGAAATCTGGGTCGTTGAGGTCACCGGTCGACGGTGGGCGGCCAAACGATATACCGACACGGTGGCCGTCCGGGCCAATCAGTACCAGCTGACCGATGATTATGACCAGGCCTCAAGGGATTTGATCAGTTTTGCCGTTGGCCAGGGCTGGGTGCAGCAGGGCGTCAAGCGGATCAATTTCAGGAACGTTTATGGTACCGATACCCTTTACCCTGATGACAACAATCTGGAGTCCCGCCGACCCATGCCGGTTATCTACAGTGCCCAGCAGCGATATCTGAGGGCCTTAGACCTGATGCAGGCCATGGAGGGGCGTGTCACGACTGCGGCGTTGCCAGAGGTCATGCGAGACCATTACGATTCCTACCGACTGCCGTCCGGCAAAACTCTCGAAATGAACCAAATACCGTTTTACAGCTCAAAACATGCGAACTGGACTCAGCGCGAGTGGGTCATCGACACGCCAAGAACCGACACCATCGATATGCATATGTATGTTCGGGGCATCTGCGGACATGATATCGGCTGGCTGAGGACGGCATCTTCCGCCATCATGGTGGCTAGACCGGATGTGCCCGGCGATTTAGGGCTGATGCTGCATGCCTACATGAACCCCTGCCAATCGACCTATGTGCCATTTTATGTGGGCATTACCGAACTGGATCCGAGGTTTGCGTCGCTGCAGGCCGCGGTCAAATTTGAGTCCATCCGGACACGCGCCTTCGGCAACGGTAAACTCTTCCACAGTGCGATCCGTGGGGCATTCGATCCCTATGAGAAACGGATGTTTGAGGAATTGCGGGCTTTGGAAGATAAGTACACCGTCTTGATGAATTCCGGAAAGAAAAAGGAGGCGACGGCAGCCCTGACATCCTACACGCTGGATCGATGTGTGGAGGTGTTGCATCTGGCCGATATGGCCCAGGACAATATGAGCCGTGCGGCTTACAACGCCAGTCGCTGGTCGCGCTGATACGATTCAGCCGGTCCGGGATCCAACCCGCTTAACAAGATGTTTCTAACAACTTATTTGCCGTTGCTTAATACTACTTGAATAAAACTTCATATGCTGGAACCAAAACAGAGACCTCTCATCCTGTTCACAATGGCTTAATCTTTGCTTCAGATATGGCCCCGGTGCTGAGACGCCGGGGCCAATTTTATTAAGGGCTCATGAAACATCCGTTTGTTGCCTTTTTGACCAGAGTCAGGAAGCCTGCTATCCTACCAGTTTCTCAGTTGATCAAATCATGACCGGGAACCCTGCATTATGAAAAAAATCACCGCCTGCACCATGGATTGCCCGGATGCCTGCTCGCTTATCGTTACGGTCGAGGACGGAAAAGTTATCCGGCTTCGGGGCAATCCGGATCATCCCATCACGGCGGGCTTCACGTGCAAAAAAATCCGCAACCATATCCGGAGGCTGCAGTCGCCGGACCGGATTCTCCAACCGCTTCTGAAACAACACGGAAAGTGGACCCCCATTGATTGGGAGCAGGCCCTTGATCTGTGTGCCAATAAGATAGATCTTTACCGAAAGGAACCGCTCTCGATCCTTCACGTTCAGGGATCCGGTGCCCTGGGTGCGCTAAAAGGGGTAACGAGTCTGTTCTTCGGCCGGCTCGGCGCAACCCGGATTCGAGGCTCCCTGTGCGATGCAGCCGGGTACATGGCCTTTGTGCACGATTTCGGCTCCAGGCAAAACAACGACATCCGGGATTTAAAGAACGCCGCTCGTATCGTAATCTGGGGAAAAGACCTTTCCCGGAGTTCCATACACCTGGCAGCCACGGTCCGTAAGGCCAGAAAAAACGGCGCCCGGGTGCTGACCATTTCGCCGGGCGGGGATAGCAACGATGCCATGTCAGACGCTCACATCCGTATCCGGCCCGGCACCGACCGGTTTCTTGCAGCTGCTGCGATTCTACGAATGATCAGAAGCGATGACATCGACGAACACATCGTTTCTCATACCAAGCACTGGGGACCATTTCGGGAGGCTGTGGAATCCTGGACCGAAGACCAGCTTCTGGACGTCTGCGGACTCGATTCCGCCGATCTGGATACTTTGCTCGACTGGTACCGTCACAAAGATCCGACAGCTACGCTTGTTGGTACCTCCCTGCAGCGATACCACTACGGGGGTGAAAATGCCCGGTTCATCAACGCCCTTATCCTGCTCACCGGACACATCGGGCGGTCCGGCGGTGGCAGTTATTACCACCTTCACGCATACGGCGCCTTAAACCTGGATTGGACCCGGGACGGGGTTCCCCGGTCCGGACGCTCATTTTGCAAGCCCACCGTGGGAAAAGAGATTCTGGAGGCGGCTTCGCCGCCCATCCGCATGGCCTGGTTCAACGGCATCAATATTGTCAACCAGGCCGCCAACTCCCGGCAATCGAAACAAGTCCTGGAGGGTCTTGAGTTTGTCGTGGTGGTGGACGCCTTCATGAACGATACAGCCGCAGCGGCCGATCTGATCCTCCCGTCAGCCCTGATGCTGGAGCAGGAGGACGTCATCGGTTCGTTTTTCCAGGAATACGTGCAATATATCCCGGCGGTTCTGTCTCCACCCGCCGAGGCCCGCACCGACTACTGGATCATATCGGAGGTGGCAAAACGGCTTCACCCTCCTATAGAGCTCCCCGATCCGGATACCGTTTTTTCGACATCACTGGATTCTCCTCTGCTGGATACGACCCTCGACGAACTCCGGAACCAAGGATTTGTTCGGACCAACCGCCCCATGGTGGCCTACGAGGGACTCAAGTTTGACCATGCGGATGGAATGTATCGCTTTCCCATTGAGCTTCACCCGGAACCAGATGCACCCGAAGGATATCCCCTTCGCCTGCTATCCCTGATCCGAAGAGAAGCCATTCATTCCCAGATCCTCCCGGAGGACCAGGAGGTACCACCGTCGGTGTGGGTGGCCCCGGATTGTGATGTCCTTGGCAGTCTGGATCCGGACAAAGAGGTGTATCTTGCTTCTCCTCTGGGACGCCTCAAGATCCGTCTTCGGACATTGCCGGAATTGCATCCGGAGGTGGTGGTATACCGTCGGGGAGACTGGATGAAGATTGGTGGGGGGATCAATCAGCTCATCCGGGAACAGTTGACGGATATGGGTTGGGGGGCGGCGTACTATGATCAGTATGTGCGATTGGAAAATTAAAAACGGTTGGCCGGTTTGCCGGCTTGTCCTGAGCGAGTAGAGCGAGTCGAAGGATGGGCCCGTGGGCCCGTTAGCCCGTTTGCCCGCCTGCCGGGGCGTAGCTCTGAAGGAGCGAAGCCTGGTGGGCCCGTTAGCCCGTTTGCCCGTTGGCCGGTTTGCCCGTTGGCCCGTATACGGATTAACATCTGCATCGATACTTATGGTATTGGCATATTGAAAAATGGGTAATAAAGGCACTGCATTCGATAAATTCATCCATCTGTGTCGCGATTGGTCCGATCAAATGGCGGCGTTGGAAGAGGAGGCCGAACGGATCGCACTTATGCAGGCTCAGCTGCCCAACCTGCTGCTGGACAGTGCCCTGGTCAACGCTATTCTGGAAAGCATCGCCAAAGGAGTTCCCGGCTTAAATACGGCTCGTTGTGGTATATTCGAAAATGAGATCCTGCTTTATCTTGATCCGCGTCGCATCTTTTCGGTCCGCGTGTATTTTCATCGTCCAGAAGAATTCACACCCATCCACGACCACAGTTCGTGGGGTATCAATGGCACACCATTCGGGACCTTGAACGTCGTTCGCTACCGCCGAGATGATGACGGTAGCGACAGAAATCGCGCTGTGTGGGCAGTGAGCGAAGAGCTTGCTCTTTCTCCCGGAGAGTTGGACGTCGTTCACAGCCTGGATGCCGGCATCCACCAAACCGGCAACGCCTCGGATCAACCGAACGTGATGATCAGCGTTTACGGGAGCCCGATCCGAAGACTGTTTGTCCGGATCTTCGATCCGGAAACCGGCCGCATCTGGAAACGGTTTCCTCCGAAAATCCGAAAAAGACGGCTCGCCAAACAAGCGTTACGTGAATACAGAAACAAGTAAGATAGGCTCGGAAAGCGTTTTGACACTGAATGAGCATTCGCTGTGGAAATGGTCTTTGAATTGGGGTGAAATAATGCCCAATATCATTGTTGGCTCCTGTCCCATGACCCCCGATGATATTTTTCTACTACGTAGGAAGGCCAACGTGTCGGCATTGCTGTCATTGCAGCACGACGAAGGCCTGAACTACTGGAATATAGACTACCCAGCGATGGTTCAGGCTGCTCAAGATCTAAAAATGGTCATGATCAGGTGTCCGATCCGTGATTTCGACATTCCGGATATGCGCCGAAACCTGCCCCATGCGGTCTCCACGCTGAACCACCTCCTCCATTCACATCACCGGACCTATGTGCACTGCACCGCCGGTTTGGGAAGATCTCCGCTCATCGTTCTCGGCGATCTGATATGGATTGCCAATTATCACAAGGAGGATGCGATCCGTCTCATCTTGCGAGGTCGTCCTGGCGCCGTTCCCGCATGGGAAGCCTTTCATGGCGCTTGTGATGATCTCGAGAACAGGTATAGTGATGAGATAGAAATGCTTGCGTATCGACTGTATGAGTCCGGTCAGAATAACGATCCATTGATGGATTGGGACCAGGCCAAATCTGACATTTTCAATAAGGAGCTGTTGCGAGTCTCGAATGAGCATGTGAAGCAATAATCGTCTGCCTGTTGGAATTTATGCACGGAGCCTAGGCTGATACCCACCTCAGTTAATCTGACCTCAACCGACACTTGCCGCGGTATTTCGGAGCGTTACTTTCAACATACCCCTGCTAACCATCGATTTTACAAATGCAGAGCACAGAAATGTCAGGCAGCCCCTATACCCATTTAAGATTTTCTGATCGCGACCTGGATTTTCTAGTCGAGGTCGCCGCCCCGGATGTGAGAAACAAATCCCAACTGAAAAAGATTATTCGGGAAGACAATGAATTTTGCCGGTCATTCATAGGCGATGACAACGTCTTTCGCAGGGTAATGGATGATGATGAAATTGTTGTAAAAATTTCACCTGCCCTCTTCTTCGAGATTCTGCTTCGCCATGCTGCCAAAGAGCTCTCAAAGGTGAGTTATACCCTTGAAAAAAACCGTGCCATGAGTATTCCGGTTTTTGACTCCCAGGACCTTGTCGAGTTGCTGAATGAACCATCGATGGTCGTCTACCTGGCAGATATGCTGTCTTCCTTTACCCGGGTCGAAAGCTATACATTCACGTTTCGAATCCGAAAAGGCGTCTGGAAAAAGATACGATTCAACGATATGGATATCACCAGCTTGATCCAGTTTAGCGAGGTGTTGGAGGACGATCATCGAATGGGGCTGTACAAACGCATCGCCGATATCTGTCTATTCGTTCTCGGCGTATTTCCGGATTTCGCCGAGAGGGATTATCGATACGCGCTCTCGGGCGAGGTCCGCCCCCAGATTGCCGGTAGAAGCAGGATAAACCCTGAGGAAGATGAACGAAAAGGGCAGCAGTTTTATCGACTGGCTGCCGAGCATCGGGCTGCTGCTCAGTCCGATTTATCGGAAATATTCTGGAGCCTTCATGACAATTTTGAGAAGGCCAGGAAACCGCTCAACTTTATTGCCGATTATTACCTGAAAACCAAACGCCACACACTATTCGCTTAACCTTGATGAATTCCGGTTGATTGCAGTGGGGACAATACCCGATTATAAGAATTCCTGTTTTGGCTGCGGGATAGGAATCTTAGCCTTTTGTTTTAAGAGCGACTTCGTCGCGTTTCATAAAATCGTTACACGATTTTATTAATATACGGGATTATGCACCATTTTAAGGGTATTCTCACGCAATGGTCTGAGTATGTAGGACCCTAAAGCCATTGTTTGCAGTTTTCCGAAGTTGGCGTCC
>Ga0049114_1000095_pt1 | contig 21612 bp, 21 predicted proteins | sample WorMettanBELIZE2_FD_55211 | JGI IMG/M metagenome (GOLD analysis project Ga0049114, IMG submission 55211) | Marine gutless worms symbiont microbial communities from Max Planck institute for Marine Microbiology, Germany - Olavius tantulus BELIZE.2 | ecosystem: Host-associated > Annelida >... | reverse complement strand
CTGCGCTTAGGTGTCGATAGGTTTTTGGCATAATATCGCGTCATATCGCGAAAGCCTTAAAACCTAAAAGTGTTGCACTTACTTATTGAACTGGGGAAACAGCTGAGACCTTATGCTTATCTCTATTGATGGATTAGAAACGTATCGTCTTTTCTTTTTGCGTCAAATCCTGAGCGGTTTGCCGTTGCTCCGTCACCAGTTGAACCTCGATGTGTTCAATTCCCGGAAAGGCCTGAAACAGCTTCACTTGGATGTGCGACAGCGCTTTCGGATTGTCGCATGAAAATTGATATTTCGCCTTAAACTCGCTGTGACGTTCGTTTTCATGCCCATCGGCGTCGTGATGATCTTTGTCGTGGCTGTCTTCGCTAGCATGATGGTCATTATCTTTCCGGACATGGCCGGAATCCGTCCCATGGCTGTCATGATCATCAATATCGGTGTCCACCTCGGCCGTCTCCAGTTGACTTCGCGGTCCGGGGGGCAGGACAAACAGCTTGTCTCCCTTCTTCAGTTTTTGAATGGCGGCTTGAATGGCGCCCTTTTGATCCTGGGTTCGCGGCCGGTGTTCAAAGCCGACGATATTAGCCGCCGGGCTTGAAAACTCAATATAGAGACGGTTTCCCTCAATGGCCACATTCAGGTGAGCGACACCATGCGCGTGCGCTTCATGACGGCGATATTCCCCGGCCTGAGCCATGGCGCTCAATAAAATGAGGACCATGGCTACAGGTAAAGAATATATAGTGCTTCTGAACATGATTTTCCCCCAACGGCGCCAGTACATATCATGCGCCTGTTGAATCGTTTTAGCGGCATATGACGCTTCTCTCGGCCACCCGCACATATACATCGTGAAAACTGGCGCATGGTTGCGTGCAAATGCGCTGGAAGCGTAAATGATGCACTCTGGTTAACTTCAGGTAGTTGAAGGGGGGGCTCGCGGCTGTGCAATGAACGAACCGGCCACTGACATGGAGGGCGGATGTGCCGGGGTCGTGAATCCGACCGGCTCGGCAGTTGACAGGCCGGAATTCAATCCATCGATGCACAGCTGGTTGGTTGCAAGAAATTGACATATTAGGCACCGTTGGACATCCTCAACATCGGGTGTTGCCCAAGAAAGATCCAAAAATCGGGCTGTGTGTTCATGCTCATGATTCAAATGGCTGTGCAGCACAGAATGAAAAAACGGAAGACCTAAAGCGATATAGAACATCAGCCATAACAAGACCAAGGAACAGGTTTTCATACGTGCTTTTGTCATCAATCTAACCTATTGCGACTCTCCGAACAAATCCTGTGCATGGTAGGAACTGCGCACCAGTGGTCCACTGGAGACCTCCGAGAAACCCATTGCAAGGGCCTCCTCCCGCCACTGGTCGAATTCTTCGGGCTCGACATAGCGCTCTACCGGTAAATGGTCACGGGATGGTTGAAGATACTGACCCAGGGTTAACATTCGGCATCCGGCGGCTCTCAGATCCAGGAGTGCTTCCCGGATTTCCTCCCGACGCTCGCCAAGGCCGAGCATGATGCCGGATTTTGTGGGGATGCCAGGGGCCAGTTCTAAAGACGTCCTGAGCAGTTCCAGGGAACGCCTGTAATCGGCCTGGGGCCGCACCCTCTCGTACAGACGGGAAACGGTTTCCATGTTGTGGTTGAGAACGTCCGGTCCGGCGTCCAGTACAATCTTCAGGGCCTTTGGGTCGCCCTGAAAATCCGGAATCAACACCTCCACCCGGGCATCCGGTATCCGCCGGCGGATCCTCCGGATGGTCTTGGCAAACTGGCTCGCGCCGCCGTCGGCGAGATCATCCCGTGTCACCGATGTAACGACGATATATTGAAGCCCCATCTTATCTGCCGCCTCGGCGACCCGGGTCGGTTCTTCCGGATCCGGCGGCCCCAAAGGCCCCTGCTCCACGGCGCAGAACCGACAGTTACGGGTACAGCGGGAGCCCAGAATCAGGAACGTGGCCGTGCCGCAGGAGAAGCACTCCCAGATGTTGGGACATTGAGCCTCCTGACAGACCGTGTGCAGCTTTCCGTCTTTGAGCATGCTCCGGACAGCTTCATACTCAGGACCGGACGGCAACTTTCTGCGGATCCACTTTGGCTTCTTTTGTGGCCGATTGGGTACCATGATTCTCGCTATTCCGAATTCTTCCTGAAATTCTTTTCGGCGATTTTCGGATTATCCCTTTATTTTTTCTTTTTCTTTCTCCCGCTTATCCCGGGCCTCGAGGGCATTTTTGTAAATCACGTAATACTTGTTGATATTGCTGACATAGACCACCGTCTCCTGGCCGACGATTTTCAGCATGGCCATCTCCACATTTCTGAACCACTTGTTGGGATCCAAACCCATCTCTTCCACGGCTTTTCTGGCATTACGGACCCTTACCGGTCCGGCATTATATGCGGCAAGACTGAAGCGCACCCGGTCTCGAGGGCGGATCTTTGGATCTTTGAAATACCGGTCTCTGAGAAACGCCAGATATTTCACACCGGCATGAATGTTGTTTTCAAGGTTTTGCACTTTGGGGATATTGACGTTCGGATCGGCAGCTGTTGTCGGCCGGATCTGCATAATTCCGACGGCACCGGAGGGGCTTTTCTTGCTGTGGTCCAACCTGGATTCCTGATACGCAAGAGCGGCAATCAGGACCCAGTCAAACTTATACATCCTGGCATATTTTTGAACCAATTCTCTTAACTGTTGGAGCTTGTCGATATCATCCTCTTCTGCCGGATTCGAAATAAACACATTGGTCTCGTAGTACCGTTTGAAAAGGATGTTGCCCATCAGCGTACCTTTGCGGTGTTTCCGCAGGAATCCATCAAGACTTTCCTTTAGTTTGGTGGTTCCCTTATGAACCGCCCATGCAATGTTACCGCCTTTCCTCAGAAAGATGTCATTGTGTACCAATAGATTCTCGAACACTCCGGACCATATTTCGGCGATGTGGCTATCACAGATGGTGCGTTCGACGGCGCCGGAATTGACCATTTCGAGAATATCTTCTGTCTCAATATTTTCGTCGGCAAGCACAATATCAACCGGCTTTTTGCCGTCCTTTTTCAGCCTTTGATTCAGGGCTTTCAGGCTTCCGAAATAACTGCTGCTCTTTCGGACAAAGACACGCTGACCGGATAGCTTCAGCACCGATTTCGGTTTCGGGACGTCTTTGTGTGTCACCAGAAGTTCGTTGATGCCGGTCAGGTATGGTGTAGTAAAATCGACTATCTCTGCTCTGGGCCTGGTAATCGTCAAGCCTGCGGCGGCAATGTCCCCATACCCTTCGGCCAGGGCCGGAATCAGCCGATCTCGGGGTACGGGGATAAAATCAAAGGTCACCCGCAGCTCCTGACGTTTAATATCTTTATTTATAAACTTTTCATATTCCCTCAGTAGCGAATACTCGAAACCGCGGGCTCTGCCTTTGGAAATAAAAAAGTTGGTATGATTGAACGTGGTCAGCACACGGACATACTTCCGTTTTAAAAGTGCATCCAGGTCCTCGGTGTATGTTTCCGACAGATGGGCGTCCAGAGGGTGCGTGACTACAGGCTTTTCAGCCCCAGCCTCCCCCGGGAGGAAAGCCGGAAGGATCAGGACAAAGACGCTTGCAAGGATTCCAAAAAATCCCGTCGTTTTATTCGATGATCTTTTCATAGAATGCCTACCAAGCGTTATCATGCTGACAGCTCCTCCGTCTCTAATTTGTGAGCAATTTGATCCCGTGTGACCTCTTTCAATCGAACCTCGAAGACACCCTCTATATTCAGGCGTGCCGATTGTCGAACATCCTGCATGTCCACCGGCAAATCGCTCTCAATCTGCATTGAGGTCATGCCCACGTCCGAGAGTCCGCAAGGATTGATCCATTCAAAGGGCGTTAAATCGACAGTGCCGTTCAAGGCGAGCCCGTGGAACGTGACACCGTGGCGGATGTTGATACCGATGCTGCCAAGTTTATTCGATCCCACCCATACTCCCCGATTTCTGTCGTTTCGTTCAGCCGGGATATACCACTCGATGGCGATGCGAAGCATGACTTCTTCCAGACGCTCCACAAAATGGGTCACCGACAGCTTCAGGTTCCTTAGATGGACAATCGGATAAACTATCAACTGTCCCGGTCCATGATAAGTGATATCGCCGCCGCGTTCGATGGGAATGACCGGTATGTTTTTTTCGTCCAGAAATTCCGGGGAAACATTCAGGTTTTCCATGCCGCCGCGCCTTCCCAGGGTGAACACCGGCGGATGTTCCAGCATCAGGACAATATCTTCGGTTAGGCGACCATTGTTTCGGGCCGCGACAATGGACCGCTGCAGCTCCAGGGCTGCGTTGTAGTCCAGTTCGGGAAGATTACAGAAAAGCCATTCACTACAATGTAAATTTTTGATTTTGGAATTTGGATTCATTTTTCCTATAACAAGACCACGACTAATAAGATTGAGGCTTTCCAAATATAAGCGGATGGCGACGGATTAGCAAATTAAGATAGAAGGTATTTGAAGATAATCCGGGAGCCCTCTCTGTAGAAAAGGCTCCCGGAATTCTTTTTGATCTCCGCGTCTCAGCGGTGAAACTTCAACCCGCCAGGCACGGTTTTCGGGCGGCGGTGGTTTCGTCCAGCCGTCGGACCTTGCTGTTGTGGGGTGCGCTTATGAGGATTTCAGAATTTTCCTTGGCCTCCTCGGCGATGCCCTTCATGGCCTCGATGAACAGGTCCAGGTTCTCCTTGGGTTCGGTTTCCGTGGGTTCCACCATTATCGCACCCGGTATCACCAGCGGAAAGTATACCGTCGGAGGATGAAAGCCATAGTCCATCAGCCGCTTGGCGATGTCCAACGTTGTGATTTTGAACTCGTTCTGAATTGAATCGTCAAATACGCATTCGTGCATACAGGGCCGATCAAACGGCAGGTGATATGTCCCCTTGAGTTTTTCCTTGATGTAGTTGGCATTGAGTACGGCAAGCTGGCTGACCTTCTTGAGGCCATCCGGACCCAGGCTCAGAATGTAGCTGTAGGCTTTTACCATGACGCCGAAATGGCCATAGAACGTGTCCAGTTTGCCGATGGATTCCGGGAAATTCTCAGACAGATCATAGCCGTCCCCTTTGCGGACCACTCGCGGTACCGGCAGAAAGGGGGCGAGTTTTTCGTTCACACAGACCGGTCCGGAACCCGGACCGCCTCCTCCGTGGGGGGTTGAAAATGACTTGTGCAGGTTGAGATGGAGCACGTCGATGCCGATCGCCTTCATGTCGACGATTCCCATAAGGGCATTCATGTTTGCCCCATCGCAGTAGACCAGCCCTCCCTTTTCATGGACGACATCCGAAATCTCTTTGATATGATCTTCAAAAAGACCAATGGTATTCGGGTTGGTCACCATGATTCCGGCGGTCTCTTCATCCATGACCTCCGCAATCGTTTCGATCGAAAGGACCCCCTGTTCATTGGAGACCACCGGCACTGGTCGATATCCGCACAACGCGGCACTGGCCGGATTCGTCCCATGGGCCGTGTCCGGTATAATGATCTTGGATCGGGGACTATTTACACTTTTGTGATAGGCATAAATGAGCAGCATGCCCGCCAGCTCGCCATGGGCACCGGCCGCCGGTTGCACCGACACCGCATCCATACCGGTCACCTCAGCCAGATAGGCTTCCAACTGATACATCAGCTCCAGGGGGCCCTGTGCCAGATGGGGCGGCAGCAGCGGGTGGGCTTTGGCAAGGCCTGGTAAAGCGGCCTGCCTCTCGTTGGTTTTGGGATTGTATTTCATTGTACATGAACCGAGGGGATACATCCCGGTGTCCACGCCAAAATTCCATGTGGACAGCCGTGTGTAGTGGCGCACCAGCTCAACTTCGCTGATATCCGGAAAATCAGGGCCCTCACCCACCAGATCCGGATCCAGGGGGGCATTCGGAACATCTCTCCGGGGTGGCGAGAAGCCGTTTCGCCCTTTCCTTCCTTTTTCCCAAAGCAGGGGCTCGTTGAGCACGAGTCCCCGTGATCCCAGTTTTGTTTCGCTCATGACGTCACCTCCCGGACCAGCAGATCCATGTCCTCCTTTGAGAGGGTTTCTGTGGCGCAGAGCAGGTAATGATCCACCAACTCCGGATAGTAACACTCCAAGGGTAAGCCGGCGATAATCTTATTTTTGCTCAACTCCTCGTATTTCTTTGTAAATCCGCCGGGAAAACAGACAACAAACTCGTTGAAGAAGGGGGCGGAAAATGGCGTCTCGACACCAGCATTGGACAATTCGGACCTCAGATAGGCGGCCTTGTCATGGTTGATCTCGGCCAGGTTTCGGAAGCCTGTGCCTCCCAGAGAGGCCATATAGACAGCCGCTGTCAGTGCACATAGACTGTTATTGGTGCAGATATTGGAAGTGGCCTTTTCGCGACGGATATGTTGCTCCCGTGTGGCCAGGGTCAGGACAAATCCCCTTCGGCCATCCACATCGGTGGTTTGCCCCACGAGGCGACCGGGCAAATTGCGCATATACTTTTTCAGGCTGCCAAGCATGCCCAGCCCCGGTCCCCCAAAGGATCGGGCCAGTCCGAGACTTTGGCCTTCGCCGCAGACAATATCGGCCCCGAGACTGCCGGGGTTTTTCAGCAACCCGTAGGCAATTGCCTCGGTAAAGGAGGTAATGAACAGGGCGTCGATGGCATGAGCGGCATCTGCAACAGCGCCCAGGTCCTCAATACAACCCAGAAAATTCGGAGATTGGACCGCTACGGCGGCCAAATCGGCCATGCCCGCCAGCCTGGATAAATCGGTACGCCCGTCTGGTAGATATGGCAATTCCACGACTTCAAAGTCCGTGGGATCAAAATAGGTTTGGATGACCCGGCGGTACAGCGGGTGCACCAGGCGGGAGACGGCGACCCGTTTTTTCCGCTTCACCCGGATGGCCATGAGGAGCGATTCGGCCAAAGCGGTGGAGCCGTCATAGTGAGAGGCAGTGGCGACCTCCATGCCCATGAGTCTGGTCGCCAATGTTTGGTACTCATAGATGGCTTGGAGCGTTCCCTGGCTGATTTCCGGCTGATAAGGCGTATAGGAGGTTACAAATTCTCCTCGGCCCAACAGATAGCTGACTGCCGCCGGCACAAAATGATCGTAGCTTCCGGCGCCCAGGAAAACCTTGTAATCCGGAGAAACGGCTGTTTGCGAGGCCAAATTGTCCATGTGGGCATTTAATTCCCACTCGGTCAGTGCTTGGGGTATATTCAGCGGCAAGCGGCAGCAACAGCTTTCGGGAATAGTTGAAAACAGCGCGTCGAGGGAATCCACCCCTACCACCTGCAACATCTCGGAGATATCTTCGGGGGTATGGGAGAGGTATCGCATGATGGCTATCCTTTCAGTTTTTCAAGGTAAGCGTTTTTGTCCATGAGCTGGTCGAATTCGCTGTCGTTGTCCGGTTTGATGTCCACCATCCACCCCTCGTCATAGGGGCTGTTGTTGACCGATTCGGGGGCATCCTCCAGGGAGGTATTCACCGCGAGGATTTCTCCGCCGACCGGCATATACAGCTCGGAAACCGCTTTGACCGATTCCACCGTTCCGAATTCGGCACCCTTTTGAAACGTGTCACCGACCTGGGGCAACTCCACGAAAACGATATCGCCGAGCTGATCCTGCGCATAATCGCTGATACCGGTTCGGACCCTGTCTCCGTCCAACCGGGCCCATTCATGGTCCTCGGAATACCGGACATCTTCCGGAAGAACGAGTTCATTGATCTCTTTCATGGCATCCCTCCTTTTGGCATGATTACCTTCCGAAACGCATCACAAATGAATCTTGTAACATGGCAATAGAATACTTGGTTGGTTCTGTCATGAATTGTGGCTTTTTTCAATGCAGCCAGCAGGAATGAAGATCGTCTTTGCGCGGCGTAACGCCCAGCATCACTCCCGGCGGAGTTTCCAAGGGAAGACGCCGCTCAGATGTCTTCAGTTATAGTGTAGATTTCGGCAGGTACACCCGAATCGGTAACCGTCAAACGGCAGTTATATTCATCTCGTCTTGTTGATCGTGACGAATCCCGGTTCGTAGATGAGACTCCACCTGGGAACTGGAGAAATCACCCTCCGGGTCTTTTTTCAGGGCACCAAAAAGGTAAACGACCTCAGCTGCCGTAGAGTACTGGAGCAGCGTAAGGTCCACGGCGTGCCGCGTCAGGGTGGCTTTGACCTTGCGATTGATCTCGTAACGTATCGCCGGATCTTTCATAGAATATACTGTTACTCGATATTTACCTTCGGATCAAGCGGCCCGGGTTGCTTTGCAGCTTCCTTTGACCGATTTGCGAACATCGTTCTGATGTTTCGCAATGGATATAATGGTCGACAAGCCGGCTTTGACCGGATCCGGAACGTCATATCCCTTCAGTTTTTCTGCTTCTTCAACAATGGCCTTAAAGGCATTGGAAATTTTATCCGTGCTGAGCATGGTAAGTACTCCTTTCTTGATCATACTTTTTGTCAATGAACCTTTTCTGGAAAGATTTCACACAGTGCCAGGGTCAAGGGTTTCGACCATAAACCGACCAATATCATGAATTTCCTCTTCACACACCTGATGCATCATTGGATATTCATGCCATTGGACATGGTACCCCAGTCGCTTCAGTTGTTGGCATGCATTCAACCCATTGGCGAATGGCACCACGGGATCGTGGGAACCATGTGCCATCATGATCGGGATCTCAATGTTTTCCGGGCTGCGCTCCACCTCGAGGGTGTTGGCTGTCGGCATATAGGTGGAAAGGGCCAGGATCCTAGCCAGTCTTTCCGTGTATCGTAATCCCACATGCAGCGCGATGGCTCCCCCCTGGAAAAACCCCGCCAGAAGAATCCGATGTGGTGGCATGCCCGAAGCGGTTTCGCGTTGAATCAGACCCATCAGAAGATCCGCCGACTCGAGCATGTGTACCGTATCGACCCTGCGGTCCACCTGAATGTCGAGAACATCGTACCACGCCCTCATGCGCATCCCTGCGTTTATGGTCACCGGGCGCACGGGGGCGTGGGGGAACACATACCGGATGGGCAGCGATTCCGGAATGCCAAGCATCGGTACGATGGTTTCGAAATCATGGCCGTCGGCGCCCAGACCATGAAGCCATATGACGGTCGCTGATGGGTGGCGATCCGGTCTGATTTCCACTTTTTCGAGAGTATCTTCTATCACCTGCCGGTCCTTTACCTTTAATTATTAAAACCAAAATGTTATGCACTTATTTCGGTTTATCAAACACATCCGGGATACGTTAAACCTCCTTTCAATGTGACGGTTGGGCGCTAGGGAATCTCATGATCACTCTCATCAAGGGCGGACACATTTATGCGCCGGAGGACATGGGCATCTGCGACATTCTGGTCGCCCATGAAAAGATCGTCGGCATGGCGGCCGACATTGATCCGCCTACCGGCGTAGCGGTGGAACTCATCGATGCCGCCGGGGCCATCATCACACCCGGGTTTGTCGACCTGCATGTGCATCTCATTGGCGGCGGAGGTGAGGACGGATTCGGATCGCGAACTCCGGAGATCCGGCTGTCCCGGATCACTCGGGCCGGTGTGACCACAGTCGTCGGGTGCCTCGGGACAGATAACATATCGCGCACACCGGAAGCGTAAAAAAAGATATTGCCCTGATTCCCCAGGTCGTTGGTGTGGGAGAAATTGCCGTTTCGGACCACCGCTCGTCTCAACCCACCTTTGAGGATCTTCGCCGGGTGGCCGCAGACGCCCGTGCAGGAGGGCTGATCGGTGGAAAAGCAGGTCTGGTCCACCTGCATATGGGCGATGGACCCGAGGGACTCGATCCGGTGTTTCGACTGGCTCGCGAGTCAGAAATCCCCATTTCGCAGTTTTTGCCTACCCACGTGACCCGAAATCCGGATCTGTTCGACCAGGCGATCGCCTTCGCCCGTATGGGTGGGTACATAGATATTACCGCTGGAGGGGATGAACTGGACTTTTCCATTTCCACCGAAGATGCATTGAAGCAATTGATCGAGGCCGGCATCAACCTGAAACACGTATCCATCAGCTCGGATTCCAACGGTTCCATGCCCATTTTCGATGAAGACGGGAAGGTGGTCCGTCTGGCCGTGGCGGACATCCAACAGCTGTACGCGGACTGGCGGAATCTCTATCGCTCCGGCCTGCCGCTGGCCGATGCCCTGGCTCTGATCACGGCCAACCCGGCACGCAGGACCGGTCTGATTCACCGAAAGGGGAGTCTATCCGTGGGCAAAGATGCCGATCTGCTGATGTGTACACCGGATCTCGAAATCGACATTGTCATGGCACGGGGCCGGGTCATGATTCAGAAAGGCCAGGTGCTGGTTAAGGGAACATTTGAATAAAAATACCGGCCCTAAAGGCCGGGGGAAGGCTCGCATTCTCAAATGGCATTACTTCAAAACGAGCTTATAAACAAAAATAGGAAATGAGCCGATCATGCCCCCTCCCTCTGGCTCCCTCTGATTCGACTTCGCTCACCCCGCACCGCCAAGGGAGGGAGGAAAAAAATGACCTCCCCAATTGAAGGGGGAGGATCGGTGGGGGTGATAAAATGGCCGATTGCAACATCCCATAATTTGGTTATGGTACGTTTTGATTGGGACTTATAGCAGATTTCAGAATTCCGTTCCGATTGAGAAACGGTATACAGATGCCAGCGTGCCGGAGTCATCGGAATCGGTATCGGGTTCTGAATCGGTATCGACTTCAATGATAATCGTCCTGTCTCGATTCCGATACCGATAGCGATCCCGACGCCAAACATCTATAAACCCTTAACTGGAAGAGACCTACCTATGCGACCTCTCATCGGCATCACCTGTTCCAGGAAAGTGGGAAGCTCCTGGGGCGAGTACGATACCGGGCACACGATGGATTACACCTTCTCCGATTACAGCCGCGCCATTGCCGCCTGTGGCGGAGCACCGGTGATTATACCGGCATCCATTGACCGGAACGCCCTGTCCGATATTTTAAGCCGATTATCCGGCATGCTGCTCAGCGGGGGTCCGGACGTAAATCCCAAGTTTTACAGCGAACAACCGCTGCCGGGACTTGGGGAAATCGATGAGCCACTCGACGAGATGGAACTGGTCGCAACCCGGATGGCGCTCAATGCAGACTTACCCATCTTTGGCATTTGTCGTGGAATCCAGGTGCTGAATGTCGCGTTGGGTGGGACGCTTTACCAGGACATCGCAACCCATGTGCCGGGGGCTATTTACCATCAGCAACGGGCTGCAAAAGGTGTCACAACCCATGCTATCCATGTTGGAAAAGATTCCCGGTTGCACCGCGTGATCAAACGCCGAAACATATGGGTGAATGGAAAACACCACCAGGCGCTCAAGGATGTGGCGGACTCTCTGGCGGTTTGTGCCCAGGCTCCAGACGGGGTCATTGAAGCCGTGGAAAGACCGGATGACGCGTTCGTCATGGCCGTACAATGGCATCCGGAAGCCAATTGGCTAACAGACAGACATTCCCGAAGACTTTTCCAGGCCTTTGTCACCGCTGCCGGAAACCGTTAACCCTATCGCGGTGACCGCTGACCACCGAATGGACAATACCATGACCGAACCCATGATCGATGATATCCTCGACCTGCTCCAAACCCTGATCCGGTTTAAAACGACCCAGGATAATCCGGATGAATTGTCGCGGTGTGCTGATGCCATTGAAACATATCTCAGCACGGCCGGCATCCAATATCGGCGGATGCAGCATGGCGACATACCTTCCATACTCGCATTGCCGGAACCCTCCTTTACGCCGATTCTGTTGATGTCCCATATCGATGTGGTGGCCGGTCCCGATGAGTTGTTTGTCCCGAGGTTGGTCGAGGGCCGCTTGTTTGGAAGGGGTGCCATCGACGATAAATATGCCGTCGCCCTTTCTCTGGTTTTGCTCGAAACACATGCCTCCCGTTTGAGATCCCAGGGTAGACCACAATCCGATTTATCATTCGGTGTGTTGATAACCGGTGACGAAGAAATTGGCGGTCGCAATGGAGCCCAGCGAGTACTCGGAGAATTTTGGACAGAGTTCTGCATTGCGTTGGATGGCGGACGCATCAGCAACATCGTTACCAAAGAAAAAGGTGTGCTGACGCTGAGACTGGTCGGAAAGGGAAAGGCTGCCCACGGATCTCGCCCGTGGCTGGGCGAAAATGCAGCAGACCGGCTGATTGACGATTATCTAAAAGTAAAGGCGCTTCTGGGACCGAACCGGCCGGACCAATGGCATCGGACCATGAATCTGGGTAAGCTCACGGCCGGCCAGTCCTTCAATCAGGTTCCGGATCGGGCGGAGGCCGTCCTGGACATCCGTTTCACAGAGAACGATGACATTGATGAACTTGTCGGGCGAATCCGCAATACTATTGACAGCGAGGTGATCGTCGACACGCGGGAACCGCTTTTTTTCGGGGGTGAGTCGCCATATCTGGACCGACTCTTGTCGATGTCGCCGAAAAGTCGGACGGGATTCGAACATGGCGCCAGCGATGCCAGGTTTCTTTCCACTCATGGCATTCCGGGCGTCGTGTGGGGTGCTGAAGGCGATCGGAGTGCCCATGCCGCCGACGAACATATCAACATCGACAGCCTGGAGGAATTGACGCATCTCCTGGACCGCTTCCTCACCGGGTGCCGCAGGAACCCGGTTTCGTTACCTTAAGAAACGTGCTCGGATGGCACGCGGGTCAACCCCGAAGTCGTAACGCAAAGCAGCATTTTTTTGATTGCCATGGGCATTCGCAAATGGTAGTTTTCGTCCACGGTTTGCTTCCATAGAATCAAACCCCTTCAAGATGAGTACGCAACCTTCGTTCGTGATGCCTGACATTCTGTAGTACTTCCCAACAAATGTTCCGATCCCTATCTGCTCGGGATATAATTGTTTTTTCTTAGCGTTTAACACCATAGCGAAAATCTCTTCCCCATGCCCGGTACAGAGCATCTTCTTGATGTACGGAATCTGTCGACCCATTTTTTCACGTTTGAAGGGGTCGCTCGTGCCGTGGACGATGTCGACTTCCACCTGGATAAACAAGAGGTTCTGGGGGTGGTGGGTGAATCCGGTTGTGGGAAAAGCGTCACGGCCCAATCGGTCATGCGTTTGATCCCGGATCCGCCTGGCAAAATTGTTAACGGACAAATCCTTTTTGACGGTCTTGACCTTGTCGAGTTGGCCATGGAAACCATGCGCGGCATCCGGGGCAAACGTATCTCGATGATCTTCCAGGAGCCGATGACTTCCCTCAATCCGGTTTACACCATCGGCGACCAGATATCCGAAATGTTTACGCTTCACGAGGGGCTTTCCCGGAAGGAAGGTCTGGAGCGCTCCATCGAGATGCTGCGACGGGTTCAGATTCCGGCACCGGAGAAACGCGTCCACGAATACCCCCACCAGCTTTCCGGGGGCATGCGTCAGCGGGCCATGATCGCCATGGCCCTGGCCTGCAACCCCCAGATTCTCATCGCCGATGAACCGACCACGGCCCTGGATGTCACCGTTCAGGCCCAAATTCTCGACCTCATGCTCCAGCTGCGACGGGATTACGATACCGCCATCATGATGATCACCCATGATCTGGGCGTCATCGCTGAAATCGCATCGCGGGTTGTGGTGATGTATGCCGGAAAAGTGGTGGAATCGGCCGTTACAATCGCCCTCTTTGACGATCCGAAACATCCCTATACACGCGGATTGATGCAATCCATCCCGAAGCTGGGAGATCGTGCCCGCAGTGATCGCCGACAGTTGGCTGAAATCAGCGGGATGGTCCCCGGGCTGCTGGCGCTGCCGCGGGGATGCCGATTTCATCCCCGATGCCCCGAAGTCATGGATGTGTGTCGAAGGGACGTGCCGGAGTTGTATCCGGTGGGAGAAGACCGTTTGGTTCGTTGCTTTTTATATACCTAATCCGGACATCAGCTGTAATGTCCGGATTAGTAGAATTTCGGATTTTTTCACATCGAGAGAACGCCGTGATGAATAAGCTACACAACGCTCAAGGAATCCACCCATGCCGGCGCTACTGGAAGTCGACAATCTGAAAATTCATTTTCCGATTAAGAAAGGGCTCCTATCCAAGACAGTCGGTCATGTTTATGCCGTTGACGGTATTTCTCTGAAACTGGACAGGGGAGAGACTCTGGGGCTCGTCGGTGAAAGCGGATGCGGGAAAACCACCGCCGGCCTCGGCATTCTTCAACTCATCCGGTCTACTGCGGGCACCGTCCTTTTCGACGGGGACAACATGGCGCAATTGGGTCGGGAACAACTTCGGAGACGGCGCCGGGAAATGCAGATGATTTTCCAAGACCCCTATTCTTCCTTGAACCCGCGAATGACGGTAAATCAGATATTAAACGATCCCATGGAGATCCACCATCTGTACACGGGAAATGAACGGCAGGAACGCATCGCATTTTTACTGGAAAAGGTGGGCCTGTCCCCTGAGCACGGGCGCCGATACCCCCATGAATTCTCCGGCGGACAGCGCCAGCGGATTGGCATCGCCCGGGCCCTGGCACTCAATCCACAGCTCATTGTCGGCGATGAACCGGTCTCGGCCTTGGATGTCTCTATCCAGGCCCAGATTGTCAATCTCCTGATCAACCTCCAGAAAGAATTCGAGCTTTCCTATATCATTATCGCCCATGATCTGGCCGTCGTTGAATACATCTGTGACCGCGTCGCGGTCATGTATCTCGGAAGAATTGTGGAAACCGGCACCCACCGCCAGGTGTATGCGGACCCCAAGCATCCCTATACCCAGGCGTTGCTTTCAGCCATCCCGGTCCCGGATCCCCGGCAACGTCGCGAGCGGATCATTCTGGAAGGTAATGTGCCGAGTCCCATCCAGCCGCCGTCCGGCTGCCATTTTCATCCCCGATGCTCCTATCGGATGGACATCTGCCCCATAAAGGGGCCGCAGCTGAAGGACGTCGGCGATAACCATTGGGTTAGCTGTTTTCTATATCCATAAGTTGAACCCTTTCTGAAAGGAGGAAGAGGATGAACCATACACGATATGCACTGACGATCGTTTTCGTTATCGGCATCCTGCTGGCGGGAGCATCCCAGGCCATGGCCGCGTCGTCCATCGTCGTCGCCCTGGACGTCCCGCCGCGGATGATGAATCCCCATGGTGACGATTCCGATGCCGGGCTGCAATACATGGCCAACTTTTTTGACGGTCTTTTGCAGCGTCAAGGATCGGAAGGGAAGCTGGTGCCGGCCTTGGCCACACGCTTCGAGCGCCTGGATCTGAATTCCTGGAAATTCTATCTCCGCACGGGCGTAAAATTTCACAATGGAAACCCATTCACGGCGGAAGATGTCAAATTTTCGTTCGAACGGCTGGGCAACCCGGAGGTGTCGGAGTTTCTAAACACCGGAAAATCCATAGCGGGCATCTACATTATCGACACATACACGGTCGTGATCCGCACCAAAGATCCGATCCCATGGTTTGCCAACAACATGCATCAGATTTTCATCATGGATAAGGAATCCACAGAGGCACGGGATTCCGGAGACGTCATGGTCAAGCCCATCGGTACCGGGGCGTACAAATTAAAAGAATGGGTGAAAGGATCCTATGTCCGGATGGTCGCTAATGAAAACTATTGGGAGGGAGCGCCATTCATTAAAAATGTCGAAGTCAGGCCCATCAAGGAGGCGTCCACGCGGTTTGCGGCTCTGGTTTCCGGGCAGGTCGATCTCATATCCGGGGTACCGGTGGAATTATATGACAAGCTATTGAAAAATCCGAAACTGAACGTTGTCAGCAGGCCCGCCCGCCGGTCAATTTTTCTGGCCCTGGGTAACAAACCCGACTCTCCCATGGCCGATATCCGGGTCCGCAAGGCCATGTACATGGCGATCAACGAAGACGAGATCATCGAGAAGATCATGAGAGGACACGCATCCCCCGCGGCCCAGGTGCCGGATCCGCCGACCATCGGCTACAACCCGGACATCAAACGTCTGCCCTATGATCCGAAAATGGCCAAAAAACTGTTGGCCGAAGCCGGGTACGCCAACGGCTTTTCCGTAACTCTGTCCGGCCCCAACGACCGCTACGTCCAGGATGAAAAAATATGTGAAGCTGTGGCCAAGTATCTGGCCAAGATCGGTATCAAAGCCAAGCTCGACGTCAAACCAAAATCCATCTTCTTTCCCGAGGTGGCCGAAGGCAAGCTCGAATTCTACCTTATCGGCTGGTTCGACGGGACCTTCGATATGGGGCGCACCTACTTTAAAATCGCCCATACCCGGGATCGAGACATGGGTTTCGGAGGCCTCAACGGGGCGGCTTACAGCGATCCTGCTGTGGACAAGCTCCTCCAGGCCACTGCGGGTGTTGTCAATCCTGAAGGCCGCGGCAAAGTGCTGCAGGTTCTGAATAAGATGGCCATGGAAGACAAACTGATCTGGATCCCCCTGCACTACCAGGAGGATCTCTATGCCACGCAAAAAGGCAAAGGGATTGTCTTTAATCCGCGACCGGATCGCTGGATGGTATACAAGGAGATCAAGAAGTAAATAACCCGAACATTGCTTGAAGTAGTTCAGTGAGCTAAGGCGTTGCAGGAATCCGGACTTCAACACGTTCGCAGTCGGGATCGCTATCGGAATCGGAATCGAGACTGGATGGTCATCTTCGAAGTCGATACCGATACCGAACCCGATACCGATTCCGATGATTCCAGTACCTTCACACACGAATACAATGGACCAATCGAAACGGAACTCTGACATTTACTACGAAATTATATTTTCGCCATGGCCACATACATTGCACGGCGATTGATCCAAGGCCTCATCGTCCTTCTGGCCGTATCGATGATCTGCTTCATCATCTTCCGATACATGGGGGATCCGGTGGTGACGATGGCCGGCCGCTACGCCACCTTCGAAGAGAGGGAAGAGGTACGGCGGACCTTTGGACTGGACAAACCGATGGCGGTCCAGTACGGGCGGTTTCTCTGGAATGCCGTACACGGGAACTTCGGAAAATCCTATGTGAGCCGGGTGCCTGCCCTGGGTCTCATCATGGAGCGATTTCCGGCCACCCTGGAGCTCGCCACCACCGCCATCGTGATTGCCTTCACCCTCGGGGTGATCCTTGGCGTGCTGGTGGCTTTGAAGCCCTATGCGATGCGCAACCGTTTTATTATGGCCGCGTCCCTGGGGGGCATCTCGATTCCCACATTTCTCACCGGCATCCTGCTGATCATGATCTTTTCAGTCTATCTGGGCATCCTGCCGCCTTACGGCAGGGGTGAAACCGTGCAGATCGGTTTCTGGCGGACCGGGTTTTTAACCCTTGACGGCATTCGGCATCTGATTCTGCCGGCCGCCACCCTGGCCCTCTTTCAGCTGGCCGTCTTGCTCCGGCTCACCCGGGCCGGCATGCGGGAAGTCATGGCCGAGGAGTACATCAAAACCGCATGGGCAAAGGGACTGCCGCCATTTAAAGTGATTTTCAAGCATGCCTTGCGCAACGTGCTGATCCCGGTGGTCACCATCACCGGGCTTCAGTTCGGGGAGCTCATCGCCTATTCCATTGTTACGGAAACCATTTTTCAATGGCCGGGAATGGGAAACCTGATATTGACTTCGTTTTTCGAGAACGATCAGCCGGTGGTCGTGACCTACATCATGCTGGCCGCGTTCATCATTATTTCCATGAACATTATTGTCGATATCCTGTATGCCTTGATCAACCCGAGGATCCGGTATGAGTGAGCGAAAAATAAAATCGAGAATCCTCTACAGTTTTCTGCACGATCCATCCGCCATCATCGGATCGATCATCCTGGCAGTCTTTATCTTTGCCGCGCTGTTCGCCCCCTGGATCGCTCCCCAGGACCCGTATGATTTGGAAAAACTGACCCTGGATCATTTTCTGACTCCGCCCATATGGATGGAGGGCGGCACCTGGCCGTTCATTCTGGGTACGGACGATCAGGGCCGCGGCATCCTCAGCACGATCCTTTACGGCTGCCGGACATCCTTGATCGTGGGGTTCAGCGTCGTGGCGATTGCCGGAACCTTTGGGGTGATCATCGGATTGCTGGCCGGATTCTACGGACGCTGGCTGGACGTTGTGACCATGCGGCTGGCCGACACCTTCTTCTCTTTTTCAACCACATTCATGGCCTTCCTGTTTCTCGGGCTGTTCGGGGGGGCCAGCATTCTGGTGGTGATTTTCGCCATATGCATGGCCGACTGGGTCCGCTATGCCCGGACCATGCGGGGCAGCGTGCTCGAAGTCAAGGAGGCTTCGTATATTATGGCTGCCAGGTCCACCGGCGCCAGGGACCTCAGGATCCTACTCCGCCATCTGCTGCCCAACGCCATCCCACCGGTATTTGTGGTGCTGGCGGTGGATCTGGCGGTGGTCATCATGCTGGAGGCCACCCTCAGCTTCTTGGGTGTCGGCGTGCCCCTCACCGAACCCTCCCTGGGGATGATGATCTCCATTGGAAAGAATTACATTTATGCCGGAATGTGGTGGATGATTGTGTTTCCAGGGGCGGCCCTGGTGCTGCTGGTTGTGGGGATCAATCTATTCGCCGACTGGCTGCGGGAGGAGCTGAATCCGAAAATCGAGCGAGCGTAGCCCAATCATGTAAAAATCATCTCAGCAAAGCAGAGAAAGTAGAGACAAATGGGGTGTTGGAGTGGCGGATGATGTTGGATACTTGATTCTTGATTCTGGATGCTGCTGGTGTCGGGTGTCAGGTGTCAGGGGATGAAATTAAAGTTAAAAGCTAAAAGTTGAAAGTTGGAGGAAGAAATCACAAATAACAAATTACAATTCACAAAACACAAAACACCGATTAACAAATACCCAGTCCCCAATACCGAATACCGAATGATTGGCAAACCGGCCCACCGGGCTTCGCCGATCGGCTACGACCCCACAAGACGACCCGGCAGGCGGGCAAACGGGCAAACGGGCTTACCGGCTAACAGGCAAACCAGATCAGCTATCGACTCTGATCTTATACACATACTTCACCCACCGGTCCCCGTCGTGTTCTTCGGCCACAACCCGTAGGGGAAACCCATGCCGCTGGGGCAGCGGTTGCCCGTTGACCGCATAGGCCAGAAATAACTTATCCCCATCCATGTCGGTGAACCGAAAGCGTTCTTTTTTACCCACAACGAGTTCCCCCCGGCCGTAAAAGGCGATTCGGGAGGCGTCCTTGGCGGCATTACTCATTTCCAGCAGGGTCCCCAGTGAGATCCCCGTGTATTCCGCATGATATGAAAATACCCCCGGACAGATGAGCAGCACGTTCCGCTTGATTGGGGGTAGCTTGAGAAGGTCGGCATAGGAGAGCTGGATCGGTTTTTCGACATCACCGGTCACCTCCAGGCGCCATTGATTGATATCCACATCGACTTCCGTGTCTCCCATGGTGTCAAACTTGATGATCGGAGTGATTTCTAAATTACGGGTATCCAGATATTTGGGGTCGTCGTTAAACAAACGGCGGGGATCGGTGCCGGCGGGGAGCAGCCGTTTCTTGACTTTGGCGGCCGCTGATTTGGCGCCGGTCATCAGCAGTCCGGCTACTGAGCCGGCCTTCATGATAAAACCGAGAGAGATTCTGAAAAATTCCCGCCGGGATCTGAACATGTCTCGATGAAGTCGCATGATAAATTCGTTCCACTAATTTATTTTTACTTTATAAACGTACTTCGCCCATCGGTTCCCGCAGTGATCGTCCGCCACGAGCCGCATCGGAAATCCGTGCTGTCGGGGCAGGGGCTGCCCGTTCACCGAATACGCTAAAAACAGCTTGTCTTCTGTGATCTCCGAGATACCATACCGCTCCTTCTTGTCCACAATAAACTCTGTCCGTCCATAAAACGTCAGCCGGGAGACTTCTTTCGCGGCGTCGCTCATTTCCAGAAGGTGTCGCAAGGAAATCCCTGTATATTCAGCATGATATGAAAATAGCCCCGCGCATATCAGGAGTACCTTTCGCTTGATGGGAGGGAGCTTCAGGATTTCGGGATAGGACAGTTGCAGCGGCTTTTGGACCTCCCCGGTAACCTCCAGTCGCCATTTCTCCAAATCAACTTCGATCTGGGAATCCCCCATGGTGTCGAACTTGATCATCGGCGTAATTTCCAGGTTCCGGGTGTCGAGGTATTTCGGATCTTCGTCGTAGAGGCGGCTGGGGTCGGTGCCGACCGGCAGTAGCTGTTTTTTGAAGAAGGCGGCAGACGATCGGACACTGGTCATCAGCAGTCCGGCCACCGAACCGGCCTTCATAAAAAGACCAATGAGGATCTTGAAAAATTCCCGCCGGGATCGGAATATGTCCCGATTGAATTGCATTTAGGCTAGGTTCCTCGTTAAGGGATAGGACAGTATTGCCTTAAGTATGGCCTGAATGGATTTCTTGCAAGGCTTGCTTGGGTTGACAACAAATAAGCCCGATGACAGATTGATACTATGGAAATTAACGGTTTTCGGATAGAAAGCATCCCAGAACTGAAATCACCGATTCTGATCGCCGGTTTCGATGGGTGGGGAAATGCCATGGACGTTTCTACTGAAACCGTGCTCTTTTTTATCAAGGAATGCAACGCCCGCGCCTTTGCCAGGCTGGATCCCGATCTGTTTTACCGCTATGATGCCTCCCGCCCCGTCGTGAACATCGAGGCCGGGACCATGAAGCATTTTATCCCCCCCGGCGGTACGTTCTATGCCGCGCCTACCCCGCCCCGCTCCAACGACTTGCTGCTGTTCAGAGCCGAGGAACCGAATCTTAATTGGAACCGTTTTGCGGCCGGCCTCATATCCCTCTGCAATACACTGAGCGTCAGCACTATTATCACCCTGGGGAGCATGTATGGCAGCGTACTCCCGTCGGACCGGATCATTTCCGGTATCGCTTCACAGGCCGAACATCGGGAAGAACTGAATATCCGAGGCATGGTTCCCATCTCCTATCAAGGCCCCAGTGCGGTTCACTCGTTGATCCATGTGGAGGCCGGAAAAGCCGGCATCAGCTCCATCAGCCTCTGGTGCCACTGCCCGTATTACCTTCAGGGAACAACCCATTTCGGGATCCTGTCGAACCTGGTTCGGCTTCTGTCTTCCATCACTCTTGTGGATGTGGATACGTCTGAAATTGATGAACGATGGGAAAAGCTGGATATCCAGATCCGGGAGCTCATTGACGACAGCCCGGAGCTTCAGAAGATGATCAGCGACATCCGCAAGGAAAAAGTCCGGGGGACCTGGGCCAGCCTGGAACGAACCGGGGCCGGCCGAAACGTCATCGATATTCGAGACTTTTTTATACCTGATAAAAGCGGGGATCAGGTATTGGGTATTCGGTATTTGATATTTGCGATTTTGGATTTTGGATTTGGTTTTTGGAACAAGGTTTCGGGTGTCAGCCACTGTGTTCCGGGTCAACAGTAAATCAGGACGGAGCAATCCAACAGGATTGATTTTTCATCATAGCGTTCAAGATCGTCAGGA
>Ga0049114_1000094_pt1 | contig 21712 bp, 16 predicted proteins | sample WorMettanBELIZE2_FD_55211 | JGI IMG/M metagenome (GOLD analysis project Ga0049114, IMG submission 55211) | Marine gutless worms symbiont microbial communities from Max Planck institute for Marine Microbiology, Germany - Olavius tantulus BELIZE.2 | ecosystem: Host-associated > Annelida >... | reverse complement strand
GTTGCAAGTTTTTCCACGCCAACTTTTAGCTCCCCGGTGCGCAATTTTTAGGAGTCAACATTACTTAAATTTCAGCAACTTTGGGGATCTCGTGCAAAGATTTCAAGTAACACGTTAATTAGGAAAACCCATTTCCATCGACGACATAGTTCCATTTTCCGAAAATGCTGTCATGGCGAATTAAAGTTGTCTTTCGTAGCGTCGAACGTCGCCGAGCATTTTCGTCCCCGCTCGTAGACCGCATCGAGTAGGCGTGCCTTCACCGTGAACCCGATCAGGGTGCGGGTGTGCTGTATAACTTGCAGTGCGGGGTAGGGCGAATCAAGGATGACGCCGCTGAAGCTGGATTTGACTTGACTGAACAAGCGGTGCTCAATGGGGTACCATCGTGGAGGTGTACGGTGGGGAGTGAGCGACAGCCCGGCACAGACCCAAGGCAGGCACTCAGCACCTTGAGGTCTTCCGTGAACCGAAGCGCGCAGCGTCAGCACCGCCGGCCTCGAAGGTCAACCGAATTTCCGGGATATGCGGATAATGCTCGGCACGGTCTTCTTGCCACGCCAAGGCGGTGGCATCACAGTTGCGAGAACGGCATGGGCTTGAGATCGGTCCCGCACACGGCTTGGTCGGTGGGGCTACCCGCTCTGTGGGCTTCGAGAACCGCTTCTACGGTCCCCGCCAGCCCCGGTTGGCGTCGAGTTACCCGGCCACGACCGCCGCCGGGGCGGCGGATGCGCTTTGATTGAATTGGTGCCTGAAGGGAGTCGTTCAAATCCCCACTGCACCATTCCGGATAAGGATCGGATCGTCGAAATCCAGTACCAGGGAGATGGTAAAAATCTCGGGGTTTTGAATGATTAAGAATTAACCATCTTAACTATAGAGCACCTTGAAAAATACGATTTCCGTCAACGGCACGCATGAATAATCAATGGGTTAAAGTCGCCTGATCGGTAAAAATACCTATTTTTCAAGGCACCCTATACCACTCTGGTATTTACCACTACCCTCCATCAGATTGCCAACCGTCGGGCGTCCCGACCAGACAAAAGTCGTATTCCAGGGCTGCCGGGTCGCCTGCATGATGCGACATAGCCGTCAGGCGGTCGCCTGCCCGTGGGCCTCGACCTGCCTGTGGACCTCGGCCATGTCGAGCTCCTTCGCCTGCTCCAGAAGCTGGCGGAACGCAGCCTCGGGGAGCGCACCCGGCTGGGCAAAGACGATAACCTGCTCACGGAAGATCATCAGGGTAGGGATGGAGCGGATTCGGAAGTGAGCGGCAATTTCCTGTTCCTCCTCCGTGTTGACCTTGGCGAACAGGATATCGTCATGATCTTCCGAGACCTTGTCGTACACGGGGGCAAACGAACGGCAGGGTGCACACCAAGGCGCCCAGAAATCCACGATCACGAAATCCTTATCTTTGATCGTCTGTTCGAAGTTGTCTTTGCTCAGCTCTGCGACGGCCATCGGCTCCACCCCATTGGAAGAAATGAAGCCCGATACTACCAGAATCTCCGCCACACTTCAGTTTGCCCGGATCGTCCGACAGGGCAACCGAATAATAATCAACGTCCAGGGAGCACGACATCGAACGCGGCGTAACGCAACACGATACCTACGGCTGCATCTGCTCTTGAGGATTAGTGGTGCGCATTTCCTACGCGGCAAAGGCAATCGTCGATAATTTACCGGTTGCTCTGAAGTAGAGTGATTCGGGAGCAATATCAAAACCGCAGTCCCATGCCAGGGTGGGCCATGAATCGAGATAAAACTTTGAAAAATGAATGTGATCGCATAAGGGTTCTGCAATATCATACTTTCAGTCTTATACAATATCTCTGAGATCGACTTCTCCCGATTCCCCTGTATTGAATTCCAAGAATATCTTGAAATCCTTGATATGGCAGCTCCGAAGGGAAAACAACGAATCGGCGCGAGTCGATCCGCAAGGATTCATGTGATTCATAATTTTTCTTTATACCTATACGCTCTTTGGGCCTTTGCAGTTCAAACCGTTCTACGGTCAAAGACTATTTCCCCAGACCATGCTTGCCGGCTACCAAGCCGCTCCAGCACGGCCAATTTCTCGTCTATGCTGAAATTCGTCCAGCCGGCGATTTCGTCCAGGGTCCGCCGACAGCCCTGGCAGAGGCCGGTGTCCGGGTCCATTTTACAGACACCGACGTAGGGCACGAGGCGGGCTCGTCGGACCCGCCGTTCACGCTAGATAGACCCGCTCCAGGGAGCTGCGCGAGCGGTTCCCTTTTTTGTCCTCGGCCTGGATGTAGTAGTTCACCTCGCCCGCGCTTACCGGCAGATCCGCGGTGAAGAAGCGCGCTGTAATCCTGGGGCCGGTCTGTGACGGATAAGGCCCCTGGTCGGTCATGGCGATGGTTTTTTCATTACTAGCCGTGCGTAGTACTAAGGATACTCGCCCCAGGCCCGATACGTCGTGGATGAAGCTGTGCACTACGCCTTGCCGTGGTGCGTCTTCGAGACAGCCCTGTCCCCATTTCTTACCACCTGGGTTCTCGGGAATGATCCAAGGCGGGAAGATGGTCGGCCCGGTTTTGTCCTTGCCTGTGGAGACGAGCCGGTCGAGGTCGCCCTTGACCAGTACATAGGCAGCGTTGGCCGCATTGGTCACCTGGGCGTCCCACTCGGTCTGCCCGGTCCAGTACCAATAGCAGCTAGTCTCCGCCGTCAACATCAGGCGGGAGGCCTCGCCCAGCTTCGCACGACTGGTCGCTGTGTCTTCCAAGGTGTGGACGGCATTGTGCAGGGCGGTCAATACGGCCCAAGAATTCAGGTCCGGTGAGTAGGGCTCGTTGTAGCGGCTGAACCACTTCATGAATTGGGGATCGCCGTTGTCCGCGCCGCTCCAGGAGCCGGATTCAATGTGGACGGCTCGGTCGGGGTCGGGCGGAAACAGCTTCAGGTAGTCCCGGATGGTAATCAGGTCGAAACGCGGATCGCGCCTGATCCAGTCCACCAGGGCACCGGTGTTGTGCTTATAGTAGCTTTCCGCTCCGCCGCCGTGATTATCTCCGTCGGAATGCAACACGAAGAAGGGTGGATGTTCAGGGTCATAGGTCCCGGTGGCCAAGATCCTATCATAAACCTGTCCTAGCACGTCCGGATACTGCAGGGCACCAAATCCGCCGCGGGCGTCCTCGTTGCCAATATAGCGTTCCGCGGGCACGGCGATGATCTTGTGGCGCTGTCCTTCGGGGTCTTCGTATTGCACATACTCAGGCCGCAGGAGGCTGGGGGCGATTTGGGAACCGGCCCAGATGTTGTGCAGTTGCAGCCAATCGTTTGCCGGGGGGTTGCGCTGATCCGCCGGATTGGGGGGGAGCATCCCTTCGTTGATGCCGGCGTAGGGATATTCCTTACAGGTACGGAAGCGGTGGATCGAGTCGTAGATGACCACTTCGATACCGGCCTGGTTCAGAGCCGGAATCATGCGTACATGGAAGGCCGTCTCCGGTGGAAACAGTACGTTCGATGCCTCGACCCCGAAGGTCTCGCGCACGAGCTCCCGGTGGCGAGCGATCTGGTCGACGATGTTCCGCCCCGGAATCAGCGCCATGAGGGGGTGGAAGAAACCGAAGGCGGTGAAATCCACCCGCGGGTTTCCCAACCCGGTCTTTTCGGTAGCGATGCGGCGCAGTTCCCCGGTCCAGTTGCCGAAACGACCACCGCACAGGCCGTAGCGGGCAAAGCGGTTGAGCTGTTCGATGAGCGTACCGCTCCAACTCGTGGACAGGCCCGCATGGGGCAGCCCACCGTCGATGTATTGGCCCACCGCTGCTGGGATGAACTCGGTGTAGGGACCTCCGCGGGAGCCGAAAATTTCTTCTTTTTCGCCGTCCCAATAGTTGCGATCGGTCGCCTGATAGTAAGGTTGGTGCATGTGTTTGTGGATGCCGAAGTAGACCCTCGGCTCCGCACTGAAAGTGCCTGGCTTGAGCGTCGCCCTAGGCACCGGCTTGGGCTTGGCCTTGGCGGCAGCTGCCGGCTCGTCCGATCGAATCCAGACCCGCAAATAGTCCTTGATCCAGGCGCCGTCACCGGCTTGCCGCAAATCCGCCTTCCGGCAGCCTTCTACCTGGATATCGACCTCTCCAGGCCCCGTGAGCCCCGCGGGGACGGAAGCGACGTAGGTAACCTGACCGTCCGCGTCCGTGCCGGACGCTGTGATCAACTGGTCTTTGATGAGATGCTGCCGACCTTGGGCGTACAGGATGACCTGCGGGAAGGGGATACGCCCATCGGCCAAGATGGTGATCTCGAAGGGGGAATTCTTGCCGGAGGGGTCGCAGGCGACGGATTCCGGGGCTTCGATGCGGACAAAGCGGGAGAATAGATTAGTCATTTGAAAGTCTTTCCCAACCGATTTCAAAGGAAACTCAACCGCGCTGGACGCGAAACAGCCGCGATCTTAGCCGCGCCGATTGTGATGGGCAAGGCACCGATGAAGATACGGGCAGAATGAGGTCGCCGGAAAAGTGTGTCGGGGCGAGCCTCAACACAGAATCTCTGGGAGCGGTCAGCTGTTCCGGCACATGCTCGACAGTGGGGGAAGCTGTTTGCCGTACTGCCGCTTTCACCGCGATTACGGGCCAGGCCCACTAGGAAGCCCTGGTGCGGGTCCGAGCAATCGAGAATCCGGCCTATGTAGATCGCCGCCGCCCAATGAGGCTATCATGTCAACGGCCGTGAGATCTACGGTAACAGCATGATCGTCGACCCCTGGGGTTCGGTGCTGGCCCGAATACCCCGGAATAGGCTGTATCTGTTACCCGCTGGAAAGGGACTTCCAAGCCTCGGTACACCACTGTTTTCCGGTCATCGAGCATCGCCGTTTGAAATGCCGGTGAAACGGCCACAGCTTGGGGGGGGGAAACTCCAGTCAACGACAATTCTCGATCCATTTGCCTTGATTTGCGGATAACTCTTTCGTCCGGACCCAAACCATGAGTGACTCCATCCAGATCGCCTGCGACAGCATCCTGATGCCAGCTGGGCTGGAACACCGGGACCTCGACCGTCTGCTCGGGGCGCTCAAGGGCCCGGACATCGATGCCGCCGATCTCTATTTCCAATCCAGCCGGTTCCAGTCCTGGGTCTTGGAGGACAGCATCATCAAGGAGGGCAGCTTCAGCCTCGAGCAGGGAGTAGGCGTGCGCGCCGTAAGCGGCGAGAAGACGGGCTTCGCGTACTCCGACGAGCTCCGGCTCCCGGCCCTGCAGCAGGCTACACAGGCGGCCCGGGCCATCACCCGGAGCGGTGGCGAGGGACGGGTCCGCATAGCCGGCGTGGCAGTCGGACACCGGCTGTACGAGCCTTCGAATCCGGTGGCTAGCCTGCCAGACGACGAGAAAATTGCCCTACTGCACCGAGTCGATCAGGTGGCGCGACGCCTGGACCCACGGATCAAGCAGGTGAACACGGGCCTAGTGGCGGTCCAGGATGTGATCCTGGTGGTCACGGACAATGGCGCCCTGATGGCCGACATCCGGCCCTTGGTGCGCCTCAACGTCTCCGTGATCGCCGAGGATAAGGGGCGGCGCGAGCAGGGTACGTGCGGCGGCGGTGCCCGTCAGGGTCTGGACTATTTTCTCGTAGCGGACCGCTGCGAGGAATACGCTCGGGATGCGGCTCGGATGGCCCTGACCAACCTTTCGGCCACCGCCGCCCCCGCTGGCACCATGACCCTGGTGCTTGGCCCTGGCTGGCCCGGCGTGTTGCTGCATGAGGCGGTGGGCCACGGCCTGGAGGGCGACTTCAACCGCAAAGGTACGTCCGCCTTCGCAGGCCGTTTGGGCGAGCGGGTTGCTGCGTCCGGCGTAACCGTGGTGGACGACGGCACCCTGCCGGGTCGCCGGGGTTCGTTGAACCTAGACGACGAGGGTACGCCGACGGAAAATACCATCCTGATCGAAGACGGTATCCTGCGCGGCTACATGCAGGACAAACTCAACGCCCGGCTCATGGGCATGACCTCCACCGGCAACGGCCGGCGCGAGTCCTATGCCTACCTACCCATACCACGGATGACCAACACTTACATGCTCCCCGGCGATAAGGATCCGCAGGAAATCATCGCCTCGGTGGACCAGGGCCTTTATACCACCAACTTCGGCGGCGGCCAGGTAGACATCACCTCCGGCAAGTTCGTCTTCTCCGCCAGCGAGGCCTATCTGATCGAGAACGGCAAGCTCGGGGCACCGGTCAAGGGTGCCTCTCTGATCGGAAATGGCCCCGATGTGCTGACCCGAGTGACCATGGTGGGCAACGACCTGGAGCTGGACCAAGGGACGGGCACCTGCGGCAAGGAGGACCAGAACGTACCCGTCGGGGTGGGCCAGCCGACCCTGCGCGTCGATGGCCTGACAGTCGGTGGAACGAGTGCTTGAGTAACCTTCATGAACCGCAGAGACGCGGAGAACGCAGAGGAAAATCACATAGGGATCAGTATGTAGTGAGTAATTTTGGTTGTTCGTCTCATTATCCATACGAGCTCGCTAGGTATCAGGTCCCGTGAACCTTTATCGGGGTGGGAGCATCATCCAGGAAGGCGTGGAGCGAACCAAGCAGAAGTTTCCCGACGCCTCAACGCCGTAAGGTCGGTTGCGCATCGTGAGACTCATAGCGTATTTTCTGTTCTTCGCTATTCGCAATAGTAGCCGTTCTCGCTGTTTGGCTCTCCGTACCGCTCTCCGATATTGAATACGTCTGCGTATCCCAAGAGCTGACCGAACTCATAGTTGCATACTCCAATAAGACCTGTGATCCCCTATGCACCAAGCTGTACGAGAGAGCTCTCGGATCAGCCGATCTTTCCACGAGTCGCCGCGGATTTACCACATCCGCATGATGATCTGACACTCCGGGATGGCGACCGCCTGACGCTCTGTGGCTATCGCTACGAGTTGCACCGGAGAAATCTGATCACCGGCGGCAAGCGCACTCGCCTGAGCGGGCGAGTGGATGTCGTCGCATGGAGTAGTCTGGCCGGTAACGAATGCGCTTCGCGCCCTGGATCCTGCGGTATCGGATAACTTTCCGACCGAAAACTACATCAGATGTCGTTAGAGAGAATACGACTTTAAGTAATATCAGCTAACTGGCAAGGACAACGAGAAAGGTGCGGTGGGGAAACTTCTCGAACTGAACCAGGAATTGAGGGAATCCGCATGGCCGTTCCCATTCAATGAGACAAAACACGTCCTCAAAAAGGGTGATGCTCGAGATCTTTCGTGGATTTCAAATCGCGCTGTTCCTCTTATAGTTACATTCCCTCCCTATTGGACACTCAAACAGTACGAACCACATAAATCGAATGTGTCTCAGCTCGGAGATATTGAATCCTACGAATTATTTCTTGATAGAGATGGATAAGGTCTGGGCCGAGTATGCACGAGTGCTGGTGTTCGGCGGACGAATTTGTTGTGTTGTTGGTGATGTATGTATTCCTCGGAAGCGCGTTGGAAGACATCGGAATTACTGACTTAGCCGTCGCTGTTGCAGGCATAGCGTATGGACATTAATCAATTTTCCGCCAGATTTGACAGCGAAGATGCTTGTGTTAAGCATCTGGCCCAGTTCCGTTGGCCAGACGGTCCCGTTTGCGACAAATGCGGCGTGACCAACCGGGCGTGGAAGCGGGCCGAGCCGCGGAGTTGGGTCCGTCAGGCTTGCAAGTACTCATTCTCGGTAACCGCCGGGACACCCTTGCATAAGGTCAAGCTACCGCTGTAGAAGGTGTTCATGGCGGTCTATCTCGTCGCCGTCAGCAGTAAAGGGATCTCCAGTGTTGCGCTGGCCAGGCAGATCAGCGTCGGTCAAAAAACCGCCTGGTTTCTGCTGCAGCGTATCCGGCAGATGATGGATCAAGACAAGCCGATTCTGCGCGGAATCGTCGAGGCCGACGAGACCTATATTGGTGGTAATGGTCGCCAAAGAGGGCAAACGTCCAAACGTGATGGCACAGCCGATCAGCCCAAGGGACGAGGCGGGTCACGCAAGATGATGGCGGTGACTGCGGTCGAGCGCGGTGGGAAGGCGCGGGCAAGGAAAGGGATGACCCATTCCGGGCATATCATCGTCAACGCGCTGTATGCCTGGCTTGATCGCGAGGCCGTGTTGGTCACCGATGAACTGTCCGCTTACCGTTGGATCGGCCGTAAATTCCGGGCGCATTTGAGAATCAGTCACTCCCGGGGCAAATGGGTGCGCCGCGATCCGCTCGCGACCACACCAATACGGTCGAGTCTTTCAACGCTACGATCAAGCGCGCGATCAGAGGTGTTTGGCATTGGTTCTCGATCAAACATGGTGACCGGTATCTCAGTGAGCTCTCGGCCCGGTGGAATTTCCGTCAGCGGGGTCCAATGGCGCGGGTTGATAGCATCCTCGCCGGCCTTGATGGTCCAGCGTTGCCGTGGAGGGAGTTGACGGCATGAAAAGGCATATCCGTGCTGATACGCACCGGCACAGTATGAACGCCGCCAAGGAAGTGGTTGTTATGCGGTTTGTGCAGGATTACCGCCAGGTAGCCACGCAAATCGCTAAACGGCAATGGCGGCTGCTCTTTGAGGCGGGAGCGACCGACAAATGGAAAAATGACGATAATGATGATAAGGATCTCAACCCCTTAATCGGCGTCGGCGCCGCCCCAGTTCAGATGGCCCGCTTCAAGGTGGTCGAGTAAATTGATGGCTGGTGGGCGAACCGCGCCAACGAGTTTCGTTCCGTAGTGCAGCGTTCGACACTCGATGCCGAGACCAAGCATCAGATGCATGTGCTCAATAAATGGAACGCCATCCATGCCAGGGGCGACATTGTGTCGCGTGGAAAACTCATCTGGACAGAAGATCGTGGCCTTCGGCGACTCGCTCAAAATATCCTGCGCGGTATCCGCAAGCGCCATCGCTATCCGCGTCTGGGGCGCATCGCTCCCCGATTGGATCATCGCGTGGCGGAGGTACAGCCCGCCAAGACAGCGGCCCATGCCGATTTTTGGATTAGGTTGAGGCGGCCGCGTCATGGCAAGCTCTGGATGCCCGTTCATGACCATGATGGGCGCAAGCGGCGTCATGCTCCCCCGGCCAAAGCGATTCAACTGGTGAGAGGCGCGGATGTGCTGACGATTTGCTTGCTTTCAGATGTGACCGAACAGTATGCGGCTAGCCGCGCTTCTTACCGCCCGGAACAAACGAGTATTGCTGCTGACTTTGGCTTGGACACTTTGTTCGCCACCAACGCAGGCGATCTCCTGGGCCGGGGCTTTCTCACTCGGCTGAAGCGCTACGATGCACAAGTGGCGGCGATCTCCAAGCATCAACAGCGCCGAGGCGTCAAACCAAGACAGGCGCAGCGGTACCGGAAAACTGTGCAACGGATGCGTGGCTTCGTGAAGACCGAGATCAACCGGGTCATCAATCGAATAATTGAGCTGCGCCGCCCTGCTGCGCTGGTTTTAGAAAAGCTTGATTTTCGCCATCCGGATCTGTCGCGGCGCATGAACCGGATGCTTCCTAACTGCGGACGGCGGGTGCTGCAGGACAAGCTGATCGACTTGGAAGAGCGCCTCGGCATCAAGACGGTCGAGGTCAACCCCACGTATACCTCGCAGCAATGTTCGTCATGCGGGTTTGTTGCCCGCTCTAATCGGCCAAGCTGGTCACGCTTCCGCTGTGGCTGGTGCGGTCATCAGGCCCATGCCGATGTCAACGGTGCGTGTAAGGCCCGACGTTCGTGGCCCACGGACAGGCGCAAACGCTTCGGCAAAAGGGACGCCCTTGCTGAGTTGGCTCGCCAATTTACCGAGCGGTTTAACCAGGCGTACGGACGCCGGGGGGATGCACTGCGCAAATCCACGTTCATGCGTGAAAATTTGCTCAGCGTTGACCAGACTGCCTTTGAGCGGCGGCTAAGTCAGTAATTCCAGTATCAGCTAATAGGCATTGGAATCAGAAAGGTGACAGCAATCGCAACCGACGATGTTCGAGAGCGCCAGGCCCGTCTGGAACAGGTCGTCGAAGATCTACTCGCCGAGGCCAAACGCCAAGGGGCCAGTGCCGCCGAGGCCACCGCCGGTGCCGGCGCCGGATTGGAGACCAGGGTGCGTCTAGGTGCGGTGGAGACCCTGGAGGATACCCGGTCCAATGGTCTGGGCATTACCGTCTATATGGGAAACCACAAGGGCTCCGCCAGCACTTCGGATCTGGGCCCGGCGGCCGTGCGTGATACGGTGGCGGCCGCCTGTGCCATCGCATCCCACACCCAGGAGGATCCCTGCGCCGGACTTGCGGCCCTGCAGCGTATGGCCACCCAGCTCCCGGAGCTGGACCTCTTCCATCCCTGGGAGCTCCAAATCGAGGCGGCCATCGATCTGGCGCTCGAGTGCGAGGAAGCTGCCCGCGCCGCGGACGCACGCATCGTCAACTCGGAAGGGGCCGCCGTCACCTCTCACACAGGGGTCCATGTTTACGGCAACAGCCACGGCTTTATCGGGAGCTATCCCAGCTCCCGTCATGGCCTGAGTTGCGCGGTGGTCGGCCGGGAAGACGCGAGCATGCAGCGTGATTACTGGTGGAGCTCCGCCCGTTGCGCAGGTGACCTGAAGTCCGCCGCAACCGTTGGTCGCCGTGCCGGCGAACGCACTATAGCCCGCCTGGGCGCGCGGCGGATCTCCACCCGCGAGGCCCCGGTCCTGTTCGACGCCCGGATTGCGGCCGGGCTGATGCGGCACTTGGTACATGCCATTAGCGGCTCCAGCCTCTATCGCCGGGAAAGCTTCCTGCTCGACCATTTAGGGCAGAAGATCTTCCCCGACTTCGTGCGCATCCGCGAGGAACCCCTCCTGCCCCGGGGCCTGGGCAGCGCCCCCTTCGACGATGACGGGGTGGCGACCGCGCCGAAGGACTTGGTAGCCGACGGCGTACTGCACAGCTACCTACTCGATGCCTACTCCGCCCGCCGCCTGGGAATGGAGACCACCGGGAATGCCGGGGGCGTGCACAACCTGCGGATCGAGCTGGGAGCATTGGACAGGGACGCGCTGCTCCGGGAGCTGGGCACCGGGCTGCTCGTCACCGAGCTTATGGGGTACGGGATCAACCCGGTCACCGGGGACTACTCTCGGGGTACCGCCGGCTTCTGGGTAGAGGGTGGTGAAATTCGATTCCCCGTGGAGGGGGTCACTATCGCCGGCAACCTCAAGCGGATGTTCCAGGGCCTGCTGGCCGTGGGGAACGACTGCGACTTTCCCGGCAGTACCCGCACCGGGTCTTGGCTCATCGACCGGATGACGATCGCCGGGGAATAGACGCACTGCGAATGTTCGATGCATTTGCTAAAATTATAGATTCCATAGGTTGCAGTAACGCTGCCGAATCGGCCTTGTTCTGCTTGGAGGACACGATGCCATGTTGACCTTTTCCGAGCTGCACGCCCAGAACCACAAGATAACGGAGCTCTCCAACGTCTTCCTCTACCTGGTCAAGGATCGCTCCATGTGCGATACCACCTGCGCCCGTGATCTGTTCTTCGAATACAAAAGGCGTGTCAAAGAACACATCGAGCTGGTGGACCAGAAGCTGTGTGGCAAGCTCATCGCCTACTCGGATCAAGAAATCAAGAATACGGCCGATCGCTTTCTCTCAGGATCGGTGGAGATCAGGAAGATCTTCTCCCACTACGTCAAGGACTGGTGCTCGGAGAAAGACAAGGTGCTGACCATCCGTGACCACGATAAGTTCGTCAGGGAAACCAAGGAGATGTTCGCCCTGGTAATGGACCGGATTCAGCGCGAGACCGAGCATCTCTATCCGCTCATCCGCAAGCTCGAAGACGGAGAAAAGCTGGCCGCCTAAATGCTTCGCGTCCGGTCAAGCTGGTCAGTAGTCTCCCCGGCAGGGGCGTTCAGGTATCTCAGGTACTTTCCCTATTCTGATAAGGTATGCAAACTAGCCTGAACGCGCCGTAGCCCGACCAAAAGCCTTCCGCAGATTACACAGATTGTTTCGTCTTCAACCTGATCATAGCAAGGGCTTCGGATGTGTTAGGTGAAAACTACGAATCACGCGAATCAGCGCGAAGGTTCCCATGGGCACAAACCATCCAATTCGCGCAGATTCGCGTGATTCGTAGTTAAAACAATACCCGCTACGGCTCAATCCGTGAGCATCCTGCTCGTTCTGGATGTTATCGGTAGTTGAGAGCATCTGATTGATGAAATGGTGTACTAGTACCTAGTTTCGATCGATGTTTCCGGTCCCCACACTGGAGTGTGTGAGCCAGCAGATACTATGAACTTGTAACATCGGTCGAAACTAGGTACTAGGCGCCGAAGGTAAGATCAGTTCTTAAAATCGTCGTGACACCCCCTGCAGGTTTTGGTAGTTTTGCCGAATTGCTCCTTCATGGCCGCCTCGTCGCCACCTGCGGCCACCTTCCTCAGCTTGGCGGAGTGGGTCTTTAGTGCCTCGTACTTCTTTTGGAATTTGTCCCAATCGAGCCAGATGGTGTCGCTGATGTCGCTCTCGTCGTTGATGGAATCCTCCGGGAAACCGGCGAGCAAATCAAGCCGGGCGGCAACGGCCAGGTCCTCGGCATAACGGGCGAAGGCAGCGGGATCGAACGCCGTCTTGCCCTTGACCATGTTGCCCATACGGGTGACGTTATGGGCATAGACATTCATTAGGCCCTGCCGGTAGTCGACGGCCTTCTCCACGTCATTGGCCTGGGCCCAAGTGGAGCAGAGAGCGAGTGTCAGGAACAAAAGGCCGTTGCAGTATGTGTACATACGTGGCTTCTCCCATGGTTGGCGGACAAGGATAAACGAATAAAGTAAGGGAAACCGCCGACTGGTTTCGAGCTGACGACAAACGCTGTCGGTAACGCCTGACTTAATGGCATTGGCTTGCATCTAGGCCATGATGTCGGCTATTTTTACTTGTAGTTTCCAAAATTCTGGGAGCCGATTATGGCAGCCGTCATTGAGCGCGTCGATAGTCTCGAACAGACCGTGCAGGATTTCGTCAGGAGCGTCGGCGCCGAATTCCGCAAGCTCTACAACTCGCAACGGCAAACGGAAACCGAGCTGCGCCTATTAAAGGACGAGATGCGTGTGTTCAAGGATGAAACGCGCCGCCAACAGCGGGAGATTGAGCAAAAAGTGGGGGGAGCTCTCCAACAAGCTGGGTACCTTGGTCGAAGACCTAGTCGCCCCAAGCCTACCCCGGGTGATTGAAGAGCGCCTGAACGAGCGTGCTTACGACCTTATGGTGCGGCTCAAGCGCCGTTTGCCCGACGGGCGCGTAAAGGAATTCGACGCCCTGGTAGTCACTCCCGATTGCGTTTGCCTCAACAGCACCAAGGCGACCCTGCGCAGCGCCGACATGGACAGCTTCGTGGCCGACATCGCCGAGTTCCGAACCTTCTTTCCCGAGCACGATACCCTGCCCTTGGTAGGAATCCTCGCCAGCCTCGGGGTGGAAAAGAGCATGTCGCCTACGCGGAGAAACAGGGCTTTCTGTACTGGCGGTCGGTGATGAGCTTATGGAGATCAAGAACCGACTCGGTTTCGAGCCGAAGCACTGGTGATCCTAGGGGGCGTTCTCAAGTGAGCCAACTCATCACGAAAATCAAGCCCGTAGGTCGGGTCAGGCCAGGGCGACAGAGGTGGCTGGCATACGGCGGATGGCGCAAGCTTATCCACCCTACGCGAATTCAGTCACTTTTTTACCCCACAGGGAATCCGGCTGTCAGTGCCGCCCAACTCCCGCGTGAGGGCAGTCTTGAGCGTATCGCGCAGGATACGGAGTACCTTGATGCGGGCGTAGGGTTTGTCGTCGCCCTCGACCAGGGTCCAGGCGGCATACGCGGTGCTAGTACGTACCACCATCTCGTTGACCGCAGCCTGGTATTGGGGCCATTTTTCCCGGTTGCGCCAGTCCTCATCCGTGATCTTGAAACGCTTGTAGGGCACTTGTTCGCGGTCCTTGAAGCGGCGTAGCTGTTCTTCCCGACTCACCTGGAGCCAGAACTTAAGCAGAATGGTCCCGCTTTGGACCAGTTGTTCCTCAAACTGGTTGATCTCGGCGTAGGCGCGGCGCCATTCGGCGTCGCTGGCGAATCCTTCAACGCGCTCTACCAAGACCCGGCCGTACCAGGAGCGGTCGTAGATGGTGATGTAGCCGGCGCGGGGGATGTAGCGCCAGAAACGCCATAGGTAGTGATGGGCCCACTCCTCGTCAGTGGGGGCCGCGATGGGGATGGCACGATAGAAGCGGGCGTCGATGGCATTGGTAAAGCGGCGGATGGTTCCTCCCTTGCCGCCGGCGTCGACCCCCTCGAAGACCAGCACCAACGAGCGTTTCTTGTTGTAGGCCTCCCATGCTAGCTCATTGAGCTGGGTCTGCAGCACGCGCAGCTCCGACTTGTAGGTCTGCCGGTCGAGAGACTTGGACAGGTCGAGCTGATCGAGCAGGGTGATCCGAGCAGTGGCTACATCCGGCAACTCGAGGTGGCTGGGGGTAGAGGGCGGCTTCACGGCAGGCGGTTGGCTGAGGCGGACTTTGACGGCGTGCAGCAGGGTCTTGCCGACAGTGAGGTCGCGGTAGCGCCGATCGCGCGCCTCGATCAGGTACCAGGGCGAGATTCCTCGGTCGGTATGCCGGATGACGCGCTCGGCGATGCGTTCGTATTTTTGATAGTGCTGGTGAAATTTGCCCTTTTTCGGCAGCATTTTCCAGCGGCTGCGGTCGTCGCGGGAAAGCTCCTTGAGGCGGGCTTTTTGGCCTTGTTCGGAGAGGTGGAACCAGAATTTGACGACCAGGGCGCCATCGTTGATGAGCATGCGTTCGAAGTCCACAATGCGGTTAAGTTCGGCATCCAGTTCGGCATCGTTGCACAACCCCTGGAAACGCTGTTCGAGCGGGGTCTGGTACCAGCCACCGAACAGGATGGCCAATTTCCCCCGCGGGGGGAGGGCGTTCCAGAAGCGCCAGTAACGCGGCCGCTGGCGCTCTTCGTCGGTCTCGTCCCAGAAGGCGAAGGTGCGCACGCCGCGGGCATCCAGCCATTCGTTGAGGCGGTTGACGACCTCTCCCTTACCAGCCCCCTCCACCCCCGAGATGAGGACGATCACCGGGATATCAGTCTGCAAGAGCTCGCGCTGTACCTCTAAGAGCTGGGTGCGCAACGCCTCCTGCTGGGTCTTGAAGGACGCCCTATCGACCGTACGTCCGACCTTGGTTGCTTCGAACATGCGTCTGACTCCTCAGGGTTGCTGCCGGCTGGACCCGATCCGAGAGTCTGTTCAGTCCTCGTTTGCCGCGGTATCCTTGCGCGCTGTCACTTTTTCCAGCATGGTTTTGAGCGCTCCACTGGCGTGCAGTTCAAGTGTGATGTCGCAGCCGCCGATCAATTCGCCGTCCACATAGATCTGGGGAAAGGTGGGCCAATCGGCGTAACGCGGTAGATTTTGGAAGATCCCCGGGTCCTGCAGGACGTTTACATGGGTAAAGGGAACACCGCACTCCGAGAGCGCCTTGGCCGCCCGCATGGAAAAGCCGCACATGGGGAATTGGGGGGTTCCCTTCATGAAGACGACGATGGGGTTATTTTTGACCTGTTGGTCGATGCGCTCCAGGGCGTCCATTATTCACCTCTGTGTGGAATACTCAATTGCTTGCCGTGTATGAGGGCACCTTGAAACATTCAAGGTGGCTGTGTGAGGCAAGGATGCCCTACCATTTTCGTGCCCGCAAGTGACATCGCTTGAATGGCATTGACATCCCCCGCTTGTGCTGCGAGCGGTCGCCGACTAACTGAGGATGCTGGGCATGCCGCCGCCCAAAGATGCGGTTCGCTACCCGACCCTTGTCCGCCGTGCTTGTCACATCCCTGGAGGATTAGGTAGGCCGGCATGCAATGCCATTGAGTTAAGCATTACCGGTCAGTAAAGTAAGCGAAAAAACGACGAATCCCACGAATCCTCACGAATGGATTTGCGCCGATTCGTAGTTTTCTCTATTCCATGCTCTCCGGGAGGAGATTGGCGCACAGCGTCGGCAAGTAGGCTATGCTGGTACTCCTGAGCACCGAGCCAGCGACAAACCACTATGAGAATATTCAAAAATCCCCCAACCAAGCTTTCCCGGCTGGGAGCTTGGTTACGGGAGAACAAAACCTGGATATTCTCAGGGGTTGGGATTGCCGTGCCCCTCTTTCTTTTCGGTTGGTTATTTACCGATTCACCCGAACATGCCCCGAATCCTGAGCAAGCTATCCTCACCAGTGGCGACTGCAGCCCCGTCATTACCAAATAGGCTCGGCGAGGTTGATGCCGTCGCCGTCTGCTCCGAGCTCAGCGACGAGGCCGAGGCCGCGCTGATCCGCTTTCTAGAGAGCAAAAGAGTCACCTTGGAAGACACCCAGAAGGAGGTGGACAATTGGAACCTCAAGCCGATGTGTCTCTAGTTGACCGTGCAGCGAGGCTGCTGGGGCAGCTCGATGCGCTGGGCGCCCACTGGCCAACGTCCCACTGGCCGGCGGGCCTCTGACCAGACCTGGAGCAGGTGCGAGCTCTGTGCCAACGGCTGGTTGGTGATACTCCGGGTCCGCAGTGAGGTATCCTGCGGCTAGGGCAAAAATCCGAACGGTGTTGCAACAAGTCCGATAATATCTCCGACGATAAGATTTTCGGCTCCTGAACGATGAATATCGACGGCCCTTCATAAGCCCCTGTTGGGGGCTTCCCCCCGAACCACCCACTATGCAGGTGGTTAGTGACTATTGTACAAAACGGACAGCACTATGATCGAACGCATCGACGTGGGCGGCCTGCGCGTCGCCAAACCCCTCTATGACCTGGTGAAGGAAGAGATTGCCCCCGGCACCGGGGTGGATCCAGATCGGTTCTGGACCGCTTTCGGGGAGATCGTGCACGAGCTCACGCCCCGCAACCGGGAGTTCCTGGCCAAACGCGATGCACTCCAGGCCCACCTTGACGAGTGGCACCGGAAGAACCCGGGGCCGGCCGCGGACCCCGCGGTCTACCAAGTCTTTCTGGAAGAGATCGGTTATCTGGTCCCCGAGGGTGAGGATTTCACAATCGGCACCGAGCATGTGGATGCGGAAATCGCCCGGATCGCGGGTCCCCAGCTGGTGGTCCCCGTGAGCATCCCCCGGTATGCCCTGAATGCCGCCAATGCCCGCTGGGGCAGCTTGTACGATGCCCTCTATGGGACCGATGTCCTGCCCGAGGATGGCGGGGCGGAGCGCGGCAGTGCCTACAATCCGGTGCGCGGTGCCAAGGTGATCGAATACGCCAACGACTTTCTCGACCAAGCGGTCCCGCTCGCCGAGGGCCGTTACGCTGAGGTCACCAGCTACCGGGTGGCCGCGGGCCGACTGGTCGTCACCCTGGCAGGAGGCAGCGAGACCTCGCTCGCGGACGCCGGTGCCTTCGCTGGCTACCGGGAGGGTAATGGGTGCCTTGAATCGGTCCTGCTGATCCACCATGGTCTGCACATCGAGATCCAAATCGACCCCATCCACCCGGTCGGCAAGGACAGCCCCGCAGGAGTGAAGGACGTGGTCTTGGAGGCGGCCGTGACCACCATCCAGGATTGCGAGGACTCGGTTGCCGCCGTGGATACCCAGGATAAGGTCGCGGTCTACCGTAATTGGCTGGGGCTCATGAAGGGCGATCTCAAGGCGAGCTTCCAGAAAGGGGGCAAATCCGTCGAGCGGACGCTAGAGGCAGACCGCGATTTCACGGCGCCGGATGGCTCCAGGTTCACCCTGCCCGGACGCAGCCTGATGCTGGTGCGCAACGTGGGCCATCTCATGACCAACGATGCGGTGCTCACGGCCACCGGCGAAGAAGTGTTCGAGGGTATGCTCGATGCCATGGTGACCGTCCTGGCGGCCATGCATGACTTGCAGAGGTGCGGTACCTACAAGAACTCGCGGACCGGGAGTATCTACATCGTCAAACCCAAGATGCACGGCCCAGAAGAGGTCGCCCTGGCGGTGGATCTCTTCGCGCGTATCGAGGATACCTTGGGCCTCGCCCGCAACATCATCAAGATCGGCATCATGGACGAGGAACGGCGCACCACGGTCAATCTCAAGGCGTGCATCCGGGCCGCCCGCGAGCGTGTCATCTTCATCAACACCGGGTTCCTGGACCGCACCGGCGACGAGATGCACACCGCCATGGAGGCGGGTCCCATGCTGCGCAAGGGCGATATGAAGACTAGCCCCTGGCTGCTAGCCTATGAGGATTGGAATGTGGACGTGGGCCTGGCCTGTGGTCTGCGTGGGCGGGCCCAGATCGGCAAGGGCATGTGGACCATGCCGGACGAGATGCGGGCCATGGTCGAGACCAAGCAGGTCCACCCCCAGGCCGGTGCGAGCTGTGCCTGGGTGCCGTCCCCCACTGCGGCGACCCTACATGCCATGCACTACCATCAGGTGGATGTGGCGGCACGCCAGAGGTCGCTGGCCGCCGGTGGTCGCCGTGCCGACCTGGATACCATCCTCCGGTTCCCGGTGGTCGCCGATCCGACCTGGACTCCGGTGGAGATCCAGCAGGAGTTGGACAACAACTGCCAAGGTATCCTGGGCTATGTGGTGCGCTGGATCGACCAGGGAATAGGCTGCTCCAAGGTCCCGGATATCAGCGACATCGGCCTCATGGAAGACCGCGCCACCCTACGCATCTCCAGCCAGCATGTTGCCAACTGGCTGCGCCACGGCATCGTGGACAAAGATCAGGTGATGGAGACTTTGAAGCGCATGGCCAAAGTGGTGGACGGCCAAAACACGACTGATCCCCTGTATCGGCCCATGGCACCGGGCTTTGACGGCGTTGCCTTTCAGGCCGCCGTAGATCTGATCTTCAAGGGTTTGGAGGTCCCCAACGGCTACACCGAGCCTACGCTCCATGCCCGCCGGCTGGCGCTCAAATCGGCCATTGGGATCGGCTGAGGAGAGTAGTTAATGTTCAAAAGGGGACACGGCCAACCGCGAGCCCGCGTAGGAAAGGCCGTGAGCATTGCGAACCGCCTCAGGTGTATTCGATGCCAGTCAGGAGATAGTAAAGAAACCAGGGCATTAAACTCCAGAGCTGGCGGCTTCGCCCTTCTCGCCCCGGGAGTGTTGCAAAAGGTAATACCTTCGGGAGGAGAGGGGCCGATTACTGCCGGCTTACTCTAAAACATCAGACCGTCATTCCGGCTTGGATGCCGGAATCAGTTGCCAGGGATGGCAAACTTTTCCTGACAAGCGGGGCAGAAAACGCGAAGTTTGGGTGCGGCTTTAAGTTGCTGTCCCTGGACGCCTGGGTTCCGGGGTTCCGCCCGGAACGACGGTGAGGTGCCGGGTCGCTGGTCTTCACGGACCCGATGCCGTTTATGCCGCTTTAAGTGCAGACCTGCCGGATTTTACGACACCCTCGCCGGGAGAGGGATCTGGGAAGAAGAGATCTGGGCACTTCCCCGCGCGTCAGTGCACGTCCAGTGGCCCTTCACGCAGGGTCAAATCGAGCGAGGGAAAGTCGAACAGGGTTTTGATTGTAAGTTTCCACCGCGGCGGCTCGGTGGCCTCTTCCTCCGGTGGAGCGGGGCCCGCCGGCTTGGGCGGTACTGGCCTGTGATGCACGATGCGTAGTCGACTGCGCCCATCCAAGGCCTTGAACATAGCGACATCCCGCGCGTAGACATCATTCCAAAACAAGACCTTGCCATCCGCATCCGCCTCCACCGTCCAGTAAGCCAGGACGATCGCCAGAGGCTCCTTGAGACGCACCGTACGGGTCTGTTTGGAGGCGATGACCTTCTTGAACCGTGCCCGGTTCCAACGCTTGGGATCGTTCAGGACCAGCTCCGCGAGCTTCCAAGGATGTTCGACGCGCACACAACCGGAGCTATGTAGGCGCTCGGACCGCTTGAAGAGACTACGGCTGGGAGTGTCGTGCAGGTAGACGGAGTACCGGTTGGGAAACATGAATTTGATCTGACCCAAGGCATTTCGGGTGCCGGGCGGCTGCCGAATCAGATAGGGGAAGCTCGTGGAGGACACCTTCCTCCAGTTGACGGATCTGGGCGAAACGGGCTTGCCGCCGCGGGTGACCACCTGCAGACCTCTCCTTTTCAGGTACCCTGGATCCCTGCGCATGGCGGGCAAGATGTCTTTCTTCAGGATGGTCGGGGGGACGGTCCAGCTGGGATTGATCTCGATGTACTCCATCCGGCCCCGGAACGCGGGGGTAGGCCGCTTGCGGCGCCCGACGATAACCCGCGAGCTCCAGACCAGCTGTCCATCACGGAAGAGCTCGACTCGCTGTTCCGGGATGTTCACCAACAGGAAGTCGTCCGGTAGCCCGTCGGAGATCCACCGCATACGCTCCAGGTTGATGCGGATCTGGTTTACCCGCATCGCAACGGGAACGTTCATGACCTTTCGGGTCGTCGGACCCACGACGCCGTCGGCCCCGAGATGATGGCGCTTCTGGAACGCAACCACCGAGGCCTTGAGGGCCTGATCGTAGAACGGGCTGTCAGAGGCGGGACCGGTGAAGTCCCCCGTTGCCCGCAGACGCTCGCGGATGATGGGCACGCGGGAGTCACGCATGGAGGGTGTGAGTGATCGACCCGCCGGGACCCGCCGCCAACCGCCGGTTGTAGCGATCCGACGATAGCGTACCAGGCTTTCCTGCAGCCGCTTATAGAAGGATGGCCTGGAGGCCAAACCCTCGACCGCGATCTCCAGATCCTCCGCGCGGACCACCTGCTCTAGGTCGTCTATCAGCTCATTCGCGAACGCTCCCTTCCCGTGATTCCGATGCTTACCCAAGTATCGTGGATTGAGTTTGCCGCAACGATAGTGATGGATCAGGCGCAGCAGGCTGTCGCTCAAGAGGATTTCCGCGTCCACACGCCGGGAGGTGGGTAGCTCCGAGAGGACCCGACCTCGCGTGGTAGCGGTGATCTCTCCGGCATGAAAATCCCTCGGTTGGAACCCTTCATCGGCGCTGTGTTCCACCAGCTGCAGCAGGTCTTCGACCTGCCGGCTGCTGTGCCAGACGTAACGGTTATTGCGTCGGTGGTAAAAATCGTCGAGAAGCCCCACGGACACGAGGGGTGCCCCCGCAATGGTCGGCTTGCCGTAGTCCCGTAACTGCTCCAAACGTACCCGCAGCTCGTCGCCGATACCGGCGATACCAACGAGTGGCAGGAGGGGCAACCAGGATAGAAAGATCACCCCAAAAGGGCGTTTCAGTGACATATCCGCATCCTCACGTGCGTTATAATCTTAATCTCATTTATGTTGGAGCAAAGATAGTTTTTCGATTGCGTAAATGATGCGCATAACTTGCAAGGATAGCAAATTCCAGCAAGGTTTCGCCTCGGACCAGGGTTCCTGTTTTACACACTCTAATCCACAGATTACGCAGATTTTCTTGTTTCGAGACCTTTGCATGAGACCCTCAAAGTTGCTGAAATTTGAGATAATGTTGATTCCTAAAATTGCGCTCCGGGGGAGCAAAAGTTGGCGTGGAAAAACTTGCAATAACGCAGATCAGCAGATCCAATGCGGATAGAACACGATACCTTGCAAGAAGCTGGATGAGGTTCATGAGCTGATTGATTGGACAAGGCTTGAAAATTATTATCGGGTGTCC
>Ga0049114_1000093_pt1 | contig 21836 bp, 24 predicted proteins | sample WorMettanBELIZE2_FD_55211 | JGI IMG/M metagenome (GOLD analysis project Ga0049114, IMG submission 55211) | Marine gutless worms symbiont microbial communities from Max Planck institute for Marine Microbiology, Germany - Olavius tantulus BELIZE.2 | ecosystem: Host-associated > Annelida >... | reverse complement strand
GCCTGCCGCTACCAAGAATCGGCTCAGCCACCGCGGCCAGGCATTGCGGGCACTGGTGCGTCGTCTTGGGGGCGCGGATTGATGGGGGTATTGTGTTAACTACGAATCATACGCATCGACACAACTGTTCCCGTCGGCGCAAACAGCCCGATTCCGCAGATTCGCGTGGTTGGGCGTTGACCGACCCCACTTTAACCATCACGTGGTCCGAAGATGGCGGTTCCCACCCGCACCATGGTCGCACCTTCAGCGATCGCCGCCTTCAAATCGGCGGACATGCCCATTGAGAGCACCGGAAGCGGCAGCGCGGGCGTAGCAATACGGTCCCGCATCAGCCGCAATGCTCGAAAGGGCCGGCGGCGGGCTGCCTCGTCTTCCACGGGCGCGGGCAGGGCCATAAGCCCGACTAATTTCAGTCGCGGCAGTCCCGCGCAGGTCGTGATAAAATCGGTGACTTGAGCGGGGAGCAGTCCGGCCTTGTCGGGCTCTAGGTCGAGGTTGACCTGAATACAGGCCCTCAGTGGGGGTAACTGTACCGGTCGTTGCTCACTCAGGCGTCGGGCATGTTTGAGGTTGCACAGGCTGTGCACCCAGTCAAAGCGCTCGGCGATCTGTCGTGTTTTATTACCCTGGATGCGGCCGATGAAGTGCCATTGAACCTCTAGGGTCTCGAGCGCACCCATCTTTTCAGCCGCTTCCTGGGCGTAGCTTTCACCAAAAGACGTCTGGCCAGCGGCAAAGGCGGCGCGGATCTTCGCCGCCTGTTGCTGTTTACTCACGGCAAGCAAAGCCACGCTACCCGGCTTGCGCCCGCAGCGGTCTTCGGCGGCACGGATCTGCTTCCACACCGAAGCAAGGCGGGCCGGTACATCCTGGCTCAGTCGAACCATCATCTACGCCCCGGATGGTTAGCTAGACTGGTAGTAGTGAGTTTTTAAGTGGTTAGAGAGGAGGTTCATTAACTACTCCCCATCGCTTTTTTGATCCCCTCTCCCTAATCCTCTTAAACATCAACCATTATCGCTAAACCTAGTCTACCAGGCAAGCGTCGGCCGCTACAGCGTTAGCTCACCTGCTTGCCCGCCGGGATCGTTATAGGTGCGACTCAAATAGGGCGGGAAAGCGCAGCGCATCCCGCCCTGCGCGGGCTGCACTGTTTCCATTTTTCTCACACCAAGCCACAAAGACACGAAGACACGAAGAATTCTCCTCGGTTTCTGTGGTTCTTCTCTCAATCTTTATACCCCTTTGTGGCTTGGTGTCTTTGTGTGATGCAGAAGAAAAAATGGGCCACGCCTTCCGGATGCTTCAAGTGATTGAAAATAAAGGAAACGGGAGGTCATGTTATTCCGTTTCTACCCCGCAACAGCCCACGGACGGGCTTTTGCGACACCCTCGGGTAGGGTAGGGGCGATGGACAGGCTATGCGCGGATGCCCAGGGTAGGTTCCTACGGGCGTTTCTTCTGTCCCTTTCCAAGGAATTTATCTTCGTTTAAAAAAGCATGATTACTTATTTAGAGACCTTTGCGCGATATGCGTAAACTTCCAATTTATTGTTTCAACTCGTTAGTAAAAACCATATACTTTAGTGCAAGATGTTTAGGCTACTCTCATTTATGAGGTCTTACAAAAGTTCATCGCATACGGTGCATGATTTAAGAGTGCACCTTATTTGGATTACGAAATATCGGTATAAGGTTCTGACACAGGAGGTCGGTGTTTGTCCTCGCGAAATCATAAGGCAAGCATGCGACCACAATGGAATTCAAATTATCAAGGGGCGTGTCAGCAAAGATCATGTTCACCTCCATATAAGTTACCCTCCCAAGCTGTCCATTAGTGATATGGTTCGAATTTTCCAAGGACGTTCGTCAAGAAAGATACAGGATGAGTTTCCACAGACAGTTGGGGAAGGTCTATTGGGGCAAACACTTTTGGGCGATCGGTTATGCGGCATTTAGTTTAGGGCATGTAACCGACGAAATGATCCAGGAATATTTAGCCCATCACGATAACCATCCGAACCATAACGATGATGAGTTTCGTGTTGAGTGACTTCCAGTCATTTTCTTTCGTCGGCTTAAGCCGAAAACGCGGCTTTCAGCCGCAACTCATACTATGGACTTTTAGTCCGTAGTGGTTGATTTTTCGGTTGCCCTGCCGCTCCACCGGCGTACTCCAAGGCGGTCCGGAATCTGCAAAAGGTCGATTCTTTTGGGGGGATTGTCAATGGCGGTGGGTCTTCCTTATACTTAGTTTCCCCCAAGCGGGTGTAGTTCAATGGTAGAACTTCAGCTTCCCAAGCTGATGACGTGGGTTCGATTCCCATCACCCGCTCCAAATCGTCTATCGTCCCCGATGTCGATGCACGCAAGTCCGGGGACGAGCCACTTACGATCGACGCGACAATAAGGCCGCGAGTCGAATCGCCTCCAGCATGGACTGGGGGTTGGCGGAGCCTTCACCCGCCTTGTCGAACGCCGTGCCGTGATCGACGGAGGTACGCACGATCGGCAGGCCAAGGGTCAGGTTGACCCCGGCCAGCTGTCCCCAAGCCCCGGTGGCTGCATCATAGTGAAAGCCCATCAGCTTGGTTGGGATGTGTCCCTGGTCGTGATACATCGCCACCACCGCGTCGTATCGGCCCCCTCGCAGCTGGGGAAACAGGGTATCCGCCGGTAACGGTCCCTCCGCCAGGATACCGGTCGCGCGGGCGGCGGCCACGGCCGGGGCGATCTCCCGTTCGTCTTCCGTACCAAACAGACTGCCCTCGCCGCAGTGGGGGTTCAACCCAGCCACGGCGATGCGCGGAGCCGCTATGCCCATGTGCAACAGGGCTTCATGGGTCAGCTCGACGACCTTGAGTACGCGGGGGGTTTTTACCCGGTCGCAGGCCTCCCGCAAGGACACATGGGTAGAGACATGGGTGACCCGGAAATCGCCTTCGGCGAGCATCATGGTGAAGTCCAAGGTCCCTGTCAGGCTGCCGTAGATCTCAGTATGGCCGGCATAGTGGCAACCACCCGCATTCAATGCCGCCTTGCTGATGGGGGCTGTGACGGTGCCGTCGATCTCCCCGGCCGACGCCAAGGCGATGACTTTGGCCACATAGTCGAAGGATGCCTTGCCCTGGGCTGCGGTCACTGTCCCGAGCCGCAACGCTGATAAAGGCAGCTTCCCAAGGTCCAGCACATCGACGGCACCGTGCCGGTAAGCCGCGTCCGACAGTCGACCACAGGCCCGTACCTGGAGCCCCAAACCGCAGAAACTCACTGCATCGCGCATGATCTCCACGTCGCCGACCACCAACGGCCGACAGAGGTCATAGATAGCTGGGGAATCGAGCGATTTAGCACAGATCTCCGGACCGATGCCGCCTGGATCGCCCATGCTGATGCCGAGCAGAGGTTTAGGATCCCTTGACATTTCCTGGATGGTTGCGAATCATAACATCTTTGGTCATCTCGTTCTCCAGGAATGCCACTTTGCTCATGTTCTCTGTGTAGAGATCGATGCGCTCAATGGCTTTGAGGATGTGCACTAGGTAGTCGGCCAAGCGTTGCCTGTCGCGGCTCATACCGGCCAGCCTCGGCAAGTACCGTCGCCCGGAACTTCTTGAGCAGCGCCTTGGGGGTCAATATATCCACTGGCCATCCACCGGCACGCCGAGCAGTTGCAGCAGACACGCCGGATTGCTCCGATGTCGAAGAGGGTGGTTTCCGTGCGTCTGATCGATGAGAATGTCCAGGTCGCTGGACTCTGTCTGCAACACTAAGGATAACTCCTTCACTTGGTACATAATCACTCGGGACGTGACGTGCAGGATATCAGGTGTAAGTGACAACAGCTCCTAAACATCTGGCTCACAATCCAACCCCTCCAACCAAGCGTTCATAGAGCGCAACTAGGGTCTGTTTGTCGCCGAATGCGCCGGCTTTGGTGACCACGGGCAGGCCGTCGGCCACTCCGCCCACCCAACGTCCGAGCACCAGGCCGGGTAAGATTTCCTGTTGCAACTCGATGGCCTCACCGCAGGCTGCGCGGCGAACGGCATCGGCGGTCTCGCCGCCGGAAAGGAACAACCCATCCACCGGGCCGGCCCGTATGAACTCCAACGCCAGTCTCCCCAACCCCGCGGCGGCTCGTTTGAGTTCCGACATGGAGCTTGCGGACGGCAGCGACCGGACCCTAAGAACTAAGACACCGCCGGTCCAAGCAGCGAGTAACTCGTCCGCGCAACGGCGACGATCCCGGACCGAGGCCGTGACCAACCACTCGAACGTCAGCTTGTGACACACACCGGGGTATTTGCTCAACAGGGCATCCAGCTGTTCGCGGGTCGCCTGAGCGCCGGTTCCGCAGACCATCAGTAGCCGTTCCGGACCGGATACGGGGACGGGTTCGACCATTCTGCGGGAGGCAAGCTGCCCCACCAGACTGGCCGCCAGGCCGGCCGAGCCCACCGGCAGCAGGCGTTCCGCGCTTTGGACCACCAGTGCCGCGAGCTTATCAAGGTGCGTCTGAGTGACGGCGTCACACACGATCAACCGGCAGCCGCGCGTTCTCTCCCGTTGGACCGCACCTTGCAGACGCTCAGGGTCATCATAGTTGTCCACACCGACCCGGCCGATCCCATACCGGCTCTGGTGCGCCAGGACTTCAGCAACCGACGAGCAGGTAACGGGCGTCAGCGGATCGCTTGCGAATTGGGTCTGTGCCAGTGGTATGCCGTACACCCTGTGGATACCACCGAGGGTGGTGCGACCCTGGGCCGGGAGCGCCGGCGCCACCAAAGCTATATCGAGCCCGAGCGTATCGAGCAGGACGTCGATCTCCGCACCCAAGTTGCCGCGCAGGCAGGAATCGGTCTTCTTATAGATCCACCGCGGATGCGGATCAGACAATGCCTGGGCCGCCAACCGCACTTGCTCGCCGGCTTCTGGTGCGGACAGATCGCGGGTCGCCGTGTAGAGGCTGATGCCGGTCGCCGTAGCCAGCCAAGGGCGTTCGAGCGACAGGGTGGCGACGGGCATCAGATAGACCGGCGCTCCGATGGCGGCGAATTGCACCCCGGTGTCGGCCGCACCGGTAAGATCATCGGCAATAACGGCTACATCCGGACCGGATGACACAGGACTTGTTCCCGTTGATAACCTGGCACCTTAAACATGGCGCGTCGGCCAAGCAGTCAGATCGCTTGTTGCGCGGAAATCCAGAAGGGCCCCGGCCAGCGCGGCCAATCTGCCGCGATCAAGCCGGCGAATCCGTCGACTATTGTGTTTCGGGATTGGCCCAACCGCACGTTAGATCTGGCGCAAAATCAACACCAGCTCACCCGCTTCCCGACTCTCTTCCCGCACCGCGTCCAGGTCCGCGTATCCGCGCCGTTGCGGCAGGTTTCGCAGCGCGGTCTCGTGGGCCACGTCGGGGTTGTACAGGGCCTCTACTGGCACCGGGTTGGCGAGGACCCGGCGCCTCCAGTTGCTGTCCGGGATACGCCAGGGAGGAGGGAGCGTGCGGTTCGTACACCTCGACCCGGCGCGGTTCGGTCAGGCGCACCACCCAGACATAGTGCGTCCCCGCCCCCAGCAAGGTGCGAATCTTTGCCTGCAAGTCCGGTTCGTCCTGACCGATGTCGGCATATTCGACCGCCAACGGCGGTGCTCCCGACACCCAAACCCGACTCGTCCGGGACATTGTCCACGGCGATATCGGGGGCACGCAGGTTTTTCTCGTCCGGTGTGAATCCGGTATCGAAGCCGGCCGATTCCACGGCCGGATCGGTCTCCAGCGCCAACCCCCCCGTTCAAATTTGCCTGGGCGTGCTGCCCGCCGCTGGGCAGACACTCGATGGGATGGCCGTCGTCGAGCTCGTAAAGATCACCACATCGCAGCTGTTCCGCACGGAAGGGGCCACTGGGATAGTCTTGTTGTTTAGCTGACATTGGGATTGAGTCTCCCTGATTTCGGTAGATCCTGAACCGTTATAGGGCGGCTGTGCCTCTATCCCTACATCTAAAATCAGTCACTTGGACTTAACTGTCAACAGGCCCCAGGTGGCCTTGCCGCAAATAGGGTCGACATCAGCTCGGCATCATCGATCAGGTGATATTTCGACAGCCGTCCTGATAGCTTTTCGCTCAGCCGGATTTGTTTCAACAGTTGATCAGTGGTTTCAAACATCCCTACCTCGTAACTTGTCTAACCCCTACTGTTTTTTCGTCCATGGCTCCTGGATTCCGGCATTCCTTTCCTCCGCGACGGGGCCGGTGGGCAGCAGCTCTGGGGCGTGGGTAAGTACGGTCAGGCGCGCGTTCGGCCCCTGACGCCGCAGTGCCTCCGCCACCGCCCAAGCCAAGGTCGGCGCGTGGGTGTGGCCGAGCGCCGCTTTTTCCTCCGGCGGGATGCCGGGGGAGTAGTTGATGATGGATGCCTTCTCCCGAACCATGGACCAGGCGGCGGCAAGCGCGCAGGCGACCCCGTTGGTGATGCGCTCCTCCCGGTAAGCGGCCTTGATGGCTTGCGACGACCAAGCAGTAAAATCCAAGAGCTCGGTGTGCACCGGGCTGACTCCCTCCGGCGCCGGGGTGCAGACGATGATGGTGCCCCCTGGTTTGACCATGCGCTGCGCCGGATACAAGGATTTGTGCGACTGCCAGAAATCCAGGTCGCAGGGGTGGGAATTGGCCAGCACAATGTCCGGGGTCTCGTGGTACGGGACCCCATAGAGCTTCCGTGCCAGCTTCACCCCCGCCTTGAATGCGGGGCGCATCGCTCCGTAGAAGAGGCCCACTACATCGCTCGCGTCGTTCAGCACCGCGTTAAAGATGGTGCGCATACCGACCCGATCCGCCATATCGTCCATATCCCGGCGTACCGGGTTGTCCTCGATGCCAAGATAGGAATCGCCGCCGCTCTCGCAGGAGAGCAGATGGGTCTCCGCAGTGGTGCGGTCCCCACACACACCGGGTTGGATGATCTTGGACGAGCCCGAAAACCCCGGGATGTGGTGGGGCACGATGGCACCGAGGCCGATGACCACATCCGCCTCCACTACCGCTCGGTTTACGAGCAGTGGCGTGCCCTGGGACGAGGTACCGAGATCCACCAGGGCCCGGGGATCGCGCCACTCGTGGTTGAAAACCCGGATGCGCTCGAAGACGGCAGCGCCCACTTTGGCCTGTAGCTCCTCCTCCGTCATGTACCTGTGGGTGCCCAAAGCTATGATGCAGGCGATATGGGCGTCCGGCACCCCGGCTGCGTTCAGGTGCCGCAGCAGTGCTGGCAGCATGCGATGCACGGGGGTGGGTCGGGTCGCATCGTCGCTGACGATAATGACCTTATCCGTGGGCTTGACCCAGGCTTCTAGCGGGGGTTGCGCGATCGGCGCATCCAGCGCGGCCTTGATGGCCGTATCCGGCACAGCCCGGCTCGGTTTCGGACTGAGGACCTCGGCCAGATTCCGGTCCGGGACCTCCAACTCATGGGGTTCGCCGCCGAAGGGGATCGTGAGAATTGTCATGTGATGCTCTCGTTTTTCCTCACATCAAGCCACCAAGCCACGAAGGATTCTTCTCCATTTCCGTCGTTCCCCTCTCAATCCTTATACTCCTTTGTGGCTTGGTGTCTTTGTGTGATGCTCTTTAACTCTGGCACTTCGGGCAATAGAAGCTGGATCTTTGTCCGATTCGGCGCTGGCGAATGGGCCTGCCGCAGCGGGGGCAGGGCTTGCCTGCGCGGCTGTAGACTTTCAGAGACCGCACGAAGTAGCCGGGGCCACCGTCATCCCGCACGAAATCCCGCAGGGTCGTACCGCCCTGCTCGATGGCGCTCATGAGCACGGCCCGTATGGCCGCCGCCAGCCGCCAGTAGCGTTCGCGGCCAATCCGGTTGCAGGGGCGGGCCGGGTGGATCCCGGCCCGAAACAGGGATTCGTTGGCGTAGATGTTACCTACGCCCACTACCAGCTCGGCATCCATGATAAAGGGCTTGACCGCACACTGTCTGGCGCGGGCGCGCCCGTAGAGGTAGTCGCCGTCGAAGCCGGGCTCCAGGGGCTCGGGTCCCAAGTGTGTGAGCAGGGGATGGTCCGCGGATGGCTCGGGCGTCCACAGAAAGACCCCGAAGCGGCGCGGATCGCGCATGCGCAGACATTTGCCCCCTCGGAGACAGAGATCCAAGTGATCGTGTTTCGCAGGTGGAGTATCGGATGCCAGTACCCGCAGACTGCCGGACATTCCCAGATGGATCAGGACGGTTCCGCGCTCCAGCTCCAGCAGCAGATACTTGCCCCGACGCCTCAGGGCCAGGATACGTTGGCCGCGGACTTGGCACTCAGTATCCGCAGGTATTGGCCAGCGGAGGCGACGCTCCCGCACCAATAGGTGGTTGATGCAGGTCCCGCGCAAGTGGGGGGCGATCCCGCGTAAGGTAGTCTCTACCTCTGGTAGTTCGGGCATGTTGGACGCGCTTTGTTTTCCGCAAAATCCGAATGTGCCGAGTATAACGTTTACCCGGCTAAACTCGGCGATGGTACGATGGCAAGGAATAAGGTGGTGTTAACATTTAGTGCCATTTCGAGCAGAGTGAGAAATCTTGTGTCCAAACAACACCATGACTTCCTTTATCGGTTGGCAAACCGGGATGGCAAGGTCAGGGTCGATTCTGAGGCTCTCTCCCTCTCAACCTTGTGCAGACATAAAAAATTCACGCCTCGTCGCTCTGAGATGGAGCTTCGCTAGAGATCGGCAGACCAATGAAGCTGATAATAACCCCAACGATGGCCCGATGGTTGTGGCTTTCCGTGTTGGTCATCGTGCTTGACCAGGCGACCAAGTGGTCAGCCGCGGCTATGCTCGATCCTTACCACCCTCTGCCGCTGATACCGCTGCTCAACCTGACCTTGATGTATAACGAGGGAGCCGCCTTCAGCTTCTTGGCCAATGCCGGGGGTTGGCAACGCTGGTTCTTCGCCGGCTTCGCCGGCGTGATGTCGGTGGTGCTTGTCATCTGGCTGCTGCGGCTTAGGTCCCGCGAACGCCTCATGGCCGCCTCCCTCTCCCTGATCGTCGGGGGGGCAGTAGGAAACCTAATCGACCGCGTGCTCACGGGACGCGTAGTGGATTTCATCGACCTCTATGTGGGCGACCGACACTGGCCGGTGTTCAATGTCGCCGACAGCGCCATCACCCTAGGCGTGATCCTGTTGCTTCTGGGCAATCTGCGCGAAGGGCGGGAAAGGCAGAACAAGGTCTCCTGACCCGTCCGCTCCGTCAGCTTGCAGGTGGCAAGGGTGCACTTGAATTTCATCCAAGCCACAAAGGGAAGCTCCGCCGGCCGTGGCTAGCGATGTATATAGTTCCCATTCGATTGCCCCGGTGGACAAGACTCGGGGTTGGGTATTGGCTCAGTTTGGAAATTTTATGCTTGGTCGCTCACTTTCTGGCCCATTTAATACCAGGACGCAATGGCGCCAAGACGCAAAGTTTCTTTTTCTTTCTTTGCGTCTTGGCATCCTTGCGTTTTTTCGCAAACTGAGCAACTACCCGAGGTTGACAATCCGTGACAGCCTCCTAGAAAATATTTAATTTACTTAACAGTAGCGTAGACTACTGAAGGAGCATCCAGTTTGGCCAATTCACCTCAAGCCCGAAAGCGTACTCGCCAGGCGGAAAAGCGCCGTCGGCATAACGCGTCTTTTCGCAGCGCGACGCGTACCGCGATGAAGAAGGTTGTTAGGCTCATCCAGGCAGGCGACAGGCAGGCCGCGGCGGATGCCTTCAAGGCGGCCGTCCCGGTTATCGACAGGGCAGTCGGCAAGGGGCTCATCCACCGCAACAAAGCGGCCCGACACAAGCGGCGGTTCAATGCCTATATCAAGGCCATGCCCTAAAATGGGAAAAATGGAAAAGCCGGCTCCCACGCCGGTTTTTCTTTCGCCCGGTTGGTAAGCACGGTTCACCTAACAATTCCTTAGCTTCATCGCCTTCGGGTGGGTCTATTTCATCCACAGATTACGCAGATTTTCACAAGATTGCTTCATGCTTAATCTGTGAAAATCTGTGGATAGTGAGCTATTCCGTGCGCACTGTGCCTTGCCTTAGCACATTTAGGAGGCTCTGAGAATGCAAAATAAGATGGAACGGGGTACTGGTTATCCCCTGACCCGTATGCGTCGCATGCGCCGCGACGACTTCTCCCGCCGGCTGATGCGGGAGACATACCTGACGCCGGATGACCTGATCTATCCGGTATTCGTCCTGGAGGGGACCGACCGTCGTGAGCCCGTGGCCTCTATGCCGGGGGTGGAGCGGATGAGCATCGACCTGCTGGTGGAAATGGCTCGGCAGATCCAAACCCTGGGCATCCCGGCCATGGCGCTGTTTCCCGTCACCCCGGCGGCGGCCAAATCCGAGGACGCCCGTGAGGCCTACAATCCCGACGGACTGGCCCAGCGGGCCATACGGGCCCTGAAAGATGCCTTGCCGGACCTGGGTGTGATCACGGACGTTGCCCTGGACCCCTTTACCACCCACGGCCAGGACGGCCTCATCGACGGGACTGGCTATGTCCTGAATGACGAGACGGTGGAGGTACTCATCCGTCAGGCCTTGTCCCACGCCGACGCCGGGGCGGACGTGGTTGCGCCCTCGGACATGATGGACGGGCGCATCGGTGCCGTCCGGGCGGCTCTGGAGGAAACGGGCAAGATCCACACGCGCATCCTGGCCTATTCGGCCAAGTACGCCTCCGGTTTCTACGGGCCTTTCCGCGATGCCGTAGGCTCCGCCGCCAACCTGGGCGGCGGCAGCAAATACAGCTACCAGATGGATCCGGCCAACGGCGACGAGGCCATGCGTGAAGTGGTCCTGGATCTGCGTGAAGGGGCCGACATAGTCATGATCAAGCCTGGTATGCCCTATCTGGATCTGGTCCGACGTGTCAAGGATCGCTTCGGGGCCCCGACCTTCGTATACCAGGTCAGCGGCGAGTATGCCATGCTCAAGGCCGCGAGCCGAAACGGCTGGTTGGAGGAACGGGCCGTCGTCCTTGAGGCCCTGATCTGTATCAAGCGCGCCGGGGCGGACGCTATCCTGACCTACTACGCCAAGGATGTGGCCCGTTGGCTCCAGGACTGACGGAATCCACTGAAAACATGGCCGATAAATACGCAGTCATCGGCAATCCCATCGCGCACAGCAAGTCGCCGTTCATCCATGCCGAGTTTGCCCGCCAGACCCGGCACGACATAGCGTATGGACGCATCCTGGGTAACCCGGACGACTTCGCCGGAAACGTGCGTCGCTTCTTCGCCGCGGGCGGACGGGGTATGAATGTCACCCTTCCCTTCAAAGAGCAGGCCTGGAAGCTGGTCGACGAACGCGGTCCCAGGGCCGAGCACATAGGAGCGGTCAACACCCTGAGCCTACTTCCCGACGGTCGCCTCGGCGGGGATAACACCGACGGGATCGGCTTGGTGCGGGATCTGTCCGCAAACCACGGCTTCGGCTTCGACAGTAAGCAGGTGCTCCTGCTCGGGGCCGGAGGTGCCTCCCGCGGGGTGTTGCCCTCCCTCCTGGAAACAGGGCTGGACACCTTGGTCATTGCCAATCGTACTGCTGCCAAGGCGCTGGATCTAGTCGCGGCCACCGCAACGGATCGAGTCAGCGGGTGCGGACTGGAGGGGCTGAGCGGACAGCGCTTCGACCTGATCATCAATGCGACCTCCGCCGGTCTCGACGGGCGCGCGCCCGCGATTCCTCAAGACTGCCTGGCCGTGGGCGGTTGGATTTATGACATGTTCTACAGTGATATGCCTACCCCCTTTCTGCGTTGGGGCAGGGAACGCGGGGCCGCCCGCACTCTGGATGGTCTGGGTATGCTCGTGGAGCAGGCCGCGGAATCCTTTTCCTTATGGCGAGGCGTGCGTCCCGCGACGTCCCCCGTCATCGCCCAGCTTCGGGGTGGATCGGTCCGGCCGCCCGTTTTTTCTCTGAAATAGACTGGCCTGCCCGATCGACCGCGGCGCCATCACTAAGGCCCCGCTGTATCAAATCGGCCAACGAGATGGCATCCAAAAAGCTGAAGACCTCGTCGCTGAGTTGGTCCCAGAGGGTGTGAGTAAGGTAACGGTTACCTCCTCGGTCGTCTTCCCGCCCGTTGTAGTGCGTGAATTCGACCCACTCATCCACGGCACAGATGATATCCGCGATGGAGATTTCGTCGGACGGTCTCCCAAGGTAGTAGCCACCGCCCGGACCACGCACACCTCGGACCAGTTGTTTGCCGCGCAGGGCCGCGAAAAGCTGCTCCAAGTAAGACAAGGAAATGCCCTGGTCCACGGAGATATCGGCCAGGGTCACTGGCCCCTTGCCGGAGTGCAGTGCCAGATCTAGCATGGCGGTAACCGCATATCTTCCTTTGGTAGAGAGTCTCATGATCGTTTTTCCTTAAATTCTAGGTTCGATGCGGACAGAATCTTTTGATTTCCCGTTTCCGAGATCGGGGTCCGGAGCGGGAAGAAAGGGTTATATGGCTTGTATTAGCCCTCGTACACGCAAACCATTGGGCAAACCCCTGACAATAAGCATAGCTATACTATAGTAAAATAGTCAAGAATTTTCTGCCCATCCAAGGCAAACGCATATCGACAAACCGCCACAGATCGCTTCCTCGCACTCGCGGAGACATTCCTCTGTGTCCTTATAGTTAACTGTCCCGCAGCCAAACACCATTGCCTTGTTATCATAGCGCCACCCCTAATCGTCCCGAGGACCCAAGGCTGAACATGCACGCATCCAAGGAACCGAGAATCAATGTCCGCCTGGACGATTCCGAGCTGACCTTGCTGGGCACCGCTCATGTCTCCCGCGCCAGCGCGGACAAGGTACGCGAACTGCTTCAGGGCGGCGATTATGACGCGGTGGCCGTCGAGCTCTGTCCCAGTCGTCACCAGGCACTCATGGACCCGGATACCTTGGCGCGGATGGACCTGTTTTCCGTGATCCGCCAGGGCCGTGTCTACATGGTCGTGGCAAGCCTGGCCCTAGCCGCCTACCAACAACGGCTGGCGGATCAGTTCGGAATCGAGCCGGGGGCCGAGCAGCGGGCCGCCATTGTGGCAGCACAGGAGCGCCGGCTTCCGGTGCTGCTGGTGGACCGGGAGATCGGCGTCACCTTGAAGCGGACCGCAGGGAATCTCAGTTGGTGGAAGCGGTTCGGGCTCTTCTCGGGTCTGCTGGCGACTCTGCTCTCCCGCGAGGAGGTCACGGAGGAAGAGATCGAACGCCTCAAGGAAGGTGATGTGCTGGAAACCACCTTTGCCGAATTCGCCGAGGATCGCCGGGATCTTTATGTCCCCTTGATCGACGAGCGTGACCGCTACATGGCTGCCCGGTTACGCGAGGAGATCGCGGAAAAGCGCCCCGAAAAGATCCTTACGGTGCTCGGAGCGGGACACATCGAGGGCGTAGCGGGCCACCTGCGGGAGGTGCCGGGGCGGGATCCCAGGACCGAGATCACTGAACTCGACCGATTACCGTCACCGCAACGCTGGCCCAAGCTCATTCCCTGGCTGGTCGTCGTCCTGGTCCTCGGAGGCTTCGGCTACGGCTTCTACCAGAGTTCGGGGCTCGGTCTACGGGTGGTGCTGGATTGGGTGCTCATCAACGGCGGCCTCTCCGCCCTGGGCGCTGCCGTTGCTGCCGGCCATCCGCTGACGGTGGTCACCGCCTTTCTGGCCGCCCCCCTGACCTCTCTGAATCCCACCATCGGTGTCGGTATGGTCACGGGGGCGGTGGAACTCTATCTGCGTCGGCCCAGTATCGGCGACTTCGGCCGCCTGCGCCGGGATACCGCCACCATCAAGGGTTGGTGGCGTAACCAGGTCTCGCGCACTCTGTTGGTGTTCCTGTTCTCCACGCTTGGGTCGGCCATCGGCACCTATATCGCGGGGTTCCGCATCTTCGAACGGCTGTTTGCTTGAGAATAAGGTATTCGAGGATGGGTAAAGCGGATGCTCATCGAAAATCGGCCTTCTCCTTGAACTGCGCCCCTTCGAGCCACTGAATGGCGCCGGTAGGGCAACGGTGCACTGCTCGGGGTAGAACCGGGCCGCCACCGGAGTAGTCGACCAAGGGCAGATTGTCTTCCATCCGGATCAACCCCGGTGCTGCGTCGGCTGCGCAACGTCCACAGGCGTCACAGGCGACGCTGCAAAGCGCGAGGGCCAGGTCACCGGCCAGTGGCGATTTGCACTGGACGAACAAATGTTGGTTCAGAGGCGTCAACTCGAAGAGATCCCGTGGGCAGGCGTCGACGCAGTCGCCGCAAGCAGTGCACTTGACCGGGTCCACTACAGGCAGGCCATTGTCGTTCATTATGATGGCATCGAAGGTGCAGGCGGTCCGACAGTCCCCCAAACCCAGGCAGCCCCAGGAACAGCCCTTGCCACCGCCGGAGACAACGGCCGCGGCGTTGCAGCCTTCGAAGCCCTGGTACTCGGCGATCTGATAGGCCTGGCCTTTACCGCCGGCGCAGTGGAGTCGGGCCACGCGCTGCTCCTGCTTGCCCGGGTCCACATCTAGCAGCTCGGCAATGGCATCGATCGCTTCGGAATCCGCCACCGTACAGCGGCTCGGCGACTCCTGACCCGCAACTAGGCTCACGGCAAAGGCGTGGCAGCCGGGCTGTCCGCAGGCACCGCAGTTGGAGCTGGGCAACAGGTCTAGGGTCGTTTCGATCCGCGGGTCTTCCTGAACCTTCAGGAAACGATAGGCTACCGCCAGGATGACGGCGAAGAACAGACCCAACCCGGCCATGATGGCCGGCGCGACCAGATAGCTGTTCATTTCAGGGAAGAAGGTCCGCAACTGAACGCAAATAGACGCGAAATGTTCACTTCAAGAACAATTTTCATGATGCCTTCAAAGGTACGTCAAATTCCTCATCTCTCCAAGTTGCATACGTCAAACCAGCATAGACGTCCGCTCTTTGCAGGTCTGGGAATAATTCCAATACCCGCTCTTTAAGTTTTCTGGATTATAGGCCAATGCCATTAAGTTGAGCCTCAAAGCCCCTCTCCTAGTGGGAAGGTGTCGTAATGGGTGCGACTCAAGTAGGGCGGGAAAGCGCAGCGCATCCCGCCGATTGATCTTTTTTCATTTTTCTCACGCCAAGCCACAAAGGCACGGAGCATTCTCCGCTATTTCTGTCGTTTTTCTCTCAATCCTTAACGGAGGTTCATGAATCCTCTATTCTGGCTCGCAGAGATCGGAGATTCGTTCGACAACCTCATGTACTCGTTTGTAGTATTGGGAAATACGCTGATACGTGACACCAACGGAGCCACCATGGGCAATAGTATTTTTAAAGTCTACGACACTATCGACAGCATCTTTACGTTCGTCGACGAGGAAAGAGTCAAGTGTTTGTCTCCAGTCAGGATCGAAACTACAAGAAAGTTTTGTAGCCGCCGCGAATTTGCGTTAGTGAAGCAGCGCGTCTTTACCTCTATAAACCGGTAGAGAGTCGATGCACCGGATTGCCGCGCGTGTTCCAGCACCAGTTCTGCCACCGCCGTTTCCAGGTAACTTTGCTTCTTGTGACATGCCGGCCTTGACGGCTTCCATATATTTTTCTTCAGCAGTAGTGTATCGAAGCAACCCTTAAGATGCTTCCTTGTCCTTCACATCGCCTTTCGTTATCAGTCTCTTGGTTATGCCCACCATCAATGAGTCCACGACAGCCGCATTTACGGCACGCTCGGGTCGAAATGCCTTGTTGCCGATTCCTTCCAAGATCGTCTTAGTTGTCTTCATAACTATTTGACGCAGATCAGTCTCGTCCTGTTTCTGAAGGCGCCGATTCGTTGCCATATAGCGATTGAGGAGATCCTTCATAGGGCTGCGATACCGATCGCCATAGTAAAGAAAGGCGAAGAAACGCAGGATCATTTCCATGTCCTTTAATCGTCGTGACTTGACACCATACAGGTCTCGCCACGTTTGCTCTTCGTTCAACTGCTGTAATACCTGTACAAACTTACCATGAGACAGGACAACACGTATCTCTTACAGCTGCAGGGTCACACTGCCTGTGTTCAGTCGCTCGAAACGACATAGATGCTGCTTTGGTCATCGGTAGGTTCGTCTTGGCGCACAACAGTCGCGTGGATTATACTATCATTGGGCTATCGGCGTTCTTCTGGGTCCAGGTCTTTATACTATTTTCTTAGGAGCCAATCTTGGACATTAGCTATACTGCCACCCGGCACAATCTGCGCATTTCACTCCCTCTTCCTCCAGGAGAGGGCGGGGGTGAGGGGGAAATTCAAAAGCTCAGATTGTGCCGGGTGGCAGTATAACTGGTATTCTTGTCCGTTTATTATTCCTTACATAATACGCGCGGAGGGTGAAGAGCCGTTGATGTCCATTGAGAACCAACAATAGACTGAACGGCTCCTTTACTAAGAAAATGCCCGGCACCGGGAGACCGAGAAGCAGGGACACGATAAAACGATCCGCTTTTGGGCGTGGCTAGACATACTCCCTTTAAAAGCCGACTAGCTCGGTTCCCTCCGAGGGCTCCCAACGGAATGTAGGTACGAGAATGTCGTTTGCCTTGATTCGTTTGACAAGCGAATCGACCGGGTAGTCGGCCCCATACAATATGATCAAGTGAGTACATGGGATGATTTCAGATGCCTCATCCAGATCTTCTGACTTTCTCTTCGTCTGTCATATATTTTCCCGTAAGCAAATCGATTTTGCTTCCACATTGTAGATAGTCCAAATGACATTCGTTGAATAGATGACAGGTCCGTTTACAGATCGCTACCAGCATGAGCATGAGAGAGACCTCGATGAGCACCCCGACCACGGTGGCTAAGGCCGCACCGGACGATAAGCCGAACAGGATAACGGCGGTGACTATCGCAACTTCGAAATGGTTGGAGGCCCCTATCATTGCTGCCGGTGCGGCATCATGGTAGGAGAGTTTCAACCACCGCGCGAGTACAAAATAGCCGATGGCGAAGATAACAATCGTTTGTATGAAAAGTGGAATGGCAATCCACAAAATCGTAAGTGGGTTGCCCATGATGACCTCTCCCTTGAACGAGAACAGCAGAACTAATGTCAACAGCATGGCGGTTATGTTTATCGGGGTAAGCTAGTGTAAAAATGTCTCGTTGAACTATGCGATCCCCATAAATCGAGACGGAAAGCAACATTGTCTGCCAAGGAACCGGCATGGCGTTTACGTCGAGTAATAACCCTCCCAATGGACCATAGAGGAAAAGCATCACCAACGAATTGATCGCGACCATTACCAGACCCTGGTCAATCCATCATTTCGCAAGATAACCCCACATCAGGACCATTGCGGTACAGGGTGCAATTCCCAATAAAATTGCACCCGCGATGTAGCTCCGCCACAGATCGACTTCCTAGCCGTTGGCAAGGGTTTCCGTGCCGGGCAGGAAATTCTTGAACAAATAACCCAGAAAAAATAAGCGATTGCAAACATTGAAAAGGGTTTAGCAGCCCAGTTGATGACAGCGTCAGAAGAACTGGTTTTGGTGTTTTCGCCGATTTCACGACTTGAGAAAAATCGATTTTCACCATATCGGGTACATCATGAAAAACAGACAGACCGCAATAGGCAAGGACACCTGATAAATCGAAAGATCATCGAGTGTTACCGCAATACCGGGAGCAGCCTTTCCTAAAAGGATACCGGCTGCGATGCAGAGCAATATCCAGATGGTCAAATACCGCTCGAATATCGATAATTGCTTTTCCTCCATTTGGGCTACTCCTCTCTATTTTATGGAATCGATTAATGACAAAACCTTAGTTTCAATTGTATCTCTTACCTGATTGAAATCCTGCTCATCCATAGCTTTCGGATCCGGAATAGCCCAATCCTGGCGCTGTTTTGCCTTTACATAGGGACATTCATCCCCACATCCCATTGTGATCGCATATTCATACTCCACATCGGGAATCTCAGTTAGTGATTTTGATCGATAGCTATTCAAATCATAACTTACCTCCCGCATCGATTTTATTGCCTTTTCATTCACCTTACCTGATGCCCGGGAGCCGGCGCTGTGGGCCTCCAGTTTGTCTTTCCCATGCATCTTTGCAAATGCCTCGGCCATCTGGCTCCGGCATGAATTTTCCACACAAACAAATAATACCTTTTTCATTCTCTACGACCTCTCATTGGGTTAATGCCATTAAGTTAAATATTACCGGTCGGCAAACAAGAGGAATTCGCGTGATTCGTCGTTTTTTCCCCCGCATCCTGACCTACCACGACAAGCGGCCGGCAGTGCATTACGGTACCTGACACGCATCTCTCGATCTCGGGAATCATTGTTCAAACCACTACTATCTTTGCCATCCATGGCACTGGATTCCAGCAATCCCTGTGGGAATGACAAGGAGGGAGCTGAACGATTACTCCTGGGATCCACTGATGTCTAGACACAGGTATTTGATCTCCAAGTATTCCTCGATGCCGTAACGGGACCCCTCTCGCCCCAGGCCCGACTGTTTGACACCGCCGAAGGGGGCGACCGCAGTGGAGATGATACCGCTGTTGACGCCGATCATACCGTACTCCAGGGCCTCGGAGACCCGCCATACCCGGCCCAGATCGCGGCTGTAGAAGTAGGCGGCAAGCCCATACTCGGTCGCATTGGCCATAGCTACCGCCGCTGCCTCGGTGTCGAAGCGGAACAAGGGCGCCACCGGACCAAAGGTCTCCTCCCGGGCAACACGCATATCCGGGGTTACATCTGCCAATACTGTAGGCTGGAAGAAGGTCCCGCCCAGGGCGTGCCGGGCGCCGCCGGCCATCAGGCGTGCCCCCTTGCTCAGGGCGTCGGCGATGTGGGCCTCGACCTTGGTAACAGCCGCCGGATTGATGAGCGGACCCTGCTCGACCCCTGTTTCCGTCCCCGGTCCCACCCGCAGGCCCCCGACCTTGGCTGCTAGGCACTCGGCGAAGGCATCATAGATACCGTCTTGCACCAGGATACGGTTGGCACAGACGCAGGTCTGGCCGCTGTTGCGATATTTGGACTGCATGGCGCCTGCGACGGCGGCATCCAGGTTTGCATCGTCGAAGACGATGAAGGGGGCGTTGCCGCCGAGCTCCAGGGACAATTTTTTGACCGTATCTGCGCATTGACGCATCAACAAGCGTCCCACCTTGGTGGAGCCGGTGAAGCTCAGCTTGCGCACGCTTGGATTGGCGGTTAGCTCCCCGCCGATGGGGACCGGTTTGCCGGTGAGCACATTGAAGACCCCCGGCGGGATGCCAGCCCGCTCCGCCAGCACCGCCAGAGCCAGAGCCGTCAGGGGCGTATCTTCCGCCGGTTTGACGACCAGGGTACAACCGGCGGCCAGGGCTGCGCCGGCCTTGCGGGCGATCATGGCGAGCGGGAAGTTCCAGGGAGTAATGAGGGCGCACACCCCGACGGGCTGCTTCAGGATCAGGATACGCTGGTCGGCCTGCTGGGCGGGGATGATATCACCGTAGACCCGTCGCCCCTCCTCCGCGAACCAGTCGAGGAACGAGGCGGCATAGACCACCTCAGCGCGCGCCTCTGCCAGGGGCTTGCCCTGCTCTGTGGTCATGAGGCGGGCCAGCTCCTCCTGGTGCACAAGCGTTAATTTCTGCCACCGCCTGAGCAACCCGGACCGCTCGGCCGCGGTCAGCGTTCGCCAAGGTCTCCAGGCCCTTTCCGCAGCCGCCACGGCCCGCCGGGTCTCGGCGGCACCCATGCTCGGCACCCGCGCGATCATCTCCCCGGTAGCCGGGTCGGTCACATCCAGCCAGGTACCGTCCTGGGCCTCTACCCACTCGCCGCCGATATAACCATGTTCCCGTAACAGGTCGATGTCCTGGATCCTCATCACTCGCTCACCCCGTGGTTATGGCCGATTAAGAAAAGGAGGACTACCGAGTCGGAACCTTCTATTAGGTACTGTTGACACTTAACGCTAACCGACTGTTTTCAAGAGGCTGTGAAAGTACTTTGGCTCGTTCCCACGTTCCAGCGTGGGAACGCAAGTGTGGCCGCTCCAGCGGCCGAGATCCCTCGCGCCGCTCGGGACAGGGTTTCATGGCACTCCAGCGTCATGGATGCCCATCTTCAGTTTCTCGACGCTGGAGCGTCGGGATCTGCTCCCACGCTGGAGCGTGGGAGCCAGGCGGTAAAGAGCCATCTGCGCTCCGCGCGGATTTGCAAAGGGTAAAAGGACACATCACAGAGGGTCACAAGGCCCCGGCGAGACGAAGACCGAGGATATTGACCGCATCATCGAAGGTGTCCCTGTCCCGGTCCGCCGATCGGAGGACCCTCGGTTGGTCGTACCAGCCACCGCCCCGAACCACACGCCGGGAACAATCCCCAGTGTTTTCTCCACCCCAAACGCTACCATCCATGGAGGCGCCTTCGTAATCGACGTGCCAACAATCCGCCGTCCATTCCAAGACATTGCCCAGCATGTCGAAGAAACCAAAGACATTGGCTTGGAAACTCGCTGCAGGGGCTGTAAACACGAATCCATCCCGGCAGTTGCTCGTAACCCAATCCCCAAAGCGTTCTTTAACATCCGGATCGGTCCCATTGGCAAATGCACATAGTTGCTCGTCTTTCGGGTTATCTCCCCAATAACGGCGCGGCGGCGGCCTTGGTACCTCCGTCGCGCGCACGCCACGTGCAGCGGATTCCCACTCCGCCGCGCTGGGGAGGCGATAACGGTGGCCGGTGCGCAGGCTCAGCCAATAGGCATAGGCGCGGGCATCGTTCCAGCTCACACACACCACCGGATGCCGTCTGGGGAAAGCTGGGATTACGCCAATCACGATCCTGGCGTGGCTCCCAACCGCTCCCGTCATCCTTATACACATTTACACCCCTTGCTCCATTCGGCATCGGTCCGGTAGCCGATATCCTTAACGAAGGCGCGAAATTTTCCAACCGTTACCTCGCAGCGGTCGATTGCGAAGGGTGTTACCATACTGACGCCAAGCCGCGGGTCTTCATCCGAGTCACGGCTTTGTTCGTTCGCAGGCGAACCCATGATAAAATGCCCGGTGGCGATGACCGCTAAGCTCCGGGCCCGCACCGGGTTGGACCCGGCAGGGTTAGGTGGAAAACATCGGAGATAGGGGTGGTGCCGGATCGTCTTGCGCTGCCAGTGGCAAGGAGATGTCGACGTCATCCAGTAACAAGGCGGCCACGGCTTTAAAAAACGCCCAGGGCCTTCGGTCCGGCCTACTAGCCCCGGGCGCCGCGGTCCTTGCTCTGCTTTTCGGCCGCTCTGGCTCCCACGCTCCAGCGTCACGAATGCTTACCATTGAATTGTCATCTTGATCAGCCCCTCCTGCCACGCGTAATTCCGCGCGCTGGAATAACGCTAGTGTGAGACTTTTGCGAGATGCGTAAACTTCCAATTTTATCAAGCCCCCCGTTTTTTCAATCAACCAGCTGGTCGTTATTTGTTCGAACGAACCTGAATTCATCTGCCTTTTGACTGATTTAGGGTATTTCCAGCGTTGTTTTCCTTATTCTCCATATTGTAGGCGCAACTTGCCTGCTGATGTTGTAAACCACATACATCAAGTCAATTCGTGTTCGATTTTGGCTCATTCCCACGTAACGGGCTTGCGCCATCCCCTAGTGTTGCTTGAGTACACCAAATACACGCTCCACGAGGCTTCGCGCGCCTGAGGGTAACCGGTTAAATTGTTTATCTTCTTTGCCCAACGGTCGATTTTCGAATCATGTAGGCTACCCGTACTGTAGTCTGTCGCC
>Ga0049114_1000092_pt1 | contig 21980 bp, 19 predicted proteins | sample WorMettanBELIZE2_FD_55211 | JGI IMG/M metagenome (GOLD analysis project Ga0049114, IMG submission 55211) | Marine gutless worms symbiont microbial communities from Max Planck institute for Marine Microbiology, Germany - Olavius tantulus BELIZE.2 | ecosystem: Host-associated > Annelida >... | reverse complement strand
CGATATTCATGGTATCTTCTCCTTTCTGGGAGAAGACCCTACACCACCACTTTGACAGATCCGGTCATTTTGGCCTTAAATTGGTACATAGTCCCGAAAAAATAATTGGTCTACAGCCATACTTCCCGATGTTTAGGAGGTCTACAAGGATGAAAACAGCGTCGTTAATTCCGCTTCAGCTATGGATTGCTATCGCAGGACTCGCATCGGTGCTGTGGGTTGCATCTGCCAGCAGCCAGCAGACGATACCTGTCATTGTTAAAGAAGTAACGGTCGAGCGCTTCGACGACAGCGTCGAAGCCCTTGGAACGCTCCGTGCCAACGAAAGTGTCGAACTGACGGCGACCGTCTCCGAAACGGTGACCGCCATCCATTTTGAGGACGGGCAGCGGGTGGAGGCCGGCGACATTCTGGTTGAAATGACAAACGAAGAAGAGCATGCCCTCATAACCGAAGAAATGTCGACCGTTGCTGAAGCCAGAAAGCAATATGATCGGATGAAATCGCTGGTAGAACGTGGATCGGCATCTAAATCTCTCCTCGACCAGCGGCGAAGAGAGTACGAGACCGCAAAAGCGCGCCTTCTGGCGACCGAATCCCGGTTGAAAGACCGTCTGGTGGTCGCGCCGTTCTCCGGTCTGGTCGGCTTGCGCAATATCAGTGTGGGCGCTCTCATTGAACCGGGTGATGTGATAACGACTCTTGATGACGATAGCGTTATGAAGCTCGACTTTTTGGTCCCGGCGATTCACCTGTCGACCCTTCGTGTTGGATTGCCCATCCAGGCCGGTTCACCCGCTTATGCCGGACGCACTTTCAGGGGAACAATATCCGGCATCAACAGCCGAATTGATCCGACCACCCGTTCCATTATCGCCAGAGCCCTCGTGCCCAACCCGGATCGCCTCCTGAAACCCGGGATGCTGATGCGTGTCGAATTGCTTAAAAATGCGCGGGATATCGTTGTCATACCCGAGGAAGCATTGATTCCCTCCGGCCGCGAAAACACCGTATTGGTCGTGGACCGTTCCTCAGATCCCGCGGTGACCCAGCGTCGACAGGTGACCATCGGAGCCCGCAGACCAGGAGATGTCGAAATTCTCGAGGGTCTCCAGGCCGGTGAATTCGTGGTGATTCACGGTACCCAAAAAGCCCGCCCGGGCCAACCAGTGACCGTCATTGCGGTGGATACGGGAGATGAACCTCTGGCGCGCCTTTTAAAACAGTACTCCGGAGGTCCGGCCAAATGATCTTATCCGATATATCGGTTAAACGGCCGGTGCTGGCTTCTGTGATATCGTTGCTGTTGGTGGTCTTTGGAATTGTGGCGTTCAGCAGGCTGCCATTGCGCGAATATCCGGATATCGACCCTCCCGTCGTGACAATCGAAACCCTTTATCCCGGCGCGTCGGCAAATGTTGTGGAAACACGGATTACCGAAATCATCGAAGAACGGATTGCCGGTGTCGAAGGTATTCAGTTCATTGAGTCGACCAGTGAAGACGGCCTTTCCACCGTAACCGTCGAGTTCGATACCGGACGGGATGTCGATGGTGCCGCCAATGATATTCGGGACCGGGTCTCGGCTATACTTGGCGATCTGCCGGATGAAGCCGATCCACCGGAAATCCAGAAAGTTGATTCCAATGACGACGTGATCATGTGGTTGAATCTGGTGAGCGATCGCATGACTGTTCCACAGCTGACGGATTATGCCGGCCGATATCTGGTAGACCGGTTTTCGGTGTTGGATGGTGTGGCTCGGGTAAGAATCGGTGGCGGTCAAAACTACGCTATGCGGATTTGGATCGACCGCAACGCAATGGCGGCCCGGGGGCTGACGGTCAACGATGTCGAATCCGCCCTTCGGGCAGAAAACTTGGAACTGCCGGCCGGCAGCATCGAATCCCACGAGCGCAGCTCTACTGTGCGGGTCAAACGTACATTCCGCAAGGCCGAAGACTTTCAGCGGCTGGTCCTCGCCCGTGGCGGCGACGGTTACCTGGTGCGTCTCGGCGACATCGCCCGGGTTGAACGCGGTACCGAAGAGGACCGGACGTTTTTTCGGGGCAATGGCGTGGCCATGGTGGGTATGGGGATCATCAAGCAATCGACCGCCAACACGATCGATGTGGCCCGCGCCGCCAAAGACGAAATGCGCCGCCTCAATCCCAATCTGCCTGAAGGCATGGAAATCAAACAAAGCTACGATACAGCGGTTTTTGTCGAAGGCGCTATAAAGGAAGTGTATAAAACCCTGCTGATCGCCGTCGGCCTGGTCGTTCTGGTCATCTACCTGTTTCTGGGCAGTGTTCGGGCCACTGTGGTGCCCGCCGTAACCGTTCCGGTATCGATTGTCGCCAGTTTTATCGTACTGAACATGTTGGGTTTTTTGGTCAACCTACTCACCTTGCTGGCTCTCGTCCTGGCGATCGGGCTGGTCGTGGATGACGCCATCGTGGTTTTGGAAAACATCTACCGGCGCATGGCGGAAAGGGGCGAAACGCCTCTGGTCGCGGCATTCAACGGTACCCGCCAGGTCGGTTTCGCGGTGGTCGCTACCTCCGTGGTGCTGGTCGCCGTATTTGTGCCTACCGCCTTTCTCGAGGGGGATGTGGGCCGCCTGTTTTCAGAATTTGCCCTCACTATGGCTGCAGCGGTATTCTTCTCAAGTATCGTGGCGCTCAGTCTCTCTCCCATGCTGGCTTCCAAAATACTAAAACCCAAGAACAACGGAAGCAAAACCACCAACAAACGAATCGACAGCATATTCAGGTTTTTCCGAAGAAGATACCGCCGCCTGCTCAAGGGCGCCCTGAAACGGCCATCCCTGGTCGTGGTTTGCTTTTTAACGCTGGTCGGTGCAACGGTGTGGCTGTTTGAACAGATTCCTACCGAGTATGCTCCAAAAGAAGATCGGGGGGCGTTTTTTGTCATTGTCAACGGACCGGAAGGTGCGTCCTATGCTTACATGGAAGAATACATGAATGAAATCGAACGGCGACTCATGCCGTTTGTGGATAGCGGAGAAGCCACTCGCCTTCTGGTCCGTACGCCCCGCACGTTTAATAACTATGAAAATTTCAACACGGGCATTGTCATCTTTGTTCTCAATGACTGGGACCGGAGACGGTCCGCCTGGGCCATGATGGCAGATGTCCGCGCAAAACTGTCTGGGCTTCCGGGGGTCCGGGCTTTTCCGATCATGCGCCAGGGATTCGGAGCATCCATCCAAAAACCGTTTCAGTTTGTAATCGGCGGCGGCACCTACGACGAACTGGCACAGTGGCGGGACACCTTGTTGAAACAAATCGAGGCCGACAATCCCGGCCTGATCGGGATCGACTGGGACTACAAGGAAACCAAACCCCAGCTGCAGGTGAACATCGACTATGACCGGGCCGCGGAACTTGGAATCACCATCGGTAATATCGGCCGGACTCTTGAAACCATGCTTGGCTCCCGACGGGTGACAACATACATTGACGCCGGTGAAGAGTATGACGTCATCCTGGAAGGCACGCGAGAGACCCAGCGCACGCCAACCGATTTACAGCACATTTATGTCCGTTCATCCCGAAGCGGTGAGCTGATTCCACTGTCCAATGTGGTGACCTTGGAAGAATTCGCCGATTCCAACACCTTGAACCGGTACAATCGGGTCAGAGCTATTACCCTGCAGGCCAACCTTACCGATGATCTAGCGCTGGGCGATGCGCTGGACTACATGGAAAATCTCGTCAAGACCCATCTGCCGGAAAACGTCATCATCGATGCTAAAGGGCAGTCCCGGGATTACAAGAACTCAACCCAGTCTGTGGCCTTTGTGTTCCTTTTAGGGATTCTGGTGGTGTTCCTGGTGCTGGCCGCGCAGTTTGAAAGCTATGTCAATCCACTGGTGATTATGCTGACGGTGCCCCTGGCCATGGCCGGCGGGCTGCTGGGGCTTTACGTTACCGGCAACACGTTGAATCTCTACAGCCAGATCGGGTTGATCATGCTGGTCGGTCTGGCGGCGAAAAACGGGATCCTGATCGTCGAATTCGCCAATCAGCTTCGCGAGCAGCGCATGTCCTTCTACCGCGCGATCCTAAAGGCATCCGAGGTCCGGCTTCGTCCGATTGTCATGACCGGCATCACGACCGCCGCCGGTGCGATCCCACTGATACTGTCTTCAGGTGCCGGGATGGAAACACGCATGGTGATTGGCGTGGTGGTTATGGCCGGTGTATTGACGGCCACCCTGTTTACACTATTTGTCGTACCGGTCTCATACAGCCTGCTCGCCCGGCGAACGGGCCTTCCCGGGGCAGTCAGCCGCCGCCTGAACAAAGAACGGGCGTTTGTGAACGAATGGACGGCGAATTAGAAGAGGGCTCTATATCGATATAGCCCTGCATTCAGAGCAACAATTTTGAATATCCGCGCTGTATGATTTCGTTTTCAGGGTGCACAAAGATAGAAGGTGTGGGTGTCCCCGAAATTTTTATAAACTATAAATTTAATTAATCCTGTATATTTAATCCCATATCCCAGAACCCTATCTCAAGAGAAGTAGCTTGGCGAAAAGTCTTAACCAGACTTTCAAACCGGCCAGCGCCCATCCGTGATGCAGACAACTTTTCTAAATTAAGTACGGCGGCCTTGGCTACATCTTGATACGCTTCAGCGGAGTACATCTCAATCCAATCTTTATAGGGGTTTCCCTCAAGTTGAGTTTTGGAATCATTCACTAGATTTTTGCCAATTACAGCGTAGCCGATAATGCATGGCGCCAGTGCAACATGCAAATCTAGAACGTCACCAGCAAGGCCACGTTCTAAAACATATCGGGTATATGCCATATTCGCTCTGGCTTCGTTTTTAAGCTCCATTTCTTGCTCGGTTAATCCCCATCCTGCACAATATTTTACATGGAGTTCCATTTCATGATTGATAATGGCGTTAAGCGATGAGGCTGCTGCTCGCATTTCGGCAAGCGTTTCAGCTTTATAAACTGCCAGTGCCCAGGCCCGAGAGAAGTGAATAAGAAAGAGATAATCTTGTTCCAAGTAGTGACGGAAACTTAGTTCGGGTAAAGTCGCATCAGCGAGGCGTTGAACAAACTCATGATTGCAAAAGTCAGCCCATTCGTCTCTGCAAGCAGAACGAAGCCTCCCGAACAATGTCTTAGGATCGTTGAAATGATTAACGTCTGCAGCCATTAATTGTTCCCTTTTTTACCATATAAGATCACACATTTCTTGCCATAGTACTCGCCATATTCGAGGTCAGGAAAGGTGTGCATTTGGGTTGATATTCTTCAGCAATCGGGGCAGGTTCAGTTTTCAGCTAAGCCATTATTGGGAATCAAAGATCAAGATTCCTATCTTCCAGCATCCAGCATCCGAAATCGAGTATCCCGGTATAAATTCCAAGTTGTCCTTCAGTAGCCGCGATCTCATGACCGGCAAGTGGGGCCACATATGACCCATTTCCAGCGAATTGAGAATTTCTGTGTACGTTTATAATATATTCTAAGACTCAAAATAGCTTTGGCGAGATCTCACACCGAATGGAAATAGAGCTGCGGGACGACTTGGAAGAAAACGCATATCTGGTCTGAAATAAAAAGCAGGGCGCTACCGACATGAATGGTGATGGCGCCCTGCTCGGAGAACATCCGCTTCCGATAGGCAAATGCTATTGGCCGGGCGGGCAGTAGTCTGCGGTCATCTCGGTGGCTTCGTCGACCTCCTCGGGGGTAAGCAGAACAGTGGTTCTGGTTTTGACCGCTCCAGTGGCATTCGCCAGTAAACTACCGGCAAGAGCGCTTATATGATTTTCTCCGTCGGTGATGATAAAAAAATCGTCTTCACCAAAAGCAAAATAAAATCCCTCCAGCTTGGCTCCCAAACCTTCTACTAACTGCTTGACCGCCTCCACTCGTTTTGAGCCACCTTCCTTGAGTAAGCCCTTCAGTCCTTCTCCAGTATACGAGCCTCTAGTGAGATACTTTGGCATGTCACACCTCCCTTCTCTATTCTATCTTGTAGTCTGTTTCATTCATGGTCATACACCACTTCAATGAATCACTGGTTATGTTCCGACAATCATAAGCATCACCTCACTTTCATGGCGAAACGTTCGCCAATCAGTCGGATGTCTGAAAATGAGATAGCCCAGTGGAGAGTGAGATGTTGAAATCAGATTAATATACCAGGAAGAATAGATAGAGGGGACGCCTATAGATTTCGGGGAAACGGGCACACCGGCTAACCGCTTACTCTGCGGCGATTTCGCACGCATTTCACCCGTTCGCACCGAAGGCGAATTCTCGGATGGCCTGGCATCACGAACTATAAATCGAACACTTCCGCACAGCCATGGCCGCTTCCATGAGGGCCTCGGAAAACGTCGGATGTCCGTGAACGGTCCGGGCGATATCTTCGCTGCTCGCGCCGAATTCAAGGGCGAGCACGCCTTCGGGAATCATGTCCGCCGCCCGGGCCCCGATGATATGCACACCGAGAATACGATCGGTCTTGCTGTGGGATATCAGCTTCACGAAACCTTCGGTCTGCCCCATGCACCGGGCACGACCCGCTCCGGAAAAGGGGTAGCTCCCCACACAATAGGGGATGCCCCGCTCCTTGACCTGTTCTTCGGTCAAGCCGACACTGGCGACTTCAGGAAACGTGTAGATCACCGCCGGGACGGCATCATAGTTTACTTCCCCGGGGATACCGGCCATGTTTTCAACGGCGGCGATACCTTCCGCGGATGCCTTGTGGGCCAGCGCCGGCCCCGGAATGAGGTCACCGATGGCGTAAACAGAAGGCACACTGGTCCGGTATACCTCATCGACCATGACATGCCCGGTCCGCTCGTCGGTCTGAACGCCAACCGCATCCAGATTGAGATCCGCGGATAAGGGTCGACGCCCTACGGCTACCAGAAGCTTATCAAAAGACGCTTTTTCGGTTTCTTTGCCTTCCAGGGTCACCTGGACTTTTTTGCGGGATACCTTGGCCTGGGTAACCTTGGTGTTCACCCGGAATTCCATGCCCTGCTGCTTGAGAATACGCTCCAGGCTTCTGCCGACCTGGCCATCCAGTGTCATGGCAATTTTTGGCAGCATTTCAATGACGGTGACCTTGGCGCCCAGGCGCATCCAGACCGAACCCAGTTCCAGCCCGATGTAGCCTCCGCCGACAATTCCCAGGTGCTTGGGGACCTCATCGAAGTCGAGAGCGCCGGTGGAGCTGACAATTTCTTTTCCATTGAATGCCATTCCCGGCACGTCGATTGGCGCACTTCCCGTGGCCAGAAGGATCGCATTTGCCTGGTAGGTATCGGCTTTTTTCTTCCGGCTGCCCGGAGTCACTTCCACCCGGTCCGGTCCAGCCAGTTTGGCGGTTCCGTGAATAATTTGAATTTTATTGCCTTCCAGAAGCTTTCGGACATTCTCTGTCAGTTCCTGGACAACCTGGTCCTTGCGGGCCATCATCGTCGCAAGATCCAGAGTCACGCGACCGGTCTTGATGCCGTATTCGGCGAACTTGTCCTTTGCCAGGTGGTAATACTCGCTGGAATCGAGCAACGCCTTGCTCGGGATGCAGCCCACATTGAGACACACTCCGCCGAGCCGCTCTTCCTTTTCGATACACGCGGTTTTCAGGCCGAGTTGGGCGGCTCTTACCGCCGCAACGTATCCTCCCGGGCCGGCCCCGACAATAATCAGGTCGAACTTTTCTTTGGTTGCCATGATTAGATCTCCAATAACATGCGTTCCGGATCTTCTAAGAATTCCTTCATCCGCCGCAGGCAGGTCACCGCCTCTCTTCCATCGACGATCCGGTGATCGTAGCTCAGGGCCACATACATCATCGGTCGTATCACGATCTCATCGTCGACCACGACAGGTCTTTTTTCGATCTTGTGCATGCCCAGGATCCCGCTCTGGGGCGTATTCAGGATCGGTGTGCTCAGCAGAGAGCCGAACACCCCACCGTTGGTGATCGTAAACGTACCCCCTTCAAGGTCAGACAGCTCCAATCTGTTGTCTTTGATCTTCTCCACAAAATCGACAATGGCCTGTTCCAGCGCGGCAAAACTGAGCTTCTCCGCATTTCGGATCACCGGAACCACCAGCCCTTTGCCTCCACCGATGGCCACCCCGATATTATAGTAGTTATGGTACACAATATCTTTGTCTTCTATGTAGGCGTTGATTGCCGGAAATTCCTTTAGCGCTTCTACTGTCGCTTTGATAAAAAAAGACATGAACCCAAGGGAAATGCCGTACTTTTTTTGAAACGCTTCCTTGTAGGCAGCCCGAACGGCCATCACCCGGCTCATGTCAATCTCGTTGAACGTGGTCAGCATGGCGGTGTTCTGCTTGGCCTCCAGCAGACGGGCGGCGATGCGCTGGCGGATCGGCGTCATGGGTTTTCGCACCACCGCATCTTCGACAGGGGCCGCCGGTGCCGCCGGTGCCGCCGGCACAGGCGGCGGCATAGCCGCAGTCTCGGCCGACGGAGCGGCACCGGCCTGCTCGAGATAGAGCATCACGTCACCCTTGGTGATGCGCCCTCCAGGACCGGTACCGGAAATTCTTCCCACATCGATCCCCTTTTCCGCAACCAGCCGCCGAACCGAAGGAGACAATGGTCGATCCGTCACAGATGGTGCCGGTGCCGGTGGTTCCGGCTCAGGAGCGCCGGCATGGGCGGGCACGGGTGCGGGTGCGGGAGCTTCGGGAACCGGTTCCGGGGCCGGCGGTGCTTCCGGTTCAGGAGTCTCCGGTGCGGCGGCCGGGGCCGGCGCCGCTTCAGCGGGTGCCCCTTCGGTATCGATGGTGCCCACCACCGCACCGATGAGAACCGTCTCTCCCTCCGGCACCGTGATCTTTAGAACACCACCGGCTTCTGCGACCACCTCCAGGGTGACCTTGTCGGTTTCGATGACAAACAGCGGGTCGTCCTTCTGGACGACATCGCCGTCCTGTTTGTACCACTCGGCCAGAATCGCTTCGGCCACCGATTCTCCTACGCTTGGGATTTTAACGTCAATCAGCATGATCACTCCAGGGATTGGTTAAATGGTTTTTTGTGTTTGGTGTGTGGTTTTTTGCGTTTAGTATTTTGTTTTTTGTTTGTTATTTGAAATTTGTAATTTGGCTTGCCCTGAGCGAGCGAAGCGAGTCGAACGGGTGATTTGTGATTTCGAAAATTAATTTTTTAATTTTCCTACAGCTTCATCCGCAATCGCCAGCTGCTGTTGCCGGTACAGGGGTGGAAATCCTGTTGCCGGGCTGGCGGCCGGTTTTCGCCCGATGTATATTATCGGTTTTCCAACAACCGCTTCCAGGCGCGATCGCATGAACCACCAGGCGCCCATGTTCTCCGGCTCCTCCTGGACCCAACACCACTGGTTGGCCTTGTTGTAGTGCTTCACGATCGCCTTTAGCTGATCCTCGGCAAATGGATAGAATTGCTCCACCCGGATGATGGCCGTCCGTTTTTGTCTTAATTCATCCCGGCGCTTAATCAATTCGTAGTAAATCTTTCCGCTGCAGAACAGAACACGGGTGGCCGATTTTGCCGCATCCGGATCCGGGAGTACTTCCTGGAACGGATGATCCGTGAAATCGGACAATTTCGATACAGCAGCCGGGTTCCTTAAAAGGCTCTTGGGTGTCATGACAATTAGCGGCTTACGGTAATTTGCCTTTACCTGGCGTCTTAAGAGATGAAAATACTGTGCCGGTGTCGTGGGATACGTCACAATCATGTTGTTCCCCGCGCAGAGCTGCAAAAATCGTTCGAGACGCGCACTGGAATGCTCCGGTCCCATGCCCTCCCACCCGTGGGGCAGCAGAAGGACCAGTCCGCTCAGGCGCTGCCATTTTTCCTCACCGCTGGCGATAAAGAGATCGATGACCGATTGCGCATTGTTGACGAAATCGCCGAACTGGGCCTCCCACATCACCAGGGCTTCCGGCCTTGCCAACGTGTAACCGTATTCAAAACCAAGGACGCTGAATTCCGCCAGAAGACTGTTGTACACCATGAACGGCGCCTGCTCGTCGTTTAGAAGGTTGAGGGGCGTCCATGGCTCCCCGGTTTCCCGATCCGTTAGGACGCTGTGGCGTTGGCTGAATGTCCCCCGTTGACTGTCCTGGCCGCTTAAACGGATGGGATAGCCTTCCATCAGCAGTGAACCAAATGCCAGCGCTTCTCCGTTGGCCCAATCAATCCCTTTTCCCTGCTCCAGACTGTCCAACCGCTTGTTCAGTACGCCTTTGAGTTTCGGATGTAAGGTAAATTTCTCCGGCGTCGCCAACAAACGGCGGGCGATGGCAAGCAGCTGCTCTTTAGCGACGGTGGTGTCCACGGGATCATGGGTAAACCGACTGACATATCCGTCCCAGGCTTCGTAAAACGGAACCTCGGGAAACGGGCACTTACTACCGTGGACTGCCGAATAGGCGGCGTCTAGAGCTGTTGAGATGGTCTCCTCGGCTTCATCCAGTTCGGCGTTGTCGATGACCTTTGCGTCAAGAAGCTGTTCCCCATACATCCAATGAAGCGATACCCGTTTGCGGATGCGATCATACATCTGGGGCTGGGTAAAGTACGGCTCATCACCCTCGTTGTGGCCGTAGCGCCGGTAGCAGACCAGGTCTACGACGACATCCTTTCCAAAGGTCATCCGGTAGTCTGCGGCAATCTGCGCCACGTGCACCGCCGCTTCCGGATTTTCCCCATGGACATGAAAGATGGGAACCATGAGCATCTTTGCTACGTCGGTGGCATAACGGGTCGAACGCGCATCATCTGGAAGGGTGGTATAACCGATCTGGTTGTTGATGATGATGTGGATCGTTCCCCCAGTGGAGTAGCCCTGAAGTTGGCTCATGTTCAGGGTTTCGGCGACCACACCCTGGCCGGCAAATGCCGAGTCACCGTGCAGGAGTATAGGTACGACCCTGTTTTTTCCGTCTTCTCCGATGATGTCCTGCCGCGCTCGGACAACGCCCTCCACCACCGGGTTGACCGCTTCGAGATGACTCGGATTATTCACCAGCAGCATACGGACGGGTTTTCCGGAAGCACTGGTGGTATCCGTCATAAATCCCTGATGGTATTTAACGTCTCCGGCTCCGATAAAATTTTCCGGATCGTAACAGCTCTCAAACTCACCGAAGATATCTTCATAGGTTTTGCCGAGAACATTGACTTGGACGTTCAGGCGCCCCCTGTGAGCCATGCCGAAAACGATCTCCCGGGTACCCGACTCGCAGACACGATCCACGAGAAAATCAAGCATGGGGATGACCGCATCGGCCCCTTCAAGCGAAAACCGGGTCACTGCAAGGTACTTCTTGTTTAAAAAGCTCTCGAACACGGCGGCCTCAGTGAGCTTCCTCAGGATCCGCTGTTTATCCTCGTTGCTTAGCTGCGGCCTGTTGCGATCAGCTTCCATTCGTTCCTGGAGCCAGCTGCGTTCATCCGGGTCTTGAAGATGCATGTATTCCACCCCGATGGACCGGCTGTAAGTTTCCCGAAGGGCTTGAATAATCTGCTTCAGTGAGGCCCGACCGCCTCCGTTAAGAGACGGTGTAAAAAACTCCCTGTCCAGATCATCAAGGGACAGACCAAATTCCTCCAGGCTCAGTAGTGGGTGATCGGTGGGGCACGCCGCCAGGGGGTCCATGCAAGCCAGAAGATGACCAATATCCCGGTAACGATAAATCAGGGCATCCACACGACTCTGCCGCAGCGCCTGCTCCTCATCGCAAATTGTAGCAGCTACCGGGGCGTCGGTAGCGGCCATATCAAATCCTTCGAAAAAATATCGCCAGTCTCGAGATACCGAATCCGGGTCTGCTTTCCACCGCCGGTATTGGGCATCTATAAATGTGGCGTTTAACGTTTCTGAAAGCTCCATTCTTATCTCCTAAATTGATGCCATCTCATACTGCGCCGAAAACCATGCGGTAATGTATTGCGCTGTCGATTCTCTGAGATCCGTTGCACTGAACATATGGTCGGCGTTTTCAAAGACGGCCAGTTCTACCCGATCCGGATTGGCCTCCTTGGTCCGGCGGGCTTCCGTGACCGGAACAATATCGTCTTGATCACCGTGGACCACTAACAGGGGCGCTCTCAGCCCCGCAATGATCTCCGGAAGGTTATAGTTCCGGGCATCCGAAAAGAAACTGGAAGTCAGTTCCAGCGCCCGTCCACGGCTGTTAAAATGAACCCGCCCGGTTCGGGTGAGCTCATCCTTTTGCTGTCGGTTTAGAAAGTGGGATGGGCTCATACTGGCCAAGCGACCGGCGATGGCACATACCGCCCGAATGCGTCCCTCGCGAGCGGCCGTTAACACCGCAACACTGGCACCCAGGCTATGACCGGCCAGTCCCATCCATTGAACACCTTCTTTTGCAAGAACATCGGCACCCGCTGACATTTCAGAAACTTGTTTGGAATAGGTCGATTGTTCGAAGGTGCCCTCACTTTGACCATTGCCTGAAAAATCGAACCGTAGTGCCATGAACCCGTTTTTGCTCAGGTATGTTGCAATCTCTCTCAAAATGCCCGTGTGGCGGGAACACGTGAAACAGTGTCCCAGCACAATACCCCTGTCGGATGATATCTCCGGAACGTGAAGTGTCCCTATGATGGTTTCTCCGAATGCATTGGAGAATCGAACCTGACGTTCCATAATAACGATCGACGCTTTCTGAGAGAATGAATTGTAGTTACATGCTGGGTTGTTTGAGAATATGCAAGCGACATTCGGAATGCGCTGCGAAAAGATAAGAAACCAGTGCCCCCATGTCAATTAGAAAAGCACTGCATACTACTGAATTTAAAGGCATTGATTCCTTTTAAGATAAGTGCTTGATACGCCGTGGTTTTGATAAGAAACACCAGCAGGAAAAATTTTTTCGGCTGTCGGCGGATGTCTTGCCGGCACCGGCACCCAACTTGTATTTCATCCCTCGGGTATTATTCTAAAATCATTGTTTAAGAGGTTTGAGATACCTGTGCCCGTCCAAACTTCATAACCAAAGGAACATGTAATCACTCTGGATCCCTGAAGGCTTCGGGCAATGAATTGGTTCTCAGCCTCAGCAATTATTTGAAACCAAAATCAGCATGAAACAATGCAGCGCAGCTGATTTAATAAAATCGGTTAACGATTTTATGGAGGAAATCATCATGGCAGACGACACGAAAAAAGTTTCTGCGGATGTGTGTTCATATATTGATGAAGAAAACCAGGTCCTCAACCTCGAGGTTTCGATACCGGGAGTCAGCAAAGAAAGCATTGATCTTCGAATGACCGATGAGAGTTTCAGTATCTCTGCGCCCCGAGACGATGTCGAGTATGTCACTACACTCGGATTTTGCTGTCCGGTGAAGGCCAAGGAAACCATTGCCAGCTATGCGGACGGACTGCTAAAAATATCCGTTCCCTTTAAAGACCCAATGGAAGATGCGTTTCAGGTTCAGATCACATGATTCTGTGATGGAAAGCAAATCATGAGATCACGGGGGCGTTGCCTAATTCGGAACGCCATGCTCACCAGGTGTCATAGGGGGGAATCCATGTTCGATAAAAAAGAGCTCTGCGAAAAAATCATAACTCTGCATCCGGAAATTGGTGAATGTGGAATCGACATTCGGGTGGAATATGATGAGGCCGAAAAGTCTATCGTTATCTACCTGGAAAAGGCCCACTACACGGTCAAACATTTTCTGCCGGACGAAGATGCCGAAGCCTGTCTGGCAGGTAAACAATGTGTGGCATTGGGTCTTGAGATCGCACAATTCAAAGACCATAATTTCAAAGAGAACGCGGCCGTCTGATACGACCTGCGGTTTCGTTTTTAATATAATTAAGTAGAAATATTCCGGGCGCCTCATGTTACCGGCTGACGAGTATGGCAGCCGAACACTAGGCGTGCATTCGCGCAGAATAGAACCTGAATCGCCGCGTTCAATCCAAAGGATACACATTCTGGTGCCGTCGGTCCATATCGACCGGGCATGCCGAGCATCCTACGATAGACAGCGGCTCACCACCGACAGCCAACCTGGATTCATATAACCACCAGCCGTACATGTTAAAGGACATCGCCAATGACCGAATTTCGAGATGAAAAGGATTCCATGGGAACGGTGCAGGTTCCGAAGGACGCCTATTACGGGTCCCAGACCCAGCGGGCGGTGGAAAATTTCCCCATCAGCGGATTATTTATGCCGCCCCATTTTATCCATTCCCTGGCGCTCATAAAGCGCTCTGCTGCGTCGGCGAACAAAGCGCTGGGGCTATTAGACGCTGAACTGGCGGATGCCATCGAATCCGCGGCCACCGAAACCCAGGAAGGCCGCTTCGACGATCAGTTTGTCGTCGATGTCTTCCAAACCGGTTCGGCAACCTCCACCAACATGAACATGAATGAGGTCCTGGCTTCGCGGGCCAATGAGATCCTGACCGGGAAGAAGGGTGGACGTTCTCCGGTCCATCCCAACGATCACATCAATATGGGGCAGTCGAGCAACGATGTGATCCCCAGCGTCATCCACCTATCTGCGCGAACGCGGATACACGAGCATCTATTGCCGGCCCTGGGACGGCTGAAAAACGCGCTGTCGGCAAAGGCCGATGAATTTGCGGACATCCCCAAACTTGGGCGGACCCATCTTCAGGACGCAGTGCCGATGACCCTGGGTCAGGAGTTCTCCGGCTATGCGCGACAGATAGAGCTGGGCATAGAACGAATCTTGGCAGGCGATCCACGGCTAGCCGAGCTGGCCATTGGAGGTACCGCCATAGGGACGGGTCTGAACACACATCCGGAATTTGCCGGAAAAGTCTGCGAACAAATTTCAGAGCACACACACCTCGTGTTCCGAGAAGCCCTGAACCACTTTGAGGCACAGGCCGCCAAGGATACGGCCGTCGAAATCAGCGGTGCATTGAAATCCGTTGCCGTCAGTCTGACGAAAATCGCAAACGATATCCGATGGCTGTCCTCCGGACCGCGGAGTGGTATTGGAGAGATTACCCTGCCGTCGCTACAGCCCGGATCCTCGATTATGCCGGGTAAGGTCAACCCGGTCATACCCGAGGCTGTTCTGCAGGTGGCGGCCCAGGTGATGGGAAACGATGCCACGATTACCCTGTCCGGACAGGCCGGCAACTTTGAACTGAACGTGATGATGCCGGTCATCGCATATAATCTCCTCCAGTCCGTGGACCTGCTGGCCAGCGCCGCCGAAGTCTTAACCGAGAAGTGCATCGATGGAATTCACGCCAATCCGGACACCTGCAAGGGATATATCGAACAAAGCCTGGCCCTGGTGACTGGCCTGGTGCCCCACATCGGATACGACAAGGCAGCGGCGCTGGCGAAAAAGGCTTATGCTTCCGGGAGAACCATTCGGGAGGTGGCCGAGGAGGAACAGATTTTACCTTCAGAGACCCTGGACAAGATATTGAAAATTGGATAAACAGAAAAACTGGCGAACGAACCCCTTATCAGAGTCAAACCGGAGGTGAAGAATGGCAAAGAAGCGTTACCGGATCAGCATGACCTGCCCGAAATGCGGCTGCAGCGCCGTCAACCATCTGACCGATGAAGAGATCAAGGATAAATTTGGTGATGTACCGAACGTGGACATGGAATGCGGTGAATGCATGCTCATGTACAGTACCCCCATGGAAGAAGCCTGCCCGGAGTGGGACAAGGAGTGCAAGCTCAGAGAGCAGGAAAAATAAAATCGTGCAACGATTTTATGAAACGCGACGATGTCGCTTTTAGAAAGAAAAGCTAAGATTTCCATCCCTTCAGCCCTGCTGAGGGGGATTTCTGCCTCGCTCCAACAAGCCGCGGGGAATAATCAAGTTTAAAAAAACAGATCAACACTAAAGGCCCGCTGTCCCAAGCGGGCCTTTAGAATTTGAACAGCCTCAACGTCTTCTCGTCTGCATTGAATTCATTCTCCAGACGATCCACATCCATTTGCAGGACCAGCCACCCGATCGGCTGATCCTCCCGGGTCACCTCGAAGGCAACCTCAAGACCCTTTTTGCCACCAAGGTGTTTCTGGTCCGTCCGGTACGTGATGAGCACATAGTGGGGGGAGTCTTTGATTTTCTCGAAGGAGATTCCACCGTAACTGGTGCCGGGTGCATCGGGTGTGCGAGCCTTGGATTCCAGAGGATAGTCTGCGATCACGCGTTTATCGGGATCCAGCAATAGGACGCCGGTATAGGGTCCTCGTGTCTTTTCCTGAACCTGATAAAATTCCCGCATGTGCTGATCCATTGCCGCGGTTTCCCGCCTGGTGAGATCGTCTCGAAGGAGGGATTGCAATAACAGCACATCGTTGGCCATCTGGTCCCGCAGAGCTTGTTGTTTGATATCGATGATTGCGGACGAATCCTTAAGGTGAGGGGAAGCCAGCAATACAAACAGGGCTACAAAACAGAGGGCCATCACCAAAGGAAACATCCAGAAACGGAAGCGTCGGTATCGGCGCTTCAGGTCCTGGGTATCCGTGACATCCCGGCTCAGGGACAGCAGCCCGGCAAAATTCCCCATACCATCAAACAGGGCACTGGTGCTGGTGGCGACATGCCGTACTTCTCCCGTGGAATGCCTTATATCCAGCACCTTTTCCTTCACGGTATGTCCCTCGCGGAGCTCCATGGTGAGTTCACCAATGGCGTCAGGATTTTCGTAGAGCTCCTCAAGGGCATGCTGATGCATCTGGTCCCATGTGCGACCGAAAAGCATTTCCGCAGACTGGTTCCACGAAACGATCTTTTCATCCCGATCGGTGGCGACAACGGCATCCGGTATCTGGTCGCAGAACTATTTGAAGGCAAACAGGGACTGGGTCCGGGCATCCAGCCGGCGGGCCAGCAATCGGAGTAGCTGCCAGGCCAGGGCCGGAAATTCTTTCAGGAAATCATCTATTTTATCCTTGGGAATGCGGATGGCCTTCACATCGGTGCGCGCTCGAACGCTGGCCGTACGTTTGGATCCTAAAATAAAGGAGATCTCCCCAAAAACAGTCCCTTTTTCTCCGGTTTCGGAGATCGGCTGAAGACCTTTCAGGATTTCCACATGACCGTCCACCAGAATAAAAAGATCCTGTGAGTCCTCCCCTTCCCTGCAGAGAGTCTCCCCTCTTCGAATTTCAACGAGGTATTTCTCTACCGAGGGATTGTTTAGAATCTCTTCCATCATCGTCAGGCCTCGAGTACTCCTCGTGATTGGTCCTTAAAACACATAACAGATAGTCCTATCCCCATCAATACGGATACCTAAAGAGAGAAAATTGGGGTCAGGGGTTCAACAAGCGCGAGGCGATCCGCCGTCGATCTTGACTCTACAGGCTATGGCGGGACAAGCGAAAAAGCGGTACACGGCCGAAAGGACATGCACCCATTCCAAGTCGGCTCGAAACACCGCAATGGGCCCTTAGAAGCGTTTTTGTGATAGGTTCTACATGCGATCCAGGTTAGACGGCAACCAGTAAAACGAAATGGAATCATCCAGCACCGCCGGAATGCCGTCGTGAATGGATGGAAACTCGGGATCGAATCCGCATACCTCCCGGAACGATCCGGGTTTCACCGGCAGAGACAGATTCCAGCAGGACACGGCGCCGCTCGGATATGGGTTGGTCTGGCCGACAATGGGATATAACGCATCCAGAATGCGGGCACCGGCGTAGGACACCTTTTCCGGCACATGGGTCACCCGGAGCCGCGGATAATAAGTTTGGACGGTTTCAAAAAATTCATTCCAGGTGCAGGGCTGGTCGTCCGCGATTACCCAGACCCCTTCCATATAGCTGTCCGCCGCGTGGATCAGCGCGTTGGCCGTGTCCGCAATGTGAGGGTGGGCAAATGGGTTGTCGGCTTTGCCCGGGAAAAAAATCCGCCCATGACGCACCTGATCAAAAAGCAGACTGTGCGCGCCGTAGACATGGGGTAGCCGGAGGGACACAAATCGCATGCCGGCGGCAGCAGCGGTTTCCTGAAGGCGTTGCTCCGCCTCCAGCTTGGCTTGGCCGTATCCTGAAGCCGGAGCCGCCGGGGTATCCTGGTCGATCCCTTCCGGTGTGTCCCGATACACCATCAGGCTTCCGCCGAAGATAAAGCTTTTCACTCCGGAGCGGATGGCCGCCTGCATCAGATTCAGTGAACCCTGGACGATGGACGGATACAGTCGGGGGTAGGGTTCGAACGCAGCCCGCGCACCCAGGTGAATGATCGCTTCGACACCCTCCAGGATACGCTCGATACTGCCGGGGCTGCGCAGATCCGCCTGCATGTTTTCTGCAGGAAGATTCTTGAGCATAATGCCCCGCAAGGGACGCCGCACCATGAGCCGGGGATTCCACCCTCGGGCCGCAAGCTGCTTGGAGACTTCGATACCGATGAATCCAGTCGCGCCAGTGACCAGTATTTTCTTCATAACGACACCACTCCCTAATATTGTTGGCTACAAACCGTGTTTATCGGTATGCCGCAATTGAGTCAACCGACTTGAACTGACGGGACTAATGGTAAATGTTTCAGCTATTGGGAAGATCTAAGTTATACTTCAGTAACGTAATTTCCCCTTGCCAAAATCCCCTCAATGGATTACGATGTAATACATTATAATACATTGGAGGTGTTGTATGAGCACAGCAATATCTGTACGCATCCGCGATGATCTTGCAGCAAAACTGTCTGAGATTGCCAAGGAAACCGAAAGACCAAAATCATTCCATATTCAAAAGGCCATAGAAGCGTATCTTGCAGAAATAGCTGATCTGCAAATAGCGCTTGACCGTTTGCACGATCCTTCTGATCCGGTTGTAAGCATTGAAAAGATAAGGAAAGACCTTGAAGTTTAAGATCAGATTCAAAAAATCGGTTGGGCGTGATCTAAAAAAAATAGAAAAACAGCAAGTTGAAAGGATCCTATCAAATATAGAAGATAAATTAGCGAATAACCCTGACAGCTATCCCTCGCTAACCGGTAAGTTTTCAGGATTAAGAAAGCTTCGAGTGGGTAATTACCGCATCATATTTTCAATTCTTGACGATACAGTTCTCATTCTTAGGATTAGTCACCGCAAAGAATCTTATAGATAAAAATAACATATCGCTGCGGCGCTTTGGGCGAGTACGGCGTGTTGGGGCGAAGCCTTGGCGTAGACCAATGCCCCGCCCTACCCTCAACAGGCATTTCCCGGTTTGCAGGGCCGGGCATCGCTCTTCGCCAAGACTTCGACCCGACGCGCCACACCGGCCTTTTTCAATCTGTGACAGGTAAACTGGGACGGAACGATAGTGTACTTATTGCCAGCCGGATTCGTGAATGGGCAAACCCCCTCCAGACGATAATACCGGTCTTCTATATCTAAAAAGTCGTAAATGAGGAGAACATCAATGATCATCAAACAACTCGAAATTGGATACATGGATAATTTTTCGTACATCGTCGGATGTGAAACCACCCGAAAGGCCATGGTGATCGATCCGGCGTCCGATGCCAGGTTTATTGTGACTGAGGCTGAAAAAGAAGATCTGAACATCGTCATGATCGTCAACACCCACGGTCACGGGGATCATACCGCCGGTAATGACAGCTTGAAGAAGCTGACCGGTGCGACCATTGTCATCCATGAACTGGATCGGGATCGATTTCCGGGGGCCGATGTTTTTATAAAAGATGAAAAAACGATCGAGCTTGGGGAGATTACTTTCGACATCATTCACACCCCGGGACACACACCCGGCGGCATGTGCCTTTATGCCGAGGGGAATCTTTTTACGGGCGACACCCTGTTCGTGGGCGACAGCGGTCGCACCGACCTGCCCGGAGGGCATCGCCCCACGCTGGGTCAATCTATCCGAAGCCTGATGCACCTCCCGGACGATACCGTCGTCTGGCCGGGCCACAATTACGGTCCGACGCCGTCTTCCACTCTCGGCTGGGAAAAGCGCCATAATGTTAATGCGAAAGAGTATGGGTACTATGTCAAAGACTAGAAGAGGTTTCAAAACCACCCCTCATGCCCAATATCTTTGTTGGCCGGAATCGCTCAATCCTCGAAATATTCCATATATTCCTCCGGTTGAGCCCTCCCGGCCGCCTCGATCTTGAGCATAATCGAAGATTTTGAAACCTCTTCTACCGTTATTTAATTCTCCAAAACCCTTTAAATAATTATTTAGTCTTACACAGCCTTCGAGACCCAGTTCAGAATTTCAAAAAACACATTCGCCCGTCATTACGGCGAAGGAGGCTGTGTCACAATTGCTGTCAGATGATTATCAATTGTGTCATGCCGGACTTGCCCGCCAGAGGCGGATAAAATCCGGCATCCAGGTTTTTAACCATTTGTAAATGCACTGGATTCTCCTTCGACGCTGCTCAGGATGGTGAGCTTGTCGAACCACGGCCTTCGCCGGAATGACCGGAGGTAAAAATTGGCGGGTATGCATAAAAAGGAGATGGATATGAAAAAGATTGCTCTACTAGCCCTTGTTCTCTTTCTGTTGCCCTCAGTCGGGTTTTCGGACGACCAAAACCGGACAAAAGCCCAGATAGTTGAAACCGATAGACAGTTAAAGATATCTGCGAAGCAATTGAAAATTTATGACGCTCAGCTGAAACGGGCCGAAAAGCAGGCCGATCGATGGGAACGGTTGCTCAAACGATGGGAGCGGCAGGCCGATCGATATGATGCGCTTTTAGATAAATGGGAAAGGCAAGCGAACTCCCAAACACGCTGAGCAACCTCTTGATCTCTTGTTGACATAGGAGAGGTCCGGGGCTCAGGTTTTGCCACTGCGAGATCTGGAAGATTCGCCGGAGCCCGTAAGACGATATCGGGACCATCCGCATCGGATAGAGGGGAAGATGGCCTGCATGGATTTGCAGTAGCCGATGCGGGCATGTGCCAAAACCTTCCAGCGAGCAGGCTTCAGCATACCATCTTGCGGTTCAGCTCGCAGTGACAAAATCCGAACCCCGGACTTAGAGGAAGGCATCGGATCGGGGATCTGGCAGCGGGCATCACGGCACCTGACGTATTCCATTCTGCCGCTGCACGGGCAAGAATTGTCAACCATGATCTTTTTGGATCCATTCCATCGGTACAGACCGTTCGGCTGAAAGTGGGTCGTAGACGTCGGTCGGTGGTTTAGGAGAGGATTCAACCTCCGTATGATTGCCGGACGGATCCTGGACGGAATCCACGTCGAGAATAAGGATTATAGGTCCTTGACTTTCAGAATTTCTTCGGTCACCTTCAGCTTTCTCATCATTAATCGAGCTGGTATTCTCATCATTGTCGCAGATGATAACGAAGATATTCTTTCCCTTCCCACAGGATTGAGTGGGTGTGGAGCCATATAGGGCTGCCGATCCAAAGGATGTCTTCATCCCCGACGCCAGCGGGGCTGGCTGTGACGGATACCACATCCCATCCTCTTTGGAGTAACGCATATCGATTTGGTTCCTCTTCGCAGGCACCTTAGCCATCCGAAACACCTTCCCTATTCCACTCATCTTAGTCCTCCCTTAACGATTTCCAGTTACGATTTTCGCGGATCGATCGTTCGGGTTTTCGTAACAATGAACATATAGATCTTAAATGAAAGGAAGACTAATTGAACATTAAAAGGCTCTAATGAAAATAAAATCGTTACACGATTTTATGAAACGCGACGGTGTCACTAATAGGGCAGAAGATTGCGGGACTGTAGACAAATCTATGTAGCCCTGGCGGGAGGGAGGCAGAGGGAGGGGACTGTAGGCGCATCCATTATTATGGCTTATTGGCCGAAAGACTATAATTTTTGGGGATTATGCACCATTTTAAGGGTATTCTCACGCAATGGTCTGAGTATGTAGGACCCTAAAGCCATTGTTTGCAGTTTTCCGAAGTTGGCGTCCTGCAGCC
>Ga0049114_1000091_pt1 | contig 21995 bp, 15 predicted proteins | sample WorMettanBELIZE2_FD_55211 | JGI IMG/M metagenome (GOLD analysis project Ga0049114, IMG submission 55211) | Marine gutless worms symbiont microbial communities from Max Planck institute for Marine Microbiology, Germany - Olavius tantulus BELIZE.2 | ecosystem: Host-associated > Annelida >... | reverse complement strand
GATATTCATGGTATCTTCTCCTTTCTGGGAGAAGACCCTACACCACCACTTTGACAGATCCGGTCATTTTGGCCTTAAATTGGTACATAGTCCCGTAAAGAAATAAACTTTAAGCACGAGTAGTACTCGTTTGTCATAGTATTTATGCTTGTTTGAGGCCAATTGTGTTTTGGTCATTTGATTTTCTAGAATTGTCTTCTTGTTTCGTGCTTCGTGTTTCGAATTTCGGTTTTCCTATCGGAAAGGCGACTCTCTTTTTGTTAAGGTTGATGCTTCTCCTTGATTTGTTTTATTCACAATGGGTCGTAAGGCCTTGGAGATAGGAACGGCAGCAGCGATTTTAAGTGCATCGCCGATTAAAAACGGCAACATGCCGATAGCCAGGGTTTTCCCCCAGGTCATGCCGGTCAGCACTTTCAGCCAGGTCACCCCCATGGCGTATATGACGGCGGTTCCGATGATCATGGCCAGAACGTCATAGATGATCTTGCCTTTCCCTTTGGCCGATATCCGTCCGATTAAAAACACCGCCGGTAGAAAACCGATTAAATACCCTCCGGTGGGACCCACGATGCGCCCGATGCCACCAAGACCACCGGCAAATACGGGAAGTCCTGCGGCACCGGCCAGCAGATACACACCGACCGTGGCCAATCCCCAGCGCCATCCGAGAAGCAGTCCGGCCAGGTATATGAAAAGGTTCTGGAGCACAATCGGGACCGGCCCGATGTGAATCGCCATATATGCTCCGGCCGCCGTCAATGCGGCCAGAAGGGAAGCATAGACGGTCATGCGCAACTGCCTCCCACTGGTTTCTGCTTCCATTCCGCTGTGATGAGCCAGCGTCTGATCGTTTGTGGTCATGATTTTGGTTCCCTGTGTTTTGGGGTTGCCGTCTGCCCGCTTTTAGGTATTGGATATTTGGTATTGGGTATTCGGTAACCGGATAGTCCTCAACAACCTGTTATTCGTAATTAGCACCGAGTACCCAATACCTAATACCCAATACCCATCTGTCTTGAATCCTGCATCAATTGTTTTCATTTGCCCTGCTTGCCCTGAGCAACGTCGCAGGGAGCAAGCGCAGCGCGTCGAAGGGTGGGTCCGTTGGCCGGTTGGCCCGTGGGCCGGTTTGCCGTTTTGCCCGTTCTCCGAAGCTTCCCGACGAATTAGAATACAAACACCGATTTCACCAGAATTGATCTCAAGCATGCGGATCAGGGTTCAGGGCCCCGCCGTCCGGCGGGATTTCACATCCGATTGTATTCAAATTGAGTTCAACAATCGCGGGACGGCGAAAAAGCGGAGCGTACACGATAGTACGTGAGCATTTTTTGACGTTCCGCAACACCGCCATGGGCCCTTAGACGCATGGTTGAGATCAATTCTATTGATGGAAGCAATCTCCGTATATCACCCTCTGCTCTGAACCATCTTCCAATTCAAGAACCAGGGCCCCGTTTTCGTCCACATCCCTGGCTGTTCCTTCGAAGACATCCCGGACGGTTTCCACCCGCACGCGGCGTCCGATAGTGTCCGTGCATGCCTTCCATTCCTGAATCACCCCACGGTCGAGCCCCTTGTCGAGCCGATTTTGGAACCGGTCCAGAAAATTGGCCAGAATATCTTTTCTCGACACTCTTTTCCCGGTCAGTTCCTTTAAAGAAACCGCATTGGGCTCACGAGGAGTTGGATTATTATTCACATTGATCCCCACCCCGATGTTCAGATGATGGATCCGGTCGGCTTCCCCTTCCATCTCTGACAGGATGCCCACCAGCTTCCTTTCATTGACCAGAATATCATTGGGCCATTTCACACGGGCATGCACAGCCAGTAAAGTTTTAACCGCCCCCGCCAACTCCAGGGATACGGCAAAATTCACCCGGGCGACCTCCATGGGGGCCAACGCAGGCCGGGTGACCATGGTAAAGTAAAGCCCTCCGCCGGCGGACTGCCAGGTTCGGGTCATCCGTCCGCGCCCCTTGGTCTGGCGGTCGGCCACCACGACCGTCAGATGGGGACAGCCCTTTCGTGCCAGATCGCGAGCGGCATCCATGGTTGAGGCCACTTTCGAAAAATAATGGATCCGGTCTTCCCACTCGGGAAATTCCCACGGGTAGGGAATATCCGGCCGCTTCCTGAGACGGTAACCCTTTGGGCCGGCATCGATCCGATACCCAAACTCCTGAAGCTGCTGCAGATGCTTCCAGACCGACACCCGGGAAATACCGAGTCGTTCGCTGAGTTGCTGCCCGGAGATCACATCTCCGGACTCCGAAAGCATGTTGAGGAGTGCGCCTTTCATTTTCGTTACCCTTAGAGATGAAGTTAGTTAACGATATGTCTGGGAAGTGTCAAGATAAAATGATGGGGAAATTTCCCAACAGGGTGGTTGTGCGCAGCTAGCGCGGGTTTTCCATCCAACAACAGAATCCCGCAAAAAGGGTTCAAGGGGTCAAGGAGTCGAGGGGTCGAGAGGAATGTAAAGGACTCTGCTTTTTTCAAATGTCGGGAAAGAAATTTATAACAATTTTGTAACTATTCTCGCGTGGTTTTTCTTCCCCATCGTGGGTGGATGCCTTACAGGGTACCCCCGTGCCTGATCTATCCTTTTGGGAAACCGGTTTCCTTGGATTCGTTGAGGCCTTCAATTGTGGTGGCATAGAGGTTGCTTATTGATACAAGAGGTTTTATGGTCTTTTTGAGTCATTTGTAACATTCACATTCCACAAAAGCCGCTTAAAAATGGACCTTTCAGAGTATCTCACGGAAGACTTTTATGATGAGTTGTTCCTTCCCTCCGGTGAACCCCGCCCAGGCGCGGTACCGCTGATCCGTCGTTTGGAATCCTTCGATACGGAGCGTGTTTTGGAGCTTCAGCGCGCCGCAGAGGCAGCACTCCTGCAGATGGGAATCACTTTTAATGTGTATGGCGACGAGGAAGGAACAGAGCGGATTTTTCCTTTCGATATCGTTCCGCGGATTATTCCGGCAGACGAATGGGCGGTCATTGAACAGGGCCTGAAGCAGTGTATCTATGCCCTGAATCTGTTTATCCAGGATGTGTACAATGACCGTAAGATTATAAAGGACCGGGTGATCCCTGAGGATCTCATCGAATCCAGCCGTTCCTTTCGCGAACAGTGCCGGGGCTTCACCCCACCCAAAGAAATATGGTGCCACATTACCGGCACGGATCTGATCCGGGATTCGGATGGCAAATTCTATGTACTGGAAGACAACCTAAGGTGCCCGTCCGGTGTCTCCTATGTCCTGGAGAACCGTCAAGTCCTCAAGCGAACCTTTCCCAAGGTGTTTGAACAGTCACTTATCCGTCCGGTGGAAGACTATCCCAACCGGTTGCTGGAGATGCTCGAGTATATCGCGCCGGAATCGGTGGCTGAGCCAATGGCAGGGGTCCTCACACCGGGCGTTTTTAATTCCGCTTATTTTGAACATTCTTTTCTGGCCCGGCAGATGGGGATCGATCTGGTAGAGGGTCGAGACCTTGTCGTCCATGATGGACAGGTGAAAATGTGCACCACCAAAGGATTGATGCGTGTCGATGTTCTCTATCGACGGATCGACGATGATTTTCTGGATCCAAATGCCTTCCGCCCGGATTCACTTCTGGGGGTTGCCGGCATCATGGAAGCCTACCGGCAGGGCAACATCGCCCTGGCCAACGCCCCGGGCACCGGCGTTGCTGATGACAAGGTCATTTACGCCTACATTCCTCAGATTATCCGCTATTACATGGACGAAGATCCCATCCTCCCCAACGTGCCGACCTATATCTGTTGGGACGATTCACAAAGGGAATACGTGCTCGACAACCTGGACAAGCTCGTAGTCAAAAGCGCCAATGAGTCCGGAGGATACGGAATGCTTGTCGGCCCCCATGCCACAGAGTCAGACAGAAAGGTGTTTGCCGAACGGATCAAGGAAAAGCCCAGGGAATACATGGCACAGCCAACGGTAATGCTGTCCCGGGTACCGACCATCGTGGAAGACCATCTGGAAGGACGCCATGTGGATCTGCGTCCCTACATCATCTACGGTAAGGAAATCCATGTGATGCCCGGTGGACTGACCCGCGTGGCGCTTCGGAAGGGATCCCTTGTCGTGAACTCCTCCCAGGGCGGGGGAAGCAAAGATACCTGGGTGCTCGCCGACAACCCGCAACAGGCCAACGGAGGTCTGTCGTGCTAAGCCGGGTGGCCGAAGCCATATACTGGATGTGACGTTACATTGAAAGGGCCGAAAATGTCGCCCGGTTCGTGGATGTGAATCTCCACCTCAATCTGGACATGCCGGACACGGCAGGAGAGCAGCAGTGGGAGCCTCTGGTGACGATCACAGGGGATCAGACCCAGTTCCATGAACGCTATGATGATTCAACGGCGGAGAATGTCATCCGGTTTCTGACGTTTGATGCCGCCTACTCCAATTCCATCCTGGCCTGTCTCCGGATGGCCCGTGAAAACGCCCGAATGGTCCGGGAGATCATTTCCACAGAAATGTGGGAACAGGTAAACCGGTTCTATCTCATGGTCACCCAGGCCGCGAGGAAGGAAAATCCCGCCTCACTATCCCATGAATTCTTCGAGCAGGTAAAAATGGCGAGCCACCTCTTCACCGGTATTACCCAGGATACCATGACCCATGGCGAGGCCTGGCAATTCGCCCAGATGGGACGTTTGCTGGAGCGGGCTGACAAGACATCCCGCATCCTGGATGTAAAGTACTTTATTTTACTTCCCAAAGTGGAATATGTCGGCACGCCCTACGACAATATCCAATGGGCGGCCGTGCTCAAGTCGGTGAGCGGACTGGAAACCTACCGCAAGCGGTATCGGCGGATCCATCCATCCAGGGTGGCCGAGTTTCTGCTTTTTGACAGCAGCTTTCCAAGGGCGGCCCGTTACCGTCTGACACGATCCCAGGAATGTCTCTGCGCCATCAGTAACTCTCCGGAGGGATCCTATCAAAATGAAGCGGAACGGACGCTCGGTCGTCTGCGGTACCAGCTGGGGTATGCCGACATCAAAGATGTGCTCGAGATTGGAATGCACCAGTATATCGACCAGCTCCAGATAAAATTGAATCAGGTCGGGGAAGCCATCTCGGCCACCTTCTTCGGTTCCTGCCATCTTCCTGAAACATCGATTCCCTCAAGCACTTCTCAAGTACAGTAGGTCGGTTTGCCCGCTTGCCGGGTCGACTTGTCCCGTCGTAGCTTATCAAGCGAAGTCGGAAGCTCCGAAGGAGCGAAGCCTGGTTGGCCGGTTCAGGGCCTTTATACCCCGTTTCCCTGCAGCCGAGCATCCCAGAACCAAGCAGAAAAGGCATGCCAACTGTTTGAGTCCCGCTCCCCGTTCCCTCAATTATGGGCATTTTGATTTTTGGATTTGCTTCGGATTTCGATACCGATTCCGATAGCGATTCCGACCCCGAAACAAAAATTTGAAGTGGCTTCAAAACCTCAGATCGCGCCGAAGATCAAGGCGCGGGCCGACGAAAAAGCGGAGCGTACACGGTAGTACGTGAGCATTTTTTGTTGGCCCGCAACACAGATATTCGGTGTTAGATGAGATTTTAAAGCCACTTCTAGATGGGTTCGACGTCTACAGAGACTGTCATCTCATGCTCCCCACTGCTGAAAAGAACCCCTTTCAAGGGGGTGACATCACCGTAATCCCTTCCCCATCCGATGACAACGTGGCGCTCTTCCGGAATCAGATCATTGGTGGGATCGTATTCCAGCCATCCAAGCCCGGGCAGCCAGGCAGCAAACCAGGCGTGGGAGGCATCGGCACCCTGAAGTTTGGGTCTGCCCGGCGGAGGCAGGGTTTCGATATATCCACTGACATATCGGGCGGCCAGACCCATGGATCGGAGGCATCCAATGCCCAGTTGGGCAAAATCCTGGCAGACCCCCTTCCGGTTCTGAAGTACCTCCTCTAAGGGCGTGGAAACCGTGGTCGCATCCGGAACAAATTCAAAGTCGACATAGATCCGGTGCATCAAATCCTCCAGGGCGTCGATCATCGGCCTGCCGGCAGGAAAGCTCGTCTCTGCATAGGCGAGCACTTCCGGGGAGGCGCTGGAAAACGGTGAGTCCAGCATAAACTGGCGGGCTTCGAGAATCTCGGGCGATCCCTCGGAATGAAGCGCATCACGCACCGACTCCCAGGGGATATGGTGCCAGTCGTCCAACTGCAGCGGTGCTCGGATAACCGAAACTTCACTGCTGGCGGTCACCGTCAGGTTCTCGTGGGGGTGCTCGATGGTAAAGAAGACCACCCGGTTACCGAAGTAATCGAGTCGCTCGCGTAAGTCGGTAGGGGCCGGATCGATGATCAGGCGGCACTGAACGCACTGCTGGCCGTCCGTTTCACGGGGCAACAGCCGAGCCTCATTGTGGCAGAGGCTCACCGGTTCGTTGTAAATATACCGGGTGCGGTGGGTGATCCGGTAATTCATCGTGCCCCGACCACCAGGCGGGTTGAGGTCAATTGACGGGGCCGTTGGGCGTGGCTGAAATAAATGCGGGTCAACTCGTCGGAGGTTCGTCCCAAAAGGTTCTCGATGGATTCCATCAGATCGTAGAGCGCTTGATAGTAAATGGCGTCCGAATCGATCCGGGTCAGTCGCTGTATGTCGGCCAGGCGAACCATAGCTACGGCTTCCAGCACCAGTTTTTCGATATCGGTAAGCCGGTTGGAGACCCGATCCCGGGGCAGGCGAGCGACCTGCTTCTGAAGCCGACGAAGCTGGTAGAGCAGACTGCGCGGGTTTAATGCATCCAGAACCACCTGGTCCAGAATCGCCTCCAGGTGTATGAACGACCGGTAACGATGCCGGTAGGTGATGATATTCTCAGTGGTTGCCAACACCGCCTCATACAGGGGGTGGGATACCGAGGTCTCGTGTATCTCCGCCAGAGTATTCTTCAGAAAGCCGGCCAGAATCATACCCCGTTCGATCCGACGTCCAATATCCAGAAGCAGCCAGCCCTGCTCCCGGGTCATGCTTTCGCTGTTGAGCCCGGCAAACGCCATCAGTGCGGTGATCAATTCATCCAGTCGCCCTTTCAGCCGTCGCATGGGCATCCGATCATGTTGGGCGAATGCGTCGGCAAATGCTTGAAAGCTGTTAATCACCCGCCATGAATCGACCGACCAGAGATGTCGGACCGCATAGGCGGCATTCAGCATATACCGCAATGAAGCCAGCAGACTGCCCGATCGATCCTCCGCAGACACGGTGGCCAGAAGCTCCTCCTCCGGTGACACCTGACAGCATCCGTTTCCCGGCTCACTCACCCCGGCACTTGCATCCGTCAGCCGGGTGAGTGCCCGCAACAGGATGTGGACGCTCTCTGCCTCGGGTATCTCGCTGGTCAGATTGATCCGCTGGTAGGCTCGAAGAATCGTTCGCAACAAACGGGTCACCCCTTCGGCGCGTTCGGCATAACGCCCGACCCAGAAAAGGTTTTCGGCGGCACGGCTGGGCAACACACTGGCACTCTCCAGACTGTGCTTGATCTGGTCCGGCTGTTGCCACAGACTGATGTGCATCTGGGGTTCTTCGGCGATAATCCAGGTGTCTTTGCTGATGCCGCTGCTGCGGGCGGCCACCTGGAGGGCGCCTTCATTGGACGAGCTGAGGGTGAGCCCGCCCGGCATCACGGTATACGATTCACCGGCGGCAGCCAGGAAACAGCGTAAGGTTGTGAACCGTGGCACGAGGGACACGCCCGACAAGGCAGGTGCCGTGCTGAAACGGACGGCTGCTTGGCCTACGAATTCGCGGGGGCGGGACCGAATGCACTCCCGCCATTTGTCTTTCGCCTCGCTGTCCAGTTCGGCAACGTGGATCGCCTTGGGCAATTCCGGGGCCGAGATGGGCTTGATCATCAGTTGATCCAAATGTTCCAGCACGTAAGTAAGGGCCACAGGATCCCCGCACCACCAGGTTGGCACGGAAGGCAGAATGAGATCTTCACCGAGCAGGTGCCGGGTAATGCCGGGCAAAAATGCCGCCAGTCCCGGATTCTCTAAAATACTGCTGCCGATGGGATTGGCGATGGTGACATGCCCGCGTCTCACAGCCTCCAACAGACCGGCGACACCGATACGGGAATCTTCATCGAGCTCCAGTGGATCACAGAACCGGTCATCCACCCGCCGATACATGACATCCACCGGCTTAAGACCATCCAGGGATTTCAGCCATACCCGTCCCTTTCGAACCGTCACGTCCTCTCCCTGAATCAACGGATAGCCCAGATAGGCCGCCAGATAGGCGTGCTCGAAATAGGTGTCATGCCCCGGGCCGGGTGTCATTAACACAATGCGGGGATTCTCCTTATGGTGGGGCGCAACTTCCTCCAGTCCGGTCCTCAGCGCCCTGAAAAAGGTCGACAGGCGCCGCACATAGCAGTCACGAACCAGGTCCGGAAAGAGACGATCCATGATCAACCGGTTCTCCACCGCAAACCCGGCTCCGGAGGGCGCTTCGGTACGGTCGGCCAACACCACAAGTCCATGTTCCGTATCCCTGGCCAGGTCGGCGGCGTATAAAAAAAGCTGGGGCTGTCCATCCTGGAGGGAGCTGCTGCAGGGTCGACAAAACTCCGGACTGTCATACAGAATTTCGGGCGGCAAAAGTCCTTCCCGGACAAGATTTCCAGGTCCGTAGATATCCGAAAGGATCAGATCGAACAGGAGAGCCCGCTGGATCAGTCCCTCTTCCAGGCGTTGCCAGTAGGCGTTGTCGATGAGCAGGGGAATGGGATCCAACTGCCAGGGCCGGCTGATACCGCCCGTTTCCCCGTGGACATTGTAGGTCACCCCGTTTTCCCGAAGCAGGCGGTTAATCTCCTGCTGCCGCTGCTCCAGCTCCTCTATCCCCAGGTTCTGAATGGCATCGATAAACGGCGTCCAGTGGGGCTGAATGACACCCTCGTAAGACATGGCATCACGGCGTCCATCCAGGGGGTGATAATCCTGACTGAAATTGGCTGCCGTAGATGCAGCGATGTGGGATATTTCGGCGTGATCACTCATATGTTTAGAATCCTCAGGGTTAACCCGGCTCAATCATCCTTTGTTCGGATTCCAGCATTATCCAAGGGAATCGGCACGGCGCCTCAGATCCAGTGTGTGTGGAAAGTCAGCATTGACTTCTTCCACCGGTGGCGCCATGGGTCCGGGCCGATGGCCATGGGGAACAAATCGTCCGACGTCGCTCATCACCGGCGGCGGCTGCAGAACTCCGGGTGTGTAGCCGTAATTCCAGAATCGATTTACGCGACGCGATTCGGCCTCGTAGGCATTGACCGGAAACGTTTCGTAGCTGCGTCCTCCGGGGTGGCTCACATGATAGGTGCACCCACCGACGGCACGTCCGTTCCAGGTATCGACGACATCGAATACCAGCGGGGAATCGATGCCGATGGTTGGATGAAGGGCCGAGGACGGCTGCCATGCCCGATAACGGACACCACCCACGTACTCGCCACGGGTGCCGGTGTTGTTCAGGGGTATCCGGCGACCGTTACAGGTAACAACATAGCGGGAGTCGGTCAACCCCCGAACTCTCATCTGTATGCGTTCCATGGACGAGTCGACATACCGCGCCGTTCCGAAACTGGTGATCTCCTCCCCCAGCACATGCCAGGGTTCGATGGCCGCACGCAATTCCAGATGGATGTCGTTGATCTGAACCGCCCCATATTTGGGAAATCGGAATTCAAAGAAGGGATCCAGCCAGGACATGTAAAACCCGTATCCGGATCGTTGGAGATCATCCACCACATCCCTGATATCGGTACACACATAATGGGGCAGCATGAACCGGTCGTGAAGCTCCGTGCCCCAGCGAACCAGAGGCTTTTCATAGGGCTCCTGCCAGAATCTGGCGATTAACGCCCGAAGCAGAAGCATCTGCACGAGGCTCATCCGGTGGTGGGGCGGCATATCAAAGGCCCGCAGTTCCACGATCCCGAGGCGTCGTCCACCGGGCTCCAGGGGATAGAGTTTGTCGATGGAAAACTCGGAACGATGGGTATTCCCTGATGCATCGATCAACAGGTTGCGAAGCAGTCGATCCGTTAACCAGTATTGATCGGTATCTCCCCGGGGCATTTGTCCAAAAGCGATTTCCAGTTCATATAGCTGTTCGTCCCGAGCCTCATCCACCCGCGGGGCCTGGGATGTGGGACCAACAAAATGTCCTGAAAATAGATAGGACAGCCCGGGATGATGCTGCCAATAGGTGATCAGGCTGCGCAGCAGTTCCGGCCGGCGGAGCATGGGACTATCCGCCGGAGTGGGGCACCCAAGGGTGACATGGTTACCGCCTCCGGTGCCGGTCTGCCGCCCGTCGACCATGAACTTTTCAGTGGCCAGTCTTGCTTTTCGGGCCTCCTCATACAGGGTCTCCGTATTGGAGACCAATTCCTGCCAGCTTTCCGCGGGTTGAATGTTGACTTCGACGACCCCCGGGTCCGGTGTCACCATAAGCGACGAGATCCGATGATCGTCCGGCGGGAGATATCCTTCCAGCACCACCGGCTGCTCCAGACGAACGGCGGCGGTTTCCACGGCCGTCAGGAGGGCAAGGTATGCTTCCAGATCGTCGGCAGGGGGTAAGAAAACATAGAGGCAGCCATCCCGGGACTCCACGCACAAAGCAGTGTGGGCCACGGGGATCTCCACAGCCGCCTTATCGGCTTTACCCGTCTTGCGTATGGATGACGTCGGACTCCGTGACGCAGCCGGTCGGGCGCCCTGTTCGATGCGATCCGCAAGGGGCGGCAGTATTTGTGGGGGACCGATCTTATCAGCAAGCTCCTCAATGGTGGGAGGGGTGTCGTCTTCCGAATCATCCGGGGAATCTTTATCCACCTCATGTCGAGCGGTCCAGGGCAAGGCGTCCAGCGGGAGTCGGAAGCCCATCGGCGAATTTCCCGGCATCAGGAACATCCGCTGCCGTCGAAACTCCCACGGGCTGCTGTCCCAACGAAACGATTCCGAAAACCATCGCAATGGCAACGCGTAACCCAACGGACTCCCCAGCCGACCATCGAGAACCTTGGCCAGTTTCTGCCGTTCGATAGGATCATCCAGATCAACGGCCAGCGGGTCGACATCCGGGGGAAGATTCGACTCCTGCCAAATATGATACATCGGATCTTCATAACCGGCACAAATATGGGAGGGATTGATATCCAAAACCTTCGCCAGTTCGGTAAACAGTCTGAGGGCATGGGTGGCGTCGGTATCGGTCGCGCCCTGGGGATCGGCGAGCAGCTCCGGTTGCCGCCAGATAGGGATCCCGTCTTTTCGCCAGACGCAGCTGAGCTGCCACCGGGGTAACAGCTCACCGGGGTACCATTTTCCCTGCCCGTAGTGCAAAATGCCGCCACCTGCGAATGCGGAGTACAATCTTCGGATCAGGTCCTCAGCGCGCTCCCGTTTGTGGGGGCCGTCCGCGGCGGTGTTCCACTGTGCCGACTCCATGTCGTCGATGGAAACAAAGGTCGGCTCCCCACCCATGGACAAACGGACATCATGGTCTTGTAAAGCTTGATCGACCGTGTCGCCAAGGGCCTGTATCGTCTCCCACTGGTCGTCGCTGTATGGCTTTGTCACGCGGGGATCTTCATGTATACGCTGGACGGCATTATGAAACCGAAAGGTCACTTCGCATGGGTCGGTGGCACCCTCTACGGGAGCCGCGCTTTTCGGATCCGGCGCACAGGCCAGGGGGATATGCCCCTCACCGGCAAACAGACCTGGCGTGGGATCCAGGCCAAGCCACCCGGCACCCGGCACGTAGACCTCGGCCCAGGCGTGTAAGTCCGTGAAATCATTTTCCGGACCCGAGGGGCCCTCTAGAGGTTTGACATCCGTTGTCAACTGGATAAGATACCCGGAGACAAATCGAGCGGCAAGTCCGAGATGCCGAAGAATTTGCACCAACAGCCAGGCAGAATCCCGGCATGAGCCCCTGGCTTTGGTGAGCGTTTCTTCGCAGGTCTGAACACCCGGTTTCATGCGGATGGTATAGTCGATCTCCTGATTCAGCTTCTGATTGAGTTCGACGAGGAAATCGTTGGTGGGCCGCCGGCGGCGGTCTATCCGGTCCATACGTCCGAGCAGTTTCGGACCGTTCTCAGTTATCTTCAGATACGGTTTCAATTCTTCGGCCTGGGAGTCTGAATACTGGAATGGATACTTTTCGGCCGACTTCTCGTAGAAAAAATCGAACGGGTTGATGACCGTCATCGTGGCGATCAGATCCACCTCAACGGTCAAGCTACGGGCTTTCTCCGGAAATACCACCCGGGCCAGATAGTTCCCGAAAGGATCCTGCTGCCAGTTGATAAAATGGTTATCCGGGTTAATCTTCAGAGAGTAGGCGTCGATGGGTGTCCGGCAATGCGCCGCCGGCCGAAGTCGGAATACATGGGGAGAAATCGTCACCGACCGGTCGTAAACGTATTCGGTCCGATGGTTGACAGCTACCTGAATGGTCATTGGGCATCTCCGTGAAATCCGCCGACAGCACCACCCAATCGGCCCGGCGGAACAATGAATAAATCAAAAATAATAGGTGTCTTCCGGGGGATGTGCAACCCGATTTGACGCAAGAATGAAAAAAATACGAAAAAGTATTTTTTATGATTTTTGAGGACGTTTTTGTAATAATAAAACCGTGCAACGGTTTTATGAAACGCGACGATGTCGCTTTTAAGACTGATGCGCCGCAATCCTGTTTATCGGGAATTCCTGATGCAATATTGTGTTGTCCGGCGCTGTAAGCAACTGGAGATAATCAGGATTATTTTAGCTGAGTGTGCACAGGGCACCGTACCAAGCTGCTGGCGGTGGATCAAAGGTTCGTTGCATTTCGAACGGATGGCGCTTATCTTGCAATGCAACATTCGTTCCGGTAAAAAAAAAACCATCGGCTAACCCAGGCTATGACAGCCCAACGTCAGAAGAGCATAATCAACGATGATGGCCATAGACAACGCCCCCATGATTCACCCGGATCGGCGACCCAGGGGTCTTTATGACCCGGCATTCGAACACGATGCCTGCGGTGTCGGTCTCATTTGCGATCTTAAGGGTCGCAAATCCCACAGGATCGTTTCCGACGGATTGGAAATCCTGCTGAACCTGTCCCACCGCGGTGCGGTGGCCTGTGACGGCTCCACCGGCGACGGCGCGGGCATCCTCGTGCAGCTCCCCCACGCGTTTATCCGTAAAGCCGCCGATATCGACGGTATCCATTTGCCGGCGGAGGGTGAATACGCCAGCGGACTGGTCTTCCTGCCGAGGGATTCTGCCGATGAAAGCCAATGCATGGCCCATATCGAACGGATTGTCGCCGAAGAAGGCCAACACTTTCTCGGCTGGCGCAAGGTGCCGGTCAACAGCGATACCATTGGAGAGATATCCCGGGAGGCAGAGCCTTCCGTGCGCCAACTCTTCATTGGACGTGCCTCTGACTGCAAGGACATCGATCAGTTCGAGCGGAAACTGTTTGTTATCCGCAAGCTGGCCGAAAACGCCGTCCGTGTCGCATCTTTGAGACAGGGCCACTTTTTTCACATACCAAGCCTGTCGGCAAAGACATTCATCTACAAGGGCATGTTTCTGGCCCATCAGCTCAAGGCCTACTATCCGGATTTACACGACCCGGACATGACCAGCGCCCTGGCCCTGGTCCATCAACGCTACAGCACCAACACCTTTCCATCCTGGGATCTGGCCCATCCGTTTCGGTTCCTGTGCCACAACGGAGAGATCAATACCCTCCGGGGGAACATTAACTGGATGAATGCGCGACAGTTCCTTTTCCAGTCAGAACGTTTCGGTAAGGACATGAGCCGGCTGTTTCCCATCGCCACCCCCGGTGCGAGCGATTCGGCAATTCTCGATAATGCCCTCGAATTATTGACCCACACCGGCAGGTCGTTGCCCCATGCCATCATGATGCTGATTCCCGAAGCCTGGCAGAATCACGAGACCATGTCGGACGAAAAAAAGGCGTTTTATGAGTACCATTCCTGTCTCATGGAACCCTGGGACGGTCCGGCATCCATCGCCTTCACGGATGGCAAGTGGGTCGGCGCCGTGCTGGACAGAAACGGACTCCGCCCCTCCCGTTATACCGTGACCCGAGACGGTCTTGTCGTTATGGGGTCGGAAACCGGTGTCCTGGATATCGATCCGGCCAATGTGCTGCATAAAGGTCGACTCCAGCCCGGGCGTATGTTTCTCATCGATATGGAAGAGGGCCGCATCATCGAGGACGAGGAAATCAAAGAAAAAATCAGCCGAAGACAGGATTACCGAAAGTGGCTGGACGACAACCTGATCCGGGTCCCTGAGCCGGACACCGCGTCACCGGCAGCGGAACGTTCGGTGGATTCATTGACGCGGCAACAGCAGCTGATCGGGTACACCCTCGAAGATCTGAACGTCCTCCTGGGCCCCATGGCCCGGGATGCCGGTGAACCCACCGGCTCCATGGGAGACGATATCCCGCCGGCGATCCTGTCCCGAAAATCCCGATTGCTGTTCGATTACTTCCGTCAGCTATTTGCCCAGGTGACCAACCCGCCGTTGGACGCCATCCGCGAAAAACTGGTCACTTCGCTCGAGACCACCATCGGTGAGGAGCAGGATCTGTTCCAGGAGACGCCTCTCCATTGCCGGCAGGTGAGCTTGAAGCAGCCGATTTTGACCGAAAACCAAATGGCGTTCCTCCAGGACCCCAAGAGTGTCGGGTTGAAGAGTGCCCGCCTGCAGATGCTGTTTCCGGCGAACTCGGGAGGACCGGGGCTTGAGGAGGCCATGGCCGGCCTTTGTAATGCCGCGGCCCGTGCAGTGGAAAGCGGCGCCCAGATTCTGGTGTTGACCGACAAGGGGGCCGACAACGCCAACGCCCCCATTCCTTCCCTTTTGGCCACGGCCGGTGTGCACCATCACCTGATCCGCAAAGGATTGCGGACCCGGTGCGGGATCGTGGTGGAAACCGGCGAGGCCCGCGAAATTCATCACTTCTGCTGTCTCATCGGATATGGCGCCGGCGCCGTCCATCCCTATCTGGCATTTGAAACCCTCGCCACTATGATCCGTAGCGGCGAGCTTCCGGACATGGATGTGGAAAAGGCTGTTGCCAATTATATCAAGGCGGTGGGAAAGGGGCTCCTGAAAGTCATGTCCAAGATGGGTATCTCCACACTTCAAAGTTACCGGGGGGCCCAGATCTTCGAATGCATCGGTTTGAATGAAAACGTGGTGGACACATATTTTACTGCCACCTCATCCAGAATCAGCGGGGCAGACATCCACATCATCGCAGAGGAAACCGAAATCCGTTTCAACCGAGCCTATCCAAAGGTAGACATTCCGGGGAGCGGCGATCTGGAACTGGGGGGAAAATACAAATGGCGGCGGGATGGAGAAGCCCACCAGTACAATCCCCAGACCATCGCCAAAATGCAGCAGGCCGTCCGGGATAGCGATCAGGCGGCCTGGGATGAATTTTCGGATCTGGTCGATCGTCAAAACCAGGAAGAGGGGTTCATCCGTGGCCTGTTTGATTTCCGTTTCGCCGAAACGCCGATCCCCCTGGATGAGGTAGAGCCCTGGACGGACATCGTCAAACGGTTAAGACCGGCGCCATGTCCTACGGTTCCATCAGCAAGGAGGCCCACGAAACCCTGGCGGTGGCCATGAATCGCATCGGCGCCAAAAGCAATAGCGGAGAGGGCGGAGAGGATCCGGACCGATACGATCCGGACCCCAACGGCGACTGGCGAAACAGCACCATCAAACAGGTGGCTTCGGGCCGATTCGGGGTCACCGGCGCCTATCTGGCCCACGCTACAGACCTGCAGATCAAAATGGCCCAGGGCGCCAAACCCGGCGAGGGGGGGCAGCTTCCCGGATTCAAGGTCTATCCCTGGATTGCCAAAACACATCATTCCACACCCTATGTGGGGCTGATTTCACCACCGCCCCATCACGACATTTATTCCATCGAAGACTTGTCCCAGTTAATTTATGACCTGAAGAACGCCAACCCGGAAGCCAACATCAACGTGAAACTGGTGTCCGAGGTGGGTGTGGGGACTGTGGCCGCAGGGGTCGCCAAGGGACGGTCCGACGTCATTCTGATCAGCGGCGAATCCGGTGGTACCGGTGCATCACCCCAGACCTCGATTCGATACGCCGGCCTCCCATGGGAACTGGGGCTCGCCGAATCCCACCAGACCCTGGTGATGAACGGTCTCCGATCCCGGGTGATCCTCGAATGCGACGGTCAGCTCAAAACCGGCCGAGACCTGGCCGTGGCCTTTCTCCTGGGGGCCGATGGACTTGGGTTCGGCACGGCAGCGCTTATTGCCCTGGGCTGTGTGATGATGCGGGTCTGCCATTTAAATACCTGTCCCGTCGGCATCGCGACCCAGGATCCGGAGTTGCGCAAAAAGTTCACCGGCAAACCTGAGCATGTGATCAACCTGATGCGGTTTGTTGCTGAAGACTTGCGAAAGCTCATGGCCCGTTTGGGCTTTCGGACGGTTGCGGAGATGGTCGGCCGGACGGACAAGCTCATCAAACGGCACGCCGTGGATCAATGGAAAGCCAAAGGTATCGACGTATCAAATATTCTTTACAAGGCCGAGACGCCGCTGGCTATCTCGGATGTCTGCCAGATCGATTCCCAGGATCACGGTCTGGAACGGGCCCTGGATCATCAGCTCATCGATGCCTGCCGCCCGGCGCTGGATCACGGGGAGCCGGTGACACTGGATCTGCCGGTCCGAAATGTACACCGCACGGTCGGTACCATGCTTTCCTACGAGATTTCCAAGCGTTACAAAGATGCCGTCCGAGGATACGATCGTCATACAGGCCAACGGGTCTGCGGGACAGAGCTTTTGCGCCTTCGGCGCCCCGGGTGTCACGATTCACCTCCGGGGGGAGGCCAATGACTATTTCGGCAAGGGGCTGTCCGGGGCAAAGCTGACGATACGCCCGCCGGATGGCAGCGCATTTGCCGCCGAAGAAAACATCATCATCGGCAATGTCGCGTTTTATGGGGCCACCAGCGGAGAGGCGTATATCCGGGGGCGCGCCGGTGAACGGTTCTGTGTGCGAAACAGTGGTGTCACGGCAGTTGTGGAGGGTGTCGGCGACCATGGGTGCGAGTACATGACCGGCGGTCGTGTGGTGGTTTTAGGCACCACCGGTCGTAACTTTGCCGCCGGAATGAGCGGCGGAATCGCCTATGTCCTCGAAGAGAGCGGAGAGTTCCGTCGCAACCGGTGTAACATGGAAATGGTCGATCTGGAGCCGATGAGCCAGACCGAGGATGTCGACTTCCTCAAGACCCGCATTGAGGCACACCTGAACTACACGGACAGTCCGGTGGCCGCAAACATACTGGAGCAATGGGATACCTATCTGCCGTTATTCATAAAAGTGATGCCCGTGGATTACAAGCGTGCGCTGGAACGATTGGAAAAGGAGAAAGCCGCTTAATCAACATGTAACCATACTACCGTTCGATGAATTCATCGAAATAAGGAAATCCCCCGACATTCTCATTTCAACGGGAATAAAAAACTTCCCTCCCCCGGGGGGAGGGATAGAGGGAGGGGGACAAGCGAAGTAAAAAAACATGGGAAAACCAACAGGATTTAAAGAATACGACAGGGAGCTGCCCAAAAAACGGCCGGTGGAAAAACGGACGCAGGATTTCAAGGAGTTCTACCTGCCATTTCCGGAATCCAAGCTAAAGGCCCAGTGCGCGCGATGCATGGATTGCGGCGTGCCGACCTGCCACTCGGGGTGTCCTCTCGGCAACCTCATTCCAGACTGGAACGATTCGGTCTATCGGGACCAATGGCGGCGCGCCGCGGAACAGCTGCATCGGACCAACAACTTTCCCGAGTTTACCGGGCGCCTCTGTCCCGCCCCCTGTGAAGAAGCCTGTGTGCTCGGCATCAACGAGCCCCCGGTGACCATCGAGCAGATTGAAAAAGAAATCGTCGAGTACGCATTCGAGCAGGGATGGATCGTACCCGAACCGCCGGCCCGGAGAACCGGAAAATCCGTGGCCGTGGTGGGATCCGGTCCGGCCGGTCTGGCCTGTGCTCAGCAGCTCAACCGGGCGGGGCATACGGTGACAGTCTACGAGCGGGACGAACAGATCGGCGGCCTGCTGCGCTATGGAATACCCGATTTTAAAATGGAAAAATGGGTCATCGACCGCCGCCTGGATATCCTGATCAAAGAAGGCATCCACTTTGCCATGGAATTCCTGACCCAGCAGAACCGGCTCGTCGCCGGTGAAGAGGTGGACTGTTATGGAAAGCCTCCGATTGCGGCAAAGGGAAAGCGTGTGGTGGTCATCGGCGGGGGTGACACGGGCAGCGACTGCATCGGCACGTCCCACCGACAGGGGGCTCTCGAGGTGATCAATTTCGAGCTGCTGCCCAAACCATCCCTCGATCGGCCTGAGCATCAACCCTGGCCTTACTGGCCGATGCGGCTGCGAACGAGTACGTCCCACGAGGAAGGCGGTACGCGACACTGGCAAATCCTGACAAAGGCCTTTGTGGGCGAAAAAGGATGTGTCACCGAAGTGACCACCGTAGACGTAGAGTTTGTGGACACGGATGGCAAAGGACCGAAGATAATCGAGAAACCGGGATCGGAACGAGCCTGGCCGGCAGAACTGGTACTGCTGGCGTTAGGCTTCACAGGCCCGGAACCGAATACGATTGTTTCCCAATATAACCTCCCGCTCACCGATCACGGGAGTATTCAAACAGATGAAAACTATATGACTCCCGTGGACGGCGTGTTTGCCGCCGGCGATTCCAAAAGAGGTCAATCATTGATTGTCTGGGCGATTTCGGAAGGTCGAGAGGCGGCCAGATGCATCGATGAGCACCTCATGGGCAGCTCCGGTCTGCCCACCAAAGGTGACGGGGATCTGCCTCGAGGGTAGAAACCGGTTGTTATAGCAGATGTCAGAATTCCGTTCCGATTGACAAACGGTATACAAATGCCAGCGTACCGGAGTCATCGGAATCGGTATCGGGTTCGGAATCGGTATCGACTTCGCAGATAACCGTCCTGTCTCGATTCCGATACCGATAGCGATCCCGACCCCGAGCATCTATGGGCGCGCATTCTCTCAACACGGGGGTGTGTTGACAAAAAAACGCTTCATTTAAACGGAACATATCTTTGGCAATTGCTAAACTCCCGTACGCCTTTCCCGGCGCCCTTTTTCCTGCGAATTCCGTTCCTGACAGCGCTAAGCTGTTTTCAGAAATTCAATCGCCTTGTCTTTGTCCTCAAGGGAAAAGCTCTTTATTTCGATATTCTTAAACAGTTTATCTTCTATGTCGACGATCTTGTTTAACCCCTTTTTGTCGGTGACAACGGCCACTTTGCTAAAGTGGGAAAATCCAACGTCAGAGAGAAACTTGAATTTTTCAACCACCGCCTCCAACTCGACCCCACCGATGCTGACAATCTCCTGATATAAAATCAGTTTTTCGCCCTTATCAATTTTCTCCTTTAGAATGGACAATGCGGATGTCATTTCCTCTTCGGTGATCTTACCACCGATACGATAGGCAACGGCCTCATCGACCCCGATATCTATGAATTCCAGCATTCGAGAATCCTCCTTTTCCGGGCTTTTATTTCTGGCATTTTATCTCCCTGAAGCTTTCTCTACAAGGAATTGACCATCATCGGACAGCATCATATCGCCCTGATGCTGTGTGAGCCATTCCATGCATTGATCCCTGTTGATACAATCTATCCCAGCGATCCGCTTCAACCAGGCCCTCACCTGTTCTGCTGCAGCCGCTGTCATTTCTGCTTCACCCAGATAGCCTCGGGCGATGTCCAAAAACATCAAAAATACTTCCTCCTTTGCGTTTCGGTCGGAAAGCAGCGCACGATGCATGTAATGGTAGTTTTCACCGCGGGATTCATGCACGGACACACACAGATACTCTCCTGCTTCAGACACCATCGACACGTGTCCCTGTACATAATTGAACCAGTAAGCTTCTGCGGTCATCTCCCCCCAGTCTCTGCCACACGGGGTCATATCGAGGGGTCTTTCCGGTTTGCTTGGGAAAGCAAAGGAAATTCTCGATCCATCCGGGCTGTTCAGGGAAAGTTCAATGGCCCGGTCCACGCCTTCTATGATGCGGATCCCGGGAAGTTCCTTGCGATACCAGTTTACCCTGTTGGTTACACTCTCGCTGCATCCACCGATTTGTGTATCCGTACAGCGGATGGAGCGCCTGAAGAGAAGATCCCCCGTGTTTGAAACAACGATAATCTGATACGGGTTCGAAAATTTTATATCGGACAGACCGACGATGTATTTTTCGTCCGAAGATATCCAAATATCTGTCAGGGCCGGCACCACGCGGCAAAACAGCCGTTCCGACCCTCGGAATGCTTGCATAACGCCTTGATTATTATGGCTGTAATTACAGTCGGAGAAGGATTCGATTCGGGCATCATACCACGGACGGCCGTTTTTTCTTGAATGAACATGGGTCACGCGTATCCCCCCGCTTTCGATGCTCAGATGCTTCTCGCCGCTGTATGGCTTGTAGTCCGGCCAGGCGTTCACGGTCACCCCTAAAACGAGAATGCACAGGAAAATCGTTACCAAGGGTGTTTTCGATTTAGGCCTGGCTTCCCCATAACGCTTCGTTGCTGCCCGTTTCATAGTCATATTCCGGGATATAGTCCCATTCCTCTTCATCCTGCCCGGTGCTCATCGCCCAGGCTTGTGCAGATACATAGAGCAGTGGTTCGCACCAGTGGCGGATGTCTTTTGGCATCATCTTTGGATCTTTCAACACACGTTCATAAAAGTCCCTGCCCTTTGCCACAACCCAGCACCGCGCGTACAGGAATCCATCTCCGAATTGTCCGGATTCGCCGGCATTATCCGCATATTTCCTACCGTCCAGCTGATAAAGGAAGAACGATAGTTTATCTTCAAAAGCCTCAATATCCCGAACCTGCCGCTTCGACAATGCCTGGACCAACGCTACTAGCAATTCTTCCGGATAGTCGTCTTCGCTGAGCTTATCGAGTTCGGCCGTATGGATGGTTTCGATAAGTTTCCAAAATTCGTTTTCCTGCATCTTCCCCTTCCCTATCCGGAAGTTTTCCAATCCTGTCTCAGGACGGCCCATTGGGCCACGTCCTCAAACTGTCCCCACTTTCGCACGCACTGGCGCAGCAACCCCTCCTGAACAAACCCGTTCTTCTCAAGAACCCGACCGCATGCCGGATTTCGCATCATATGGTAAGCGCAAAATCGGTTCAGCCGGAGCTCCTGAAATCCGTAATTTAGTATCGCATGAATCACCTCGCTCATGTACCCTCGCCCCCAGGACTCCCGTCCCAACCAGAAACTGAGCTCGGCGTGAGAGTGCTCGCGGTCGATGCAGCGGATTTCGATCAGTCCGCAGAAATTCTGATCCGCCCTTTGCTCGATGACAAATGTCACTGAATGCCCCTCCTCCAGTTCTGCCTGTTGTCGGACAATATACCGATCGGCCTCACCGTCCGGATAGGGATGGGGGACCGAGATCATGGTATCGGCAATCTCCCGGGCGGAGGCCGCCCATTGGATCTCCGGGGCATCGGATGGATCAATCGGGCGAAGGCGGAGTCGCGGTGTGGTAAGCGTGGGTTGTTCGATCATCGAAACAGTTCCACCATTGGGGATTGGTGACGGACTATCCGAGTTTGACCGCTGTTCCATAGACCAGCAGTTCTGCCGCGCTGCCGATCACACTCGTGGTCATATAGCGGACATTGACAATGGCATCTGCACCCATTTCAGAAGCCTTGGCGATCATTCTTCGGGTGGCCGTTGTCCGGGCACTGCCCATCATC
>Ga0049114_1000090_pt1 | contig 22019 bp, 19 predicted proteins | sample WorMettanBELIZE2_FD_55211 | JGI IMG/M metagenome (GOLD analysis project Ga0049114, IMG submission 55211) | Marine gutless worms symbiont microbial communities from Max Planck institute for Marine Microbiology, Germany - Olavius tantulus BELIZE.2 | ecosystem: Host-associated > Annelida >... | reverse complement strand
CTCTGCGCTTAGGTGTCGATAGGTTTTTGGCATAATATCGCGTCATATCGCGAAAGCCTTAAATCCTAAAAGTGTTGCACTTACTTATTGAACTGGGGTTTGTGATTTGTAATTAGTCTTTTGTGATTTGTGTTTTGTTATTTTCATTTTTTGACTTTTCACTTTTCACTTTTCACTTTTCACTTTTTCTATGGTGCCCTTCAAATATGCCTGTCGCCTTTCCTCCGGAAATCTCTCGATGGCATACCGGAGCATGGTCCGCGGCATACGGTGATACCGCTCGATCAGAAATCGCTCCTCCGTGGGTAAATCCCGCTTGCCGATTTCCCGGAGCATCCATCCCACGGCTTTGTGAATGAGATCTTCTCGATCTTCCAGCAACATGTCGGCGATCTTTAACGTGTCGTCGAACTGATGTTGTTTGATGTAGTGGAAAGTGGCCATGATGGCGATACGCCGTTCCCACAAAACCCCGGACCCGGCAAGCCGGTACAGCGGGGCGCGGCTTCTATCCCACAGGTAGGCACCAACGATATGTTCCGCGGAGGCATCGACCAGATCCCAGTTGTTTACCCGGTTCAAGCGCTTTAAGTACAGCGAGTATATGCTTCGCTGCTCCTTCGACCCGGCCTTTTGAAATCTGAGGACCAGGATGAACAGCGATAGAAGCCGCTCTTCATGAATCGGAGATCGGAGCAGCGCATCGGCGGAATCCAGGGAAAGCGCCCGGTATTCCCTGGACAACTTCCGGAGTAACGGGACACGCACACCACGGAACACATCCCCCTCTCCGTATTCTCCGGGGCCGGTTTTGAAAAACCGCTGACTGACCGACGCCCGCTCCGGGTCGGCCAGTGCATCCAGCCGCTGACGTATCTCAGAGACAGACGCCATCCGGCAAGGCTCCAGTCTTAAGTGTGTTCCGGTATTATCCTGCCCAAGAAGGGTGTCGGTGCTGGCCTAATCCAGCAAAAAAAGTGCGCCTTGCACGTCCAGATGCGTAAGGCCGGCTTCCCGTGCCCAACGGACCGCATCCTGGTACTCCTTCCGGGTAAGACGGCGGGCAATCTTCGGAAACTCCTCGGCGCGATACATCGGGCGGTACTGGGACATGATATTGACATACGTGTCTTTTGGCAGGTGCTCAGCGATCCATTCCACGACTTGCTGAGTACCCCCGACATTGTTGGGCATCACCAGATGACGGATCATCAGTCCCCGGTACATGATACCATCGGCCGCGGGTTTGGCTACGCCGACCTGCCGGTGCATTTCCAAAAGTGCCGTCTGAGTCAATTCCGGGTAACTTTCCGCTCCGGCCGAGTAGGCATCAGCCATACGGCCGTCGGCGTATTTGAAATCCGGCAGATAGATGTTTACGATCCCGTCGAGCAGCTGAAGAATCTCGAGCCGCTCCCACCCGCAGGTATTGTAGACAAGCGGCAGTCGCAGACCATTGGCAGCGGCCTTGTCCAGGGCCCTGACAATGTGCGGTGAGAAATGGGTCGGCGTGACCACATTGATATTGTGGCACCCGATCTCCTGGAGATGGAGCATCATCCGGGCCAGATCGTCGATACCGACCTTGCGGCCGGCTCCCCCATGGCTGATCTGCCAGTTGATGCAGAACACGCAGCGCAGTCCGCAATGACTCATGAAAATCGTCCCGGATCCGCCGGTCCCCACCAGGGACCGTTCTTCTCCAAAGTGCGGTTGAAATGAAGCAATCTGCAGACGGGCTGACGCCCGGCAAAACCCGGTGTCACCGGCCAACCGGTCGGCGCCGCATTGCCTTGGACAAAGGGCGCATTCCGACATCATCTGCCAAAGAATATCCCCTCTTCCTTTCAGCTCACCGGACCGATGAAGGGATAGATATGCCGGTTCGAAATCAGGATCGATTCGGGCAGGACGCCTGTTGCCGGAGCGTCTCAAGGGTTCTGACGCCTGATTCGGTTTCGCCGCTGTGGACAATCGGGCAGTCAAGACTCCCGGCAGAAACGGACACAGGCCCAATGCCGCCCATCTCAGACAAGTCTGTATAAACTGACGTCTGTTTGAATCCATGGCCGCCTCCCCTGTGTTTCGGTAGATTAAGGCCGCTGTCACCCAAAGCTGTCATTATTCGATAGATCGCGCCCGTGACCTATTATTCTCACAACATGCATTGATTCATCAAGGTCTAAAACCGAACTGCACCATGAGATGAGTATTGCTGATCGGGAACCGTTTGTGTTAAGGGGGTCACTTCTCAATTCCTGTTGGAAAGTGGGCTGGAGATCGAATTATCGATGCTGGTTTATGTAAAATTATTCCTCACCGCCATTTTCTGGGGCGGCACCTTTATCGCAGGACGGATTCTTGCCGATAATGTCGGCCCGTTTTCCGCAGCGTTCTTGCGGTTTCTGGTCGCCTCGGTCTGTCTCATACCTCTGACCTGGCAGATGGAAGGCCGGCTGCCAAAAGTTCCCAGGGATAAAATCGTTCCGGTTATCCTGCTGGGCTTGACTGGGGTGTTTTCATACAACGTACTTTTCTTCAAAGGTTTGCAGCTCATCGATGCCGGTCGGGCAGCCATCATCATTGCCAACAACCCCATCTTCATTACGATCTTTTCCGCCTTGATTTTCAAGGAGACCCTGACCCCGGTAAAGACCGCCGGTGTTCTGCTTTCCGTGACCGGCGCCATTGTCGTGATTTCACGGGGGGATCTTTCCATCATCCTTTCCGGGGGGATCGGATGGGGGGAGATCTTCATTTTCGGCTGTGTGGCCAGCTGGGTGGCCTATTCCCTCATCGGCAAAACGGTCATGTCCCGCCTGTCCCCCCTCGCGTCGGTCTCGTATTCGGCAGCCATCGGAGCCGCATTTCTGCTGGGTCCGGCCCTTGCCGAGGGGTTGGCCGTCGATCTTGGCCGATATCAGATCAAAGACTGGATGAGCATCCTCTACCTAGGTGTGTTCGGAACGGTACTTGGTTTTGTGTGGTACTATCAGGGAATACAACGCATCGGCCCCATGAAGGCCAGTCTATTCATCAATTTCGTGCCGATCAGTGCGATCATCATGGCGTATTTCATTCTTCACGAGCCGATTACCCCTTCTCTGGCCATCGGTACGCTCTTGGTCTGCACCGGCGTGTATCTGACAACGCGCCTTAAATAACTTATGGTGAACGACGTGGCGAATATGTCCCGACCGGCACGTTATTGCAATTGCCAAAACTATGTTCCGTTTAAGTGAATCGTGCTTCTGCCAACACACCTTCGTGTCGAGGGGATGCGCTCCCGTGGATGCTCGGCGTCGGGATCGCTATCGGTATCGGAATCGAAACAATAAGGTTATCTGTGCGGTCGATACCGATCCCGATACCGATTCCGATGACTCCGGTACGTTGGCATGCCTGTTCCGTCTACTGATCGGAACGGAACTTTGACATCGGCTATAAAGACTATCGTATTCCGGACATGGGACCGGCATCAGACGGAGGCGTATCCGGTCAGGCAAATTTTTTCATCGCGTTAAGATATTCCGGATACCGGGCCAGATAGAAGGCGAGTGCCCGGCCGAAATCATCTCCCAGAACCCCATCCACAAGCATTCGGCTGATCTCCCGCTGCCGGAGGAGCGTGAACTGGGAAGTAATCAGAATATGGCGTTCCTCTTCGGAAAGCGATTCAATCAACTGAAAAAGGGCGCTGCGAGCCCTTGGCTGATACATCCAGAAATAGAGCAGGTCAAGGGCTGTGATCGTGATAATCCGTTCCAGGTCCTGCGCTTCGGCATTGGCTTCCTCATTCACCCGTTCGGGTTCCTCCAGAATGTTCAACGTCTGAGACTCCGGGAAGAGAAGTTCGAGTCGCGCATAGATATCGAGCAACTCTGAAAGCGTTTTACGATACTCGCCAAATCGAATTCGGATATTTCGGTAACGATCCGCCGTCCCTTCGATGAATCCGGCCACCAGATCGGAGGCGGCCTTGGATATAATGGCCGCCCATTTCTGGAGAATTCCGTCTATACCAACGACCCCGAAAGTCGACAGAATACCGGAGATGGCGGCGTTGAAAATCAGTGCCACGGGGATGGAAATCACACTCCGGAAAAAATTTCCGTAGATTGCCCCTTTCGGTAGGCCGCGAAACGCATTGTGGCTCGACAGGTAGATGCCGTTGGCCAGGGCCATAACCGTGTATAGCAGGATGGGGGACGTGCCGGCCGTGACTCCAAAACCCCGGTCAAGCAGTACCGTTTTCACCAGATAATCCAGCAAGGGTACCGAAAACCCGGTGAAGAGCAGAGAATCCGCGATCCTGTCCCAGTTGACCACTGCGTTCCAAGGCATCAGGGGAGATCGTCGAAGTCCGCCACCGCCCAGAATCGACTGGAGAATGTTCCGGAGTCCGGTAATGCCGAACCAGATAAAAGCCCCGAAATAAGCCAAAAGCCACCAGTCTTTGGTCAGGGCAAATGTGGCAAACGCCGGGATAAATCCGATGCACCCTTTTAGAATATTTTTCACATTCGAATTGAGGTATTCCCAGGATAATCCCGACCGCCGGGTTTTCTTGCGGGACGGTTTGAGCTGGATCCCGTTGGTGATAGTCTTTTGAACACCGCCCAGCGTAATGACGTTTCCCGGGGATGCCAATCGTATGTCGTCGGACTGCACATCCCAGTCCGCCCGTCGGCGATATCCCCACAAACCACGGCCGTCCTCCGATTCTTTCCCGTTTGGAGACAATGCGGAGCCGCTCCGTACCGGCATCCACGTCAGACGTCGAAAGGTGGTAATATGAATGGGAATGATATCTCTTCCCTCCCCCAGATCCTCTCTGACCCGATGTCTGGCCCGCTTGGGCAGGGTCTCGTCCACCACGAGGCCCATGCCGTGAAGCCGGGGCGACCGGCCCGTGGAGTCGCTGCCGATCCGCGACTTGAGAGGCCCCCCCTTGTACATGGCACGAAAGGAAATCAGATCGTGGAGAATCACACCCAGCTTTTCGGTCCGCTCCTGTTTGTCGGGTCTCCCGGAGGCTTCGAGATCCTCGATGATCTCCAAGATGATCCGTTTCAGGGCGATGGGACTCCCCTCGTTGATGGCCCGCTGAAGACGGCTTATCGCCGGAATATGGTCGGTGCGACCGGCGGACCAGTCCTTCAGATTGAATATTTCGAGCCGGGAAATCATACCGTTGGAATCATATAACAGCTCCACCACGTCTTCGACCTGAAGATTCGTGAGATTCAACGTGATGCGAAACCCGGATTGGAGCGAGGTTAAAATCTCGATGAGTTCCGAAGGGGACAGTCGAAGCAATGACGGTATGTCCTGGGTTTCGACGGCGCTGGTTGGGAAGGCAGGATGCTGGGTGATCTCGGGCAACAAGATTTCTCCAACGACGGCTTCCAGATCGACATGATTCATCTCCTGGAACCAATCATCGATCTCACCACGGCGATCCGCATTTGCCTGCTCGTGCTCTTCACGCAGGAAACGCGCCCGTATCTGAAGGGCGTCGAGTATTTTCTGATGGATGAATTTTTCAAGGTGCAGGGTCGATGTCTGACCGATACCGACAAACTCCAGAAAATCGTGCGCCGCCAGAGGAAGCAGATCGATACTGAAGCGACGGCACACGTCATCGAGATGGTTCCGATTGAAAGCGGCCAGCATATCCATGACGTGCGACTGTTGGTAGCGGGACACCTCCCGGCCCTGTTCCATCAGGCGGGTCATAGCCGGCTCTTCCAGGAAGCACAGAAACGCCTGGGAATCCGCAAAACCTCGCGGCACCCAGATGAGTTGGACATATTTATCCCGGTATCGGGCTGAAAATTCGATGCCGATCCGAATGTCCATGTCCATGATTTCGGCGGCCTCGAGCAGCTCGGCTGCAAATCTGGGCTCGATATAGTTGTAATGAACGACGCGCAGCCTCCGGATTCCCTTGATCCAGGCGTCCATCACCAAGTGGGTCGAGCTTTTGCGTCCCTTGGTATTGACATCGTGGACATGATCGTCGAAAGCGATCTGGTTCCATTCCTCGGGCATTTCCAGCAAATGGTATTTTCTGAGCTGACGCCGCACCGCCCGCGGTTTCCCAGAGGCAGTGGCTCGGAAGTCGTGGGCCAATTCCAACTGTCGGGTATAATCGCCATGGGCCCGGACAAGCTCCTTCATGATCTGTAGCAGTACACGGGCGGTATTCTTGGGCATTGGGCCTTCGGCCGTGTCGAGAACCTCATCACGAAGGGAGCGAAGCGCTGTCAAACGTTCATCGACGCCACCAACTTCAAGGGAACTGAGAAGATGGGCCACAGCATAGGCAATGCGAAGACTTTTCGATTCCGCCAGTTCCTTAATGCCATTGGGATGGAAGTAGCCGTAGTAGAGGCGCCGTGTATACTCCAGGCTTTGATCCCTGCAGCAGACATCGTTGACGATCTTGAGAAGCTCGTGATCACGGCGGTCAAACCGCCATCTGGACCCTGAATCGTTCAACCTTTCACACCCTCCAATATACAACCGCTTTCTCGATCAACTGCGCGGTCGCTAACTATGCAAAAATAATGCCTTTTCAATCTTCTTCCGGGTCCGGGGGAGTTTGCATCAGGACGAGAGAGCAATGTACTATCGTGAACGTCCTGGCATCCGCCGGATAACTATATAATATACTGTATTATTTAATTATTGTAAAAAATTGCGCCATTGCCATGTTGGAGAGGATGTGTCTCCCCCATATCGATGAGACCTTGGATATCACGGGATGGTTTGCCCTATGATCCCTAGCAACTGTCATTTTTGACTCAGAGGGGAGAATTACAACCGATTTTCCTCGACACCGTGACATGCCACCTGGGTCCCGGAATCAAGGGTCAGGAGTATAGGGATATCTTCCGTACATCCCTGATTGGCATAGAGACACCGGCCATGAAACACGCATCCGGTGGGCAGGTGAATGGGGGTGGGGACCTCCCCCCGCAATTTGATGTGATCGGATTTTTGATGCCCCCGCCTGGGAATGGCACTCAACAGGGCCATGGTGTAGGGATGTTTTGGATTGGAAAAGAGCTCCTCGGCAACAGCCAGTTCACAGAGCGTGCCCAGGTACATCACGGCCACCCGTGTGCTGATGTGCTGTACCACACCGAGATCGTGGGTGATAAACATGTAGGTCAAACCCCGCTCCTCCTGCGCGCTCATCAAAAGGTTCAGAATTTGAGCCTGGATCGATACATCCAGGGCCGAGACCGGTTCATCGGCCACGATGAACTCCGGATCGACCATCAGGGCGCGTGCAATGCTGATTCGTTGGCGCTGGCCGCCGGAGAACTCATGAGGATATCGATCCACCCAGGACGGGTCGACACCAACCTGCTCCATCACAGCGGAAACCTGGTCCTGAATATCGGTCGGGGATGCGGCGCGTCTGTGAAAGCGCATCGGCTCCTCAAGGGTTTGACGAACGGTTTTCCGGGGATTCAGAGACGCATAAGGGTCCTGGAAAATCATTTGCATTTTGGCCCGGAATGGGAGCATTTGGCCGGGTGACAGGTCATTGATCCGATCCCCCCGGTACAGCACTTCTCCGGAGTTGGGCGGATAGAGTCCGATGGTGGTGCGGGCCAGGGTTGACTTTCCGCATCCGCTTTCGCCCACCACACTGAATGTTTCTCCCGGATAGATGGTAAAACTGACATCATTGACGGCCTTTACGGTCGTTTTTCGTCGACGTACACGCCAGTTGTCGAAGGTGATCTGGTCGAGCAGTCCGCCGGAAATATCGAAATGCTTGACAATATGGTCTAGGGTGAGGAGGCCTTCGGCGCTGGTCATGATTCGTCGCTCCCGGTCGTTGGACCCTCGGGCTCCCAGGGTCCGCTTTTCTCCAGCGAGGCGTTATAGGCGACCATGTGGCAGGCAGCCCGCCGGTCCGACCTGTCCGTTGGGATCAACTCCGGGAACTTCTTCCGGCAGACCGCGGCACGGAATCGGCAGCGGGGATGAAACGCGCAGCCCTCCGGTATGCTGGTCAGCGTGGGCATCATTCCCGGTATCTGGTTCAGGCGGCTGCCGGGGAGGGTGCTGCCCGGCAGGGCATGAATCAGTCCCTGGGTATAGGGATGCTGGGGATGGGCGACAGTATCTTCGGTGGGGCCGGACTCGACGATTTTTCCGGCATACATGACGGCGATCTTTTCCGTGACTTGGGACACCACGCCCAGATCGTGGGTGATTAACATAAGCCCCATCTGCTCGGATTCGCATAAATCCTGAAGTAAGTCCATGATCTCCGCCTGAATGGTAACATCCAGTGCCGTCGTCGGCTCATCTGCAATGATCAGGGCCGGGTCCGTCAACAGCGCGATGGCAATGACGATACGCTGGCGCATACCGCCGGAAAACTCATGGGGATATTGGCGCAGCCGTTTTTCCGGAGAGGGAATCTGGACCTTCCGTAATTTTTCCAGGGCAATCCCTTCCGCCTCTTCCCTGGACACAGACCGATGGGCAAAAAGGGTTTCGACCATCTGGGTTCCGATGGTCAGCACCGGGTTCAGGGTCATCATCGGATCCTGAAAAATCATACTGATCCGATTGCCCCGGATGTCCCGCATCTCATTGGACGTCAAACGGTTGATTTCCAGGCCCTCGAACAGAATCCGCCCTCCGGAAATATAGCCCGGTTTGCTGATCAGGTTCAGCACCGCAAAGCCGGTAACCGATTTGCCGGCGCCGCTTTCCCCAACCAGCCCCATCCGCTCCCCCCGATCCAAGAGAAGACTGACACCGTCGATGGCGGTCAACTCGCCAAACCGAAGCGCGAATTTAACTTCGAGATTGTCTATTTCAAGCAGATGAGGCATTCTCTCAATCCGTTCCCGGTGTGCCCGTCAGCCCGTTAGCCCGTCTGTCCTGAGCGAGCGAAGCGAGTCGAAGGATGGGCCCGTGGGTCCGTTTGCCGGTTTGCCCGTTGCCCGTTTGTGTTTGGTGTTTGGTTTTTGGTTTTTTTGTGATTTGTTATTTGTTTGTGATTTGAAATTTGTGATTTGTGTTTTGCATTTGAGCAGATCGATATCGGTTTCATTACGCCCTCCACTAAACACAAAACACTAAAAACGAAACACCAGCTATCCCTTATATAATTTCGGATTTAATACATCCCTCAACCAATCACCCAGCAGATTAATCACCAGAACAAGAACCACCAGCAGAAATCCAGGAAACAGCGTAATCCACCAAGATCCGCTGAAAATATATTCAAAACCCGACCGGATCAAAGACCCAAGGGACGGTTTGGTCACCGGCATACCCAGCCCGAGAAACGAAAGCGCCGCCTCGCTCATAACCGCGTTGGCCACCTGGATGGTAGAGATCACCAGAACCGACGTCATGGTATTGGGCAGAATATGCCGAATCATGATCAGCCGGCGGCTCAACCCGATCACCCGTGCGGCTTCGACATACTCCTTGTTCTTTTCGCCGAGCACCGAGGCACGAACGGTTCGCGCATACACCGGCCACTCGGCAAGCCCGATGATGACCACCAACAACGGAACCGCCAGATCCTCGTAGGGTCCGATGCCGAAGGCGACCTGGAAGATGGCGCTGATGAAGATCGCCACCATGAGATATGGGAAGGACAGTTGAATATCCGCAATCCGCATCAGGATCGAGTCGACCCTCCCGCCAAGGTATCCCGCCGCCAAGCCAACCATGACCCCCAGCAGGGCCTGCAGCATAACCGCACCGCAGCCGATCAGGATCGACAACCTCAGCCCATAGATCATGGTGCTGAGCAAATCCCGGCCCTGAATGTCGGTGCCGAAAACAAAGGATTTTTCCCCCTCCTCCATCCACGAAGGAGGGATTTCGGCATTCATAATGTCGATGCTCTCGGCATCGTAGGGATTAAAGGGTGCTGCCACAGGCGCCAGGATGCCGACAAGGATGAGAAGGACCAGCACACCGAAACTGGCCATGGCCACCCAATCCCGCCGGAAACTGTAAAGCAGGTAAGACTCTTTGAATCGTTGGTACCAGAGTGTCATGATGCTCCCGATATCCGTACTGTGGGATTGACCAACCCGTAAATAATGTCCACAACCGTGTTGACCACTACGAACATGACTCCGACAAATACAAGGTACGCCACCAAAAGGGAGATGTCCGACCGCTCCACTGCCTCCAGAAACATGAATCCCATCCCCTGCCATTGGAAAACCGTTTCTGTCAGGATAGTGAAGGCGAACATAATGCCGATCTGAACCCCAAATACCGTGATCACAGGCAGCAACGTATTTTTAAACGCATGAATCAGCCACACCCGCTGAGCTCTGAGCCCCTTGGCCCAGGCGAACTTGATATATTCGGTTTCCAGCACTTCCATCATTTCGGATCGAATAAGACGGATGAACAGGGGCAGGGTGATGGACGCCAGGGAAATGCTCGGTAGAATCAGATGCGCCAGCCCGTCCCAGGTAAGAAATCCGGTTTCCCAGCCCCATAAATTCACGGTTTCGCCTCGCCCGTATGAGGGCAGCCAGTTTAACTCCACCGAAAATACGTAAATCAGCATGATGGCGGTTAGAAATACCGGGATCGAAACCCCCAGGGTTGAAAAGCCCATGGTAAACCGTGAAAACCAGCTTCTCGGAAAAATGGCCGTATAAATTCCTCCCGGCAAGGAGATTAGAACGATGATCAGAGTCGCACCGATAACAAGCTCAAGGGTGGCCGGCAGCTTGGACAGGATGACATCCAGAGCCGGCCGCTTGTGAAAAAACGACAGTCCCAGATCGCCCCGGGCGGCATTGCCGACAAACCTCAGGTATTGCACCAGAAAGGGATCATTGAGACCCAGCTGATCCCGTATCACTTCCCGCTCGGCCGGCGTTACGCGCTCGCCCACCAGGTCCCGCACCGGGTCCCCGATGCGATTCTTGATGGAGAATCCCACCAAACTGATAACCAGCATAACGATGATGGCCTGAAAAAGCCGGCGGATAATAAATGCGAACATAATCGGACCTAATAGAAAAACCCGGGTATCCCTTGTCTATCCGGATGATCTCATGAGCATTTCAAGTTAAACGATTGGCAAAAAAAAAACCAGCAGATATCATAAAAAAACGGGACAGCCCGCTGGCCAATAGCAGCAGCCTGTCCCGTTGGTGTGCGTCAGTCGTTACCGATAACTATTTGATCACTAGATCTCCCAGATAGGGGAAATTCATGGTGTTGACGATGGGTTCCACCCCAATGTTTTTCTTGGCGCCATAGGAGTGGTTCTGCCAGTGGAACGGCACGAAAGCCGCATCATCGTATAGGATCTTTTCAATTTCCTTCAGGATCTCCGCCCGTCGCGTCAGATTGGTTTCCGACTGGGCCGCCAATGTCAACTCATCGATTTTCGCATTGCAGTAGTTTCCGGAATTGTACTGTCCGTATCCGGTTTTCTTATCTGGGCACATCACGAGAAATTCGCTGAAATTGCCCGAATCTTCGGTGTCGGAGTGCCAGCCGATCATCTGGATGTCGGCCGCCTGGGCGTCGAACTCATCCCAGTACTGGGCTTTGGGCATGGTTTTGAGGTTTACCTTGATATTGATCTTGGCCAGCATGGATACCACGGCTTCGGCGATTTTCTCGTCGTTGACATACCGGTTATTCGGAGCAATCATGGTTGCCGTAAAACCCTTTTCCAGTCCAGCCTCCTTCATGAGCTCCCGGGCCCGATTCAAGTCATACCGGGGTTGAAGTTCCGGATTGTGACCGGCATACCCCGCAGGGCTTTGCTGGGCCGCAAGAGTCGCCGTTCCCTTCATGATCTTTTTGACGATTCCGGCATTATTGATGGCATAGACAATGGCCTGACGGACCCGCGGGTCCGCTAACTCCGGCCGTCGTTTCTGGTTCAGCTGGATGGTGATGATGCGACCTCCGGGGAAAGTGACCAGCTTGATCTTCTTGTCTCGACGAACCCGTTGGAAATCCTGGGGCGGAACCGGCGAAATGAAATCCACATCACCGGATAAAAGGGCGGCCACCCGGGTGGCGTCTTCCTTGATGGGGGTCAGGATAATTTTGGTCACATTCCCGGGGGATTTCGTGTCCCAATAGTCGGCAAAACGCTCGAACACGGTGCGCACCCCCTGCTCTCGGTAAGTTACCTTAAACGGCCCGGTCCCGGATTCGTGGGTAAGGGCAAAGGAAGGTCCGATCTTGACGATAGCATCTTTGTATTGCCCGGTGTCGTCCAGGCCCGAATAGAATTTCCGGTCCATGGGGAAGATATAGGTGGCCATGTTCAAAAGCAGAGCATAGGGTTTTTTGGTAATGATATCCACGGTGTGGTCGTCGATCACCTTGACTTCGTCAAAGGGCTCGAAGAGTCCCTTGAAATCAACGCTTTTTTTCAACCGCTCCACAGTCCAGCGAACATCCTCCGCCGTAAACGGGTTCCCGCTGTGGAAGATCACATCTTTGCGCAGGAAAAACCGCATGGCCCGATCGTTGATGCGTTCCCAACGCAGGGCCAGCCGGGGTTCAAACTGCATGTCCTGGCTCCATCGGACCAGCGGATCGAACACCCAATGGGAGTACTGGAGCATCCCTCCGGACAACTGCACATGAGGATCCAGGGACACCGGATCGGCATCCAGCCCCAGCTTCAATGTTTTTGCCCCGACGCTCTGCCCGAAGCCGAAGAGCAGCAGCACCGTTAAAACGGTAAGGAGTATTTTTTTCATGTCGCCCCCCTCTCCTGAATGGTTCATACCAATAATAATGGATTCATTTATCTCTTGGCGGAGATGATGTTAGCAAATCAGTCCGCAGTTTCCCGGGAATTATTATAGCAATCTATAAGAGAGAACCGAAGACGGGTCAAGCTGGAAGATAAGAGGATGATAATTCGGACGACCCGCTCCGTCAATTGTTGAGATGCCACCGGATGCGATGCCCAAGATATCCGGCCAGCGGCAAAGACCCGGGATACCGTCACAGACAGCGTCGGGACGCGCCCTTGCGGACAGAACTTCAAACCGGTATCGGGTAAGAAAAGGTCCCAAAAACATAAATTGACAGTCCCAGGTAATGTCTCTATCATTGTTGGAACAGCAAGCAATTCCTTTTTTCTGCTGTCGGGCACCATGACAAGATCTTAGTTTACCAGTTCCAATTCTTCACCTCGACCATCGCCAATGATCGCGTTATCCGTTGTTTCGGGATTTGTTCTCGCAATGGCAGCCCCGTTACTGCACCGGTTGTTCCCTCACCGTAGCGGTTGGATTCTGGCATTGCTGCCCATCGCATTGACCGTTTTCTATGCCGGTCATGTCGGACCTGTTTCCTCAGGACTGACCTTCAGTGAATCCTACGTGTGGATTGCCGCCCTCGACATCCACTTTTCCTTTCTTCTGGACGGACTCAGCCTGGTCTTTTCCCTCCTCATCGCCGGCATCGGCGCTCTGGTCGTGATTTACTCGGGCGAGTATCTTTACGGAAATGCCGAGCTGGGCCGCTTTTATATGTACATACTGGCATTCATGGCGTCCATGCTCGGACTGGTATTGGCCTCCAACCTGATCACCCTGTTTGTCTTCTGGGAATTAACCAGCCTGACCTCATACCTGTTGATCGGTTTTGAACATCAGCGGGCGTCGGCCAGGGACGCAGCGCTTCAGGCGTTACTGGTTACCGGCATCGGGGGGCTGGTGCTCCTGGCCGGATTTCTGCTCATCGGCCAGGCGACCGGCACCCTGGAGCTGGCCGAACTCCTGACCCGACCGGGAGGTCTCGGGGGGCATCCGTTATATGTGCCGATCCTGATATTGGTTCTCATCGGCGCCTTTACCAAATCGGCCCAGACGCCGTTTCATTTCTGGCTGCCGTCGGCCATGGAAGGGCCGACCCCGGTCAGTGCCTTTCTCCACTCGGCCACCATGGTCAAGGCGGGAGTGTACCTCTTGCTCCGTTTTACGCCGGTTCTGGGCGGTACGGAGTTATGGCAGACATTGCTGACAAGCTTTGGCGGGGTGACGATGATTGTGGGGGCGGCCATGGCCCTGTTTCAGACCGATCTGAAACGCCTCCTGGCCTACACCACCGTCAACGGACTGGGCATGCTGGTATTTCTGACCGGCCTTCCGTCCCGGACCGGAATTACGGCTGCGCTGGTGTTTCTGGTCACCCATGCGCTGTACAAAGGTTCGCTGTTTCTCACCGCCGGGGTCGTGGACCACGAAACCGGAAGCCGCGATATCCGGAGGCTGCGGGGGCTTTACACACAGATGCCTCTGGTCACGGTGGCGGCTCTCCTGGCGTGCCTGTCCATGGCCGGACTCCCGCCCTTGCTGGGTTTCATTGCCAAAGAGTCGATCTATGAGGCGACTTGGCATGTGTCCCGCTGGGCAACGGGGACCACGGCCGCAGCGGTAACGGCAAATATGATGCTCTTTGCCGGGGCCGGTCTCTTTCTGCTGCGTCCGTTTTTCGGGAAATCGGACGCCGCCGCACCCCATGGCCATGGGCATCCCATTCCCCTGAGCCTCCTGTTGGGCCCGCTGGTCCTGGCGGTGATGGGACTGCTCGTCGGTCTGGCGCCGGCTTTGATGGACGGCTCGATTATCTCGCCGGGGGTCGGCGCCGTCCTTCAGACGGCCACAGACATCCACCTGTCACTTTTTCACGGGATTACACCCATGCTCGGCCTGAGCGCATTGACCGTCCTTCTGGGCGTCGTCCTATATGGGCTGCAGCCGAAACTCGTGCCATGGGTGGAACGCCGGTCGGCCTGGGCCCGCTTCGGGCCGACGGCGTGGTATGAGCATGGGCTTGCCGCTGTGAAGCACCTGGCCGAATGGCAAACCCTGATCCTGCAGAGCGGGCATCTTCATGTGTATATCCTGATCATTATCCTGACGACCATGGGCGGTGTAGGCGCCACCCTCGTCCTCCGGAACGGTCTGATAATCCATTGGCAGCCGGACAGCGTCAGGGCGTTCGAGGTCGTTGTCATTATCCTGATGCTCATCGCACCCCTGGTCACTATCCGATCCGATTCACGGCTGAGCGCCATTGTCGCCGTCGGTGTGGTGGGCTACGGCATGGCGCTTCTGTTCGTCGATTTCGGTGCGCCGGACCTGGCCATGACCCAGTTTATCATCGAGACCATGACGGTCATCCTCTTTGCCTTGATCATCTACCACCTTCCGACGTACCGGCAGATGTGCTCCCGGGCCCAGCGGGTGCGAAACGCCATTGTTGCGGTTGCCGGCGGTGGTCTGATGACCCTTCTGCTTCTGATCGCGCTCAGCATTCAGGAAGGGAGCCGTCTGTCCGGTTTTTTTAAGGAACACAGCCTGATCACCGCCCATGGGAGAAATATCGTGAACGTCATCATCGTCGACTTCCGGGCAATGGACACCTTGGGGGAAATCACGGTGCTGGCCATCGCCGGAGCCGGTGTCTACACCTTGCTGAAACTTCGAATGCAGGGGGGAAGCGAATGAAATCGCTGATTCTGATGACCGCAACCCGTGTCTTGATGCCAATGCTGCTGCTTCTGTCGGCATTCCTTCTGTTTCGGGGGCACAATGAACCGGGCGGCGGTTTCATTGGCGGCCTGGTGGCCGCCTCGACCTTTATTCTGCACTGTTTTGCCCATGGGCCCGAGGAAACCCGAAAATTGCTTCGGATCCAACCGGGATATGTAGTGGCTGTGGGGCTGCTGCTGGCCATGGGAAGCGGATGCCTGGCGATGATGTCTGGCCTGCCGTTTATGACCGGACTATGGGGAGATCTCGATCTGGGAGGCGGACAACATCTTCCCATCGGCACGCCGGTCATTTTCGACATCGGTGTCTATCTGGTGGTCATCGGTGCAATGCTGGAAATTGTGCTCACCTTGGCGGAGGAAGGATAACCATGGAGATATTGACATCCATCGTGGTGGGTGGGCTGTTTGGCTCGGCCATCTATCTGCTCCTGAGCCGCACCCCCGTGAAGCTGATCATCGGGCTGGTGCTGCTGTCCAATGCCATCAATCTGCTCATCTTTGTGGCTGCCGGTCTGACCCGTGGGAAGCCCCCCCTGATACCGGCTGGCGCCTTACGTCCGGTCACCGAAGTGGCCGATCCCCTGCCCCAGGCACTGATATTGACCGCTATCGTGATTTCCTTCGGAGTCCTGGCATTTGCCCTGGTCCTGTTTCGCCAGGCGTTTGATCGAAAACCATCATCATCGGAACCGGAAACCGAGTCGACGTGCACATGAATCTGCTGCTGGTGCTTCCCATACTCATTCCGCTGGTCACCGCCTGTCTATGCTTTCTGACCTGGCTGTCGAGACCGGCCCAGCGACTGCTGGGGATTTTGGGCTGCACCGCTCAATTAATCACGGCGATTGTTTTACTGATCCGGGTCCGGGAAAATGGTATCGCCGCCACCCAACTGGGCGACTGGCCGGCCCCCTTCGGTATCACCCTGGTCGCGGATCTTCTCGGCGCCATCATGGTCCTGTTGGCGGCGCTCATGGGGATGGCCGTCATGCTCTACTCGGTGGGCAGTATGGACCGGCAGCGGGAATCCTTCGGGTATTATCCGTTTTACCATCTGCTGCTTATGGGGGTCAGCGGTACCTTTTTAACCGGGGACATGTTCAACATGTACGTGTGGTTCGAGGTCATGCTCATGTCCTCTTTCGTACTGATGGCGCTAGGCGGCGAACAGGCTCAGCTCGACGGCGCCATAAAGTACGTGACGCTGAATCTGATTTCTTCCGCCTTTTTTCTCACCGCCCTGGGAATCCTTTACGGAATGGCCGGTACGCTGAACATGGCCGATCTGGCCGTTCTCAGCCGGAATGTGCGATATCCCGGTGTGGCCTCTACTCTGGCCATGCTCTTTCTGGCCGCCTTCGGAATCAAAGCGGCTCTGTTTCCGCTCTTTTTCTGGCTTCCGGCGTCCTATCACAACCCACCGGTAGCGGTGTCGGCGATTTTCGCAGGCCTTCTGACGAAGGTCGGGGTCTATGCCCTGATCCGGGTGTTTACACTCATCTTTGTCCAGGATATCAACTACACTCACACCATCATCCTGGTCCTCTCCGGGCTGACCATGGTTACCGGTGTGCTGGGTGCCATGGCCCAGAACGAGTTTCGCCGAATACTCTCTTTTCATATTATCAGCCAGGTGGGATACATGATCATGGGTCTCGGCCTCTACACACGACTGGCTCTGGCCGGCTCCATTTTCTACATCGTCCATCACATCATTGTGAAGACAAACCTTTTTCTGGCCAGCGGCGTTGCCCGGAAAATCGGCGGGTCCTACCGTCTCGAGCGCCTCGGAGGGCTGTCTCTAACCGCTCCGGGACTGACCGCCCTCTTTTTTGTTTCTGCCTTTTCCCTGGCCGGCATTCCGCCGTTGTCCGGGTTCTGGGCCAAGCTGGTCCTCATCCGGGCCGGTCTTTCGGAGGCCGCCTATATCATTGCGGCAACAGCCCTGGCGGTGAGCTTGCTGACCCTGTTTTCCATGACCAAGATTTGGAGAGAGGCCTTTTGGGGGGCACCTACGGAAGCACCGCAGACTCTGGATGCATCCGATGACTGCAGCGCGTTTTCAGGTCCCTCGGTTCTCCTGTATCTTCCCATGATGCTTCTGGCAGGGCTCACGCTGTGTATCGGTCTTTACACCGGCCCCGTATTCGATCTTGCCCTGGAAGCTGCGGACCAGCTGCTGGACCCGACGGGCTATATTCAGGCGGTTCTGGGAGGAACGCCATGAAACAGATCAATGTGCTGCTGGGAAATATATTCCTTCCGGTGATCTGGATGGCATTGACCGGGGAATTCTCGCCGATCAACTTTGCCGTTGGATTTCTCATCAGCTCCCTTTGCTTGTGGCTGGTCAAGTCACCGGAGCAGGTTACTTTTCTGGTATACATCCACCGATTGGTTAAAGCGATCCGATTTCTGTTCTTCTTCATATACGAGGTGCTGGCTGCCAATGTCCGGGTGGCTTGGGAGGTGCTGACGCCAAAGCACCACATGCGACCGGCCATTATCGCCATTCCTCTTGATAACCTTTCGGATTTCGAGATTACGACACTCGCAAACGTCATCACGCTGACTCCGGGCACCTTGAGCCTGGATGTTTCTCCTGAAAAACACACGCTGTATGTCCACGCCATGTGGATTGATGATCCGGATGCATTTCGGGAAGAAATCAAAACCCGATACGAACGCCGGGTCAGGGAGGTATTTGAATAATGCTGATAATCGTCATTTACACTGTTGTGCTGCCGCTGGTGTGCATCGGCCTGATCGGCGGGTTCATCCGCATGGTGATTGGGCCTACATTGCCGGATCGTATCGTGGCCTTTGAACTGATCGCCACATCGTCGGCGGGCATTATCGTGGTCACGGCCATCGCAATCCGCCAGCCGGCCCTTCTGGATGTGGCCAGCGTATGGGCGATCATTTCATTTCTGAGCGTCATCGCGTTTGCCCATTATATTGAACACTGGAGGGGGCGGCCATGATCGAATTTGTCACCGGTGTGTTTCTGGTTGTCGGCGCGTTTTTTATTTTCGTGGCCGGGCTCGGCATTCTTCGGATGCCCGATATTTTTCTTCGGATGTCGGCCACGACCAAGGCAGGAACCATTGGGCTTGGCGCGTTACTCGCCGGCCTGGCCGTTTTCTATCACACCATCGGTATCGATGCCCGTGCCGTGGCAACCATCGGATTTGTCATCCTTACGGTACCGGTGGGCGCCCATCGTATCGGCAGGATCGCCTATCTGGTGGGGCTTCCACTCTGGGAAAAAACGGTAAAAGATGAACTCAAAGGGGTGTACCCGCAAGATGCCTGCGCCCCTCCCGGGGAGGCCTGTATGATGCCGGAACGGCGGTCGGGCTGGGAGGAAACGACACCGGGGACGGAAGTCGAATACTGACCTGTCAATGAATTCTAGTTTGAGGAGATGCTGCTATGGATAAAAAGATTCTCGTTGCCGGGGATGATTCCAGGCACTGCCGCGCCTGTGTAACGTACATCAGTAAATTGTCGTCGATTATTCCTGATTTGCATATGACGTTGTGTCACATTCAACCGGCCATATCTCAGTTTCTCATCGACGAGGCAAAAACCGACGCCCGGGCACGAACGGAACTCAACAAGATCGTCAGAAAAAATGAATCCGCGGCCAACGACATGCTTACAGGGATCCGCAAACGGCTGACATCCGATGGTTTCAACCCCGACAGCATTGACACCCTGACCCGACCAAAAGATCTCGGCCTGGCAAAAGACATCATCGAGATTGCCCAGGAAGGGCAGTACGACGCCATTGCAGCCGGTCGCCGGGGTCTTTCCGGGCTGCAGGAAATGGTCCTGGGCAGCCTCACCGCAAAATTGGCCGAGCATTCAGCGGTCATACCGGTTTGGATCATCTCAGGCAGGGTGCCCAATACCCGGCTGCTGCTGGCCGTGGACGGCTCGGAGAGCGCCTATCGTGCCGTGGACCATGTCAGTTTCATGCTCGACGGCAACCCGGATGTAAGACTCACCCTCTTTCACGCGGTCCCGAGGCTGAAGGATTACTGCGAAATCGATTTCTCTGACACCGATAAAGACATTGCAGAATTTATGGTCGAGGATGACAAGCGCTGCCTCACCCGGTTCTATGCCCATGCGATGAAACGCTTTAAGGAAGCCGGGCTCGACGAAAAGCAAATCGAGATCAAGGAAACCCGCCAAAAGGGAAATGTTGGAAAAGCCATTGTCCGAAAGGTGAAACAGGGAGATTACGGGACGGTGGTGGTGGGTCGGCGAGGTCTCAGTCGATCCTTCTTCATGGGAAGCACCTCAAAATATGTTCTCGGCCAGGCGGACAAGCAAGCGGTTTGGATGGTCTCCTAGATTGGATGGGAAACGGGACGTCGCTAAGAAGCATACTTACCGGTTCGATTCAGGGCCAGCGCGACGAAAGGCAACAGAATCCACGGAATTACATAGTAGACGCTCAGATACCAGTATTGAATGATAAATTGGAACCCGCTGCCCAGATATACCCCACAGTAAAGCCAGTCATAAACGGCAAGGGGCACCGTGAAATAGAATGCCATCCAGAGCGACACCGGTATTCTTTGTGCAGGCCGTCTGGGTTTTAGAACGACATATACCACAGCGGCGATGGGAATCACGAGAAGAACAACAAACCAGATCATCTGGGCGTTGGAATACTGCTGATAATAAGATGGCCAGCCGGCGATCCAAAATCCTATCCAGACAGCGGTAGCTATTAAAAAAATTCGAATGTGACCTCGCCTGGTCAAATGGAATTACCTCAAAATCGGGTTCGCGGCACCCAGGGCGGATTCGAGCTTACCGACATGATTTCTCTGATCCATCTCCTATGATACCGCTCCATCACGGTTGATGTTCGTCCGGCCCGACGATTGCCGGTTTTCGCTTTTGGAGCAACAGGAGGATACCGTATGATCCCGCAGCTGCCAATAAATGCTTGATAGTGTGCCCACTCACGACCCTCCCAGTGAATTCAAAAATATGCCGGTCTGTTAGTTCCGTGACCACCGCAAGTATGTACGATAGTAGCGCCAAACCCATAAGCCATTTATGCGAGGTGACGCTCCGAAACAGAATCATGATCAGGGCAATCGTGAGTAATGTCGTTATTTGCAGCCAGAAGTAAGGCCGCAAATCATCGACCTGGGACCAATACAGCACAGAGCTGAGACCAAGCAAAATGGCCGGGACCAACATGGCGGCGAAGCGCTGGTCCACGTAGTCACCAAACACGCCTGTTAAAAGGCTCATGAACGCGATTGTCATGGCGAGTCGGTCCCAGACGAGAGTATCGTTGTTCGGATTCAGGTGGTAGTAGGCGGACCCGAGGCTGATGAGTGCAACGCCCGCGAAAAACGAGGTCCAGGCGCTGTGCAAAGGCCCCAGTGGATTCCGCAGGCAAAACCGCACTCCCCACATCCCGATGATTAAAAACGGCAGATTGGAAAAAACATCCCAGAAGTTGGGGATACCCAAAACCGTTCGTGTGTCGGCAAATCTGTGGTAATCCGTGTCCTGTGAAATGGGTCCCCAAATCAACAGGGCGATAAGGATTACCAACGGCACGATCACCAAGATGGCATAGCACCACCAAGAGGTCGAATTCTGCCGAGTAGCCGAAATCGATTGGGATGTCATCATGGAGATCCTCAAATCCACCGACCCGACAACGGCCGCAAATGATACTCCAATGAACTATGCCTGTTTACCCGACTCTCTGTTTAACTAGTCAAACACTTCTGCGCATGTCCACATGCCACACAGGCATTCTTCTCAAGATGTAATGGGCACAAAGAGGCAGCCGCATGCCGATATCGGTGGAACCGCCTCAGAGCCATGGGAGGCTCGGTCCTTGCTGGTATGAGGGGATGTCGAGAAAAGCCCCACAGAATTGGGCCATTTAATGGATAACGCTCTAACTTATGTGTTCCCGACCGTGGGAAATATTGATCTTGATATCCCATCTTCCGCCGCGTTTTAGTGTTAACGATTGGGGTGCATGGGACCCCTTGGTATTCTCTTTCAATTTCATATCAGCGAATTTCAAAAAATCGATGGTAGCCATTCCCTGTGCTTTTGAGGTTCTAAAGAATATCATGTTTTGTGCGTTCAAAAAGAAAATGTAGCTGCATAGAAGTATCAGTACTGCACTTTTCTGGCCGGTAAATAACTTTTTCCAATTGACGAGTTGAATGATCTAAACGGTAATCATTAAAACAGATAGTATTTGTTGGGGGTAGAAGTATCTCTGATCCATCGGGCTCGCAAGAAACCTCTCAGCCTTTATGGGGCGCCCCACAATAGCCATAATGGTTATCGAAAAAATTACGGGACTATGTACCAATTTAAGGCCAAAATGACCGGATCTGTCAAAGTGGTGGTGTAGGGTCTTCTCCCAGAAAGGAGAAGATACCATGAATAT
>Ga0049114_1000087_pt1 | contig 22500 bp, 22 predicted proteins | sample WorMettanBELIZE2_FD_55211 | JGI IMG/M metagenome (GOLD analysis project Ga0049114, IMG submission 55211) | Marine gutless worms symbiont microbial communities from Max Planck institute for Marine Microbiology, Germany - Olavius tantulus BELIZE.2 | ecosystem: Host-associated > Annelida >... | reverse complement strand
GGCTTAACAACCGGCCAAGAAAATGCTTGAAATTCAAAACACCGGCGGAAGTCTTTAAGGCCGAGTGTTGCACTTAAACATTGAATGCAGGAAACAAATTCCCAAATTCAAATATCAAAACATTGAATGCCATCGTTTAGGCGATCCTCCCAAGTGATCCATGTCACGGTCCTGCAAGGTAGCGACCCTGCTTATTGCATTTTTGCTGGCCGGATTTCCAGCAGACAGCGGTGCAGAACGTTTCTATAGCGTCCATCTCGCATCCTACCAGAAACTTGAAAACGCGAATCGGCATGTCAACCGACTCAAGCACCGTCGCGATGTTGTCTTTTGGAAAGAAATTCAGATCCCGGATAAAGGGCTCTTCTACCGAGTGTACGTGGGGCGCTTTCCACGTCGATCGGATGCGGTGGCCTTCTGGAATCAGCTCAACAGCGAGGGAGCGGTAAGCTATTTTGGAATCCATGAGTTTTCAGCGCCTTTATTGGGTGCCGACGTGGGGACTTCAATAGATGTGCCGGAAACCATCCCATCGGCAAAACATCGCCCCCCGGTGCCGAAATCCCACGGCCGGCCTCGCTTTCTGGACAAGAGGGATGGCACGGTCGTCGATACATGGACCGGTTTAATGTGGGTCAAAAACGGTTGGCGTCTCGACTTTCTGTCGGCCGTGGACTGGTGGCAGGCGAAGAAAAAATGCGAGCAATTCCGATTGCAGGGGCATTCCGACTGGCGGTTGCCCACCGTTGAGGAATGGAAAAGCCTGATCGATCCGACTCAGCAGCATCCGGCACTGGTAACGCCACATCCCTTCGAAAACATCATTGCCCATATGCCCTACTGGACAGCTACCGACTTTGCGGTGCCCGGTCGGCATGCCGCCGGCAAAACCGCGCTTCGGGCCTACACCGTCCTGATGTATTACGGCACCCTGAATCACCAGCGAAAGAATGAGCGGGCGTTTGTACTGCCTGTCCGGTCCCTGCGGGGGGAATGACTAAAATGCCTGAAGTGCCTGAAATGCCTGAAGTGCCTGAAATGAGAGAAGAATTCTTTCTATTAATTTTAGGCATTCTCAATTTTAGGCATTTTAGGCATTCTAATCGATAGGCATTCACATCGGACATGCCTATTCTTGCTTATGGGGCAGCAGTCCAGGGGACGCCGCGCGTTTGTCGGGGATTCCCTCTGGAATGGCCATCCGCCTTCCGATGCGCTCACCGGCGGCAACCACATCCGGATCTTGCCTTAAAGCACGGCCTCGCGAGACGCTTGTCTTCGGATATCGGTTTGCCAGATATTGCTGTAGCTGTGGATCCTCAACCGGTACGAGGGCCCCAAGGGTATGGAAGCGGGAATGGTCGAATGGCTTACCTTGAAGTTTTTCTCGAAAACCTTCGATGAGTCCTACTGCAAAATCTGTCTTACGGAATCGGTTCAGGCGGCCGGCAGAGTTGAATCCCCGCCACTGGGTGTCGATGAACCTCCTGACGTAATCCCAGACATATCCGGCTGTCTGAACGTGTTGACGGGTCCCGCTGATTTCCAAGGCGCGGCCCATCTTCCCCTTTTCCAGAACGTAGGTGGGTACCCAAACCCCTTCGACACAGTAAAACTCCTGCAAGAGCCTTGCGAGATGATAGTGATCCCGGGAATGACGCAATCTCGGCTTTCCTAAAAACACGCTGATGAAATCACGGCGGGTCTTTCGTTTTAGCAGGTCCAAGTTGTGCTTTTGTATCAGCATACTGGCTTTCAACAGCGCAGCTTCCGCCTCGTGGGGATTGCTGCTCTCCGCCAAGGCCATCAGCTTTTGAATTCGTGCCAGTATCTTATCTTCGGGGCGGGCCTTTTTTCTCCACAGCCTTTGGTGAAGGGTCGGGTATTGCCCCGAGGCTTTTGGGTTGGCGCGGAGCAGTCGACAGGCTTCCTGAAATGTTTTACCGTGGGCCGGTTCATTCTCTCCCCGGAGCACCTGCTCAGCCAGTTGATGGGCCATTTCGTGAATCAGCACTTCACGAACCGCATCCCATGGATGATTCAGGACAAATTTTCGGCTCAGCGCAATTTCCATCTTCTCTCCGGCCCAGGAACCGAGGCGACCGTTCATGGATTTCAGTGTGAACAGCGGCTTCCGCATCTGAGCGGCGACCTCAGCAGGCAACACCACCAGTGCCTGTTCCCATTCGCAGGAGAGCCCTTTGAGAATACGCCGTTCGAGTTCGTTATGGATGTCTATTGCTGATTTTCTACGCATCGTTTCCATTGGTCCGGATGATTCGCCCTCGCCTGAATACGCTTAAGGTTGTTGCAGAGAGCTTCATTTGCCGAGGCCATGGCGCTGTCTTAGTCGGTCATGGGCCGTCTGGATTTCCTTGAACCGGATTTCGGCGAGTTCCCTGAATTCCTCTCCCAGATGGGTAACCTTGTCGGGATGATATTTGGCGGCCAGCTTTCGATAGGCCCGGTTAATCTCTTCCAACGGTGCATCCCTGGGCACGTTTAATACCTGATACGGGTCCGGTAACTGTGCGGCCTCTGGATCGGGTTCCGTTTCTTTCTCTTCCTGTCGGGAATCGGAGCCAGGCCGGGATTTCCTGCGATCATGCCTGCGGGCTCTGGTAAATCCGAACCGCCACACAAGATAGGCAATCAGAAGATCATCGATCCATCCCCAGCCGGGGAGCAGGTCTGCCAGAATATCATAGGGCCACAAAATATAAATAATGGCAGCGATGAGGAGAAGATATCTCATAGAGGGGGAAAGATATCGACAGGGGTGAGATGGTTCGTGAGCACGGTATATCTTGACATGTGATTATTCAGATTTGGAATTTTTCTTTTTCTCTTGGTGCAATGCAGCGGGTTTTGGATTTTCTCTCCTGGAGAAGCTTCTGAGCAACGTTCAGTTTTTCTTCGATTTCCTTGTCTGTCTGGTCCGGGTCATGGTGAAAGAGATAGAGTGCATGGGCCCCTGCTTTGTCGGCGATTTCGGTCGCCCGATTGACCGATGAATGCCCCCAGGTTATCCGTTTGGCATATTCTTCTTCCAGATAGGTGCTATCCATGATGAGGGCATCGGCACCCTGAATAAATCCCACCAGTTTGTCTTCATAAATATCATTGAAATAAGGACTGTCTTTGGGATACAGCTCGTTGTCGGTAATGTAACAAATCGAACGTCCTTTGTAGTCGAGACGATAGCCCAAACAATATCCCGGGTGATTCAGCAGCATCGTCCGGATCGTCACATGATCGATGTAAAGGGTTTCCTCCTTTAAGTTATGAAATCGTACATTGGCACTGAAAGATTTTGCCTTGATAGGAAAATGCACACCATCCATCTGCCAAAAAATGATATCCTTCATTGACGTGTCGCCGTGGGCAGGACCAAATACGTCCAGTTCATTTCCTTTCTGATAGAGAGGGAAGAAAAAAGGCAGCGCATTAATGTGATCCCAGTGGGGATGAGAAATGAATATGTTTGCATTCAGCGGCGCCTGTCTGTTTTCAACCATCGAGTCTGAGAGCTCTTTGATTCCGGTGCCTGCATCGAAGATAAATACCTGACCTTTTGCAAACCGCAGAGAGACACAGGATGTATTACCGCCGTATTTTACGGTTTTCTCCCCGGGAACCGGCAGGGTGCCCCGGACTCCCCAAAATACCAGTTCAATCCGGTCGTCGATGATGCGGCGGAGTTGCCCGGGCAGTTCTTCGGCATTTATCGGTTTAACGATGTATCCGTCTGCGCCCAGTTTGAATGCTCGGGATCGATCGATTTCATAGGTTTTACCGGTCACCATGACGATCTTCGTGTTATCCAGGGTTGACTGGCGGCGCAGCAATTCACATAATTCAAGACCGTCAATGTCCGGCATCATGACATCCAGTAAGATACAATCCGGCTTCCACTGGAGAATCTTTCGCAACGCATCCGAGCTTGATGTTGTCGAAGAAACCGTATACCCCTCCCGCTCCAGAATCCGTGTCAACAGCTCTACGGTAATGGGATCGTCATCGACTATGAAGAAACGGTTCGTTTTTTTCATGTTGCACTCGACGAGCAGAATTTAATGGTACGCATCCAATCGCACGGTGAACAGTGATAGACGGTCGCTGTGCTCCCCCGGCGAACTTCAGGAACCCATTTTCAATGTATCATCATCCGGACCCGCGTCCGCCTCGGGTCCCTGTTTCTCGTCCGATGCCAAATTCAAGGTTGCATCGTCCGGATCAACCGATTTGAGATGGAACTCCAAAAGGGTTCGCGGACCGAACTGGATCTGGGCACCATCGAAAAGGCTGCTGGCATCGAGGGATATTCTCCGTCGGTTCACAATGGTTCCATACCGGCTTCCTAAATCACGAAGATAATACGTGTTCTCATCAAAGTAAATTTCTGCATGCTTTCGGGATACAGACTTGTCGCTGAGGACAATGTCATTTTGCGCATGCCTACCGACCTTGGATTCTCCCTGAATGTCAAATACATGCCCGGATTCCAGCCCCGGGCTTGTGATCACTGTCAGTGTTGCCAGCGGTACACTGGTGCGTGCGCCGATATCTGGGAAAAAAACGGTTTCATCTTCATCCTCGACCGCCGACGGCGATGACGACGGCGCCGGACCGGGTGCGGCTTTCGGCGGCGTCGATTCCCCGACCGCCGGCTTCCCCCGTTTCATTCGGATGATGCCGTAACATCCTGTAATCACAGCTGCAATGGCGACGATCCATACGATGATGATTGCCCAGTCACTTCCCGGGCGAGGGGCGGGCATCGGGGGTGCCGTAACGGCCACCTCAGCATAGCCTGTCTGCCCGTAAATATCTTCAACAGAGACCCTCAACACATGGCGCCCCGGTGTCAGATCCGCAGTGTCTACACGAAAGGTATCAAACGGCGGGCTGACTCTTTCCGTATCCAGGCGTGTGTCCACAAACAGGCTGACCTTTGACAGTGCCGCATCAGACTTGATTTTTATATTCAACGGAAACGTGCCTTCAACGACCTGATCGGATAGAGGTTCCGTAATCACGACCTCCGGCGCAGCGGATGACACGGTGATTTCAGCAACACCCAGCCGGTCCGTAGAGCTGACGGCTTCAACACGCAATACATGCAGCCCTGATGGCAATCACTCGGTATTCCATTCAAAGCGGTCAAATGGAGGGGTTCGTAGCTCTTTCTTTAAATGACTGTCCACATAAAGTCGTACTTTGGCGATCTCTTCCTGGGGGGTTATCTCCAATTGCACGGGAATCTTACCCCTGACGCGCTCATCGGTCTGAGGTGAAATAAAACGGACTTCAGGTGCGGCCAATGCCAGAAGCGGGGGTGACCAGAAGCGTTTCTCATCCTGGGCAGTCGTGCCGTTTTCTTCTATTTTAACAACGAGGCTATGCTCGCCGCTGGGTGCCCGTGAAACATAGTGAAGGCGGTACTGATTTTTTAGCTGTTCAGCAATGACCTGATACATGCGTTTGACTTCTGAAAAAGAAGAGGCCAGGAGGCTTTGGCCTCCCGCGAGTCGTGCCATACGGCTCAGCTCGGCAGCATCCACTTTGGGGCCGACCCCGATGGTATAAATCGGCATTCGGATGGTCTGCGTTGTTGCCGCATCGATGACATCACTGAATTGGTGAACGCTCCTGGGGAGTCCCTTTGCCTGTTCGTCTTTTCCATCGGTCAGTACAATAATCGCTCGCCGTCCCCTGGGGATTTCGGCCGCTTTTTTTACCGCTTCAATGATCGTATCGTACAAACGGGTGCTGGCTCTGGGCCTGGCACGAATATCGGCAATGGCACGAGAAACAGACTTGTGATCCCGGGTAAAGTCGATCAGACGGGTCGTTTCCCGATCAAATGTGAACACCGCTAGTTGATCCTCGGGCGAGAGCATCGATATAAAATCGATTGCGGCTTGCCTGGCGGCGTCTATGGCGGTTCTTCCCGAAGCGTCCTTGGCCAGCATGCTCCCACTGGTGTCAATGGCAAGAATAATCGCCATGGGATCCGTGGTTTGGATCACCCCTTCAATAGGGACCAATTTTCCGTCTTCAATAGCCGAAAATTTCTCAGCGGAGAGCCCGGTCACGGAACGACCATCCGTGCCGGAGATGGTTACATAGGCCCGGATCTGATTCCCCGGTTTCTCCGTATCTGCTGCGACATCTATGGAGTTGATCGTCAAGTGCTGCGGTGATGCTCCCCAGGCCGCTTGGGGTATCAGACCCAGGACAGCTAGGCTGATCAGGAAAATGAAAGCGAGCTCTAAGCGCTTCCGGCGCGCCGGAGGGCCTGGGAATCGACCGGTCCCGTGGAGTAGCGGGAGACGTGTGGATGATAAAGGGGAGAATGGTGCCTTCATGATACTGATACAACATGTGTCCTGGTCTACGGATTCACGTTTCCGATGGCACGCATCCAAGGTGAGCGGCCTGGACATAAAAGCCCCCATCCTATGCAACTTCCGGAAGGCGATACGGCACACGTTAGGGAGTTGGCAAGATAATAGAAAAGAAGGATGGGGCAGGTGATCGTCTGGTGTCATTTAACAAACGGGCTCCCTTTTCGGCAGCAGATAACAAGGACGGTGCTTGAATTTTCTTGCTCACATGTTCAACGGCTGCGCCTGCAGCATCGTGCTGCCAACCAGGTAAACAAACCAGGGCGCTATCGCTTCCCCAATTGCTTTGCCTAGATGATCTCAGTCATAAAGTAGACCTTCAACGGGTCACCGCCGGTCCTGCTTGTCTCCGGTGAGTCCAAGTCTCATTATATATAAGAAAATATAATCTTATCAAGGAGAAAGTACATTAGGGAGCAGAGATGGCGGCCGGCTAATTGCTTTTTGCCAAGCGACGAACAAGGGTTCTAGCAAAATTTTTGTAGAACAGCAATTGGATGGATTTAGAAGAACGATCCAATAGCGTGGCACTGATTTTGAGCAATGCACAATTGGTGACAGCCACAACAGTGGCGGATCTGGCCTGTCCGCTGATGAAAGACATCTCCCCGAAGCATTCCCCACCTCCGAGGCTTGCGATCCGTTCCTTGCCCTTCATCACCTGTGTTCTACCGCTGAGGATGATGTAAAAGCTGTCGTCAATTTCGCTTTCCTCGACGATCACCTTGCCGCTGGGGACTTTAACGATATTGCTCGCAGCGATCAGTTCCCTGACCTGATCTTTTGTGAAGCTAACGAAAAAGGGCACATGATGCACATAGTCGATGACATCGGTAAGTTTTTCGTCGACCGCCGTTCCGGTCAGGCCGCGAAGGGCCACACGCAGATCGTATGCAAAATCTGCGCAGGACTGGTAGCGTTCTTTCAGGTCCTTGGCCATTGCCTTTCGGGTGATATCTTCAAGGATCCGAGGAAGATCCGAACGGACAGTCAGCAGCGGAGGGGGGTCATCATGGGTAATTTTATACATAATAGAGAAATTGTTGGCTCCGGAAAATGCCTTTTGTCCGGACAGCACCTCGTAAAGAACGCATCCGAGAGAAAAAATATCTCCCTGGGGACCGACAATCTCCTCTTTCAACTGTTCCGGAGGCATGTAGCTGGGTGTTCCAAATATTCCCAGGGGTGCCGTATTATCGGTGACCTGTGCGATACCAAAGTCGGTTATCTTCACATCTTCCGAATCGTTAATCATGATGTTGGAGGGTTTTACGTCTCTGTGGATAACCCCCCGCTGGTGAGCATATGCCAGTGCGTTAGAAATGGTAAATATGATGCTGACGGCCCGCTCCACCGGAAGCAGTCGGTCTTTATGACAATGGGAGCCCAGCGTATCGCCATCGATATATTCCATGGCGATGTAGCAGTACTCCTCATGAACGCCGGCATCGTAGACAGACACGATGTTTGGATGATTGAGGCGCCCGGATGATTGGGCTTCGAGAAAAAAGCTTTCCCGAAATTGTTCCGAGGTTTTTGACAGCTTGATGGCCACCAGTCGATCGATATACGGATCCCGACCCAACAGCACCACCGCTGTGCCGCCAAGCCCGAGCTTGTCCTGAATTTCATACCGGCCGACAGACCGGATTCCGGAAAAATCAATAATAAGTTTATCGTCAGCGGATTCGTCGATCATCAGGCCACCCCCGGCGGGTTACCCCTCGGGTTGAAGGAATCAGGCATCGCGATGCGTCGAAAGGAACAAGAAAGGTGTCGCTGCGTTTGTCGGTGAAGCATCATCATGAGGTGTGAATCAGACTCTTTATAGGATGTGATGCATGACGGCCGAGTATAAGTGCACGTCAAGATATCTGTCAAGTCATAATCATTTCGGCGCCGCCCGGGATGCGTCGCAGGCATACATGCGATGCATGGCCCCCACATCGGAACGCACAGCCGTTCGCAATTCTTCCGGCGCGACGACCTCGGCCTCCGAACCCCAGCTCATGACCCAGAATTTGATATCCTGGATTCCGGCCACCCGGGCCTCGAAGGTGATCGAACCGTCCCCGTGGCTCCGGATACGTTGGGTGTCGTGCCAGATTCTTTCCTGGATGTATGCTGCAGCGGTGCTTGAAAAACGGATTTTGACATGAACCGGATCGCCGGTAAACACCCAAAACTGGATCGGGGGATGGTGTCGATGTCCATCCCGTCCGGCACCTCGAACCGTTCCTCACTCACGCGGGCAGATTCGATGCGGTCCAGTGCAAAAATGCGAATATCCTTTCGTTTTTTGCAGAATCCGATGATGTAAAAACTGTCATTGTGAAACCACAGCCGGTAGGGTGCCACGCGGCGCCGGGATCGCTGCCTCCGACTCATGGTGTAATACTCGATATCCATTTTTTTTCGATCCACCAAAGCATTGTTGACCTGATCCAGCAGATCGTTCAACCATTCAGAGGATTTATGCGGGCGACGGCCGATCCAAAAGCATTTTTCCATGGTGTTCAGGTATTCGTCCGCATGCCGCGGCAGCAGCGCTTTGATTTTATTGAAAAGGGATTCGAGGGCATCGTGGAAAACGGTGCCCTTTAAAAAACGGACCCAGCGACGGCTGAAATAGAGCGCCGTCAGCTCGGATAAGTCAAGGGGAAGAGGTAGCGGTTTTTTGGCGTCATCCAATATTTTCCAGACATTCTTTCCGTCCGTGCGATCCGTATAGATTGGAAAACCGGCAATTTGCAGTGCCTCCAGATCTCGATATACGGTCCGCGAATGCCATTCGAGGTCTTGGGCGATTTGCGCCACGCTGAGACCCTGCCGGGAGTAAAGCAGAGTCTGAAGGATTCTCCATTGGCGGCCGAGCTGATCTCCTCTTGCCATTAGCTCCAATTCCGTCGTTGGGATAATTTAGTATTCAAGAATTCAAGGTTTGCCCGTTGGCCCGTCAACAAAGAACATTGGCATTTGCCGCCTGCCGGCGGCGTCATTAAGTCATTTGTCCCGCTGCGCGGAACGTCATTCGTTGTCGCGTTTTCTTTGGGCTTTCAGCCCGCCAGAGGCGGACAAGCTTTCAACTTTCAGCTCATAGCTCATCTAAAATCCGCATTCCAACCCGCCGTCGCTGTAAGCTATGGCGGACAACAATCCAAAATGGAGTCATCCAGCATCCTGACACCTGCCTGTGGGGTCGAAGCGCGTAGCGCGGAGCCCCAACACCTGAACCCTCGACCCCTCTTCTTACCCATCTGTCCACTTAAACAGCACCGATCCAAGCAGCATAAAGAGCGTCGTCATTCCCAGCAAGGTGAGGATCTGATAACTCAGGTCCGGAAGGCCGGCACCGTCGATAATGATGCGTCGCATGCCCTCGGTGACGTGCGTCAGGGGTAAAATATGGGATATCTTTTGGATCCACTCAGGGGTGCCCTCCAGAGAGAACCACACCTCGGATAGAAACATCATGGGCCAGGCAATAAAATTGAGCATTCCATTTGCGAATTCCTCGCTGCTGCTTCGAGATGCAATCACCAACCCCAGCGCAATGATGCTTGCGCAGCCCAGACTGAACAATACAATCAAATCGATGTAGGACCCCTCGCTCCGAAAGCCGAACAATAGGGCGCAACCCGCATAGACGATGACATTGGTAATCAAAAGGAGGGTCATCCGCGAGACCACCTGTGCGCCCAAGTATTCAAAGGCTGTCAGGGGGGTGGCTTTGAATCGTTTCAGGACGCCATTTTTGCGATATCGCACGACGACGAAACCCACCCCGAAGAGGGCGCTAAACATCATGTTCATGGCGATGATACCCGGAAAAAGCCAATCAATGTAATCGATCCGTAGACCGGAAACGGTTTGTTTTCGTGCCCGAGTGGCGAGATCTTCGGGCTGCATCAGGGTGGTGATCAAATAGCCTTCGGAGATCTCTCCTTTCGGGGATGTGTCATTGATCCAATACTTTATCGGTTCCGAACGACACTCCACGAGAAGATCGAGCCTGTGGCGCTTCAGTTTGGAAAACCCCTCCTGGCGATTGTCGAATACAATGGTTTGAAACACATCGACACGGCGGACAGCCTCCGGGACGGTTTCACATAACTCAGCCGGGGCTTCCGGTGGGATGACGCCCACCTTGTATTGATCGCGTCCACCCCGCTGGAACATGATCGCAAAACCCAAGATGATTAAAAACGGAAACAGAAAGTTCCATCCGAAGGCGGCCCGATCCCGGTAGAATTCTTTATTCCGCGAAACAAAGATGGTTCGAAATCGCTTGAGCATATGTCTCTCTTATGGGACGTCCCTCTCGGGGATGAACACATCCGAAATCCGAATCTCTAAATACAAAACCCCAGTTCAATAAGTCAGTGCAACACGTTTAGGTTTTACGGCGTTCACGATATGATCGCGATATTATTCCAAAAACCCATTAAACATATGGTGACGCGACCTGTGTAGCCATTTGATACTTAGGATTTTGATATTGTTTCGAGTTTCGGATTTCGTGCTTCGAAATTACAAGCGCTCATTCCCTGTATTATATCAATTAGAATGAGTCGCTTGCGGATAGGTCTTTCCAGATCTTACTATTCTCGCAGTTGTCTCCCCGTAAGCTCCAGAAAAACATCTTCCAGGTTTTTCGATCGCACACGGATGTTCGTCAAATCTATTCCTTCTGTCCGCAGGTGGTCCATTAATCCGTTGATATCACGGGTCGTGCAGTCGAGAACATCCTGGCCCGGTGTCCATTTCACCACGCCTCCGTGGTTGCCCAGCGTTTCCATAAAATCATCCAATGCCTCGGGGAGGGCGCGTCTGGGGATCCGAACCGACATTTCACAGCAATCTTCCTGCAGTAATTGCTCGGTAGTACCCTCTTTGATGATGTTACCCCGGTCAATGATGGCGATTTCATCACATAGATACTGGGCTTCTTCCATGTAGTGGGTCGTCATGATGATGGTTTTTCCCTCTGATTTAATCGTTTCTACGATCCCCCAGAGATGCCGGCGCGCCTGGGGATCGAGCCCGGTGGTCGGTTCATCGAGGAACAAGAGGTCCGGGTTGTTGACCAGCGCGATGGCAATGAGGAGTCTTTGCCGCTGCCCGCCGGAAATGTGATTATGTCGCTTGTCCAGAATGTCTTCCAACTGGCAGAACTCCACAAGGGTGTCCAGGGCCATGGGTGTCTTGTACAGACTGCGAAAGGTTTCGAGAGATTCCCGGACCGTTAGAAAATCAAGAAGGGAGGTGGACTGGAACTGTATGCCGATTTCTTCATGAAAGCTCTTTTCCCGGGGTCGGCCCTTGTACAATATTTCGCCGGAGGTCGGTTTGATGATACCTTCGACGATTTCAATGGTTGTCGTTTTTCCCGCTCCATTGGGGCCCAAAAGACCGAAACAGATACCCGGCGAAATGCTGAAGCTAATGCCGTTGACCGCCGTGATGTTGGGGTATTGCTTGACGAGATGTTTCACTTCCAGAATCGGAGTCATGGGCCTCCCTTAGCATATATTGGCCCGCTCGGCTACTTTCAGATGCTCTGATGGCATCTATCTAGGGCGGGACCAGTTCAAACTTGACTCTCGTCGGGCCCAGCGTTACCGTGCCGGATTGCCGGGGCGGATAGTGATATATCCTGAAATGCAGGGAAAAGAAAAAATCCGGATATATGCTCCATGAAGGGGGATTCCCGGACGACGCAAGACAGACTGTGATATCACTTCAGAGAGGGGACCACCATGTCGCAAACCACACCGAACACAAACCCAGATTACCCGGAACACCCGCGTGTTGCCGTCGGCGCCGTTGTCTTCAAGGACGGGAACGTCCTTTTGGTCCGGCGTGGGAAGCCTCCTGCCGAGGGCGTATGGGCGATTCCCGGCGGCCGCATCGAACTGGGGGAATCCATGCAGGCGGCAGCTGAGCGGGAAATCCTTGAAGAGACCGGTGTTCGCATCAAGGCCGGACATCCTGTGTTTACCTTTGATGTGATCGAGCGTGACGGCGATGGCCGTATACGGTTCCACTATGTCATCGTCGACCTGATGGCGGAATATGTGGAAGGCGAACCGATTGCCGGTGACGATGCCAAGGAGGCACGCTGGATATCTGCGACGGATCTAAGCCTGCTTTCCGTGAGTCGGACAACGAAATATCTGCTTGAGACCCACTTTCATTTCCATGACCCCGTGTAAGGGTTCCTGCCGGCGGGCGACTTAACCCCAATCAGCCCGTTCTTTGCATGTATTGTCAGGATTGGATGTATCTGCTGAGCTATTCCAACATGATGACTCCACAGGATTCAGGGATACTAGGGGTCTATGAATCACGTGATTCGGGCTCTAAAAAAGGTGATTCGCATTTCACGTGAACCCTCGAACCCTTGCTTGTGGGGTCGTAGCGCAGCGCGCGAAGCCCCAAATCCTCGGACCCTGCATGGTTTGCCATTGCCAAAAAACTGTTCCGTTTAACCAAAGCGTATTTCTGTCAAGACAATCCCTTGTTGATAGAATGCGCACCCTCAGATGCTCGGGGTCGGGATCGCCATCGGTATCGGAATCGAGACAGGACGGTTATCGTTGAAGTCAATACCGATTCCGAACCCGATACCGATTCCGCTGACTCCGGTACGCTGGAATTTGTATATCGTCGCTCTGTCGGAACGGAATTCTGACATCTGCCATAATCAACCGGAGGTGAGCCATGAAAGCCATCCCTATTTGTGTTCTGCTGCTTGTGCTGGCGGTTTTTATATCCGGATTCCAGATCGATAACGCCATTGTCCCCAGAAACGAAATCCTTTCAGGAGGACCACCCAAGGACGGGATTCCTGCGATACTCAATCCCCGCTTGATCTCTGCCCGAGATGCCGTGTTTATGAAACCGGACGATGAGGTGATCGGTGTGGTCGTCGGGGGACACGCTAGAGCCTACCCGATTAACATCTTGAATTGGCACGAGGTGGTCAATGATACCATCGAGGGAGATCCGATTGCGGTCACCTTCTGACCCCTGACCCAATCGGGGGTAGTTTACTCCCGTCATGTCGGCGAAAAGGCATTATCGTTTGGTGTGTCCGGGCGCCTCTATAAGAGCAATGTTCTGTTATATGACCACCAGACCGAAAGTCTATGGTCACAGCTGATGGCCCAAGCCGTCGCCGGACCTCTGGTTGGAAACTATTTAACGCCAGTGACCTCCTATCGCACCAGTTGGCAGTCCTGGCGATCCCGGCATCCAAATACCCTGATTTTGTCGACACAGACCGGATTTGAACGAAATTACGCCATCGATCCCTATAAGGGGTATTATCGCGTGGGATCGATCTGGTTTCCTGTGGGTAGCGTGCGAAAAGACCTTCCACCGAAAGAGCGGGTCTTGGGCATTACCGTGGATAATGAGTCGAGGGCATACCCGCTAAGCCGGATCACCCCCGATGCCGGGCTCATTGAAGATGTTCTCGGCGGTGAGACCCTCCGCATTCAAATGGATTCCGACGGTGAGGTCTCCGGTGTGTTCAACGGCCAGGGGGATCCGTTGCCACATCTCTTTGTCTACTGGCTTGCCTGGCAGGCGTTCCATCCGGATACGACTGTCTTTGAGCCCAAATAAAATCCGTCGCGCCTGCGACGGATTTTATGGGATCGCTTTATGCAAGCTTCGTGCGACCAAGCTCACTGCAAGAACGTTCACCACAAGCAACCGTGCCATTCTGAGTCGAGTCGGAGGGCACATTCTGAGCGATGTTCAAACACCTTTTCTCATAATTAAAATCTTCCTTGTTTGTAAATTTGGTATTTTGTATCTCTTTTTGTAATTTGTAATTTGTAATTTGTGATTTGTGATTTGATATTGCGCGTCTTCAGACGCGACGTCGCATCTCACGCGGCCGTTTGCTTCCAAATATAATCTCTATGACATATCGCGAGGAGAGAATCTGATGGATGTTCGACTCGTTTACATGACTGCCGGAACCATGGAAGAAGCCAAAACCATTGGCAATCATCTCATCCAATCTGATCTGGCCGCCTGCGCTAATATATTGTCTCCCATGTTCTCGCTGTACATGTGGGAAGGGGATCTTCAGGAAGATACGGAAGTGGTGATTATCGCGAAAACCGTGACCCAGAAGGTGCCAGACATCATTCGCGAGGTAAAGAAAATCCACAGTTATGAATGCCCATGCATTCTCACATTGCCCGTTGACGGAGGCAATCCGGAATTTTTACAATGGATTGCATCAGAAGTTCAGTCATCGATAAAGTCATGATCTTTCTTACGTTCACAATTCTGCGAAAATTCTACGACTGCACCGGTTGTGTGATGCGGATTGCAGGAATTGCCGACAATGACTGACGGGCCATTATCCCACATGCCATCCACAACTCGCCGACGGATCGACGGTAATGGCCGGCCCTTCCCGGAGACGGTTCTCAGCCTTTTCATCCTTGGCGTGATCATTGTCATAATGGCTTTGGTACTGCACGTTCAGCAGACGTTCAGCCCGGCCGTCGAGGTGGCCATGGGGCTTCATCAGCCGCCATCGGAACCGTCCACACCGCCTGCCGTGCCCGATACCCTGGATTTGGCGTTGCCGGAAGCGGTTGTCACCTTCGGTTCGGCGGAAACATTCTTGCCGGCGACGCTTTCGGACAAAATTAATGGCAAGGCGGAACTGTACCTAAAAGCGGGATTTGTTCGGCTCGATGCCCAGCGGTTCCGGGTCCTGTCCGTACCGGACGCCTGGATCGAAATGAGTGCCTACACGATGGCGCATCCGGAGGCGGCGTTCAGTGTCTACAGCCTCCAGCGTCGGGATAGCGGGCGCCCGATGGATGACCTGCCCCAAGCCTATGCCACTGAAAATGCCGTGTTTTTACATCATGGTCATTTTTATCTGGAGCTCGTGGCCTCCACGGCGTCCGAGACCGTTGCCGAACACGCCATCGAACTGGCGCGGCGGTTTACCGTTGCCCATCCGGTGTCGACGACCGGCGAACCGATGGACAAAACCCTTTTCCCGGAAGCCGGACTGGACGTCAACAGCATCCAGTTGATCCCTGCCAACGCCTTCGGATATGACGCCTTCAACGATGTCCTGGTAGCAACCTACCGGATCTCAGGAACAGAGCTTACGGCATTTCTCACACGACGCAGCAGCCCTGATGAAGCGGTGCGCCTGAAAACGGGCTATGGCGATTTTCTGAGCCGTTTCGGAGCGGTTCAAGTGGACCGATCGGAATCCGTTTCCGGGTCGGCTGTCTATGACATGATGGGATTCTTCGAAATTATTTTTGCCACCGATCACTACCTGGCCGGCATTCATGAGGCCGACGATCTTTTGATCGCCGAGCGGCTGGCCTTGGAGCTGTACCAAAGGATACATCTGATTGCTGATGAACGCAGAGCCTCTCCATGACGCGCTGACACGGCGCAACTTCCTCAAGCGGTCGGCCAAAGCGGCTACCGCCGCTGCAGCGGCATGCCTTGTCGGATACCGGTTTTATGACCCCAGCGGACCCACCGGAAATTGGGTGGCGGACGTGGACCGTCGTCTTCCTAATTTTGCCATTCCCGACATGGCACCCCGGGTCGCGGTGGCCCGCGGTGCGGATCGGGCTGGAAGCTTTCAGCAGGCCATCGGGGCACTGGGCGGTCTGGAACGTTTTGTCAGACCTGGAGACAGGGTATTGCTGAAGGTCAATGCCGCCTTTGCAGCACCACCCCTTATTGGCGCCACCAGTCATCCGGATCTGGTTGCCCAAGTGGCAAAGGCCTGCTTCGACGTTGGTGCTGCGGTCGTTTTTGTGACGGACAATCCCATTAATGATCCGGCAAGCTGCTTTGAGTTAACCGGCATCGCTGGGGCCGCCCGGGGCGTGGGTGCTGAGCTCATATTGCCGCGGGACGACCTGTTTACCGAGGTGTCGGTGGATGGCGGAAGACTGATTCGGCAATGGCCGGTGCTCTATGCCCCGGTGTCCCGGGTAGACAAGCTGATCGGTCTGGCCACGGTCAAGGATCACCATCGCAGCGGCGCCTCACTGGTCATGAAAAACTGGTATGGTCTGTTAGGTGGCCGACGCAACATCTTACACCAGGACATTCATACCACCATTATGGAACTGGCCATGATGGTTCAGCCCACCCTCGTGGTTCTCGATGGTACGGTCTCCATGATGACCAACGGCCCAACAGGGGGCTCCCTGTCGGACTTGAAACCCACAGAAACCATGATTGTCGGAACGGATCAGGTGGCTGTCGACACGATCGGCGCTGAATTGCTGGATCGAACCGCAGAATCCCTGCCGTTTATTGCCATGGCAGAAAAGGCCGGTGCCGGGTCCAGTGCCACGGAGCTCATCGATACCCGGTCCTCCCGTGAAAACAGGGTGGGTGTCCCGGGATGATCGGCATCCTCACCACACGGCGCATTTGCCAAGGCGTTTTTCTGGTATTGTTCCTATGGTTCTGCCTGGCAACCACGCTGGGCAGCGCCTGGTGGCAACTGCGGGGATGGCCCGTTAACTGGTTGATGGAGCTGGACCCCCTGGTCGGTCTCGGTACGCTACTCAGTACCGGCACGATCTACAAAGGACTGCTTTGGGGTGTGGTCACCCTCGTATTGACCATTTTCCTGGGGCGATTTTTCTGTGGGTGGCTCTGTCCCATGGGAACACTGCAGCATCTGACCGGCTATGCCGCCCACCGATTCAAACCGGTGGCCGAAAAAGTGCGTCTCAATCGTTATCATTCGGCACAACGCATCAAGTACTGGATTCTTGTCCTATTCCTGGCGGCAGCCGGTGCCGAACTCATCGCCAACACCCTTCTTCTACCGAAAAATTATCCGCTGCTGTTCCTCTGCCTGCTGCTGGTTGCAGCCCTTCTCGGAGCGCGAAAGACGGCGGCTTCTGTTTCCCGGCGAAAAACCAGCGCCGTGCCGATGGGGGTCCTGCTTGCGGTACTGTGGCTGCTTTTGATTTTCCCGTCGTCCGGAAAATGGATTCAGCAGGCATCCCTCCAGACGGGGTGGCTCGATCCGCTGCCGTTGCTGCACCGGTCCGTGAATCTGGTATTGGTACCGATTTTCGATGGCTCCCTGGTCCATTTATCGGCGACCCAGCGATACTACCAGGGTGTGTGGGTCATCGGGGCCGTCTTTTTCGCGGCCCTGGGGCTAACCCTATTCATTCCAAGGTTTTATTGCCGGTTTGTATGTCCCCTGGGTGCGCTCTTCGGTGCGTTCAGTCGGTTCGCCATATGGCGGATCGGAAAATCGAAGGATGAATGCCGGGGATGTTTGACCTGTGAACGAAACTGTGAAGGCGCGTGTCAGCCTTCGAGAACCATTCACATTCACGAATGCATACTCTGCATGAACTGCCGGGAAACGTGTCGTGACGGGCTCATCGGGTATCGGCGATTTCCATCGGCAGCCGGCGAAACCAGCAGCCCCGACCTTTCCCGCCGCGCGTTTGTGGCATCCCTCTGTGCCGGGGTTGCGTCGGTACCTATGATGCGGCTGAGCGGGGCAACCGCCGCAAACTGGTCCCCGCGTCTGGTGCGGCCGCCCGGCGCACTGTCTGAAACGGATTTTTTAAAACGATGTCTAAAATGCGGACAGTGCATGCGCATCTGTCCCTCCAATGTCATTCAGCCTGCCGGGTTGACCGCCGGCGTAGAGGGCATCTGGACTCCGGTCCTCAATTTTAGAATCGGTACCAGTGGTTGTCAGCTAAACTGCATTGCCTGTGGATACGTGTGCCCCACATCGGCCATCCGTCGCATATCCTTGGATGAAAAGCTGGGCCGGGGCGACTTTGCCCATCGGGGCCCAATTCGCCTGGGGACCGCCTTTGTGGATCGCGGACGATGTTTGCCCTGGGGAATGGATACACCCTGTATTGTGTGTCAGGAAAACTGCCCGGTCAGGCCCAAGGCAATTACGGTCCGTGACGTCCATGTTCCGATCATGCCGGGGAAACAGTTTCGGGCGCGTCGAGTGGAGGCCGACATTATCGATCTTGAAGGGGATCTCCTGATCCCGGGCCAGCTGGCCACCGGTGACTTTTACTGTCGTCAGCCAAAGAGAAAAGAAGCCGGTTTACGGCGTGTTTCAGGTAACACATCCGATCGGTTGGTCTTGACCCGTGCTCCAGGGTGGTCTCCGGCACCCGATCCCGGAGATCTGATCGACATCCTGATTCGACTCCAGCAGCCCTTTGTGGATCCCCGTCGCTGCATCGGTTGCGGGATTTGTGAACACGAATGCCCGGTTCGGGGGCAGCGTGCGATCCGCGTTACCGCAGAGAATGAAACCCGAAACCCGGACAACACATTTTTCTTGCCGACATCATCAGACCCGGAACGGAAAATTCTATGACGTTTCCAAGGAGGACATCATGAATCCACTGAAATCTGCGTTCAGCCGCCGTCGGTTTCTAAAAAATCGCTGGTCTTACCGGTGCGGGTGCATTGATTCGACCGACCGTCGCGTCGGCCGCAGCCGGTTCCGACATCATCGGTACCAAGCCCTTTGGTCGGTCCGGTATTCCGGTGTCGATCCTGTCCCTGGGAGGAATGTTCGACATTCCCAACAACCAGCTGTTGCTCAGGCAGGCGGTACGGTGGGGGGTTACCTACTGGGATACGGCCGACTGCTATGGCGGAGGGCGCAGTGAAAAGGGCATTGGAAAATTTTTCAGACGATATCCCGAGGAGAGAAAGAAAATTTTTCTGGTGTCCAAATCCGATGATCGGGATCCGGATGGCATGAGCCGGTTACTGGACAGATCTCTGGATCGGATGGGTACGTCTTACATCGATCTGTACTTTGTGCATGGGGTCAGCAGCATCTATGAAATCGATAATGACACCCGGCAGTGGGCGGAACGCGCCAAGGCTGAGGGCAAAATCCGGCTGTTTGGATTCAGCACCCACAGCAATATGGCAGAATGCCTGATGGAAGCTTCAAAATTGGGCTGGATCGACGGAATCATGATGACCTATAATTATCGGTTAATGCATAACCGGGCGATGAAGGCGGCTGTCGAAGCCTGCAGTAAAGCCGGCATCGGTCTGACCGCCATGAAAACCCAAGGGGGCGGACAGGTCCGGACCCACACCAAAACCGAACTTGATCTTGCCGGTCGGTTTGTCCAGAAAGGATTCACGGACAAACAGGCCAAGCTTAAGGCCGTCTGGGAGAACCCGGCCATTGCCAGTATTTGCTCGGATATGCCGAACTTAACGATCCTGGCTTCCAACGTGTCCGCCGCTTTGGATCGAACACGCCTGTCCAGCTCGGAGATCCCGCTTTTTCGCCAATATGCCGAAGAGACCCGCTCGGACTATTGTGCGGGTTGTTCCCATATCTGTGAGAGCCTTGTGGCAGGGTCGGTGCCGGTCGGGGATATTATGAGATATCTCATGTACGATAGAGCATATGGTGACCACCATCGGGCCCGGGAGCTCTTCGGCAACCTACCCCCGGGTCTCCGGGAGCGTCTTCCTGAAATGGATTTTCAAGCGGCTGAACAGGCCTGTCCGAGACATATTGCCATTGCCCGGCTCATTCAGGAGGCTTGTCAAGAGCTGGTATAGGATGTATATCGACAGGCGCGGTCATCCCATCGGCAGACCCATGACGGATTGTACTCGAAACGGAACCATCAGGTGAAATCAGCGGTATGATCCGATGGGTGCAAAAATTTCGTTGAAAGTTTCCTTCAGACATATTATAGCATCCCAAATTTTTCTGGGTCTTCACAAGGAGGAAAGGATGCAAAAAGCGGGTATTCTGGTTTTGGTACTCATCGTGACTGTCGGTCTTGTGTTTCCCGGCCTGGGTGTCGGGTCTTCGTCCGAGGAGGAATTGTGTATCCCCATGGGTGTCATTCACATAGGACCCCCCGAAGGGGATTATGAGGCAAAACGATCGGCGGTGGAGTTTCCCCATGCCGTTCACTTTGATTATAACTGCCAGGAATGCCACCACACCTGGGAAAAGGAGCCCGAAATTCTCGGTTGCCAAACTTCCGGGTGTCACGATCTGACACAAACCCCGGCGAAAGACAGCAAACGGCCTGCTTTGGCGTTCTTTAAAAATGCCTATCACGAAATGTGCATCGGCTGTCACAAGGGGATCAAGGCGGAGCGGAAAAAGCTGATCCAGTCCGGCCGCATCCTCAAGGACGAGCTGCCCAGAACCGGTCCCACGGGCTGTACCGAGTGCCACCCGAAAGAATAATACAGATAGTTATCGAGCTGGAATCCAAAAAGGCCCCCGGAAGTTTCCGGGGGCTTTTTTGATTTGCACTGAATTCTCATACCTACTTGAAAAAAGGATCCAAGGATCCAAGGATTCAAGGGGTCAAGGGGTCAAGGGGTCAAGGGGTCAAGGGCCAAAAAAAGGATCCAGGGATTCAAGAGTTGGATGTGTAAGGATATACAAGTGGCCTTCTGCAAAAAAGTGGAAAACCAGATCTTCTATTTCGTGAAGTTGGGCCATAAATTTACTTTCTATGAGTTTTGTCGTGATTCTATCGATATATTAGACAGAGCTCGTAGGACTATTTAAGACTTTCAATTCTTTGTATTTCTTCAGCATTTTACTCGAACCCTTGAACCCTTGAACCCACGCCATAGGCGGGCTAGTAGATTGGCGAGACATTAAACCCCTCCTGCTCTAAAAGCTTCAGCAGCCCTTCGGGGCCCGGCAAATGAAGCGCTCCCACCGCGAAAAATGCCCCGCCCTCCTTCAGCCGGGTTATCATACGATCCGCCATGCGATGGTTCCGATCATTGTTTAACCGCTTCATGAAACGCTCTGTGACCCCGGTGTCCGCCCCTGTCAGATACGATTGGGCAAAATCGAGCATGGCGTCCAGATCGCGATTCAGATAAATGTTGAGAATCTGCTCGGTCATCTTTTTCATGTTCGGCCGTTGATCTAACATCTGGCGAATGAGATGGATTTGGTCCGCAAGGGTGATGTCGTCAAAGACCGCAATCTGTTCCTCCGGCGTCTCCAGACCGAACACGGGTTTACCCGCGGCAAGGGCCGTATGATACAATTTCATGTCCAGGAAGGAACCCGATTCCGGGCGGGGCGTGCTCAACATGGACAGTACCACCCAGGGTTTCAGCCGACACACGACGGCTTCTGGAAAACCCTGCTCGGCCATCCCGGACACAACCTCTGAATACAGTGAATCACCCAGAAGACTGCGCAGATTCGTACCCTCCTGAAGGAGCATGGCAGAACTCAATTTTATGAGGGCCGCTGCATCGGGGATCATTTCCATCGTAAAGGAACGAGATTGTTGTAAAGCGTCCAGGACGGGGGAGGGCAGTGCCATGACGCGCTCATCCCCCGAGTGGATCGTACCCAGGAGCCAGCTCGGCCCGGTACCGCTTTTCTGTATGGACCACAGAATCCCCTTCTGTCCGGCAACCGATCCGACCTTGGGCTTGGAAGGGCTTTTAGGCGCATCCGAAGGGGGATCCGGGGACTTCCCCTGGAGGGTGGCCACGGTAGCATCCGGAGCCGGCGCGTCCGAAAAGTGCCAGATACCCTGATCATCTTTCCACTGGTAGATGGCTTGTCCGCCATCTGCGCTGACAGGCGCCAGAAGCAGAGCGAACAGGATCAGCAGACCGGCGAGGGTCGTGACCGCGCGTTGCGCATTGCGGCGGTTGATCTCAGCGTTTCTGATAACAGTACATGTAATTGACATAACTCTATATTAATAAATTCAATATGTTATGTCGTTTGGGTTACTGGGTCCCCACTTGAAACGTTTTCTTTCATGGTATTCTAGGGGGAATTAGGCCACAAATTTTCTATTCCCAGACGAGCTTCATCCTAAGTAAACCACAGCTCAAAAGCCCGACAATTCTAAATTTGGAACCTATGACCTTCGCAATAGTATTGAAAAAACCCGCCCCGGTTTTTTTAATTTATATAAACTTTCGGGATTATGCACCATTTTAAGGGTATTCTCACGCAATGGTCTGAGTATGTAGGACCCTAAAGCCATTGTTTGCAGTTTTCCGAAGTTGGCGT
>Ga0049114_1000086_pt1 | contig 22858 bp, 24 predicted proteins | sample WorMettanBELIZE2_FD_55211 | JGI IMG/M metagenome (GOLD analysis project Ga0049114, IMG submission 55211) | Marine gutless worms symbiont microbial communities from Max Planck institute for Marine Microbiology, Germany - Olavius tantulus BELIZE.2 | ecosystem: Host-associated > Annelida >... | reverse complement strand
CGATATTCATGGTATCTTCTCCTTTCTGGGAGAAGACCCTACACCACCACTTTGACAGATCCGGTCATTTTGGCCTTAAATTGGTACATAGTCCCGTAAGCTTTTAGACTTGAACAAGGAACACTGCAGATCGACAAAAAATGATTTGCGCATCTTAAAGAGACAAACAGGCCCACCGAGAATCGGCTGGCCTTCTGATTGTCTTCACCGGGCTTGGGAGCGTTTGCCGTCTATCCCGGTCACGCGGATAGGAGGCGATTGACCTCTATGATACCTCTGGCACTGCCCAGAGCGATGAGGGCGTCGCCAGCCTCCAGCTTGTCTTCGTTCTTGGGATTAAACAACATCCTGCCGTCGCCTTTTCTTACCGCGATAATATTGACATCCATTTCCTCCTGGATCCCGGACTCCAGCAGAGTTACCCCAATGTATGTTGAGGTGGGCTTTACGTGGATCTCCTCCAACAGAATATCCGTGCTGTCGTCGGCAAAGGCCATTTCCAGAAACTTGATGACAGCCGGGCGCAAGATGGCGTGGGCCATGCGTCTGGCACCGATATCGTAGGGTGAGATAACCTTGTCTGCGCCGGCCGCCAGGAGGGTCCTTTTGGTGGAATTGAGTTCGGCTCTGGCCACAATGAAAATGTCCGGGTTCAACTGCTTGGCGGTTAGGACCAAAAATACATTGTCGGCGTCCGTGGCAACGGCCGTTACCAGACCTTTCGCTCTGTGGATACCCGCCTTTTCCAAGATGCCTTCGTCCGTGGCCTCACCCACCAGATACAGAATTCCATCGCTATCCATTCTGGATACACGGCGTTCACTGCGCTCGATGACCACCACGTCGATATATTTTTGGGTCAGGTAGCGGGTAAGCACCCGGCCGATCCTGCCGTATCCGCAAATAATGTAGTGCCTGTTTAGCCTGTTGATTTGAGTATCCAATTTACGCCTCCCTAAAACCGCTCGAATCCGTCCCTCCACGAGGAACTGGATAATATTGCCCACCACATATAAAAAATACCCCACACCCAGAATAATTAGCACCAGGGTGAAAATTCTGCCCGCACCGCTGATTGCATGCACCTCGCTGTATCCCACGGTGGCCAGGGTAATAATGGTCATATACAGCGCGTCCATGAATCCCCAGCCTTCGATGACGATATACCCCAGGCAGCCGAAACCGATCAGCATAATGGACATGCAAATGGAGATCAGGAGCTGATTCGATCGATCCATTTATGCGGCCTCATTACCGGACATTATATACGCCCTGCGGGCAGTCATGATCCACGGTGAGCGATATCCCCCTTAAGAAGAAATAGGTAGGATTTCTGTTATCCCCGAGACAGTGACACGCCTAAATCATGGTGAAACAATAAAATAATCGACAGCCTGAATTATAGCGAACTATACAAAAAGGGCAAGCCGAGAAACGACGGTCCTTGTGGCAGGGTACAATGTGTTCGGGCAAAGACGACTTACAATGGGTAAGACACCTCGATAACTGCGGGTCAACCCGCCTTAAAGACGGCGGATAAACGGTTCACCGGTGTGAGATATCGTCCGATAAACTTATGTCGATGTTCATAAATTAAAACTGGAGGAGACGTCATGGAAGAACACGCATTGCCCTTGGATATCCAGCTTAAATGCATCCAACGAATTGAAGAAATCATGACCAATCATGGCCAGGAGCTCCTGTTGAGCCTGATTTTTCTTATCGGTGGCCTGTTTATCGTCCGCTGGATAATGAAGTTGATCCGGCTGCGGCTGGCCAAGATCGTCAAAAATACTGCCACCGCAGTAACCATTGGCAATGTCATCTATGTGCTTCTGCTGTCGTTTGTGCTCATTGTCGCCGCGGCCGAGGCAGGGATTGAAATCCTGCCAGTGTTTCGTCTGGTAATGGCGGTCCTGCTGGTCATTGTCGGACTGTTGATACTGTTCCGGCCATTCATCCCAACACTGCCGTTTAGAGTGGGTCAGACCGCAAAAGCCGCCGGCCTACTTGGCAAGGTCGAGGGAACGACGTTTCTGAACACCCGGATCCGCACCTTTGACGGCAAGGTGTTTTTTGTTCCCAACACCAACATCGTGAATGACATTGTCATCAACTACCATTACACGCCGACGCGGCGCATGAAAATTGACATCCCCATTCGGTATGACCAGGATCTTATGAAGGCCAAGCAGTTGCTGGAGACGGTCATGATAGAGGATCCCCGGGTGAAAAAGACGCCACGGCCGGTGGTCTGGGTACTCGATCTGACCAAGGGCTGCATTCTGCTTGGCGGCCGTTGCTGGGCGGACAATCTGAAGTACTGGGCCACCCGGGTGGATCTCATCGAAAAAGCCAAACTCCGGTTTGACAACGAGGGGATCAAGATTTCTTACCCGCATTTCGGTGTTCACCATTTTGATCAAAGGCCTGAGTACGAAAGGATGGAAGCAACTTTTGCCGAAGCTTGATGGAAATCACCCTTTTTTGTTCGAGTCACATGATGGATACCAGAGAAACGCAACATAACAGCACCGTCCCCTTGATTACTTATTTGAGCGACATCGTCGCGTTCCATAACGTCTTGCATCGATTTTATTTATGAACATCTACCGGACCGATAGCTTTCCCTTTCCGCTTCCCGAAGGACACCGCTTCCCGCTGGGGAAATACCGGATGCTCGCTCAGCGGCTGGTGGAGGACGGCATAGTTACCGGAAAAGAGATGCTTGTACCCCGCGAGGCCACCAGAGAAGATCTGCTGCGGGTGCATTCCCCCGACTACATTCAGCGCCTGGAACAAGGTGAGATGACAGCAAAAGAAATGCGTCGGATCGGACTGCCGTGGTCTGTTGAATTGGTGGAGCGCGCTCGCCGATCGGTGGGCGCTACCATAGAGAGTTGCGTTGACGCCAGTAACAGCGGAATCGCGGTTTCACTCTCCGGGGGAACCCATCATGCTTTTCCGGATCGGGGTGAGGGGTATTGCCTCTTCAACGATGTCGCGGTGGCGGCACGCACGATACAGTCCGCAGGGGGGTGGACCGCATCCTTATTATCGATGCCGATGTTCATCAGGGAAACGGCACGGCGTTTATTTTCCGCAACGATCCCACGGTCTTTACCTTTTCCATCCACGGAAAAAACAATTTTCCGTTTCATAAGCAGGCCGGCGATCTGGACGTAAGTCTGGAGGACGGTACCGGGGATGAAACCTATCTGGCGGCATTGCGGCAGGCATTGAAAACGATCGCCGGGCGCTTTGTGCCGGACATGGTCTTCTACCTGGCTGGGGCTGATCCGTACCACGATGATCTCTATGGTCGCCTGGCCCTTTCAAAGGAGGGGCTGGCGTGTCGAGACCGTGAAGTACTCGCATTTTGCAGACTACATCAGCTACCGGTGGCCGTCACCATGGCCGGCGGCTATGCAAAGAACATCGCCGATTCGGTGGATATCCACGTCCAGACGGTTCGCATTTTCCAGGATGCCGCCCTGAATTCGGAGACTAAAAACTCCCGGTAAATTGGAAAATGAAGCTTAATTATCCCCGGCAGCAGCCAACCGAACAAAACAATTGTCTCCCCAGGGTTCCCCCAGATACCTACTCGGAGGGATCTTCGTTAGATTTCGGCGGCAGCCTGTACAGGGTTTTGTGAGGACTGATGTATGGATAACCCTGCGCCATGATCCATCGAGCCTCGGGTTCCAATTGCCATGCCGCCACATTTTTTCACAAAAAGAACAGCACTTGAGACCAAGCGGGCAAATAATTCAAAGATCGCCTGGTTGTGCAGTTGTCTTCCCCGCTCCACCATGTGTTCAAATACCTCGTAACCACCTACCGTCTGAATGATGCAATTTGTTTCCCCGTCCATGAAACACCTCCTGGTTCGTTGTGTTGCCGATTTGGCGTTGGTTTTTTCTTTACTTGATCGACCATAGACTTTATATTATTAATCAGTAAATACTAAATAATGCTCATTTGATGTGCAAATATGCACAACATGGCTACATATTGATTTAGCTCCTTCTCAAGCTACCAGGTTTGTTACAGAAATTATTGCCGGAGAGTTGAATATGGATTTAAACTGGGACGACATGCGTTTTTTTCTCGCCCTCTGTCGGACACACTCCTTTGTATCCGCAGCCCATGAGCTCAAGGTGACCCACAGTACGGTGGCCCGTCGGATAACGGCATTGGAAGCTTCCCTGCAAACACAGCTTTTTCAGCGCACGGAAAAAGGCTGTCAGCTAACCTCCGCAGGAGAGGAGTTGCTACCGTATGCGGAAAGGTTGGAAAGCACGGTCATTAATCTTGAGGAGAGTATCGCGGGTAAGGACAATCAGTTGTCGGGGGGCATCCGAATCGGAACCCCAGATGGGATCGGGAACTGTTTTCTAGCCTCGCGGCTCAGCAAATTTCAAATCAATCATCCGGCTCTGGAGGTCGAACTGATACCCGTTCCAATGTACTACAGCCTTTCAAAGCGAGAGATCGATATCCTGATCACGGTTCAGAGGCCCAAGGCGGGAAATTTTATTGTGCGAAAATTGACCAATTACAAATTGGGTCTGTTTGCCACACGGGAATACCTGGAAAACAGGGAGGAGATTAATAAAAGAGAAGATCTTCGTGGACACAGGTTTATCGGTTACATTGATGATCTGCTGTTTGATCAGGATCTGAGGTTTATGGATGAGTTCTATCCGGGGGTGATACCCATATTCAGAACCTCAACAGTGATTGCCCAACTCAACTCGGTGGTTGCCGGAGCAGGGATAGGTGTCATTCCCTATTTTATGGCGCATGCGGAAAAAGAGCTGGTTCCTGTCCTGCCGGAGCAACGTATTGAACGAGGATACTGGCTCCAGGTGAATCCGGATTCCAAACAAATAGCGCGCGTACGGGCAACCATTGACTTTATCGTGGACAAGGTCAGATCGAATGAAGATCTGTTCATGACACTCCCGGAGCCTTAAAATGCCTCCCATGAAAAGTGCTTCGCATCATCGACCGCAGATTCAGCGGTTGGCATAGTTTGTCAGCTACGTCCCCCATTTGCTACAATGAAGTCTCTATCATACAGTAAATCGTGTCAGACGATACCAAATCCATATGTTGAAACAGACCCGCTATCTTCTGAGCCTGCTTTGCTGCATCTCCTTGACGGGATGTCTCTGTATCCCTCATGAAGTCACGTTAGTTTTTGTCGAGGCACCCGAATCGCGCAAACACATCACGTGCCATGCATTTCCTTTCCCACCGTCACAAGCCATCGAATTTTCATTCGGGGAGGTAACGCTGCAAGTAAACGGAGATGACGACGATCTGTCTATTATTTTGTGCATCCCGGAAGAAAATACGGTCAGCATCGATCCACAAGACATCACAATATTATCTGAAAACAAAGAGCTGTTGGAAACGATCGAATTTCACACCATGCGGATCAACGATTTTTCGGGCAAACGGGATATCACACCGGATGACTTGGCAAATATGGAAGGGGCCACCAAGAGGATGTTGGGTCATGAGGGATATCGGAGAGTAGCATTGAGAGCGAAACTGAAGAGTGAACGATCTCGATTGTATTATCTCTCGATTCCTCCGATCCGGATTAATGGTGAAGACGTCCATGTTCCATTGGTGAAATTCACATTAAAGACGGTCATAGCATGTTAGAATAACAGGCACGCAACCCTCCCATGGAGAATTCAGCCCCAATGGACCTCATCAGGGCACAGAAAGGTCGAAAGGAGAACACGGTAAACCGGGTACCGTTATTCTTCTGGGTCGTGTCTTTCGATGACGGACTCCACCCATGACATGGCGGCCATGGTATTGGGAAAGCCTTTCGTGGTCATCCCCAGAAGTACCGCATGGGTGATTTCTTCAGGCGTCGAGCCGGTAGCGAGCGCTTTTCGGGTATGGGACATCACCGCTCCCTTAGAGTTGGCACCAATGGCGATTCCGAGTTTGATCAGATCCTGAACCTTGGGGTCGATGAGGCCGGCGTCCCGGCATGCGATCCCGAATTGCTTGAATCGTTTGAAGACGTCCGGCCATTTCTCGGAAAATTTTTGGTATATTTTTGGCAAGTACATTGGCCTACTCCTTTATGGGTTACCGGAAGTTTTATTTATTTGCCCAGGGGGCAGACCGGAAAACGGCATTCCGAACAATGCAGGCAAAGCCCGCCATACCCCTGCCTGGCAAGAGCCTCACGGCGGAGGATCTCTCCGGCAAGAACCTGGGGCAATACCAGATCTAATATGGTGATGTCATGATAGATACCGCAGGCCGGAATTCCAAGAACCGGGATGTCGCCGATATAGGCAATCATGAACATCGCCCCGGGTAGAACCGGAGCGCCGTAGATGGTGATTTCGCCGCCCGCCTCCCGGATCCCCGCCCGGGTAACATCATCCGGATCCACGGACATACCCCCTGTCGTCAGAATCAGATCAGCTCCCATAGATAACAGACGCTCGGTTTCCGCCCGGATCATGCCGGCGTCATCCGGGGCAATGGTCACATCCAGGATTTCGGAGCCAAGCGCTTCAATTTTTTTCCGTATCACCGGTTCAAACTGATCCTCAATCAACCGATTGTACACCTCGTTGCCGGTGATGAGCACTCCGACGTCGGCCTGCTTCAGGGGGGTGACACGAAAAAGACCTCCGGACGCTTCGGCGATGTGAACGGCGTTGTCGACAACACCGGCGGAAATCATGAGGGGAATCGAACGCGTTGCGGCAAGGATTTCCTTTTCTTGCACCAGCACGTTTTCGTGGCGGGATGCGCACATGATATCGCCAAGCAGGTTGACTTGTAGCAAGGCATCTATATCCACCTTGAGAAGACCCTTTCGGGCGGCCCGTAGTGTGATCTTCCCCTCCCGGGGCGGCCCATCCCACGCGACCCCCGGACCACAGAACGCATCCGCCAATGCCACGGCGGCGTCATTTTCATGAAGAACCCCGTCTTTCGGTTCCAGCACGTAGATATGATGCTTGCCGAGTCTTTGCAGATGGCAGATATCGGCACGCTCAATACGGTGGCCTTTTTTAAAGGCCCGGCCCTTGAATTCACCCCTGCGGATCTCGGTGATGTCATGGGCCAGCATCAAGCCAACGGCATTTTCGACGCGCACGGTTTTATGCATGGGCCGGCCTTCCTACAGCGAACATATAATAGCCTTGTCCCAGACAGGCCGTACATCGCTCGCCCTGATGGACTGGATAGACCTCTTTGCAATCGGGACACACGGCGGTTTCATGCTTTTTTTTCGGTCCATAGAGTTGCGTCACACGAATCCATTGATATGACAGCGCATCTCGTTTGGCCTCCAGGATGGTTTCGAGCAATACGTCCAGGGGAAGATCTTTTTTCGAAACACGCCGCATGTACCAGTTGAAGAGATTTGGAAAACGGCGCGATTTCTCCAGGTCAAGATAAATCCGGACACCGAGGAGCTTTTTCTTGTCGTAGAGGCTCAGGGCGAACTTGTCCCAATCCAGAATTTTAAGCCAGCCGTTTCCGATCGTACAGGGTGTGAAAATCTGCACCGCGTCGGGCAGGCAGTGGGTGGTCTCGACGATGGCATCGGATTCGATCTCACGGCCAACCAGTTCCTGGGCCCAGTCCACCATGAAACCGCCCAGCACCAGCCCGGGTGCCAGGTGGCCGTGGAACGATTCGATTTTTTTAAGAAAATCGGATAAGGAGAGATTGCAGACCAATGCCGTCGCAACGGCATCCATGGTCCCCGCGGTGCTCTTTGCAAAATTATATTGTTTCATCGCTGATCCCCAGGTATCCATCATGATGGTAAACTGATAATGCTGAACAAGCGCCAGGAGATTCGATGCATCAAACGCCTGTGTTGTCGGAAGAAAAACGCGCGGCAATCCTCCATGCCCTGAAGATCCTTTCCGGCGTCTTTTGGGGGCCCAGCCCGGATGCCTGCCAAAAGATGACGAATGACGACGTTTTCCGGCCGTTTGATGCGCTGGCCCCTGATCTTGTCTTCGACCCCCCCGACACGCTCTTCGCCATCCGGTCGGTCATACGGCGGTTTCCCGATTCCGATGATCTTTTTCGGTACCTGGAAGAAGAATACCTGAAGCTGTTTATTACCGACAGAACCTCTGTTCCGGCCCCTTTGTATGCATCCTGTTACGAAGGGGAGCATCCTCTCCTGATGGGTTCGCCCGCGATTCGGATGAAAGAGCGTTTTGCCGCCGCCGGACTCGTTCTGGATGAAGACCTGGGGGAACCGCCCGACCATCTTTCAATTGAACTGGAGTTTCTCTACTTCCTGATAGAAAGAGGTGACAGCGGATCATCCCAGGGTGCGGTGGCCGAGGCCGCAGCATTTGCCGCCTCGGCCATGATTCCCTGGGTGCGTCTGTTCCACGAACGGCTCTCGGATTCCTCGAATATCACCGAACCGCATTTTTATAGCCTGGCTGCTTCTTTGCTCCTATCGGTCCTGCAGTTCATTGCCGGACTGACGGTTGCGGACTGACCCATTTACTCGGTCTGTACGATTTCGTAGGAGCCGTCTTTAACAAAGTTGATGCCGGCTTCCAGGTAATACACATCTTTCAGCTCCGGCCTAAGGTCCTGGAGCATGAAAAACGATTCCCCGCTCCGGGCGCCGGTGGAGCACACAAAGATAATCGGCTTGTCGTCCGGGAGCTTTTTGATTTCAGCTTCGAGCTTGTCCACGGGAATGTTCATGGCTGTTTTGAAGGAGCCTGTGGCAAATTCGTCAGGATCCCTTACGTCTATCAGATAGACACTTTCCGGCCGGTTTTCCACGATGTCTTTGAACTGCGCAATATCGATGCTGCCTTCTTCCGCACCGGCCAGGATGACTCCGGCGGTTCCCTCCCCGTAGGCCTTTTTCCAGGCCGGGTAGCCAGCAGCAAACACCTTGACATTCGTATAACCGAGTTTGACCGCCATACTGGCGGACTTGTGGCTCAGCTTTCAGGTATACCCTTCGCAGTAGAAAATCAGCTCGGTCTTCGGATCCCGCGGTAGCTTCCCGGCGAGTTTTTCAAAATCCGAATCGGGCAGGCTCATGGCCGTGGGGATGTGTCCCTTGTCGAATTTGGCTTTCCTGGGCCGGGAGTCAACGACCACCGCCTCGTTGCCATCGATCTGCTCGGCAACATACTCCGCGTCTACGGCGGCATAGCTGCCCGGTGCCTTCATCCATGCCGGGAACCCGTCGGCAAATACCTTTACATTGGTGTATCCCATTTTTTCCGCCTTCCAGGCGGATTTATGGCTGAGCTTTCACTTCCGGCCTTCGCAATAAAAAATGAGCAGGGTATTCTTGTCTTTGGGCAGCAGGTCCGTCATCTTTTCGAACTGGCTGTCGGGAATGCTGACGGCCGTGGGGATGTGGCCCTTGACATACTTCGGCTTATACGGCCTGGAGTCGACGATCAGAACGCCTTCAGGTTGCGGGACTTTCGCGTATTGCTTTACAAAATCAACCTCCACGATGGTGTGGAACCTCCAGTCCCCCCCCTTTGATTCCGCAGCGACAGCATTGCTCCCGCTGGCGATGAGCGCCATCGCGAGCAGCAGCAGGACGGGCCGCCACGTTTTTCTCATTCTCCGTTTCATGGGTATCCTCCTTTATGGGTGTCAGGGTTCCTCTGCCCTGGATTCGATAAGACGCCAGGTGTTGCCGCGTGTCAGCGTGTTTTCCAGAACGTCGGGGGCATGTGCACGTTTCCGGGCAGCGTTGGCGTGACCGCCCAGTCGAGCAGACGTGTCCCTTTCAGGTAATAGATATTGGGCTGTGTATTCACTTGGGATGAAATGATCTGGACCATGGCCCCATGGTTGATCCTCTGGCGGATCTCGCTGTCGGGATCGTTGAGATCTCCAAACAGGCGGGCCTTGGTGGGGCAGGTGACCACGCAGGCCGGCTCCTCTCCACGTTTGAGCCGATGGTAGCAGAAGTCACACTTGTCCGCAATCCGCCGGGTGCTGTCCCGGTAGCGGGCGCCGTAGGGGCAGGCGGACACGCAGTTGGCGCACCCGATACACGTTTTCGGATCGATGGCCACGATGCCGACCGGCAGTTTGTAAGTCGCACCGACAGGGCAGGCCGCCACGCAGGAAGGATCGTCGCATTGCATGCACTGGCCCGGCTGAAACTCGTTCACTCCGGCCTTGTCCACGTTCCATACGGAACGTATCCAATTTCGCCAATACCCCTCCGGGAGCTTGTTCTCCACCTTGCACGCAATCATGCAGGCTCGACAGTCGATGCATCTGGATCCGTCGATGACGATACCGTATTTTTTTGTTTTTTTCTCACTCATGTTCATGTCCATCCCCTTGAGCAGGGACCTGTTGGAGGCGGCGAACGGCTTGAATTGGGTCAGACTTTTTTGATGCTGACAAACGTTTCATGCATCGCCATATTCCCGGATATCCGATCGGCACGATCCTCGAGAACTTCGGCAATACACGCCCCCTTGCCGAAGATGTTGGATAATCCTTTGGACAAAACGCCAAAGCCCGTATCCATGTAGACGGTATCGGGTCGCGTTTTTTCGGTCACCTTGGCCTTCAGGCGCCCCGCGCCGGCGCCGCTGGCCGCCTCCACCACATCGCCGTGTTGGATGCCGAGCCGTTTTGCCGGAGCAGGGTGTATCCAGAGAGAATTTTCCCGCTCCAATTCCCAGAGCAGGGTATTGTTGGTGCTCGCGCTTTGCGTGATAAACGCATTCCGGCCCACCACCATGCGAAAGCGATGTTTCGGTACTTTTTTAGGGGGCGTGTATACTGGCATGGGATCGATGCCGGCCTTCTCGTAGCGTTGATTGTACAGCTCGATCTTTTTGGAAAGGGTTTTGAACGGCTTGCCTTCGTGGAGGCCGTAGCTTGGACCGACGATGTTGTAAACACCATCTTCCTTGAGGGCTTTGGCCACTTCAGGCAGTTTCTCGAGCTGCGCGTTTCTGAAATCCACTATGGTAAAGTCAAAATGCTCTCCCAAATCCAGGCGGTTGGCCAGCTCCTTGACGATCCAAAATACCGGCCGGGATTCGAAAAGGGCGGGTACGATCGGATCCCGGGTGGTGACGCCGGAACAGGCAGAGGAGGCAACAAAGGCGCTCACCGGGTCCTGCCGCTCCAGGTAACTGGGCGCCGGAAGCACCAGGTCGGCCATCCAGGCGGTGTCGCTCATGACGATGTCGATGGTCATCATAAAATCGAGTTTGTGGATCATTTCGATGGTCTTGTTGCGATTGGCGCCGGTTTGCATGGGGTTGGTCTTGTAGGTCAGCCAGCCCTTTATCGGATATGGCTTGCCTTCAATGACCGCATCCCGGGTATGCTTGAAGGAGCCTTCTTCATAGAACATCATCTGGGCTCTGCCGGCATCGACACGATCGTCGGGGTTGTCATCGTAGAACGGCGCATCGAGGTAGATGGAACCGGTCTCGATTCTTTTGGGTACGATCAGCCCTCCTTTCCGGTCCCAGTTTCCCAACAGCGCGTTCAGGATGGCAAAGGTGCGCCGAATCTGGGTCGAGTTTTCGTAATCAGAGCTTCTTCGGCCCGGGTAGACGATGGCCGCAGGTGCAGCGGCCGCCAGTTCCCGGGCCAGCCGACGGATGTCCCGGGCCGGGATTTCAGTTTCCCGGGCAGCCCACTCCGGCGTGTACGGCTGGATATGCTCCCGAAACCGATCGAACCCGTAGGTTTTTTCGGCAATGAACTTCGGATCGTAGCGCTCCTCGGAAATGATGACATGGGCAATGGCCAGAAAAAACGCCATGTCTGTTCCCGGCTTGATGGGGTACCACTCGTGTGCCAGGGCGGCGGTTTTGGTAAACCGCGGATCGAGCACTACGAGTTTGCATCCGGTTCTCATCGCCGTCATCATATCGATACTGTCCGGGGTCACCAGTGCCTCGAATCGGTTGGCCCCGGCCATGATCACATATTTGGCGTTGAGAACGTCGGCCAGGGGGACCACACCAAAGGTATCCAGAAAGGCGCGATTTCGACTCAGCAGGCAGTTCGATTCGTGGGAGATGACATTATAGGAGCCGTAGACTTCGGCGAACCGGTGCACAAAGGTGGACTGCATATCGGTACCGGCCATAAACAGAAACCCGCAGCGGGTATACTCGCGTCCGATGCGATCGAGATGCTCAGCGGCATGGTCCAATGCCTGGTCCCAGGTCAGGCGATGCCATTTTCCTTCTCCGCGGTTCCCTTTCCGCAGCAGAGGATATTTCAGGCGGTCCGGATCATAAAGCTGGCGAACCCCTGCATTCCCCCGGGCGCACAGCATGCCGCGGGATTTGAGGGATTTGGGATTCGGATCCAGTTTGACGACGACGCCATCCTTGACCCGGGCGATCAGACCGCATTTGTTGAAGCACATGTCGCAGGCCGAGAATCGCTCCTCTATGCGATCCATTCCGGATGTTTGCTCCCCGGGTGCCAGGGCATGCAGGATTTTAAGTGATCCCCCACTGACAGCCGTTGCGGCCGCTGCCGTCCCGGCGAACTTCATAAAGCGGCGGCGAGACATGGCTCCTTGGCATTTGGCAGGCATGGTCATCTCCACAGATTCATGATGCATGCGCTATTGGATCGTTTTTACCGTAATCTCCCGAAACGACCCGGAAGATCCTCTGCGCAGGTGTTTGACCGGCGTTCGGCTACTTGCATTTGGCCGGAGACGGAGAATCGTACGCATGGCCCCACAGGTGCGCATACATGTCCTGTTTGTCCTTTTCCGAAAGCTTGGCCCACTCGTCCTTGCAGGGCAGATTACTGTGCCCCTCAAACACCTTTTGCCATTCCGCCTGGGTTTTACTGATCGGACTAAGCTCTTTCGCGGAACCGCCCTCGATATGGCATGCGCGGCACGTTTTTCGGAAAAGATACTTTCCTTTGCGCGCATTTCCCGTTTCCCGCGCGATCACGATCCCAATCAGGGAAATGGAAATGAACAGAGCAATGGACACTGTTCCGATTTTTTTCAGCATTTTTTTCTCCTAACCTGGTTTAAGGGGACTTTCCGAGCCCGAGTTTGTCGAACCGGCCGCCGGTCTCGATGGGATCGCCATCGTAACCGAGGGCCTGGTAGTCGATGTAATTGGTTTTCCCGATCAATTCCTCCACATCCCGGCCCATGTCCGCAAGGACTGTAAAGTCGATGCCCTGCTGGACCAGGGCCTTGAAGCTCACATCTGGCCTTTCCCTGTGGCATCTTCCGCAGTAGGGCGCCTTGGCAAGTGAGGCGTGGCACTCTGCACAGGAAAGTGCCTGCTCTTTGGGAACCACTTCGTGGGTCAGGCCCCAATACATCGTGGTTTCTACGAACTCGTAGTTTCCGCTGTACGCCAGACCGGCTTCCTTCATACCTTCCCGGGCGGCCTTATCCCAGTCCCAATGCTTCCAGTACCCGTTCCAGAGTTTGGGAGCGAGCAGGACTTTGTGGACGGCATCGCTGATCTGTTTTCCCCGGTTCACCTTGAAGGGGTATATTCGGGATGCGGGATCCGTGATATGCCCCACCGGCATGGCCAGGTCCGTGGGACCCGTTTCATTGATGCGGTCGCCGAGGAGATAGCGTTTTACCGTCCCGTTGTACCACCGGTATGTGGGCTTGACGGCTTCCTTCCATTGGAAGCTTCCCTTCTTCTTGTCATACACCGGCTTTCCATACTTGTCTTTGGGCACGTGGATATCCTGGCCGGCGGTGGACCAGTCCCAGAAAATTTTCGTCGGGTTGCCCTTGGAATATAGCGGGATGTGACAGGTCTGGCAGGCCACATGTCGCGTGTGCTTGTTGAGATGATGGTCGATCAGTTCGCTGCCGATATGGGGCCGATCCGTGTGGCAATACTCGCAGGAGAGGTCGCCCTCCACGGCGGCCACCGAGATGCTGCGCCCGGAAATCATATGGTTTCGGGTCTTGTGGCAATCCTGACATCTGAAATTCAGACCATCCTCATTGACACCCATGTGAACATCGTGGTTCCTGTCAGGATTTATGAGAACGGAACTCATGTCGCCGTGCTTTACCGCATCTCCGCCCCCGCCCCGAAAATGGCAGCTCAATCCGCAGTTCGATCGGCTGGGTCGGCCCACGCTCTGGGCGATGGAAATCAGGTCCAGATTGCTGATGGGATACCCGGCAGCCGTGGGCGCCTTAACGTACTTTCCGGTGGTGTCGTGGCAGACCAGACAATCGATCCTGGACATGTCCGTAAAGTCGAAGTCGTTATCCTGCCACCCATACCCAATGTGGCAGCTCGTGCACCGGGGCCAATTACCGTTCAGGTTGATGCAAAAATTGTTGACCGCAGCGTAGCTCTTTCCAAGGTCGACCCGTTTCTCGTGACCGATTGTATAGGGTGACGGTCCGTGCCATTTCCAGTGGGCGGTGTTCAAAATGGCTTTTCCCTCTTTTTCGTGGCAGGACAGGCAATTTTTGGTCACCGCCAGGGGGTCTACGTTGCCGTCCAGTTTCACCAGTTGGTTGTGGTTGGGAACCTTTTTGGCATGGCAGGCCAGACAATCGGTGGGGGCCCTGGTGTCCAGGGCGCGGGCAATGGGCCCTCTCACCATGGCGCTGTACAGTATCGGACCGCGATGATGGGGGACCTGCTCCGATTCCCGGTGGCAGTCGATACACAGCCGGTGGTAGGCTCCCTTTAACCCGGGAGTGCCCAGATCCTTCGGGTTGAACGGGTCCGTATGACAGGCGGAGCAGGCTATCGGCACGGCTCCCAGTTTTTGAAGCCCTGCGATGGTGACGGGAATCCCGTACCGGTCACCGTCTTCCCGGGGCATCCGATGGTGGCAGATGGTGCAGTCTTCCAGCACATTGGCATGCTTGCTGTGCATGAAGCGCACCGGCTGGTAGAGATCGCTGTACTTGTTTATCACCGGGTTGTTGAGCTTCAGGGCCTTTGGCGCGTCGGCAATAGACGGGTGGATGTCCTCGGCCAGTGAAAGCGGGCGTTTCAACATGTCGGCGGCCGGGAGTTCCGAAGCGGTGCCATGGATCAAAAGAACCGTCGCAAGTACGGCCATGATCCGAGCCGGGGTGGTCATCCGTTTGGGCACGGCCCCAAGCACGGGAAACACGAATACGAACACCCGATAGACGAACATGAGGGTGGCAATCAATCCAGCCGTGATAAACATCTCGCCCAGGGCCGGAAAATAGGAGACCAGTTTATAGGGTGGCGTGTAGCTGACAATAAATACATTGACCCGGTTCAACAGTATTCCCAGCACAAAGACGGTGGCCGCAAAAAAGAGCCATCCCGGGGACCGGCGAACTTTGGGCATCAACAGGAGAACAAAGGGAAGGAGTACCCCGATGCCCACTTCAACGAGAAAGGCGTTGGTCTGATAGGTTCCATCCAGAAGATACACATAGGTGCCGCGGACAATCATGTCTCCGATTTTAGCGGCCAGATACAAGCCCATGAGAATCGGCATGTATTTCGCTAAGGGCGTGAGCACCTCCATTTCCGGCTTTCGGCCGAACGACTTGGCCGCAACGATAGACTCGAAGGTTACCATGGGATATCCGGCTGCAAAGGCAGACAGCAGAAACAGGAGCGGCAGTATCGGCGTATACCAGAGCGGGTGTACCTTGTACGGGGCGATCAGCATGAGGGTGCCGAGACTCGACTGATGCAGGCACGACAGAACAATGCCGCCGATAATGAAAACGAACATGACCTTGGCAAGAATGCGATCCCCAAAGATCAACAAGGATTCCAACGGGTTGTTGAGATTCGAAAGCGGACCGGGTAGATGGACCCGCCCCTTGAACCGCTCTACGACAATGGGGATGAACTCGATGTAGAGCACCAAGAGATAAATCATCACGCACATGGCCACTTCGAACAGTACCGAATTGCCGTTGTGGTTGAACATGGGACTGGTGATGTTCCAGTATCTGCCGATATCGACCAGAAGTCCCATGACCACAAAGGTATAGCCCAGCATGGCGGTCAGAAGTGCCGGCCGGATCACGGCGTGATACTGGTCCCGGTTGAACACATAGGCGATGGCCCCGGTGGTGAACCCGCCGGCAGCCAGGGCGACGCCGGTGGCTACGTCGATCCCGATCCAGATTCCCCAGGGGTACTGGTTGTTGAGATTCGACACCGTGCCGATGCCGAAGATAAAGCGGGCCGCCGCAAACGCCCCCCCGATAACCATCAACGCCAGCATCACCATCACGCCGGGTGTCAGAAATTTTTCTTCGATAGGGGCCGCCTTTTCGTGGGTATTCATCGGGGGTCTCCTTTCACGGGCGGCTCCTGTTCAGCCTTGTGTCTGGTACCTTTTAAAAACCCCGTGAACCACATGATGCCGCCCAGGGTGGCATAAAGGAGGATGGGTGCCGCAAAATACTGGAAAAGCCCGTGCTGAATGGACTCGGTCAGCCGCGGCGGGGCCTTGGGGCCCAGCTTGGGGAATCCAATATTTTCGAAGGGCTCGGAGGCCAGGTAGAGCCAGGAGGTACCCCCGACTTCGGTCTCACCATAAATGTGGTCGACGTATTTTCCCGGCTGGTTCTTCATCTTCCACCGGGCCAGGGCCAACAGATCTTTCTTCTTCCCGAAGGTCATCACTTCCATCGGGCACACCTGGGCGCAGGCCGGAAGACCGCCTTCCTTGATGTAGTCAAAGCAAAATGTGCATTTTCGGACCTGGGGGGTCAGCGCGTTGTCATACTCGTAGGCCGGCACCTGAAAGGGGCAGGCGATCATACAGTATCGGCACCCGATGCATTTTCCCGCGTCGTAAATGACCGATCCGTTGGGTTCTTTGGTCAGAGCGCCTACGATACACGCCGACACACAGGAGGGATCGTTGCAGTGCATGCACTGAAATTTGACATACGTGGGGCGCTGTCGCCATGTCAGGGAGCCGATGTTCTTCGGATAGTACTTGTTCACGACGGTATAGGATGTTTCATCCATGCGTCGCTCGTTTTCCAGAACCGTCAGCTCTTCAAAGGAGTCCTCCGGAGCGGGGAGATGGTTCCGCTGGTTGCACACCTCTTCACACTTCCGGCAGCCCACACAAAGGGTTGTATCCACAAGACACCCGTAGCTGTCCGGCGATGCCTCGGAACTGGTTTCGGATGCGGCGGTCCTCGGACCCATCGCCACCATGGATCCTCCAGCCCCTATGATCTTTAGAAAAGACCGACGACTCAGATTCATATGTCCCCCTTGACGGTTGGAGGCCGAATCGTTGAATTGATTTGTCCTTTGGTTGGTTTCTTTTTGGGCCTGCCCCCTTTTTTTTGAATCAATACTTCGTAGTAATTGCTTTTTTGGACCATCTCAAAGCGGATATCGCCCTGCTGGCAAGAATCAGGGAAAGGTTTTCGACAACATCCATATGCGCCACGAAGACGTCGAGGGCTTCCCCCGGCTGCAACCCATCGATCTCCTCGTTGCATTTCAGAATCGAGATCGGCCATTCCACATCTCTTAGGTCCAGCTTTTGTTTCGATGCCATGGCAGTCATCCAGATGAGTAATAAGGCTCTGATAAAAGACCCACAGCAAGTTGGATGCCAATATGTGACTCAGGTTTTGTTCGCCCGCAAACATCTGTAATTTTTGAGAAATTATTTATTCATGATTGAACTTGAGCTGGACGGCTGTTTAATGGTATTTAAACAACTGTTAAGATTGTTTAAACACTCCGATCCATGGACCGCTTCATCGAGAAACCGCTTCACGGCGCATGGTATGCTGGTGCGGCACCTTCCATTCCGGAATCGATTGCGAATCCGGTAACGTGATTCGCCACAGGAGGATGAAAGTCATGAATGGTAAAGACATCGAGCGCTACTGGAGTCGGATCATCAACACCATGAATGACGGGTTTATGCTGATCTCTTCAAAGGGTCGGGTGATGATGGTCAACACCGCCTTTGAGCACCTGACCGGGTATACGGCCGATGACATCATCGGCAAACCCTGCACCACCCTCAAATGTGACGCCTGCGAACTGCTCATAGTAAGCGGTGAGGAGAACTACTGGTGCGCGCTGTTCGATCCAACCCAGGAGGACATCAGACGGTGTCGGTGCCACTTTGTGAGAAAAGACGGAAGCTATCTGTCCGTTTTGAAGAACGCGTCTGTGTTACGAGACGAGGACGGTGTCCCCGTCGGTGCCGTGGAAACCCTGACGGACATATCGGAATTGGATCGGCTGGATCAGAAGGTCACCGAGCTGTCGCGGCGGCTCGAATTCAAAGAGGGGTTTTACGGCATCATCGGGACATCCGCGGTCATGCAGAAGGTCTATGGGATCATCGAAAAGGTCGCCACCAGTGACGCGCCGGTCATCATCTACGGTGAGAGCGGCACCGGAAAAGATCTTGTGGCAAACGCCATCCACCGGTCGGGGCGCCGGAGAGACAGACCCTACATTCCGTTCAGCTGTGCCGCCCTGAATGAAAACGTCCTGGAAAGCGAACTGTTCGGCCATGCCAAAGGCTCCTTCACCGGCGCCTATCGCCACCGGATCGGACGCTTTGAAGCCGCCGACACCGGGGAGATCTTCCTGGACGAAATCGGTGATATTCCCCCTTCCATACAGGTCAAACTCTTGCGGGTTCTGGAAACCAAAGCATTCGAGCGGGTTGGGGATCAGCAGCCCATATCCGTGGATGTTCGCATTATTTCCGCCACCAACAAGAATTTGGAAGAGATGATAAAAGTCGGCAAGTTCCGGGAGGATCTATTTTTCCGGATCAACACGATTCCGATACACATTCCCCCATTAAGGGCGCGCAAAGAGGATATCCCGCTGCTGGTCAGCCACTTCATCCGCCATCTGAAGGGCAAAACCGGCAAAAAAATCGACAGTCTGAGCCGATCGGCCATGGCCCGTTTCATGGATTACAGCTGGCCTGGGAATGTTCGCGAGTTGAAAAGCGCCCTAGAGTACGGCTTCGTGGTCGCTGAGTCGGAAACCATTGAAACCGAGCACCTGCCCCCGAAAATAGCGAACCCTGTAGCGTCGGGAGGGGAGACCGCAACCCTTCCGAGTCATGGTGATGAACAGGAAAAGCAGGCTTTAATAGAGGCTTTAAAACGGACCGGGGGAAACCAGACCCAGGCGGCCCGCATCCTTGGGGTGAACCGGGTCACCGTGTGGAATCGGCTACGAAAGTACGGGATCGATGTGAAACGGGTGATGGAGTTTTACGCAGAGAAGTAATTTGATGCAGGCAGGCAATTCAGGGGATATCGTTCACGACTATATGTTCAGACCAGACGGCCCGTCGGTCATCGGCGGGCCGCTTGATGTTGGATGGGGCGCCGACGGACAGACAAAAGTAATTGATATGCGCGTGTTTGTTGGGGAACCAAAGGAACGCCCACAGAATCGAATCGTCAGACGTCAAATTCGGCTAAAGCCGTCCGGACAAGACGGCCGATGGCCATCTTCTGGGGACACACGCGTTCTGCCGGGGTAAAGTCAATGGCGGCGAGGTCCATGCGGCGATCGGTTGGGATTTGATGGAAATGACGCGCCCCCCGACGATAATCGCCGTAGCTTTGCCAGTACATCAGGGCGCGCATGATGTCGCCGATCGGCGCCAAGCCATTAAGGGCCATCTCACAGATATGGGTGCACCCGTTGCAATAGTCCGACCGGGTTTCATCGGCATAGCGCTGCAGCAGCTTGAGGTCGCCTTTGGAAAGCCGGGTGCGGTTTAAGGCGGCCGATACATTTTCCATGAGGATACTCATGTTGGGCATCTCCGAACAGATGCTGGCAATGTTCGGGTTCTCCCAGACTGCTTTTAGTTTGGCCTGGGCATCGGTGAACCCTTTTTGCAGCAACCGTTCAACCAGTTTTCCTTCGCTTTCGGTGATCGACCGTAATGATCCACCCCCTTGTGTTTTCATTGCCGTGAGCCCGATTCCGGCTCTCGAACACGCATCCACAGCTCTTTTCATACCGTCGGTGTGCATCAAACGAAAATTATAGGACATCATGATGCCGTCGATCCAGCCGAGTTTCGCAGCACCCAGCATGCAGGCTTCCATGTTCCGGTGGGTGCTGAATCCGAACAATCGAAATTTCCCTTCGGCTTTTTTCTTCTTTGCCCATACCTTGTTGGAGTGGTCGAGTTCGTCGATGCTGCTGACGCTGTGAACCAGGAAAAGATCCACATAATCGGTTTGCATTCGTTCCAGTGATTCATCGAGATCCGCCGCCATACCTCTGAGGGTCCAGGAATGGGATTTGGTCACCAGAAAGAGCTGTTTGCGGTGCTGCGGATACCGCGCCAGGTATTTCCCGATACGCGCTTCGCTGTCACCGCCCATATAGGAGTTGGCGGTGTCCCAATAGGTCACGCCCCATTTAAAAGCCTGTCCAAGCATAATCTGCGGCAGGCTCAAGCTGCCGCCGAAAGACAGGATGGGTACCTCGACCCCGGCATTGCCGAAAGGGCGTGTGGGCATGCTGCCCGGTTCGACGGATGCGTCGGCCCCATTGTCCAAGGAGGCCATCAGGGTTGCAGCGGTTGCAGCGCCTGCAGCCTTGAAAAATTTTCGGCGTGAAAATATGTTTTTTTCGGTCATCGTAGCCTCCCGGTGAGGTACTGCGCCCGGTAGTTCAGTCGCACCGGTATGGTGGGCATGATTACAGGGGCACCATGGAAATTCGCTGACATTGGATGACGCAACAGTCTGTTATCGGGGCTTGGATTTCGTCTGCCGGTAAACGGATGCACGTAACGACTATCAAGTAACGTTGATGCCGTCCAATGATTTATGCGTTCTATGGTTTGGCGACATCCATCGAAGTCGTTTGCGGTCCGGACACGGCGTCCAATTGCAGGAGCCACACGGCCAGCAGGGTCACTCCGATTCCCGGCAACACCACCCACTGGGGCGGTGAAAGCCCCAGCCCCCACTACATGGCCGCCACGGCAGACGGTGTTAAAAACGTGTAGGCGACCACGCGGGTGGGGCCCAGTCGAGGTGCGGTGTGTTGCAAAATCCAGAACGTCACAGCAGTGGAAGGCCCGGCCAAATAGGCGATTCCCAGCCAAACGCCGGCGTCGGGGACCGCCAGGCCTCCGGTGCGCCACACGGCAGCCACAAGCAAGGCCAGTGTGGCGATCAGAAGGCTGTAAAATGTGAAGCAGACTTTGGATTCATCGCGCTGCAATTTTTTCATCGACAGCACATACACGGCCAGGCAGATGGTCCCTAAGAAGAAGATCCAGTCTCCACGGGAAACCTGAAATGCAAGCATCCGGTCGATATCGCCTCGAAAAATGACCTAGAGAGTCGCTGCCATGGACAGGGATAAAACACCCAGCTGTCGTGGATGCAGCGGCTCTCCCAGCAGTCTGCCAAGGAGCATGGTCATCAACGGCAGTGTTGTAAAAATGGTACTCGTGTTTAACGGGGAGGTCTCCTTCAGGGACTGGAACATCAGAATGAAAAACAACCCATAGCTTCCTCCCACAACAGCATAGCGCCCCCAGTCTTTCCATCCCGGAAGCCGAAAGTCTTTCACAAACGGCAGCATCAGCCCAAAGACGGCGGTGGCGGCCAGAAACCGCCAAAAGGTCAGGACGGTGGGATCATAACCGGGCGTGATGGCCGCGACCACCGGAAACGATCCGGCGATGATCACAGAGTAAACGACCATCCACAGGTGGGCTTTCCGGATGGTTTTCGTGTCCACGTGGTTATCGGTCGGCCGGGCTATGTGTTCTGCTGATTCCTGAGTCATTTTAGATGATTCTGGTCTTAACAGTCGCATAAAGCCTCGGTGATACGCATCGTTAATACGTAAGGTCCAGCAGGGCTTGTTTGCGATAGAGTGCAAAATAAGAATGGATATGAAATGAAGTCTTTTTTATATTAGGCATTAAATTACATGATTGAAGGCTATCTGGCATTGGATAATGCCAAACCTGCCGGCAGACAGGGACTAAACAACAGGGATGCGTTTCTCCACTTAATCTGCAATGAATATATCGCAACTTCTTTTTTAATTTTACTTTTGGGTAGCCAAATTGTCGAAGGGTCATAATTCTGTTATATTTGTGAGGATCCATCGAATCATTCGGATCCAGGTGATATGTTTAAGGAAGAGTATTTGAAAATATTGGCCCCACCCAAAGATAGATTCGAGTTTAATTTTCTACTCAAACCTCCCACTATTGCTGCGATTATTTCATTCATTGTTCTAGCAATCTTTTCCGGCGTCTTAACCGCTGAATTTGTCATGTGGGATGATGACGTTTCAATTTATGTGTTCTCATTACTTTCTCATGCAATCGGAATAACCTATGTCGCAACCCTGTTTATTTTTGATATTTTTCTGTTTAAAAGAATTGGCGGAGAAAGGGGATGGTGGAGAACTCAAGCCACGAAGAAAGTTTTATTGGAAAAAATTATACTTGCAAATCCTGCTGTTTTAATAAGCGTCATAACGGTGATTGTCCGTGTCAAGTCAGCAGGCGGATGGGCTCCTCCTGTTTCATTGGCCGAGTTCGGCATATTAGACCGTGCCATGCAATCTGTGTATATTATATCCTATTATCTATATCGGCCATTCTACCCTTCAGATTTGGCTCCCGTTTACACAACACTCATTTCATTTGAGCCATTATCCTGGCCTTTTCTGGTTAGGGCGCTTATCCTTTTATTATTGTCTAGTATCCTATTTGTTTTCGGGACTATGTACCAATTTAAGGCCAAAATGACCGGATCTGTCAAAGTGGTGGTGTAGGGTCTTCTCCCAGAAAGGAGAAGATACCATGAATATCG
>Ga0049114_1000085_pt1 | contig 22910 bp, 26 predicted proteins | sample WorMettanBELIZE2_FD_55211 | JGI IMG/M metagenome (GOLD analysis project Ga0049114, IMG submission 55211) | Marine gutless worms symbiont microbial communities from Max Planck institute for Marine Microbiology, Germany - Olavius tantulus BELIZE.2 | ecosystem: Host-associated > Annelida >... | reverse complement strand
TCGATATTCATGGTATCTTCTCCTTTCTGGGAGAAGACCCTACACCACCACTTTGACAGATCCGGTCATTTTGGCCTTAAATTGGTACATAGTCCCGAAATAAAATAGACACCAATAAACATCGTCAGAAGCAGGCATGCCCAACCGGTCATCAACGCGACGCCCGCTTTTTCCGGCAACAGAGGCAGTGTTCCGCTGCCGCCGCTGAACGGAGTCCTTGTCGTTTTTAAGTCAAGACCCGATCGATAGTCGCTGTATTCGTTGAGTGCATTGACACTGGTATGGGCGGAAAGGGCACCGATGAGAATCAGCAGCAGATAAGCGTAGTTCACACCAGCTCCTGTCCACACGGCCGATGCAACTCCCAGAACAACACAGGCTGGCGTAAGGATGAGAAACGGGACCCGCATAGTCCCGAACAGGGCCCGAAAACCGGTCCTCGACATGAATGGTCTCTCCCGCGGAATCAGCTATCTTGCTGCTGGATATCCTGGGTATTGAACCAGATCAAAGATTTCATTCAATATCCAGGATAGATTGTTGCGAAGGAAGGTCGGAATGTCAAGGACGGTTTGGGTTTGGAGAAGAGGCGCATCCGCCTCTAAGATTAATGCGGTGTCCTTCATGGGAGAGGACGTCGACAGCGGTTTTCAGGTGCCGTTCCCGTACCAGAAGATAATCGGTGTCGAAGGTGGAAATGACAAAGATGGGAACACGGGCTTCTTTTAACGGAACGGCGAGGGATGCAATGACTCCGATTTCGGTAAAATCCAAGGTCCCTTTGACCGACAGGGCCCGCCATCTCCGACTGCCGGCTACACCGGACGGAATCCGCCGGTCCGGGCAGACAATCGACAGCTCACGACTCGTCCGCGTAATCGAAAAAAATGCCGATTCGAATGCCCATGCCGGAATGTTTTCGGAAGGCCGAAGTCTGTAAATACCGAACATTTCCGGAAGCAATGTGAGTGTGAGTTTTTTCATTTCCGTATGCCCGAAGGCCCGTGGGCCCGTGGGCCCGTTAGCCGGTTTGCCCGTGGGCCAATGATTCGGTATTGGGTATTTGGTGTTTTGTGTTTTGTAATTTTTTTGTGATTTGTAATTTGTTATTTGGTGCTTGGTGTCTGGTGTTTTTTTTGTGATTTGTAATTTGCTATTTGTCATTTTTTCTTTGGATGTTCACCTGACACCTGCTTCCAGCATCCAGTATCAAGTATCCAGCCTTCCCGGATACGGCAAGACGTGCCATTGGACCGGGATATCGGTTATCGTCACAGAGATTAAGCAGGAACCTGTTCGAAAATGCTCCACCTGCCAACGCCGGCCTTCGTATGTGAGCATGAGATGCGCATCTTCCGGAATGTCGACGACACGACACTTTCCAATTCCCGCAAATCCGATGCCGACAGCCTTTAGAATCGCCTCTTTTGCCGTCCAGAAACGAAAGAAGGTATCACGACGATTCCCGGCAGAAAGTCCCCATTCTGCATCACCGGCCACGCGGCCATAAACGGTTTCTTTCACCGGTCGAATCGTTTCGATATCGATACCAACAGGATCCGGAGAGACCACCCCGACCACCGCCTCTGATTTATGGGAAATGGACCAGTGAACCCCGTTTGATGGAATCGGTGCGCCGTTGTCTTTTTTTTCCAGTTTTCCAAGAACAACGCTGCTCCGTTCTGACGACTCGGCCAACGCCTTGCGGGCAGCCTCTCCCAGAAAACCGACTTTGTCTTTTCCTTCCAAGCCTTGGAGGTTTGTCGGAATTTCAAAGATCACTGGATGTATCGTGTCAAGGCGGATGCTCATGTGAAAAAATATATTTCTACGCACCGATAAGCAAATCTAAGGATGCAAAAATTGGCCATTCTATCGCCCCCACCGTGCCTCCCTGACAGGGCTGAGCTCGTCGCAGGCCATCAAGGGGGAGGACACAAGTTTCTCCCTCTACTGTCGCAGATCCCAAGCTTGACTCGGGGGCGGCCTGTGGTGAGCCTGGTCGATCCAGAGAGAGAGGGGGTATAGAAGGGGCTTTCCTTATTCTTGGTTATAAGCCCGTTTTTCGATGGGCTCCAGAATAATACGACAATCGGCAATAGTGGCGCCCTTGCCTTCCTCATGCACCAGCACCGGATTGATGTCCAGTTCCTTGATTTCCGGGTGATGGCTCACCATGTCGGAAAGCCTGACAAGATATTGCTCGAGGACATCCAGATCCGCCCTTGGGGTGTCCCGAAACCCTTGCAACAGCTTGTAACCTCTGATTTTTCGAATGACGCGACGTGCCTCGTTTCTGCCGATGGGGGCCAGACGGAACGCAACATCGCGGAACACCTCAACAAATATCCCACCAAATCCGAACATGATCAGAGGGCCGAATACGGGGTACCGGTTGGCGCCCATAATGACCTCTGTCCCGGCAGGGACCATCTTCTGGACCAGCACACCGTCGATCTGAGCCTCAGGATCGAACTCCTTCGCCCGGCGAACAATGGAATCGAATGCTTCACGCACGGCATCGAGGCTGTCCAGACCCACCACAACGCCACCAGCGTCTGTTTTGTGGAGAATCTGGGGGGAAACAATTTTAAGGACCACCGGAAGACCGATGTCTTCGGCGATGGACGCGGCTTCCTCAGGTTGTTTGGCCAACCGCGTCGGCAGCACATGAAACCCATAAGCCCGGAGAATTTCGTTTCCTTCCAATTCACCAAACTGTGTGCGCCCAGCGGCCAGGGCTCCCTGAATGATTTTCGACGCCCCATCGATGTCGTACTCGAAGGAAAACGGCCCAGGTGGCGCCGGGTCAGCCATCTGGCGTATCGATAGAGTGCGCCAAAGGCCTTAGCGGCGTTTTCGGGAAACTTGAACACCGGATAACCGTGGGACTGCAGATATTTTACTCCGGCCGATACGTCGACAATTCCCATGAAACAGCACAGGATGGGTTTGTCGGAATTCTGGGCCACCCGAACGATGGCTTCCGCCGTTGCAAGCGCGTTTGTCATGGACTGGGGGGTGAGAATCACCAGCGCCCCGTCCACATCCGGGTCGTGAATCACTGCCTCCAGGGAGTTCTCGTAACGATCATAGGACGCATGCCCGATGACATCCACCGGGTTGTGAATGTTGGCGGTTGCCGGGAGATGTTGGGCCAGGGTCTCGATCGTTTCCGGGCGAAACCAGGCCAGTTCGAGCCCGGAAGACACGGTCATATCGGTGGCCACGATGCCCGGACCCCCGGCATTGGTAATGATCGCCACACGGCTTCCGGTGGGGATTTTCCGGTGGGTTTTGCCCACCGCGCTCTCGGTCTTATAGGCAAAAGCGCTGGCAAAATCGAACAACTCGTCTATGGTGTCTACCCGGATCATACCCGCCTGTTCGAAAATCGCATTGTATACCGCTTCGGAACCTGCAAGAGCGCCGGTATGAGAGGCCGCTGCCTGGGCGCCGGCGGTGGTCCGCCCGGATTTGATGACCAGAATCGGTGTTCTCCGATAGCCGGAAGTAATTTTTTTGACCGCCTGAATAAACTCCGGACCCCGCCGCAATTCTTCCAGATAGATCATGATGACCTCGGTATCCGGATCCTGGTGAAGATATTCCAGGAGGTCGAGTTCGTCCATGTCGGCCTTGTTTCCAATGGATATAAACTTGGAAAATCCAAAATCCCGATCCGTGGCAAAATCGAGGACCGCCGTGCAGAGCGCACCGCTCTGGGAGATAAAGGATATTTTCCCCGGCGCCGGCATCCGGGCAGAGAAGCTGGCGTTGAGCCTTACAGCGGGCAGCGGATTGATTACCCCGAGACAGTTGGGACCAACCACACGTACCTGATGTTGCCGGCACATGGAAACAATCTGCTGCTCTATGGCGGCGCCCTCTTCTCCCACCTCTCGGAAGCCTGCAGAGACAATGACCAGCCCCCGGACACCTTTTTCAATGGCCTGCTCGGCCGCTGCCACGGCAAATTTCGGCGGCAGGATCAGCATGGCCAGATCAACGCTGTCCGGTATGTCCAGAACCGATGGATAGGCACGAACACTCAGAATCGATTGGGCACCCGGATTCACAGGGTACAGGATCCCCGTATAACCGCCTCTGAGTATGTTGGCGAAAATATCGTGCCCCACTTTTCCGGGCGTTGTGGAGGCACCGATCACGGCGACCGATTCAGGTGCAAAAATAGATTCCAGATTAGCCATCAGTTTGCCTCCCCGACGCCTGCAATTTGTCGTTCTGTAGATTCTTTTTCATTTTGATCGCCTCTTCATAGAGCTTCGAGCGGGATATTCCGGTATCCGCCGCGATGGCTTTGACAATTTCGGAAAGCCGCTTACCGGATGTCGCCAGCGCCTCCTGCAGTTCTTCGATAACCGCTGCGGTGATCCGGGCGGAGTCTTTCTGGCGCCCTGTAACCAGTAGCGTACACTCTCCCCGAACCGAAGCTCTCTGCTTCAGGTTGGCTGACAGTTCGGTCAGATTCCCACGAAGGAATTCCTCGTGGATCTTTGTCATCTCTCTGGCCAGAACCGCACGACGATCTCCGAAAATCTCGATGAGATCGTCGATGAGAGCGCCGACCCGCTGGGGAGACTCGTAGAAAATAAGGGTGCGAGGCTCTCCTGCAAGTGTCATAAGCTGATCGGTTCTGCGTTTCTTTTTTCTGGGCAAGAACCCGATGAAGGTAAAGGTATCGGTCGGCAGCCCGGAACCGCTCAGCGCGGTAACAGCGGCCGCCGCACCGGGAATGGGAACGACACGGATGCCGTTTTGGACCGCCGCTTCAATCAGCCGGTAGCCGGGATCGGACACCGATGGCGTTCCGGCATTGGAGACCAGAGCCAGTGATCGACCATCCTGAAGTTTTCGGATAAGCTGAGGTGTGCGCTCTTGCTCGTTGTGCTCATGATAGGATGTCAGTGCACCGTCGATATAATGATGGGAGAGCAGTTTTCGAGTATGCCGCGTGTCTTCGGAAGCAATGAGATCCACAGTACCAAGCACCTTCAAAGCCCGAACCGTGATATCTTCCAGGTTCCCAATGGGCGTGGCCACCACGTAAAGCGTGCCGTATGATTGTTCATCGGTCATGGTAGGTCCATGCTGCCCTTGCAGCTTCATGATGTAGAGACTATTACCGCAGAGCCGCAGAGTTCGCGAAGATGCTTTTTGTTTCATTTGCCGCTGAGACGCCGGCAAATGAAACTCATCCGATCCTTCGGATGGCGTCCAGTCAACAAAATACCCTTGCCCACCCCCCAATCAGAACAATGCGGTGTTTATTGCGAGACCATTCTCCTTTGCCGCCTCTCACGGCAAAGGAGAATAGAATTCGTCTCTGCGTTCTCGGCGTCCCGAGCGAAGCGGGCGGTTATGTTCAAATCGCGCGAGTAAAAAAGAGCTATTCAAGACGCCCTGGATAGGCCAGCTCGAACGCATTTTTGATCAGTTCAATGCGCGGCATCTGCTGGACATACCGGATGGAGACCACATCGAACCTGGCACTGGCGGTCGTCTGACCGGTTTCTTTCAAATAACTGAGCGCGACTTTGGACAGGGCCTCCTGCTTTTTGGGGGTCACGGATTCCTTTGGGCTTCCAAAACGGCCACTCCGACGGGCTTTCACCTCGATAAATACAATGGCCCCCTTTTCTTTGGCGACGATGTCGATTTCTCCCAGCCGATTCCGGTAATTCCGTTCCAGAATCCGATACCCGCAGCCCTCCAAATACCATACGGCTACAAGTTCACCGGTTTTACCGATAGATTGGCGGTTTTCCATGCAAACGTATCCAGATGACTGTCAGCGGAATATCTACGATCTACTTTGCGACAAACTCCCGGGCGCCCCGGAAGGTCTTCCGATGGATCGGGCACGAACCGTATTTTTGGATGGCCGCCTTGTGGTCCCTGGTGGGGTATCCTTTGTGGCGGCGAAAACCAAACTGGGGGTATTCCTCGTCGTAAAGCGTCATCAGCCGATCCCGTGTAACCTTGGCCACAATCGATGCGGCGGCAATGGAAATGCTTCGTGAATCTCCCTTGGGGATCACTTGCTGGGGCAGCTCGGTGGGAATGGGTTTGTTGCCGTCGATCAGCAGGCAACCTGGACTGGGTCGTAGATTCTCAACGGAGAAAACCATGGCGAGCAACGCTGCCTGAAGGATGTTGATACGGTCGATTTCGACCGCGTCGACGACACCGATTCCCACAGTAACGGCATGCCGGTAGATTTCGTCATACAGCCGGCTTCTTTTATTGGGGGTCAGTGTTTTAGAATCGGCAATATCGGGAACCGGAAAAGAGGAAGGGAGAACCACCGCCGCAGCCACAACAGGACCGGCCAGAGGGCCACGGCCGGCCTCGTCGATCCCGGCAACATACCGCATGCCGCGGGCTTGGGCGTCTCGCTCAAAAAACCAGAAGTCCTCCGTCATCACCAGGGAACCCTGTCCGCACGAATAGATCGGACTATGTTATGCGTTTTTCTCGAATGCGGGCGGCTTTCCCACGGAGTTTCCGTAGATAGTATATCTTGGCGCGCCGCACGCGGCCCCGGGTAACAACTTCGATCTTGTCGATGATGGGTGAATGAAGCGGAAAGATGCGCTCCACCCCAATGCCGTAGGACACTTTGCGCACTGTAAATGTTGCATTGGTCGTGCCTTTTCGCCGGCTGATAACGACTCCCTGAAAGACCTGAATACGCTCTTTCTCACCTTCCTTGATCTTGACGTGGACTTTTACCGTGTCACCCGGACCAAAACGCGGGTGCTCCAGGCGCATGCTTTCCCGCTCGAGTTGTGTGATTTCCTGCATTATCTTCTTCCTCCAAATTTTTTGCACTTTTTGGAACCCGGTGATTCCATCGATCCCCGGGTTAACAAGCCTCCCGACTCCCCAGAAGCCTGTCAAACAAAATGGCTGCTGCTGATCGAACAGACAAATGGTTATGTTCGGTCATTCCTTTAATCGGGTCAAGTATAAAATCAGCCGAATCAAATATCTCTTCGGCCAGCCCCCAGGCTGTCCCCAACATCAACAGGTAGGGAGTGCCCTTGGCCATTTTCTCCTTGAGTGTCTGATAGCCAATACCCCGGTTTCGCGAGCGGGCGCTGGTAGCCACGGTCCGAGCGGTACCGACGCCCCGTTGCGCAAGGTCGGAGAGAACCCCTTCCAGGCTGTCCTGAATGCGGATCAGCTCCAGGGCCTGCCGACGTTTGGGATTATATGTTGCGCCAATGCCGCTGATCCAATGGTCGATGATGCGCTCTGCCAGAGCTTTCTGATCCTCCAGCGGTGTGACGACATACACCGCCTTAACCCCGTAAGTCCTGGCCGCCCGTGCGATGTCGTGGAGGTCCAGATTCGTCACCGCAGCAGAGACGATGTCACCTTTCCGATTCAGAACCGGGTGATGCACCAACGCCACGTACAGATTGGGCCCGGATGATTCTTTCAATATCTCGGTACCAGTTTTTCAGGGTTTGCAGCGTCTCCGGATCCAGCGGCCGATCCGTAAGCAGATCCGGCCTCCGAAGGAAGGTGCGCATTAACGCCGCCTCCTTCCGCCATCGTTCAATTGCCTGATGATCTCCAGACAACAGCACTTCAGGGACAGATTCGCCTTCAAAATCCCGGGGTCGCGTGTAGTGTCCGTGTTCCAGCAAATGGCCGGAAAACGAATCGGTTTCCGCCGAATCCTCGTTTCCAAGCACTCCCGGCAGCAAGCGCGTCACCGTGTCGATGGCGACCATGGCCGGGATTTCGCCCCCGGTAAGTACGTAGTCGCCGATGGATATTTCATCGTCGATGAGCTCTTCGCTGATCCGTTCATCGACCCCCTCGTAGCGACCACAGACAAGTATCAATGCCTCCTGGGAGGCCATTTCCCGAGCGACGGATTGACGAAACACCCGGCCCTGGGGTGACAGGAGGACCGTTCTCGCTGTCGGTGCGACCTTTTTCGCCGCCCGGATCGCGCCCGCCAATGGTTCGGGTTTCATCACCATCCCGGAACCACCCCCATAGGGCCGGTCATCGGTGACCCGGTGACGGCCTTCGGCAAAATCCCGGATATCCAAAACCGAAGCGGCAATCTTTTCCTGCTCAAGCGCCCTACGAATAATCCCGTGTTCCCAAAAGGAATTAAACATGTCGGGGAAAATCGTCAGGACAATGATTTTCATACGTTTCCGGTCTATAGCAATTGCCAAAAATATGTTCCGTTTAAGTGAAACGCGTTTCTGTCAACACGACACCGTGTCGAGAGAATCCGAACCCGTAGATGCTCGGGGTCGGGATCGCTATCGGCATCGGAATCGAGGCAGGGCGGTTATCTTAGGAGTCGATACCGATTCCGAACCCGATACCGATTCCGATGACTCCGCTACGCTGGCATTTGTATACCGTCTCTCAATCGGAACGGAATTCTGACATCTGCTATAAAACGCCAAAACCAAAACAGAGGTTCCCCTCTGTTTGTAAGATTGCTTACACGTTTTTCCTTCACACCCTCTGATGCGTCAGAGGCCATCGGGCAGCCGGACATTCATCCGCCCCTCTTCAGGGATTATATCCGTGACCACCGACGCCAGCGCCGGAACAAGAACCTCGCTCTCGGCATCTTCGACAACATATACGTCGTTGCTTCCGGTCTGGATAATCGAGGTAATCGTTCCGAGATAGCCACGCTTCTCGTCATATACGGAAAGTCCGAGAAGTTCGTGCCAGTAAAATTCGCCGGCTGCCAATTCCGGAAGATCGGCTTTCGGAATGACAAGGGAGCTGCCGATCAGCAGCTCGGCCTTCTCGCGGTGGCGAATTTCCTTCAGGGAGACCAGCAGGATATTCTTATGAGGTTTGGCCCAGTTTACGGTGAGACGTTGAAGTTCCCCTTGCCTGGTTTGAATCTGAACAATTCCGCCGGATGCAAATATATCCGGCGATTCGGCAAACGAATAAACCTTTAGCGTTCCCTTAATACCGTGGACACCAACAACCTCTCCCACGATAAGAAAAGCATTCTCCTCCATGCGCACGCAAACAATTACTCGATGATCTCCAGCACCGTCCGCTTTTTGATTTTAGCGGATGCAGCGCTTAAAATAGTACGCATGGCACGTGCCGTCCGACCCTGTTTCCCGATTACCTTTCCGAGATCCTCTTTGGCCACCTTCAGCTCCAGCACTGAGGTCTGATTTCCCTCAACCTCCGCGACCGAGACCTGTTCCGGGTTATCCACCAGAGCCTGTGCAATATACTTGATCAGGTCTTTCATCGCTCGTCTCCTTTGTTGCGGTTGGGAACGAGGGGTTATGTTCGGATACTAACTAGCGTTAGCAAAAAAACCTTCTTTTTTTAAAATACTTTTTACGGTGTCGGTCGGTTTGGCGCCCTGCTCCATCCAATATTGCACGCGCTCCTGCTTGAAAGAGATCTCGGCCGGATCTTTTAACGGATTGTAAGTCCCGACGATTTCCAGAAATCGCCCATCCCGAGGGCTTTCACTGTCTGCCACCACGATCCGGTAGAACGGTCGTTTTTTCGCTCCATGCCTGGCCAATCTGATTTTTACGGGCATTCACTTTCTCCTTGATCGGTTCAGATTTTACCTAAATCTGTCAGAACGGCAACATGCCTCGGCCTAGCCCGCGCATGCCGCCTTTGTTTATTTTTTTAATCATTTTAAGAACCTGAGTGTAATTTTTCAGCAATCGGTTTACGTCCTGGACCTTTGTTCCGCTGCCCTGGGCTATGCGACGGCGACGGCTGCCATTAATCATGGCATGGTTTCGCCGCTCGGCCGGGGTCATGGAATTGATGATCGCCTCAATCCGGACAAATTCGGTTTCGTCCACATCCAGGTGCTTCATCTGCTTCATCTTGCCCATTCCCGGAATCATGTCGAGGAGATCGCTCAAGGAGCCCATTTTTCGGATTTGTACCATCTGGTCCCTGAAATCTTCGAGAGTAAACTGGCTCTTTCGCAGCTTTTTCTCGAGTTCCACCGCCTGCTTTTCATCTACAACGGCCTGGGCCTTTTCGATCATTGTCAGCACATCGCCCATGCCCAGGATCCTGGAAGACATCCTGTCCGGGTGAAATGCCTCGAGATCGTTCGATTTTTCACCGACGCCGACAAATTTAATCGGTTTGCCGGTAACCGATTTGATGGAAATGGCGGCCCCGCCGCGGGCATTTCCATCCAGCTTGGAAAGCACCACTCCCCCGATGTCCAGCTGGTCATTAAACGCCTGGGCCATGTTCACCGCGTCCTGGCCAGTCATGGCATCGACAACCAGCAGGATGTCCGAGGGTTTGACCGTGTCCCGGATTCGAACGAGTTCCTGCATCAACTCATCGTCAATGTGGAGTCGACCCGCGGTATCCAAAAGCAATGTGTCGCAGCCGGCCTGCTGAGCAGCGGTACGGGCCTTCTCACAGATATCGATCGGATCAGAATCCGGTGTCGAAGGATACACCGGCACAGAGAGCTGCTCCCCCAGAGTGGTCAGCTGATCGATGGCCGCCGGACGGTATACATCTGCCGGTACCAGGTATGGTTTTCGACCATTTTTCCTGAGGTACACCGCCAACTTCCCGGTGGTGGTGGTTTTGCCCGATCCCTGCAGTCCCACCAGCATGACCGAAATGGGTGCGGTGCCCTTCAGGGTCAGGTCCTGATGCCGGGAACCCATCACCTCGGTCAGCTTTTCGTTGACAATCTTGATGACTTGCTGTCCCGGGGTCAGACTCCCAAGGACTTCATGGCCGAGAGCCCGTTCCTTGATGTCCCTGATAAATGTCTTTACGACCTTGTAATGGACGTCGGCTTCCAGAAGCGCCATTCGGACTTCCCGAAGCCCCTCCTCGATATTCTTCTCGGTGAGCTTTCCGTGTCCCTTGAGTTTCTTGAATACCGAGTTGAGTTTGTCACTCAGATTGTCAAACATATAGCCAGCCGCCCCAAAGCCCCAAAGAATTAAAACGTTGAATGTAATATAGGCAAAATGCTATGTCAACAGATTCCGAAAGACCAAAAACAGTATCAGAAGCATACCGGAGGCATCCTGCCATAGCAACCTAACATATCATCTATTCCCCTGAAAAAATTATAAATGCAGAACCAACTCGACATTCTAGAACTCCGAAGGGATGAGCTGGCACATTGGATGGTCCAGCACAATCTTGAACCCTATCGTGCAAACCAGATTTTCAAGTGGGTTTTCCTAAGACTCGCAGATCATTTTGATCAGATGACCGATCTTGGTAAATCACTCAGGGAATATCTATCCGAGCACTTCGTGGTGGGGCGCTTGGACATGGATACCCTCGAGACGTCCACGGACGGGACTCAAAAGTTCCGGTTCCGATTGAAGGATGGCAAATTCGTCGAAAGTGTTCTGATTCTGGAACGACGTCATCAAACCCTGTGCGTCTCCAGCCAGGTGGGATGCGCCCTGGGATGCCTCTTTTGTTTAACGGGTAGCGGGGGTTTTACCCGAAATCTGAGCCGGGGAGAAATCATCGCCCAGATACGCGAGGTTCGGAAGCACCTTGGCAAACAAGGGAAACTGACCAATCTCGTCTTCATGGGCATGGGAGAACCCCTGGCAAACTACGACAATCTGGTTAGCGCTCTGAAAACCATCGGCGACAGTGACTATGGGCTCAAATTTTCCAGTCACCGGATCACTGTTTCCACGGCCGGCCTGGTATCCCGCATGGCGGATCTGGGCCGGGATACCCGTGTAAATTTGGCTATCTCGCTGAACGCCACCGATAACGCCACCCGCGACCGTCTCATGCCGCTGAATCGCAAATATCCCATCGAATCACTCCTTGAGGCCTGCCGAAATTATCCCCTCCCCCGGGGCCGGCGTATCACCTTCGAGTATATTGTCATCAAGGGGATCAACGACTCTGACAAAGACGCCCATCGCTTGGCAAAGCTGTTGCGGCCCATCCGTTCGAAGATCAACCTCATTCCGTACAATCCCCATGCCGGATGCGAATTTGAACGCCCGGAGGAGGCCGATGTCCTCCGATTCCAGAAAATTCTGATCGACCACAACTACACGGCCATGATTCGCCAAAGCAAGGGCCGGGATATCTCTGCCGCCTGCGGACAGCTTATCGGCGATCGGAATGAATAATTCGGTATTGGGTATTTGGTGTTTGGTGTTTTGTAATTTGTTTGTGATTTGTGATTTGATATTTGTGATTTTTTTCCTCGACTTTTAGCTTTAATCTCATCCCCTGACACCTGCTTGTGGGGTCGTAGCCTTCAGGCGAAGCCCCAACACCTGAAACCTGAAACCCGAAACCTGCATCCTGGAGCGCTCCACAGCGACTGTGGCACGACGCGCTACAATGAGATTGGATGTCTCAATTCGCCAGGATTAAATAAGGAATTTGCTGACTTCGGCGGGAGCTATGGGAATCACCTTCACCGTCGAATCACCATCCCCGCCGGTAATCCGAACTTCAGTGGGTAGATCCTTCGGGGCTTTGCTGTACCCGGCACAGATAGCGGCAGCCAGGGTGAACACTTCCGGCGCCGCATCCTTGGGAAGAAGTGCTGTGGGGCCGGGATATTTCAGGGTCTTCAGGACGGTATCGCGCGATCTGTCCCGATACCGAAAAAGGGCATCGTTCTCCTGCTGCGTCCGGCCCACGATAAGACGGGTTTCTGTATTCAACCGGAAGTGCCGGCCATATTTCAGTAGATTCAAATCGTCTTCCGTGTAGGTGGTTTGGTGCTTAAACAGGTCTCGGAGCCGGGTGGAATACCCTTTATCGGTCAACAGGCATCCACCTGCCGGCGCCGGATAATCGGTCACGCCGTATTCCTTGGCCAGTGCAATCTGTCGCTTACGCCCCCGGCCGGCAATGTCCAGCAGGCGGGATCGATCCACAAGACCCTGCTGCTCGGGTATGGTTTCGGGAAGTTTTTTCGCACTCAGAGGCCGCAGAATATACCCGTCAAATCCAGAATGTTTCTCGACAAATCGAAGAGATGGTTTGGTCTGAGACATGGGGCGCTGACCCAACACCTCTCCGCTGAAGAGAAAATCAAATCCCTCTGCCTGCATGATTTGGCCGGCCTTCTGGAACATCAGTGCATGACAGTCCAAACAGGGATTCATGTGCTGGCCATACCCACAGTTGGGGTTCTTGAGCATCTCAATATAATCGGTCGTGATTTTTTCCACCCGAAGGGGAATATTGTTGTTTTCGGAAGCCTTGCGGGCTTTTACGGCTGGAAAGAAGGGCGTATCGAAAGTCACCCATTCGACATGGATGCCCTGCTTGCGAAGTACGAGTGCCGACAGGATACTATCCAGTCCTCCGGAACAAAGACCAAGAGCACGAACTTTTTTTGCCGGATGATTCATGGTATGCACAGACCGTCAGTGGGGAATTTCCAAAAAATTTGCATGCTGGTAAAGACGATAGTGAATGCGTGTTTCATCGCCAAATTGGTCGGAGAAGAGGAACCGAGGTTACTCGCGCGCCTAAGGCGCATAAACCTTTAGCGGCGCCGGAGGCGACCGGGGATTCTAGGGGTCAAGTGTTTCTTTTGTGATTTGTTTCAATCGCTTATTCTCGTTCCCTGGTTAAGTTGATGATGCGAAGGAAACCCCGGGAAAATTCATTTAACGCATTCAGCATTTCACTCGGCCCCTTGGATCCTTGATTCCTTGAACCCTCATTGATCGAAACACAGTGTGCATAATCAGCGTTTCAGGAAAAACTAGAATAGCTACGGGATTGATTCTCTAATTTAACCACCCTCGTTTCTATGGCAACCGCAATGCGGCAGAGGGGTCATCACGGGCTGAGAGAGGTCATCATACATGCAGGACACGCGGAAAAGGCTCGACAATATCCGAAAAAAATTGAGAAAAATGTATCCCCACGTCAAGACCCAGCTTGAACACCGGAATCCCTTCGAACTGCTGGTGGCCACCATTCTTTCCGCCCAGTGCACGGATCGCCAGGTCAACATGGTCAGCCGGAAGCTGTTCAATGGTCTGAAGACGCCAAAAGACTTCGTGGAAGTGGATACCCGTGAGTTGGAAGGGCTTATCCGGTCGACCGGATACTTCCGGAATAAGACGAAAAACATCAAAGCCTGCGCGGCGGCACTGGAGGACAATTTCGACGGAGAAGTACCCGGAACGCTCGATGAACTCGTAACGCTGCCCGGGGTCGGCCGTAAAACCGCAAATGTCGTCCTGGGTGCGGCGTTCGGAATCCCCGGGATTGTTGTAGATACCCACGTTTCCCGGATTTCCCGGCGGCTGGGGCTGACGACCCAGAAGGATCCGGTCAAAATCGAGTTCGATTTAATGGATCTGGTTCCCAAACGTGCCTGGAACGATTTTTCCCTCCATCTGATCTATTTTGGGAGGGAATATTGCACAGCGCGAAAGCCACGATGCCCGGAGTGCCCGATTCGGCGGCAGTGTCCCTATCCGGACAAAACGAAGTGACGTTAAATTCGAGGATTCATCCTTTATTCGGTATTTCATTTTTAATAGGCCAGCGAATTTATTAACGGGGAGCTCAAAGGGTTCAAGGTTTACCCGCCTATGGCGGCGCCGGAGGCGACCAGGGATTCGAGGATTCAAGGATTCAGGTGAAATACCAACGAATCACAAGCGGATGTTTTAATACCGAAATACTACTGATTGAAAATGTAACGTCAGAGCAGATAGAATAAACGATAATGAAATAAAAAGAATGCCAAAATGCGAATATAATCATCTAAAACAATCACTTGAACCCTTGACCCCTTGGACCCTTGGACCCTCTTCTCAACCTGGGAAGCACTCAATCGGTTCAATAGAAACGAAGCCGGCGTATTATAGAGAGAAATTTTACCAAGCATCATGCCCACTTCAGTACGAAATAACGGCGAGCCGATTCTCGGCGCCCATTTTTCCATAGCCAGGGGTCTTGACCAGGCGATCTATACGGCACACGGTTACGGCTGCCCGACCCTTCAGATTTTCACCAAGAATTCCTCATCCTGGAAGGAAAAGACCCTGACCCGGACGGATATCGACACCTTCAGAGAAGCCCGTCAACATACCGGGATGGGGGCCATTGCATCCCACACATCGTATCTGATCAACCTGGCGGCAAAAGAAGCGACAAAGCGTCGGCAATCCCGAAACGCTCTGTATAATGAACTGATCCGCTGCATGGAACTCGACATTGACTTTGTGGTGCTGCATCCGGGTTCTCATATGGGTCTCGGTGAAAATCACGGTATCGATGCCATCGCCGACGGTATCAATCGGGTCCTTGAGAAGCTTCCACCGTCCAATACCCGTCTCCTGCTGGAAACCACAGCCGGCCAGGGCACCGGAGTCGGGCATACCTTCGACCAACTTGCAGAAATCCTTGGTAAAATCGAACGGCAAGCGTCGATGGGAGTTTGTCTGGACACATGCCATATATTCGCCGCCGGACACGATATTCGCACCAGGGCAGCATACCAGGACACTTTTCGGAAATTCTCGCGTGTCCTCGGATTCGACCGGTTGTTTTTAATCCATGTGAATGATTCGAAAAAAGAATTCGGCTCCCGCGTGGATCGCCATGAGCACATCGGCCACGGGTACATCGGTGATAAAGGGTTTGAGCACTTGATGCAGGATGAGCGGCTCTATCGGATACCGAAAATTCTCGAGACACCTAAAATTGTCGCGGGCAAAGACTGGGATAAGGCGAACCTGGCCCGCCTGAGACGCATGACAAAACATCAATCATCAGACATGGAACAATGAGACGATTTTGCCTGGCTATTATTATTCTCAGTTGTTGCGCTGCTTCATGGGTGTCGGCCGGTTCGGCCGCACCGGCTGCGAGAAGCGATGAGGTCCGGAAGGATATTTTTGAATGGGTGAAAGCCTGGGAAAGCAGGGATATTGATCGCTACATGGACCATTATCATCCGGCATTTCGTTCTGACGAACAGGATTACGATCAGTGGCGCCAGAGAAAAGAAATGTTATTTAAAGGGTCCGGCCCCATCACCGTGAAAATATCCCAGGTATGGATTGCCAGTGACGAAAAAACGGCGATGGCCAGATTCTTTCAGGAATACAAGGACTCCAATTTATCGGATATCGGCGAAAAGACTCTGGAGCTGGAAAAATGGGACGGCCGTTGGAGAATCATTGCAGAGACCTGGGTCCCGATTCATGACGCCATTCCTCAACTTCCAAAGGCAGAGCCCAAGGCCGCTAAAACGCCCCCGGCGGTTCAACCGGAGAAACCGTCAGCCTCCGGTGTCACCATCACAGACATTCAGTTTCAACTCTCACCGGATGAAGAAACAGTTGTTATCGATATGAAGCCCTATGCCGTTCCGTCGATTTTCAGCCTCAACGGTGAATCGCCACGTGTGGTCGTCGATTTTCGCAATGTGCACGCCTGGGCCGGAAAGTCCTTTTCGAGCATCGACGGCCGCTTCATTCAGCGCGTTCGCACCCATTTACATAAAAATCTGGGTAAATTACGGATTGTGCTCGACCTTCACCCAGCAGGAACCTACAAAATTTCCCAAGTTGCCCACCCCGAAGCCAGTCAATATATGCTGACCATATCGCTGGAAGAATAAAAAACGCGAGCGGAAAGCTGAAAGAAACAGGATACAGGTCTCAGGTGTCGGGTGTTGGGGCTTCGCTCCCAAAAGACGGGTTTCAGGTGTCAGGTGATAAAATTAAAGCTAAAAGCTCAAAGTTGAAAGCTGAAAGCTGTAAGACACGAACTGAAAGCAAAGATCGAAGAACAACGAATGACGTTCCGCGAAGCGGAACAAATGACTGAATGACGCCGCCTTAAGGCGGCAAATGACGTGTGCCCACGGGCAAACGGGTAGACGGGCAATCCCTTCAACCTCGCATGTCTCGATTCGTCAGAATTCCAAAATCCAAAATCTAAAATCCAAAATCAATGAAGACGGGCCCACGGGCAAACCTAACTCAGAGGCCTTTGCGTAGTATCGCCACCAACAACCAAATCCCCATGAAGGCCGCAGCCACAAATCCGATAATACCGATAATGGAAATGCCGTAAAGCATGGGTGGAATCTTGGATATGACAATGAGCGCAGATCCGATGATCAGCCCGGCAATAATGACCGAGAAGGACAGTCGGTTGCTGGCCTGATCGTGGGTGGCCAGCATGTCTTCAAAGCCCTTATGCTCAATGTTGAACAGCAGTTTCCGAAGGCGCGCCATCCGCGACAGTTCCAGAAGATCTTTTGGAAACTGCTCCATAAACTGGAACAGATCCGCCCCCATCCGATAGGCGTCTTCAGAAAGCCGCTGGGGACTGAATCGGGCCATTTTGATCTTTTGAACAAAGGGGGTGGCCTTGGTGATCATCTCAAAATCCGGATCCAGCATCAAAGCGACACCCTCTAAAGTGGCCAGCGCCTTCAACATCAGGAACAGATCGGGCGGAATTCTGAGCTGATATCGGGCTGCCACATCCAGAAGCTCCTGGAACACCTTGCCCATCTGGATATCTTTGAGGGGTTTGTATACATGGTGTCCCATGAACTCGCCCACGTCTCGCTCGAATAGCCGTGTGTCGGGTTCTTCCTCCCACATTGTCAATTTGAGCAGCACCTGGGTGGCGCGGCTGGCATCCTGGGTGACGACAGCGCCCATCAAGTCAACGAACATCTCCCGGGTATGCAGGTCGATGGTTCCCATCATGCCGAAATCGAGCATGCAGATGACATTGTCGGAGAGCACGAAAATGTTTCCCGGATGGGGATCCGCATGGAAGAAACCATTTTCGAAAACCTGTCTCAGAAAAAAATCGGCGCCCCGATCGATGACAACCTTCGGATCGAGCCCGGCCTTCTTCAGATGGTCGATATCCGATACCTTGATCCCTTCGACGTATTCCATGGCGAGAATTCGGGGGCCGGAGGCCTCCCGGAAAACTTTGGGCACATAGATGCAAGGGTCGTCCAGGAACTGGGCGGCAAAACGCTCTATATTCGTTGCCTCAATGGTAAAATCGATCTCTTTTTCTATGGAGCGCGCAAACTCCTCGACGATCTTGACCGGTTTGTGAAAGGAGAATTCCTCGATATGACGTTCCATTAAGGTTGCCAGATGAAGCATGATCTCAAGATCGACTCCAATGACCTTTCGGATACCCGGCCGCTGCACTTTGACAGCGACCTCTTCGCCGTCCGTCATTTTTCCACGGTGCACCTGGCCGATGGAAGCCGAGGCAATCGGCTCCGGATCGATAGACTCAAACAGCTGGTCCGGCGGCAGGGATAATTCGGTGAAGAATATATGCTGGAGATCTTCAAACCGGGCCGGCGGGACTTCGTCCTGGAGCTTGGCCAGTTCCTTGACGAAGTCGACTGGAACCAGATCCGGACGGGAAGACAGTGCCTGGGCCAGTTTGATAAATGTCGGCCCGAGCTCTTCAAAGGCCATCCGGATACGCTCGGCCCGGCTTCGCTTGTCCACCGGCTCGCGACGCTTTTGGGTGAGCACCTGAAGGCCGATTTCAATGTACTGATCGATTTTAAGCAGTTCGATCAGATCACCGAATCCATATTTGATAAGTACGGCCAGGATCTGGCGATAGCGAGCCAGATGGCGGTACGTTCTGCCGATAACGCCTATTTTCCGGATGCTAAGCATAAATTAAGATAGCGGCCACCTGGTGATGGATGAAACGGGAGATAGCGTTATTTCACTCTCCCCAACAGGGCGCTGGCGATGGTATTCTTCTGGATCTCCTTGGTTCCTTCATAAATTTCGGTAATTTTGGCGTCTCTGTAAAAGCGTTCCACCTCATATTCCGTCATATACCCATACCCGCCCAGAAGCTGTATCGCCTCGTCACACACCTCCACTGCTGTGCGTGCTGCATACATCTTGGCCATAGAGGTCAGCTTCGGATCGATTCGGCCCTGGTCGAAATTCCATGCCGCCTTGTAGGTGATCAGCCGTGCCAGTTCAATCTTGGTGGCCATGTCTGCGAGCTTGTGTTGGGTGACCTGGAACTTGGCGATTTTCCTCCCGAATTGCTCCCGCTGTTTGACATAGGCCAATGCCCGGTCATAGGCGCCCTGGGCTATACCGAGGGCCTGGGCCGCTACCTGGATCCGACTCTCGTCAAAGAATTCCAGTACCTGGTAAAAGCCTTTGCCCTCCTTGCCGACCAGATTTTCTGCGGGCACCCGGACATCCTTGAAAACAACTTCGGTGGTGGCCATCATCCGAATACCCATCTTCGGGCCCACATCCGCCGTACTGAGTCCTGGCCGATCCCCTTCCACCAGGATGACGCTCTGCCCGCGATAGGAGGGGGTCGCCTCCGGATCGGTTTGACAGAGCACCGAGTAGAATCCGGCAAGTCCGCCATTGGTAATAAAGATCTTGCTGCCGTCGATGACCCACTCGTCTCCGTCGCGGACAGCACTGGTATCCATGAAGGTGATGTCGCTGCCGTGGTCGGGCTCGGTAAAGGCTCCGGCGGACAGGACCTTGGCTTCGGCCACGGGGGGCAAAAATCGCTCCTTGAGGTCATCGCTGCCGAAATGTAAAATCAGTTCCGACGCAAAACACGAAAGGGAAACCGCGCTGCCGATGGTGGAATCCGCCCGGCATAACTCTTCGATCACCAGAATGTCTTCCAGACAACCCAGGCCCTGGCCGGAATACTCTTCCGGAAAATGGACTCCCAACAACCCCAGATCCCCGGCCTTCTTCCAGATTTTTTTAGGGAATTCATGCTTTTCTTCCAGCTCAATGGCAAGATCCTTGTCAAATTCACCTTTGGCGAATTCCCTGACGGCTTTCTGTATTTCCTTTTGTGTTTTACTCAGTTCAAAATCCATTGCTGAAACTCCCTCTTCGATCACGGTCAACCTGCAGGCATATGCCCGAAAATCCTTAATATTGGGTAAAAAGACCTAACACACGGCCTACGCAAAAGCAAGGTGAGCCCTCCCCTGTCACACCCACGGCCAGATTGTTATGATTCCTGAAAAGGCCGAGCTTCAGAATGCTTTGGTCCCATCGGAAATGCCCCTTGACTGTCCAGCAGGAGTAACCTATGTACCTTGGATTGTCTCTATAATTACACTTTCGGCAATCCAGCCGCCACCTGAGGGGATTGCCGCTTTATTTCTGATTTCGATTTTCATTGAAAGGATATAAACGCCATGGCATTTTCAATTGCATTGGCTGGAAAAGGGGGCACCGGAAAAACCACCCTTGCCGGCCTTTTGGTCAAGTATCTGGTTAAAACGGGGAAAACCCCGATACTGGCCGTTGACGCCGACTGCAATGCCAACCTGAACGAGGTTCTGGGTCTGGAGGTGACGGATACGTTAGGCAACGCACGGGAAGATATGAAAAAAGGACAGGTCCCCAGCGGTATGACCAAGGACATTTTCATGGAGATGCGTCTGGAGGAAGCGATCGGAGAAACCGAACATTTCGACCTGGTGGTCATGGGACAACCCGAAGGGGCCGGGTGTTATTGTGCGGCCAACACGCTGCTGACGAATTTCCTCGAACGGCTTACCGGCAACTACAGCTACCTTGTCATGGACAATGAAGCCGGTATGGAGCACATCAGCCGGCTGACCACCCATGATGTCGATGTGCTGCTGATTGTATCCGACACATCCCGAAGGGGCATCCAGGCCGCGGTGCGAATCCATGAGTTGGCCAAAGAACTGAATATCGGGGTCGGGAAAAGCTTTCTCATTATTAACCAGACGCGACAGGAACCCACCGAAGCCATGCTGGATATGCTCGGCAACAATGGGCTCGAATTGATCGGCACCGTTCCCGAGGACGATGCGGTCTACGAATACGACATGAATGGCCGTCCGACGATCGAGCTGCCGGAAGACAGTGCATCGGTCCGGGCGGCATTTGATATATTCGATAAAATCGTTACCTGAGTGATAAACCATGCGCAAAACAGGCCTGCTTTTCGATCAGAGATACCTTCTCCATGACACTGGAGACTATCATCCTGAAATATCGGACCGATTACTCGCCGCCTTTAAAGGAATCCAGGACAGCGAGTTGCTGTCCGACCTGACAGTGTTTCAGGCGGTCCCTGCTGAGATGCGGTGGATTGAAACCGTACACGACAGGGCATATATCGATCGTTTCAACGATGCCTGCGTGGCGGGCAGAAAACAGTTTGATACGGCGGACTGTCAGATATGTGCCGAAACGTTTGATACCGCGGTGCTAGCAGTGGGCGGAATTCTTCGCGCCATCCGATGGGTCATGAAGGGTGAGATCGACAATGCCTTCTGCCCGGTGCGCCCTCCGGGCCATCACGCGGAAATAGACCAGGCCATGGGATTCTGCTATTTCAACAATGTGGCGGTGGCGGCCCGATATCTTCAGCAGGAGTATCACATCGAGAAGGTGGGCATCATCGATTTTGATGTCCATCACGGGAACGGGACCCAGCACATCTTCGAAAAAGACCCGACCGTATTCTACTACTCCATCCACCAGCACCCGTCATTTGCCTACCCGGGAACCGGCAGGGAGTTCGAAGAAGGCAGCGGCGAAGGATTTGGATTTACAAAGAACTCCCCGGTTCTTCCGGGCGGGGGGGATGAAGAGTACCGTCAGCTGATCCTGCAGGATTTCGTGCCGGCATTTGATAAATTTGAGCCGGATTTCATTCTGGTATCCGCCGGCTTCGACGCTCATGAAGATGATGACATGGCGGACATGAATCTGACGTCGGAAGGTTTTTCGTGGATCATGAGCCGGATTATCGAACTGGCCGACCGCCATTCAGGCGGCCGCATCGTTTCCGTGTTGGAGGGCGGATACTCGCTGAAGCGACTTCCCGAACTCGTTGGAGATCATGTCGGAATTTTACTTAACGGGGCACAGGCCGAATAGACGCGTTTGATCACCGGCCGTTTTTCGGCTGTGGAGGAAAACATGCTAGTCACCAAATCAATGACAGACAAGGTAATTACCATTCGAGAAGATGCCGGGCTGTTCGAAATCCGAAATCTCATGAAGGAAAACCACATTCGGCATCTCCCGGTGGTCGACGAAAAAAACCGGCTCCTCGGAATCGTCACAGACCGGGATCTTCGGAGTGCCATGCAGTATCGTATCTACCAGGAGCCCACAACCGCCACCGAGGAAAGCGAGCGTATTGCGCAAATACGGGCCACCGACATTATGACAGCCGATCCAATCTCGATTCCGGTCCGGTATACCATACAGGATGCCCTGCTGCTGATCGACAAACATCGGGTGGGAGCTTTCCCCGTTACAGAAGACGACGGCACTCTCGTGGGAATCATATCCGTCCGGGACCTGATACGGGCGTTTATCAACGTACTCGGAATCGAAGAACCGGGAATCCTGTTGGGCATTGTCGTCGAAGAAAAAGTCGGCATGATGAAAAAAATCGTAGACGCTGTCACAGAAGAGAACATCTCCCTCGGTAGCGTTCTGGTCGCCCGATACTGGGACGAAAACAAGCGCGTCGTGTTTCCCTACCTTCTGACCAACACGGTGACCCGCATCAAGAAGAAATTGGAGGCTCTTGGATTCCAACTGCTCGACCCGATGGATTGGTATTTCGACAAGCTGGAAAAATAATCCGTTAGCCCGTTGGCCCGTGTGCCCGTTGGCCCGTTAGCCCGTTGGCCAGTCATTCGGTATCCGGTATCGGGTAATGGGTATTTGTGTTTGGTGTTTGGCGAAATGTAATTTGTTTGTGATTTGTGATTTGATATTTCCTGCATTCAATGTTTAAGTGCAACACTCGGCCTTAAAGACTTCCGCCGGTGTTTTGAATTTCAAGCATTTTCTTGGCCGGTTGTTAAGCCAGTG
>Ga0049114_1000084_pt1 | contig 22927 bp, 22 predicted proteins | sample WorMettanBELIZE2_FD_55211 | JGI IMG/M metagenome (GOLD analysis project Ga0049114, IMG submission 55211) | Marine gutless worms symbiont microbial communities from Max Planck institute for Marine Microbiology, Germany - Olavius tantulus BELIZE.2 | ecosystem: Host-associated > Annelida >... | reverse complement strand
TCGATATTCATGGTATCTTCTCCTTTCTGGGAGAAGACCCTACACCACCACTTTGACAGATCCGGTCATTTTGGCCTTAAATTGGTACATAGTCCCGTAAGATTTTTTCCTTTGCGTCATGGGAAATCTTTGCGGCTTTCAACACCTTAAGCTCCCTGTCCCATGCATACGGGATATTCGGAAAATCGGAACCATACATAATTCTATCGGATCGGTAATTTCCGATAACTATTTTCTCCTCAAGATGGAAGTAATCTGTAATGGCCATAGTGGTGTCCAGCCAGAGATTATCGTATTCTTCAATCAGTTTTCGGTAGGCTGTTACCTCATCGAAACCCAGATGGGGGACACAAATTCTAAGATCAGGAAAATCTTTCAAAATGCGTTCCAATTTTTCAGCACTGCAGAGCTGATACGGATCGCAATTGTAGGCGGAGCTTTTCGGTTCCCTGCCGACATGCATGAGAATCGGCTTCTTATTTTTCTGACAGCATTCGTACAGGCGATTCATTGCGTCAGAATTCATGTCAAAGCACTGCACATGGGCATGCAGCTTCAACCCCCTTAGGCCAGAGTCGAATGCTTCCTGTAAAATTTCCTCGGCGTTTTCCTCACCGGGAAATACGGTGGCCATGCCGGTAACCCGATGGTTAAATTCACTGCATTTCTCAGACATATACGTATTCAAATCCTTCGCAATGCCAGGTTTATGAGCATACTGTAGCGCGATGATATGTTTTACACCGCATGCCAGCAAGAATTTAAATATCTGCGATGAGGTCAGCTGATATCGGATATGCCATGCATTTTGATCAAACCATTTCCGGATTGCGGAAAAGATACTGCGGGGGAAAATATGTACATGCGCATCGATTACAGGAGGAAGACCGAGGGGTACTGTTGAATCTTCCTGATCATCAATTGACGGCATCTTGGGCTTCAACACGGTAACACCATTTCCATTCTATTAAAATGTAAACCAAATGAAAAATAATATCCTGAAAATAGCATCAATTAGGGCCGCTGCAAGATGTGCAGCATTTTGGGAATGGACTAAAACTTAGTCCCTGTTGTTAAGAAAGTGCACAACTTCAATGCAAGGAAAATCCTAAAATTTGAGGGACGTTGTTGACAAACTATACTAATTTCAGTGAGAAACGTTTTTCTGCAGGATGGCGTCGTTGTAGACATTCAGTATGCGTTCAAAAGCGCGTGGCCAAGTATAATGGGCGGCAATCCGCTCGGCGTGAGGATCGTCAAAATCCGGATTAGCTTTTACAGCGTCAATCCTTTTTAGAAGACTGTGCCGCAAAGCATTTTCCAACTGAGCTTCATCTTTTTGATAAGGCCGGTCAATGGTTTCAAGGGGGGGCAATGAAATCAAATCGACCGTATCTTCTTTTGCCTTCCCGAAAATCTCCGAAAAACCGGACAATTTAGTAGTGACAATTCGGTATCCGGATGCCAGGCCCTCAAACAGAACGAGGGGAAGTCCTTCAAAGAACGAAGGCAGCACCTGGACATGGGCCGTTTTCATCAATTCCGAAAGCCGACGGTGACTGACGTAGCCATGGTTGGTCACCTTTGGCGTTAGCGTTTCAACGAGGTCCATACACTCATCAAATTCGGGCCCGCTGCCGCTGCCCGCCATATGAAGGTGCCAGTCGTGATCTTTGATGGTTCTCAGCGATTTCAACAGCCAGGGAACGCCTTTGCTCCGATTGAATTTTCCGGCATAGAGGATATGAACGGTTCCGGCAGGGGTTTTCGGTGCACGGGTAAACACGGTGTCATCATACCCGCCTCCGACAACCGCGATTTTTTCAGCAGGTATGTCATATGTTCGGCTGATATCCGCTTTTTGATCGCTTGTCAGGGCAATTATTTTATCCAGCCTACGGCAATGGCGTTTTACAAATAATCTTAAATGGGGGCAGTTTTTGTATTGTCTCAGGTCTGTTCCGTGGCAGGTAGTCACGATGGGAAGATCCGGAAACAGCTTTCGGACCAGAGCCGATAGAACAAACAGGTGATTCGTGTGAATGAGGTCCGGATGGAAGCTGTTTACGACCGATTCCAGTACGCGGCTGAATTCCGATTTGTAAGCCTTGAGACGCAAACCTTCCAGCTCTTTAAATAATGAGCTTTTGTATGGCATCACATCCGACATTCCGGGAATCGGAAAGTCCAGTGGCGGCGTTTCAAAGAATACATAGGAACTGTTTGCCAGGGAGGGATCCCGTAATGGGTCGATACCGTCGACAGGAACTCCGGCAACGCGATACGTGGAAAAACCGTGCTTGTGAGATTCTTCCATAATCGCTTCCAGATAAATCCCGCTGCCGGTCATCTCCGGTCTCTGGCTGAGCACATGGAGTATTTTAAGAGTGGTCATATCGCTTTAGGGTGTCCTTTCTGGATCGCTAAGAACCAAGAGCGACAGAAAACGGTTCGTCGTTTTATCGTGGCTATCTATCACCACCGATATGCCAGATGCCAGGTTTTTGACATCTTGACTTTTCGTGTGGGCCACTGGAAACCAAAATGCCCGCAAAGCCGGCAAAAGGCAGACATCTGGTCCGACAAATCGTCGGATGCGTCGGGCAATTCACTTCTTCCCATAAGATACCTGAAGATCCGGTCGATACCGCCGGCTACGGCACACATGTAATAGCCAGAGGGCGTCAATCCCAAACCACAGTCCCCTATAATCCGACAGCCGCAGGCATAATCCGAAAACCGGTTATACCAGGTATCCACAGGTGCCACATTAAACGGTTTAAACAGGTTCACCCGTGAAGATTTTAGCGTACTTTTAACGATTATGGTGTCGGGCAGTTTTCCCAGCACCCGGCGGACGCGCTGCCCGTAATAATTGGTGCCGACCACCAGCCTTAAATTCGGATTGTGCGCTTTCTGATAACTGATCAACAGATCGATGATCTTAAAAATACGACTGTGTAGCGTTGGCTCTCCGCCCAGAAGCCGGATGCGTTTCCAGGAAATATTCTTTTCAATGCTTTGATCTAAAAAGGCCTCTATTTCGGAGACGGACATTTCGATGTGACTTGGGGCCTGGGCGCATGAGCGGTTGCAATTGATGCACTTTAGATTGCACTTATATGTGATGTCGATCTCCACATATTCGCGGCTGGGTCGAAACTGCTTCCCGAGACGATTCGAGACAAACGACTGGGCGCGAATAAACTGGTAAGCATCAAGGAGTAACCTTTTTACCGAAATATTGCGATGGCGGGGAGGTATTTTCAAGGACGACACATGAACGTCATGTTTTCATTCTAAAGCATTATCGGCAGGAGGAACCCTGGTACCTTGTCAGGCAGTAGGCGGTAACCACAGTACATGTTCACGCTGCGGATAACACGATGTGATATGTTCTAAACAGGAAATTTGATTTAACGCAATATGGGACACCCGCCAAGTTGGGGTTGTGCATAAATTTTGGGAGACGCGATCTTTCCGTGTAAAAATGTGGTCACTGGACGTCATGCCGCAAAGCGGAGGATTTCATTTTCGTTCCAGTCCACGCCGCTGCCAATAGCATCGCTCACGATTCCCATGCCATTTTCGATGGTCAGCGGATCTTCAAGAACGGGATTCCACCAGTCTGCATATTCAAGCCAATGGGCCGTCGGCGTGCAACATAAAAGGCGTGCGCTCAGTTCCGGCCAAAGGTGGTTAGACATCCGAAGTCCGTTGACCTGAGCAAGGGCGGCAGCTCTGATCCACCCCGTGACACCCCCAATTTTCATAACGTCCGGCATGACATAATCACAGGCGTGAGCCTCGATGGCGTGCCGCATATCCAAAGTTCCCCACCAGTTTTCACCGCACTGGATCGGGGTGCGCGCTTCGGCTGCGACCTGCGCGTGTCCCGTATAATCGTGGGCCAGGGTCGGTTCCTCGACCCAGGTGAGGCCCTCATTGTCTAACAACCGAAGACGTTCCACCGCCTCGGATGGGGATAGACACTGGTTGTAGTCCACCATGATAGCCATGTCGTCCCCGGCAGCTTTTCGCATGGCGCGTATGACGTCAATATCCTCTTGGACAGTCGGATAGCCGATCTTGGCTTTTATGCCGCTGAACCCACGCCTGGCCCATTCTTCTGCAGCCCGTGCTGATCCGTTCACGCCGTCGTATCCAATGGCGCCGTAGGCGCGAATGTTTTTCTCCGTCCCCCCGAGCAGTCTCACGAGGGGGAGACTGTGTATGCGGGCCAATGCATCCCACAGCGCCATGTCGATTGCGGCAAGCGCCATACCGACAAGGCCTTGCGTCCCCAGCAATCGGAAGCGCTTGGCGAGTTTTTGTTCGATTTCTCCCGGCGCCAGGGCTTCCCCTTTCAACGGGTCCTCGCAGTTCCGGATAAGATCCGCCGTCGACTTGAGCGCTGCCGGGGTGTAGGTGAAGATGATGCTATGCCCAACACACCCGTCGTCGGTGCTGACATCGGTTAATACCAGGGGAGACTGGCTGACCACGCCGCTCGCCGTCTGGTGTGGTTCCTTCATGGGCACTAGAACGGTCCGCACGGCGATGCCTTTAATTCTCGGTCGTGAATCGTTCATCTGTCCAATTCCACCATGTAATTTTCGATATAGGTTTTTTCCGAGTGGGATCGCATTTGACAACTTGCATAAATAGAAAAACATTGTAGCGCGTTGTCAATCGTTGTTTCTGTATTTTTGTGGCGATAGATCGTTCGTCATTAATGGCTCGCGGGATCAAGATCCCTGATAACGTCGAGGCGGTAAAAGTATGGACGATAAGATGCGACTACGATATAGGAGCGACAATCAATAGTGTTTGGAGGAATGGCAAACGTATTCAACATCCCGAGGAATTCGACATCATCCGTAAAAGAGGCCTCCAATGACTCTGCCTGAACTCATCGAATCGTGGCTTTCCGCCTTGAATCTGGGGGCGGGAACCAGCACTGTATTGGCCACAATTATTTCGGCAGTGGCGGTTCTACTGATCAGCGTCATCGCGTTCTGGATCAGCCGCCGTGTAATCCGCATCGCGGTCCACCGAGTGGTCCGAAGCACCCGGTTTACCTGGGATAACAAACTGGTGGAAAGTCAGCTCTTCATGCGCATGACCCTGGTTGTCCCGGCACTCATTATCTATCTGTTCGTGCCGACTATCTTCCGCGGATACGACCAGGCCATCGCCGTGGTGAGTGGAGCCCTGAATGTATATTTCGTCATCGTGGCCGTTATGGTTGCCGATGCTCTGGTCGATGCGCTGTATAGCATTTACCGAGACATGCAGGTGTCGCGCGCAATCCCAATGCGGAGCTTTGCCCAGGTCCTTAAGATCTTCCTGTACTTCACCGGCGCCATCCTGGTCATTGCGGTCATCCTCGATCGGTCGCCCATTATCCTGCTGAGCGGCCTCGGCGCTATATCGGCCGTGCTCATGCTCGTTTTTAAAGACTCCATTCTCGGGTTCGCAGCCGGTATTCAACTCTCATCAAATCGCATGCTCAGAAACGGCGACTGGATCGAGATGCCCAAATATGGGGCCGACGGCGACGTGATCGATATCTCTTTGACAACGGTCAAGGTACGCAACTGGGACCATACCATCACCACCATCCCCACCTATGCCCTGATGAGCGATTCGTTCAAAAACTGGCGCGGGATGCAGGAGTCCATGGGCCGGCGTATCAAACGGGCGATTTTCATCGATATGAGCTCCATCAAATTTTGCACGCCCCAGATGCTGGAGCGATTTGCTCACATTCGCTATATCTCGGATTACATGGCGCGCAAGAATCAGGAGATCGAAGCACACAACGCAGAACTGGGGGAAAACGCCGCAGATGCCGTCAACATCCGACAGCTGACCAACATAGGCACTTTCCGCGCCTATGCGATCTCCTATTTGCAGAACCATCCCGATATCAACCAGGCCTTGACCCTCATGGTACGTCAACTGGCCCCCACCGAGCACGGTCTGCCCCTGGAGGTCTATGCGTTTTGCAAAGATAAACGGTGGGTCTATTACGAGGGGGTGCAGTCCGACATTTTCGACCATCTGCTGGCCGTCGCAGGTGAGTTCGATCTTAAAATTTTCCAATACCCCGCCGGTACCGATATTCAGAGAATATCCGAGGCTGCGGCATAAATGAGACAATTCAATAACTTACGGTAATCAAGGGTCACGCCACCGCATACAGACTCATACTTTAGTACTAGAAAAATTATCATTGGGATGATAAAAATGCGACCTACGCCTTATTGATATGGCTCAATTCCATTGATAGCTAGCAGCATACGATATTCCATCTTGGGGCGAACCGTAATTGCGGCCTTAAGGCAGTCGAGGGGCATTGGCTAATTTAGAAAGGAGTTGAAAATGGAAATCATCGTATGCGCTCAGATTATCCTCCTGTTCGTTGCCTTCGACATTGGTGTGATGACGTATAAACGCGTCAGCAATCAACGAGTGAACAGCAAATATCGTAAATAGCCCCCTCAAGCGGATAACTGTGAGTACGTCACGAGTGGCGCTACTTCCTTTGCGCCGGAGTGAATGGACCAGCATCAAGCGTGGATACCTGCGCGACATCCCTTAGCCGATGGATTCTCCCGGTATTAACGCCTCGCTCTGCGATCCTCGAGCTTTTCCACTCCCTTTTCGGTAATCTTGAATAGGCCTTCAGCTTCCGTCAAAAGCCCCGCCTTGGATAGCTCCCTGACGGCACTACGGACCTTGAACAGCGGGAGCCCTGTTTCCGTGGCCGTTGCGTCGACATCGGCGGGCTCCATCATGGCGAGCAGAATAAGCTCCCCGCTTCGGGTCACGTTGCCGTTGGCATCAATGCAGGCCATATCTTTAACCCCTATAGCCCTTTCTTGCAGAAGTACCAATCCACACATTCATGCCCCTCACGGATCCGCTCAACAGCCGCTTCCTGAGTGCGTGGCGGGGGTATGATAACTTTGTCGCCGGGATTCCAGTTGGCGGGGGTTGCCACGGTATGTCTATCGGATGTCTGCAACGCTTTGACCAGACGCACGATTTCATCGATATTGCGCCCTGTTGTCAGCGGGTAGTAAATAATGGCCCGTATCTTTCTTTCGGGATCAATGACGAACACACAGCGGGACGTTTCCGTGGTGCTGTCGCCCGGCATGATCATGCCGTAAAGGGATGCAACCGTTGCATCCAGATCCGCCACCACCGGAAAGGGAATCTTGACATCAAATTTTTCCTCGATGTTGCGGATCCAACTGATGTGGGAAAAAATGCTGTCGATGCTAAGTCCCATGAGTTCCGTCCCGATTTTTTTGAATTCCTCGTAGTTCTTGGCGAATTCAACAAACTCGGTGGTGCACACCGGCGTAAAGTCGGCCGGATGTGAAAAGAAGACCAGCCAGCTTCCTTTGAAATCCTCCAGTTGAAGCGGACCGAAAGTGGTTTCGGCCTCGAAATTTGGTGCTGGATCCCCAATTCTGGGGATACGAGGTTCACTCTGCTCTGGCGTATGTTCTTCCATGGTTTCCTCCATACTCGGTATCAAGGGTTAGAAATGGATGGGTTCCCATGATCGTTCTGTATCGGATCGAAAAGAATGAGGTTCTTGCGATTTGGTGGAAATGGGCCTGGGTCGGATTCAATCTTCATGAATAGGTCCAGGTAACACCACTAAACTTATTTTTTAGGGCCGCCTTGTCAATATCCACCCTTCGAAATTAAAGGGACGTGGTTATACAGAAAGCCCCAGTCACTGAATAAAATGATTATCGTACCGCGAAGAACACCAGCCGTCGCTGAAGCTTCAGGCTTCGCTCGCTTGAGCTTCCGACTTCGCTCTTTGAGCTACGACGGGACGAGTCGACCCGACAAGATGGCGCTGCAGGCGAAGAGCACGGAGGTAACAAAATGAATTTGCACCCTTTTTCTTCGTGACCATCGTGGTGAAAATTCCCCGACTGGAGCTTTCCGGATAAGCGTACAGAGGGACTGTGTTGGCAGCGACACTAAATATCTACTAAAATCAGCCTTCCTGAGGCGAAAACGATCCGAGTGCCTTTTCCCTGGACGATGACGATTCTAATTGCGGTTCGGGAGCAGGAGTACTTTCGCTGATGCGCCAGAAGGTGCAATAGAGCACGGGAACCACCACCAGGGTTAGAAGGGTGGCAAAGGTCAATCCGCCCATAATCGTTACCGCCATGGCCCCGAAAAACGCATCCCAAAGGAGCGGTATCATTCCCAGCACCGTTGTAAACGCTGCCATCGTCACCGGGCGCACACGACTGACCGCGGAGTCGATCACGGCCTGGTAGGGCGCTTTTCCCTTTTCAAGTTCGATATTGATCTGATCCAGCAACACGATCTCGTTTTTCATCAGCATCCCGGACAGGCTCAAGAAACCCAGCAACGCCATGAAACCAAAGGGCATATCGAATATGAGCAGCCCGCCCACCACCCCGATCAGCGCCAGGGGCAGACCGAGGAAGATGATGATCGGATGCCGGAGGGTATTGAAGAGCATCACGGAGATCAGGAACATGATTGCGAAGGCCAGAGGCACTTTGGCCATGAGTTTCTGATTCGCCTCACCGGAGCGTTCATATTCTCCGCCCCACTCCAGAACGTATCCCGGCGGCAGTTCCATATCTTCGATGGCACTGCGCAACTCACGAAAGAGGGAGTCTGCTGTTCCGGTCAATTGCACGCAGGACACCGTGATGGTCCGCTGCCGGTTCAATCTGCGGATCACCGGGTCTTCCCAGGTGGTGATCATGCCGTCGGTGACCTGCTCCAGGGGTATGGAAGTCCCGGCAGCATCGCTCCAGACCAGGATATTTTCCAGATTCTCGATACCTTGGCGCTGCTCCTCCGGCGGCCGGACAATGATCGGCAGTAGATCCTCGCCCTCCCGATACAATCCGGCAACACTGCCGGACAAGTTGCCGGCAATGGATTGAGCGATCTCGGGTCGGAAAATACCCGTCTCCCGGGACCGGGCGCCGGCCATGGCGACAGAGGCGACCTTCACCCGTTCCCCCCAGTCGATGGAGATGGCCCCCGTGTTGGTGTGGGTCCGCATGATCCCCATGGCCTCTTCGCCAAGGGCCCGAAGTACTTCTGCATCGGGTCCCTTGAAGCGGGCCTCGATGGCCGCCCCGCCGGGTCCGAGCCTGAATTTTTCAACTTTTGAGACGGCATTGGGAAAATGGTCGGCCACATGATGGCGCACCTGAGAAATCAGATAGGTAATTTTTCGGTAGTCGTCCACGGTCACCAGCAACTGGCCATACGCGCTGTTGGGCATCTCGGGCGAATAGGTCAGGATAAATCGCAGGGCTCCTCTTCCTGAAAAGGTCGTTACCTCCGTGACGCCCTCAAGGCCCCTGATATACTCTGCCGCTCGCGATATCTCAGCATCGGTGTAGTCAATATGGGTACCCTCCGGATAGGTGAGGTTGACCATGAACTGAGGACGGGTGGAACCGGGGAAAAAGTTCTGCTTCACGAATCCGAACCCGAAAACCGCGGTTCCCAGCATCGCCACAACGATACTCAGCGTTGCCCAGCGGTGCCGGATGCAACCGGAGAGAAATCTTCGGTATCCCCGGAAAAAAAGATTATCGTACATATCCTTTTTTTTGCCTGAACCGCTAACGGGGATAAAGTTCACGCAAAGAAACGGCACAATCGTAACGGCAAGGATCCAGCTCAGGCCCAAGGCCAGCGCAATAACCTGAAAGAGACTTCCCAGAAACTCTCCGGTGACATCTTTGGAAAGGGAAATGGCCGCAAATGCCAGTATGGCGATAACGGTTGCCCCAAGCAACGGCCACCGAGTCTCTTGAACGGCCTCTTCCGCTGCCTGCGGGGCTGTCATTCCTTTGCGGGTTTTTATAATGTACCCTTCGGCCACCACGATGGCATTATCCACCAGCATGCCGAGTGCAATGATCAGCGCGCCGAGGGAAATCCGCTGAAGATTGATATCCAGAATCTGCATACAGATAAAGGTCGCCAGAATGGTGAGCAGGAGCACGGCGCCGATAATGATGCCTTCCCGCAGACCCATGAAAATCACCAGCAGGAAAACGACAATGGCCAGCGCCCCCAACAGGTTGAGAACAAAACCATTGACGGCGGAGCGCACCGTATCTGCCTGGTAGGCAATGGTGTGCAGTTCCATTCCCACGGGGATCCGCGATTCCAGCTCGGCAAGTCGCGCCTTGATCGCATCTCCCATGGTCACCACGTTCCCCCCGGAGACGGTGGAGATGCCGATGCCGACCGCCGGTCTGCCGTTCTGGCGCAACAATTCCTGGGGTGGGTCGATGTAGCCCTTTGAAATAGTGGCGACATCCTTCAGCCGAATCATCCCGCCCTGTCCACCCCCCTGGAGAAGCTGGTCGCCCAGATCCTGGACAGACACATAGTCTCCGGTAACCCGCAGCCGGACATGCTCTGAGCCGACCCGGACCCTACCGGTCTCGGTGACCGAATTCTGCTGTTGGATGGTATTGAAAATTGCGGTTGGCGGTAATCCGAGTCGTGCCATCTTCGCCCGATCAAACTCCACGTAGACGGCCTCTTGCTGGAACCCCCAGAAATCAATCCGACCGACGTCATCACATAGAAGTAATTCGCGCCGCAAATCTTCCGCTGTTTTCTGAAGCTCCCGCTGGGAGTATCCATCCCCGGTGAGGGCCAAAAACACACCATAGACATCCCCAAAATCGTCGTTTATGAGCGGTGCGGATGCTCCTGGCGGCAGATCGGAAGCCGCCGCATGGATTTTCCGCCGAAGTTCATCCCACACCTGTGGCAGGGTGTCCTTGTCATAGGAGTCCTGAATCTCGGCATAGATGATAGACAGGCCCGCCCGGGATATGGAGCGCACCTCGTGCAGTTGTTTCAACTGCTGAACAGCGGTTTCAAGGGGCTCCGTGATTTCCAGTTCAACTTCCTCGGCCGTAGCGCCTGGATACAGCGTATAGATAACCGCCTCTTTTGTGGTGAACTCCGGGTCCTCCAGCCGGCCGAGCCGCTGATAGGAAAAAAGTCCGCCAATAGCGATCATGCCGATGAGTACAAGGGTAACGGTACGATTTCGTAGACAATAGGCGACGAGGTTCATCCGTCCAGTCCTTCCTGGCCTTCCTTCATGGGCCTCACAAGCATCTCTTCGGTCAGGCTGTGGACGCCGGCAGTTGCCACCCGATCGCCGGGCTGCAGGCCATGATCAATTTGAATGTACCGGTCGTGCAGGGCACCGAGGGTCACTTTCACTTTCTGCGGAGTACCCCCCTCATCCGGAATCACCCAGCAATAGGCATTTCCGCCGCTGCCGGAAAAAACCGCTTCCACAGGAACCAGGCTAAACCCCTTTCCGGCGTTTCGGTGGGTCGGGGAAGCGCTGAATGCAATCCGGACCGTCGCCGTCATTCCCGGCAGAATTTCCATATCCGATGGCGACGGCAGCCGGACCGCCACATCATAGGCCCGCGTCACGGTATCGGACTGGACACTGAATTCCTTGACCCGGCCGGGGAACCAGCGTTTCCCGTCGGCATCGAATTTCACCCGGATATCCTTGAATTGACTGATACCGCCGTGGGCCATGAGCCGCTCCGGAACCTGTATGACGACCTCCACTTCCGAGATGTCCTTCAAGGCCAGAATCGGGGCCTGTTTCTTGACGTGTTCGTTGTTTTCCACATACCGTTTGGCCACCACGCCATGGTACGGAGCGACAATCACTGTGTCGTCGAGTGCTTTTTTGCGGATGTTCAACTCGGCCAGAGCGACATCATAGGCTGCTTTGGCATTGTCGTACTCTGCCTGGGACAATACCCTTCGATCCTTCAAGACCCTCGCGCGTTCAAAGTCCGCTTCAGCACGTTGGTAATTGGCCTTTGCAGCATCATAGGCATTTCGAAAATCCCGCGGATCGATCCGGGCAAGAATCTCGCCTTTCTTCACCGACCGCCCCTCGTGGGCGTTCAACTCCACCAGGAGACCTTCCACAGAGAAGGCGATGTCCATGCGGTTTCTGGCCTTGGCCGTTCTCGGGAACATCCGAATCTTTTCGGCAACCATCTCTGTGGCAATGACTGTGGGCACGGGGCGCATCATCGGTGCTATGTCACGGGTTGGATCTCCCTCCGTCCCCGAAACCGTCGCATACCAGATAAAGGTACTGAGGCTGCAGGCCAGGGCCAAACCGAACGCCAAGAATCGTTTTTTCTTCATCATCATCTCCATCACTGAGTGTTGTGCTCCGATCATCGCAGATCCGCCGGCAGCGGCAGCCCCGCTTCCAGGATCATGGCCCGTGAGAGCTTTGATGCGGCAGTACGATAGAACTGCTCATTTAGGCTGCGCTCACCGCGGACCATTTCCATGGTTTTTTTGGCCATTTTATAAAGCAATAACTCCCCATACATCAGGTCTGACCAGGCGGCCGCTTCATCATCCGAGGCATCCGGATTGACGCGTTTGTAGAATTCCGCAGAACTCTGTGCATCCGGTTTGAAAATTTTCTCGGTGAGGACCATCATGGCTTCTGTGGGGTGAGCCAACTCCCGCAGCAGAATCTTTGTCTGCCATTCCGGTTGATCGGGTCGAAAGTTGTCGTGAAATCTTCGAAAAATCGTTGTCCGGATGATTTCCGCCAATCCCTGGGGACTCTCAGCGAGCGAGGGATTCTCTTCAATCACGGTCGCAAAGGTCGTAAAATTGCCCCTTTCGTGGGCAGCAAGGCAAGCTTCGATGTAATGGTTGTCTTTGGTGCCGAAATGATAATGAATCGCACTCAGCTTCACCCCAGCCCTGTCGGCAATCATCCGCGTGCTCACCCCGTCATAGCCATGTTCGGCAAAGAGCTCCCCGGCACTGACAATGAGTAACTCTCTGGTATCGCTTGCTTTTTGCATAACTGCACCTTTGAATCGGTCAATCGAACAGTTAATTATGGTTGATCGACTGAAAATTTAGGTCGTTCGACCTAATTTGTCAAGAAAAATATTCAAAAAAACCGAATGAACCAAAGGGGCATTATTGGGTGAGCAAGGTTTCCAGGTTGAGATCGAGGAGTATTGGCATTACAGAACTGTGCGAAAACGGGATTGGGCCCAAGGAATTTGCAATATGAACCGGTACAATCTGCTGTCAGCTTTTTCTCGACGTTTTCGTCTGAAAGGTCGAAATCTGCTGCTTTACCTTTCGGCTATTGCACTCGGGGCATTTGAAACCGCCTTTTTCATACTCTGCCAGCCGAAGTAGCAGTGTGAACATTTTGTTGCATTTTTCACAGGTAAATTCATACGTTGGCATCGGTCCCTCCTTTCGCGGCGAACCGCTTGGCGTGTCGACCTATGAATTTATATCCCTTCGTCTGGATATCCAGCATCTTGCAGAAAAGGAGGGCAAATTCCGTAGAGTGGGCTGTGGGAATCTTTGTCTTAATATATGACACCATCAAACGCCGATTCAACCTTCTTCGACGGGTGGGACATCAATAAACAGACAGAATGAAGGAGGTCTAGAATGACGCCCGAAATTTTTTTTATTTCTGCACGTCACGTCTTCTCGGACATCCTTTTCAGCACCTTCAATCCGTAGGGACAAACCGCTGAACAGATTCCGCAATTGTGCCCCTTGTGATACTGAAAGTAGTGTTTCTTTTTCCATTGGTCACAAGCCTGTACATCAAGTATCTCTTCACGGGGCAATCCCGGATACCATCCGCTGCCTTTCAATGCCTCGGCCGGGCAGGCCTCCACACATCGCGTGCAGCGGCCGCAGAAATGTCTCTTTATTTCAGGCCCGCAGGCAAGCGCCATATCGGGGGAAACGGTTCCCAATCGAATCCAGGATCCGAACGGGCGTGTAATGAGTTGACAGTGCCGCCCCACCCAGCCCAATCCGGCTCGTGTGGCGGCAGTCTTGTGAGGAAAGTCCCCCTTGATGTTCACCGTATCCGTGCGATCCGAAGCCGCCAGAGGTTGGGATCGAAAGCCTCTGGCAGTAATTTCAGCAGATAAGGCCACTGATAATTCATTGATGCGAAGGTTCACCCGGGCATACTCATCAGCGTACGGTTGATTGGGGCCATTCTGGATGCTGACCATAATGTGGGGATTCATGGGAATCGCCCATGAAAGCGCAAAGGGAAGGCCGCCTCCTGTCTGATCCATGGGTGTATCAAAACTCCGGAGATCTGCCGCGCCCCACAGGGTGATGTTCCGGGCGTTCATCCACTCCGTCAGCCAAATGGAAACGTTGCCTGAATTCATCGACATGGCCTGGATCCTTATGCTTTCGTTTATCGTTCCATACAGTGCTTCAAATAACCATTTTCAATGAGCACCGTGGCCCTTAAACACCGGGGTTAATCCGTTTTCAAAGGTTTAAAGGACTTTCGATGGGCACTCATGGCCACCATGAAGCCATAGATCACAAAACACAGCGAAACCAATTGTTGAGCGGCCAGAATCGGTTTGTTCTGAATGAACATCAATGAACCCATGCTTCCGTTCATGAGCATAAAAAACACCCAGCCATAGGAATTGTTCTTTGCCAGCAGATAACTTCCGATTAGAAAACCGATCATTACCCCTATTTCCAGTATTTGAGAGACCGACGTGATACCGCCATAATCGTAGATGCTGTAACCGAGACCCAATATCAAAAATGAATAGGTGGACAGAGACGCAATGAAATCAAATATCTTATTCGGGGTTTCGGAATTTTGATAGACATTGTACAAACCAAAGAGCATTGCCGGAACGCCACCTGCCTCTATAGAGGCGGCTATCCAGTCATGCTTGCTGACAAGAATAATGACCCATGCCGGAACGCCTAGTATATAGATGACCCAGCCAGCAATTTTGAACCGTCTCTTGGTTTTTTCTTTTTTACCTTCCGCAAGAGCGAAGAAGATCTTGTTCAAAAGATAAAAACCGCCTCCCCAAACCTGTAAAATCAGATCCATAATTTTTCCAATTTACAGCATCATGCGAACATGAGCATAAACCCATGGGGTCAGGTCGAATCTCCTGTATTCGAATCATTTAGTGACCGCCGATTCGAATAAACTCGCCCGGCGGTCCCATCCGAATGTTGAATCGGATGGCCGCAGCCCTGAGAGAGAATGCCGCCACAAACGCCAGTATTTCAGCAACCCCATGCGGCAGCGCGAATTGGACCAGGACAGCATACCCCAAGGACCCGAACAGGGCGGCCGTGGCATATAGCTCACCGCAAAGGATAATGGGCCGGGTCTGCGTCAGGATGTCCCGGATCACGCCGCCGCCGGTGGCGGTCAGCATCCCCATGAACACCGCAATCATAGTCGGCGCTCCAAAACCCAGCGCCACGTGGCAGCCCACCACGGCGAAAGCGGATAGGCCAAGCGCATCGGCCCATATTAATCCCTTGCGCCGGGACATATCGCTCCTGATAAAAAAGAAGGTGACCAGGGCTGCTGCCACACAGAGAATCAACTCGGTCGGATTCTGGGTCCACCAGACAGTGCGGCCCAACAGGAGATCCCTGGTGGTACCGCCTCCTATCCCGGTGATGGTGCCGATGAGCACGAATCCAATGAGGTCCATGCGGTATCGTGCTGCTGTCAATGCACCACTGATTGCGAATACGACATCGCCGAAATACATCATTGCAATGATGCTTCCGCTGAGTGGATCGCTTAAAGGCGCCATGTTGTGTCTCCTCCAGTTTTGCTCACAAGTCCATCATTTCCGACTTCAGAAACGTTAAGGGACGATGTTGGCAAAGAAAACTTATGAATATCTCAAAGTGTCCTCAATCTTTCGAGACAACATCCACATCCGCAAGATGAACTCACAGTCTCCAGGTATCGATGTCTATGAACCGCATCCGTTGTCAAACAACGTTCCTTATCTTTTCTTTGAATGAATATGCTCCCTTTAGCAAATGCTCCTTTGATTCGAAAGCTTCTCGCTCCCCTCAATTTCAGCAAGTATTTCCTCCGGCAGCATTCCACTCTCTAATTTGCACACGCCTCTCTCGACCACCAGGGCCGATGAGGTGGCCATGGCAACCCGCTTGCCCTCGGCGTTGTCCACTTCGCAGGAGGTCACCCGCAGAAGCCGGCCCCGATGGCGCACCGAGGCGGTCAGGGTGAGGTTTCCCGAGTTGATGAACGCCGGTCGAGTAAATCGAATATGCATATCCAAAGTGGCAAACAGATCACCGGCAGACAGAGTGGAGTATACCGCGGCACCCATCGTAAATTCAGAGGCCCAGGCCAACAATCCTCCGTACATCGACGGACCGCCATTGGAGAACCAGGCAGATGCCGGCAGAGTCGCCACGATGCGACCGTCTTCGATCACGGTGGGGCGATAACCGGTCAGGCGCCAAATAGGGAACACCATCTCCTGATCAATTGTGCGTCGTTGCAATTCAATGGGAACGCTATTCATGACATCGTCAAAGCTGAAGTAACCGTCCTCCGGTGAGGGGCGCAGGTAGGGATCGTGCGGTTCATCAGGACCCAGGTCAGGAGGGGCATATTCGGTATCCGGATCCACCGGCACATCGGTGATCAGGCACCGCGTGCTGCCGAATGCCAGCATTCGCCCATCCTGATCGGTGATCTGGATCATGGACAGCCCGACCTGGGTGCCCGAGTGGAGTGTCTCCGCCCGGCCGATAATGTTGGTGGTATTCCTGCTCATCGGCCGGACAAAGGACATGCTAAGCTCGGATGTCGTGACGGCCTTGCCGGCCGGAAGCGTAGTCCAAATGGCCGAAGCCAGCGGAGCATCGGCGAACAAGGCGTACACGCCACCCCAATACAGACCGAAACCATCTTCCAGCCAGGGCGTAATCGGCATGGCGAAGGTGGCTTCTCCAAGACCTGCCTCGGTCGGACGCAGTCCAAGGAGTCTTGAAACCGGAAAGCCAGGCAGCTCCCTGCGGATAAAGCGTCTGAATGTTTCAAGACCCGACCTCTGGAACACCCGCAGATCCCCAATCGATCCTCTGCCAGGCTCGTCAATGATGTTATTCATAGCCCCCCCGTGAATGCTTCTGATGACAGGGTATAAAAGTAATCAGTATTGGAGAACGCGTGAGCAGTCAAATACCGGATGAAGGCAGTGACTTAGCCGTGCAAGAATTGGAAGAGTGCCGGCACGATTGTTTCATGGGCGTCCTCCTGAAGATGCGGAGGGATAAAATTTCGCCAGAGATAGCCCCAGGTCGGGTTGCCGTGAACAAGCACCACCGGCCGCCCGTCGCGGGGGCCCTTGTCGACATAATGCATCCGCCCATCCGGCGTTTCGAACCAGCGCGGCTCATAGGGCCATGTCCCCCCGAAGGACCAGTCGGTGTTTTCACCCATTCCCAATCTCCTTTGGTTGGAGCCACCGTCTTATTCACTCAGCATTTTGCGAAAGTGACCCATATTCTCCGCCCGGTACGAGTCTTTGTCGGGTGCTTATCTCCGATTATGCTGAATGTCGATCGTCTCACCATCGTCTGGAATAAAAACTTTTGACAACAGGTCGTTCTCTTCTAATTCCTGTTTTAATTGCAAACGTGTCGTCGGGCAATGATTCAGTGCTTCAAGATGATTCGCGACCACTTTGTTGGGTGCATTTTGGACAAACCGCATCAACTCGTCCATGGGCATTAAAATCGGTCCACCAACATCCAAGCTGGCACTGCCCGATGCCATTACAGCAATATAATGAACCCTCCATTCATCTATGGCTCGTTGTTTGGATCGTTATAGTTTATTACGCTTGAGCTGATCTTCAAGATGCTTCAAGTCGCCGAGCACCCATACGTCCTTTATCAACTTTCCATCGAACGTGAACAGCGCGCAGCCGGTCCAGGTCAAACGCTGTAGCGTGGGCGGGTAACCCAAGAAGTCGTCCTGATGAATTCCAGAAAAAGTCATTTTCGCAAACACCTTGTCTCCCTCCGCCACAAGTTGCTCGATGTGACATTTGTAGTCCCCCAAGGCGTTATGTACCAAATCGACGTATTCTGCGAATCCGGCGTGCCCCCGTTTCTCCTGACCCAAGGATCCTCGGAACGTGACGTCCTCATGGAGGATAGACGGAATCGACGCTTTGTCATGAGCGTCCCAGAGCACACCATAGAATTTCCGAACCTGTTCTTTATGCATGCAAACCTCCCATAAGCGCCCTACCGGAAAGGCGCGCCGTCTCCATTTGAATCGTTGGTGCCTCCATGTCGTATGAGATTTTTATTTTGCTACAGACATCGGTCAAATGCTGATTATGGTAACATAAAAAATACGGTCATTTACTTAGCAAACCACGGGAGGGAATAATGACAGCAGACAAACTGTTTGAACCATTGCAGATGGGAGACCTGGAGCTTAAAAACAGAATCGCGATGGCACCCATGACCAGAGGGCGGGCTGGTGCTGAGCGCATTCCAAATGAGCTAATGGCCGAATACTATTTTCAACGGGCCTCCGCGGGCCTGCTGATCACCGAGGCAACCGTTATTTCCCCACGAGGCAACGGTTGGATCGATTCTCCCGGGGTTTACACCGATGACATGGTAGCGGGTTGGCGCATTGTCACCCAGAGACTGAAACCCACCGGCACTCCCATATTTCTGCAATTATGGCATTGCGGCAGGGCGTCCCACAGCGATTTTCACGATGGTGAATTGCTGGTTTCCGCCTCTGCGGTGAAACTGAATGGCGACCAGATCCGCACGCCGCTTGGTAAAAAAGATTATGAAACGCCGAAAGCCCTGACCATCGAAGAAATCAAGGACACTTTGAACGATTACCGCATCGCCGCGGCAAATGCCAGGGAAGCCGGTTTCAGCGGTATCGAGGTGCACAGTGCCAATGGATATCTCATCAATCAGTTTCTCGATTCGAAAACAAATCTCCGGACGGACATCTACGGCGGCAGCCTGGAGAATAACTATCGTTTCCTCGGAGAAGTCATGTCGGCCGTCCTGGAAATCTGGCCCTCGAAACGGGTCGGGGTGAGACTATCACCCAACGGTGTGTTCAATGATATGGGCAGCCCCGATTTCCGAGAAACCTTTCTGTACACCGTAAAGCAGCTCAACAAACTCGATCTCGGTTATGTGCATATCATGGATGGACTGGCTTTCGGATTCCACGAACAAGGGGAGCCGATGACACTGGCTGAGCTTCGTGCCGAATACAACGGTATCATCATGGGCAACTGCGGCTATACCAAGGAAATGGCGGAAGAACGGCTTGAAGCCGGAGTCGCCGATCTTGCGGCGTTTGGCCGCCCGTTCATTACCAACCCGGATCTTCCGGAGCGGTTGAAGCATAACTGGCCCCTGGCACCAGCGGACGATATGTCCTTGTGGTACACCCCGGGACCCGAAGGGTATACCGATTACAAACCGTACCAGACGTAAATCGTGAATTTCTAAATCGCTCGAACATCGCTCCAGGCTGAAGCCATTCCATGCGATGTTCGGGCGATTTAGGTTTCCGGGTTGGCGGCCGTCCACGCCTTGTCCAGTTCTTCCATATCGATCTCACGGTCTTTCTTCATCAGTTCCACAAGATTCGCATTGTGCTTCTGGTACATGCTTCTGTATGTATCCAGATCTTCACAATAGATCTGGTACAATTCCGGCATGCTGTCCTTGTCTTTCTTTCGGAACAGTCGCCTGATCTTGTATGCTTCATATGGATCGAATCCGAGCAATTCCAGGGCGTCCTGACCAAGGGTCAGTGCGCTTCCGAACGTTTCCCGCCGGATAGTGGTCACGCCAAGGTCCATAAACTCGAATGCGGCCTTCCGGTCCACGGCATTGACGGCGATCCTAAGATTCGGGTAATGCTTCTGGGCCAGCTTCACCAACGCCAGTGACTTCTCATGATCGCCCAACGTGCTGATGAGCAGCTCCGCCTCGCCCGCCCCGGCGGATTCCAGAAGATCCAGTCGGGTCGCATCACCGTAATAGACCTCAAAGCCGAAACGACGCAACACATCCACATTGGTTTCATCATGGTCGAGAATAATCGGTTTGATGCCGGCAGATATGAGGAGACGACCCAGATCGGTACCCAAGCGGCCGAAACCCGCCAATATCACAGAACGGCCACCCTCCTCGATATCATCCGCCGGGCGTTCCGGCGTTACCTCTTTCATTCGGGAGGCGATAAACTTATCATAAAGGATGAAAAGCACGGGTGCGAGAAACATGGAGATGGCCACCACTGAAATCAGTGTTTGTGTCAATGCCTGCGGCAGAACACCGTTCGTCCTGGCAAACTGAAACAGCACAAAGGCAAACTCTCCACCCTGGGCCAAGGCAAACGTAAACATCCAGCGCTCTTTGCCCGGCATCCGGAAAATCCGGGCCACGACATAAAGGACCACACCTTTTATCAGGATCAGACCGACCACCAGCCCGCCGATCAATCCAAGCTGCTCGCGAATTAAGGCAAAATTGAGACTGGCACCGATGGAGATAAAAAAGATACCCAGTAATAGCCCTTTGAAAGGCTCGATGTCACTTTCCAGTTCGTGACGGTATTCGCTGTCCGCCAGGACCACACCGGCAAGAAAGGTACCGAGGGCCGGTGATAAACCTACGAGAGTCATCAGCAGGGATATGCCGATGACGAGGGTCAGCGCGGCAGCCACAAATATTTCACGAACCCGGGTGGCGGCAATCGCACGAAATATGGGGCGGCTCGCATAGGTGCCGGCAACATAAATAAACCCGATGGCCAGGAGCACCACGATCAACCGCAGCCAGCCGGGCAGCGCGGTGATATCAAAAAGGGCCGATCCGTGGTGCGCCTCGGCATGCACACCGGTAGTGGCCAGCAACGGGATGATCGCGAGCATGGGAATGACTGCCAGATCCTGAAACAACAGTACGGAAAAAATGGATTGCCCCGGGGAAGTGTTCATCAGCCCTTTCTCACGGAGGGTCTGGAGAACAATGGCGGTGGAAGAGAGCGCCAGCGTTAGGCCGATGGCGATGGACTGCTGCCAAGGCAGAAAAAACGCACAGACCAGATCGATAGCGACAAAGGTAAGGAACACCTGGGTGCCACCCATACCGAGGATTGGGGTGCGCATCTGCCAGAGGAGTGACGGTTTGAGTTCCAGCCCCACCAGAAATAGCATCATGACGACTCCGAACTCGGTAAAATGCATGACTGCTTCGATATCGCCAATCAGCGACAGGCCGAAGGGACCGATCACAATACCGGCAATCAGATAGCCAAGAACGGATCCCAGTTTGGCCTTTTTTGCCAGGGGCACCGCGATGACCGCGGCACCCAGAAAAATGAACAACTGCACCAAAAACTGTTCCATGGTTTGCACCTATGTGATGATGGCATCCAGATCCTGGTTGAGAAACTCGCAATCCCGGGCTCGTGGGATGTCCAGTCGGTTGTCTCTGAGGGCAATGAGCGTGCGCCGGTACTCCTCCGCATGCCGGATACACTCTTCTTCCGGAAGTCCCCGGTGGATACCGAGAACGGCAAAGGGCGGCAGCCATTCCATCTGGCAGAGATTGGCAGTGGCGCGGTATGGGGTGGTCAGTTCCCGGATGGTGAACATGTTCAAGCCACCGGACCAATAGTTGGTGATATCCCCGCCGGCGGTCAGGGCCTGAAAGGTGATCTTACCGGCCAAGGCATTACCGGCAGATCCATAAGCCCAGGCGTGTTCGAGGACCAGATCCATCCATTCTTTGATAATAGCCGGGGTCGAGTACCAGTAAAAGGGGTGCTGGAAAACAATGATGTCATGGGATTCGCATAGGCCTTGCTCTTGGGGGACATCAATCAGAAAGTCGGGATAGCTGGCATACAGATCATGAACTGTGACGCTTTCAAGACCTTCCACCGCTGTCCGCAACGCCGCATTGATTTTTGAACGTTTGAAGGCCGGATGAGCAAACAGCACCAGAATTTTTTTCATAATGGACTCGTGGTTTTTGAAACTTTTGACTCGCCGGATATGATTTTGGATAGTGTAGCGTTCTTATAATAGGTCTAAAAAAGATTTATGGAAGTAGAAGATTGAATAGAATTGAAAGCCGCCTGATGTTCCATTAGATAGTCATTCCAGCGAAGCCGTGGTTCGACAGATTCGACGGGTTCGACAAGCTCACCGCAGGCAAGCTCACCGCAGTCACACTCACTGAATGCAAGCTTACCATCCTGGTTCGGCGTGCTCACCACATTGAGCAACGTCGAAGGACACCGTCCTGAGCCAAGTCGAAGGAGAATCCAGAGATTTCAACGGCTCCTGGATTCCTGCCTCCGCAGGAATGACATAAGGCCATGAATGTTCAGGATGCAACACTATAAAGAGGCTCTTTGGAAGGTTGTCGCAAGCGCCTCTTCACCGTACTCGGCAATACCGTTGTCGATCGCATCGATCATGCGTTGTTTGTCTCTCGGCAGTACCCCCGACACACGCACGGCATTGGTCGGATGTACGCCATAAAAGCGGACATGGTCCAGTTCGATGTTGCGGATCAGTTCCTTTTCTTCTTCCAGGATTTCCATTTCCGATGCCGGAACAAACAGCCCCTGTTCGGTGTCAGAGTGTAAATCAGTGCCCTCAAATATGGCCAGGGTTCCCACCCATATCAAACTTGGCCCGGTATTGTTGAGAAACTCCGCCGTGCGCCTCGCATTTTCGACCCCGTTACCATCGCCCGCAACCCCCAGCATCAGATTCGCGATGTGTTTGATCCCGGCGTTCTTCAACCTGCCCAGCTGATGCCGAGCTTCCTCGACGGCGTGCCCTTTATTGATTTCCTGCATTCAATGTTTAAGTGCAACACTCGGCCTTAAAGACTTCCGCCGGTGTTTTGAATTTCAAGCATTTTCTTGGCCGGTTGTTAAGCCAGTGTT